>ERZ773035.2006-NODE-2006-length-13792-cov-5.777171_pt1 | contig 13792 bp, 13 predicted proteins | sample MGYA00511487_ERZ773035 | MGnify/ENA primary metagenome ERZ773035 (study PRJEB29015, sample SAMEA2737985) | human oral metagenome | biome: human oral; feature: human-associated habitat; material: dental | place: China | collected 2024 ...
GCACCACTCTGCGTCCGGTTTTCCGCCTTGTTCGGACGAAAAATCTACGCCAATCCGGCAGACTTCATTTTATCAGCGATTCCTTAAAGGAGGTCACTTTGTGAATCATTTTACCTATGAGGATCTTTTTGTAGGACAGCATACGGCGTTTACCCGTGAAGTCACGGCGGAGATGATGGAACAGTTCCGTGTGGTTTCCGGTGACAATAACCCGCTTCATGTGAGTTCAGAATTTGCTCGGGCGCATGGCTTTTCGGATCGCGTCGTCTATGGGATGCTGACAGCCGCGCTCTACAGCTGTCTTGCAGGGATGCATATTCCGGGAGAGCGCTGTCTGCTGCAAAGTGTTTACAGTGACTTTTTGCATCCTGTATACGTTGGCGACACCCTGCGGGTGGAGGGGACGATTGCAGAGAAAAATGACAGTGTGCGACAGATTGTTGTCAAGGCTGTTATTCACAATCAGGACGGGAAGAAAGTGTCCAAGGCAAGAATCGAAGCGGGGGTGCTCTGATGGGAAAACGATATTTGCTGTTGGGGGCTTCGTCGGATCTTTGCTGTGCCTTTCTGCGCAGACATATATGGCAGAGTGATGATGAGATTGTCGCCCAGTATTTTCGCAATGCGGAAGAATTGAAACGAATCGCCAATGAAATTCCTGCGCAGATGCGGTTGTGTCAAGTCGACTTTTACGATGCGGCGTGTACGGAAAACTTTGCAAACGAACTGAAAACAGACGGATTCATACCGACCCATGTTCTCCACGTTCCCGCTGTTCCGATTGAAGATCAGCGGTTTACGGAGGTCACTTGGGGCGATGCAGAGAGGCAAATGACCGTCCAATGCAGATCCCTGATTGTTGTTTTGCAGGCGTTTATCAAACAGATGGCGAAGGCGAAGCAGGGGAAGCTTGTGATCGGTCTTTCCTCGTGCACGATCAATATACCGCCCAAATACCTGTCGAGCTATGTCATGGCGAAATACGCTCTGATGGGGCTTGGCAAGGCTCTCGCTGCCGAATATGCACCGAAGAACATTCAAGTCAATATGGTGTCGCCTTCGATGATGGAAACAAAATTTTTGCAGAATATGCATGAACAGTTCGTTCAGCAGAGTGCCGCCGGAAATCCGGCAAAACGCAATGTCACCCCGGAGGATGTCATCGGTGTGATAGAGTATCTGTTTTCGGACGTGAATACCTTTGTCACAGGTGCGAATATCCCTGTGACGGGTGGCGATGGATTCTAAGTGTTTCAGAACAAAGGAGCAATTGATCATGACCAAAGAGGAAATCTTAAACGACCTTCAGCCGATTTTTCAGGATGTTTTTGATGATGAGGATATTGTCGTCACGAATGAGAGCAACGCAGCGCAAATCGAGGATTGGGACTCGCTGTCGCATATCCGGCTCGTTGTTGCCATTGAGAAGCAGTTTGATGTCAAATTTGCCTTTGGTGAATTGCAGGATCTGAAGAATGTTGGCGAGATGATTGATCTCATTCAGGAAAAGATAGAGGAGAATTAAGCGGTGCTTTTTAACTCTTATGAGTTCCTGTTCCTATTTCTTCCGATTGCCGTTGGAGGCTATTTCTTCTTTGGCAGTCGGGAGAGAACTTCGGAATGGGCAAATATCTGGCTCGTTGGACTTAGCCTGTTCTTTTATTCCTACTGGGATATTAAGTATCTGCCGCTCCTTTTGTTGAGTATTGGTTTCAACTATGTGATTAGCGGCTATATCATCCGTTACCGCAAGAAAAAACAAAAGAAAAATGCCAAGACGGTGTTCTTACTAGGAATCTTTTTTAATGCGGGACTGCTTGGCTTCTTTAAGTATATGGATTTCTTCCTTGAGAATTTGAATTATCTGGGAGCGCAGTTCCCTCTCCTACACATCATTCTACCACTTGGCATTAGTTTCTTTACGATTACACAGATGGTCTATCTTGTAGATTGTTATGAAGGTGTGGCAAAAGAGCGTAATTTGGTTCACTACGCACTATTTGTATCATTCTTTCCGCATCTTTTAGCAGGACCAATTCTCTATCATCGTCCCATGATGAAACAGTTCAAGGATACCTCTTTGCACCGTGTGGATTGGGATAATATGGGGCGTGGAGTTAGCCTCTTTATTATTGGTCTTGTGAAGAAGGTTTTGATTGCAGATAGTTTTGTGCAGACTGTTGCTAATGGGTTCTCCAATCCAGAGAGTCTCACACTCATCGATAGTTGGCTAATCGTTTTTTGCTATATGATGCAGTTGTATTTTGACTTTTCTGGGTACAGCGATATGGCGGTTGGAATCGCCCGCATGATGAATATTAATATTCCGATTAATTTCAATTCACCCTATCGTGCGTATGGAATAATTGATTTTTGGCAGCGCTGGCATATGTCGCTGACAACAACCATTACTAACTATCTCTATACACCGATGGTGATGGCCTGTAAGAAAATCTCGTTTGGTAAGGCGATGGCAGCTACATTTGTGTCGATGTTTATCGCTGGGGCATGGCATGGTGCCGGCTGGAACTATATCATTTTTGGTTCTTTGCATGGACTTGGGCTTGTTCTGAATCATACTTGGAAGAGATACCATCTCTGGATGTGGAAGCCCATTGGCTACGTTCTGACTCTTGGATTAGTATCAGTGGCATTTGTCTTTTTCCGTGCAGAATCTGTTGTGGATGCTCTTCAGATTCTTTATGCCATGATTGGTGGAAATGGACTTTCCGTACCACACCGAGTTGCGGATCTAGTCAATCGCTATCTTGGGATGGTTGTTGCTGTATGGTGGAGTGATGTGCCGAAGCAAACGCTAATCCTCGCGCTCCTGTTGGTTACCTTCTGCCCCAATTCAAATGAACTGGTTAAACGATTGAAGCCCAATAGAAAATATGCAGTTGTCCTTGGTATCTTGCTTGTGTTGGGAGTTCTTTCGCTGTCTCAAATAACGGAGTTCTTGTATTTTCAGTTTTGAGGCCGCGATTCCCTGCGTGAATACTTTTAGGAGGGTATTTTTATATGTCTTGGAAGAAATATTGTATGACACTCCTTGGCGTATTTCTTGCTCTGCTTGCTATCTGTACTGCTACTGCTGAATGGATGGTGCATAGACTGAATGAGACGTATGTAGGTGATACTGTTGCCATTGATTTACAGATTCAAGAGAATGCTCTCTATGGGAGCGCACTGACAGATGATGTTGGGTTTCTCAAATATGGTATAATATCGAGAACGAAACCAGAAATTATTGCTCTTGGAACATCAAGATCCTTGGAGTTTCGTGCCCCTTTCTTCAAGGATACCACATTCTATACAACAGGTCGACTGGGAGACTCTGTCGATGAAATGGAGAAAGTTTTCGATCGTATCTGTAGTGACTATATACCAAAGATCGTTATTTTTGCAGTTGACTGGGATTGGATGAATCCTCATACACGACACGGCATAGATCCTCTTGTATTTGAGGAAAAGAATGTACTTTCGAATAGAAGGTATTTATACCAAGGCCTGTACCACATGTTTTGGAAAAATGAAAAAATACGAGCGCAGATGATTCGACCAGAGATTAAAGAGCGGGATTTAATTGGCAATCGTCCAACAATTGGTCTTTTGGCAGGCGGGAAAAACGAAGGCTTTCGCTCGGATGGAAGTTATCAATATGGGGAGTTCATTTTACATCCTAAAAATACGACAGAGAGGTTTGAGGATACTCATAGAAGGATTCAAAAAGGGGATGACAGATTTGAGAGAACTGACCATATTGATGAGGCTCAACTTTTGAAGTTGGCATCTTTTATTCATAAGATGCAGGAACGTGGTAGCCATGTGCTTGTGGTTTTACCGCCATTTCCGAATGAAATATATCAAGCGTTTATGGCATCCGAAGGTCATCGTGACTTTACATTGCAATTCGAGCGTGGTGTACGCGATCTTTGTGCGGAACAAAACGTCCCCTTTTATGATTTCACAAATATGGCATGGTTAGGCGCTCCGGACGAAGAGGCGTTAGATGGCTTTCACGCCAGTGAGAGAACCTATGGGAGGATTGTATTGCAATTTGAGAGTGATCCTGTAATAGCGCCATATATCAATAAGGATTTTATTGAAAAATGTATGGAAAACTCGAATCATCCATTTCAGATTATTCCTTCAAACATGTAATGGATTTCGAATATAAATAGAGAGCCTTCAACACTTCATTGCGAAATGTTGGAGGCTCTTGCTATATTTATTTATATCTCATCATCGTAGACACTCGTGTCGTTGGTTCCGCTATGTGAGGAGGATGCCGTCACAGCTTGGAACAGGGCGGCGCTGTCGTAGGTGGTCTGTACGCCGTAGACGGTGGTGTCGGTCTTCGTCTGGATGTAGAGTTCGGTGCCGGCGGGGAGATCGATGTTCTTGCCGTGGACGAATGCGCCCGCGACGACGCCGAGGGGACCGAGGACGGCAATGCCCGCAAGCGATGCACCCGCTGCCATGGCGAGGTGCTGCATCTCCTTCTTCGCCTCTTCGCCGATGAAGGTGGTGACGTAGGTGCCGTCGAGCGCCTTCGTGCTCTTGAAGTCGATATCGACGGCAGCATTGCGGCCGAAGTTCTTTGCCTGCTTCACCTTTGTAACCGTGCCCTCGCCGCGCGACCCCTTTGTAAAGACGAGGACATCACCGACAAAGACATCCTCCGCAACCTGATATTCGATTGTGTCGCCGACCTTGAGGTTCTTGGCGTTGACGGGGGTCACGAGTGCGATCTTGACGAGGGTGTTCGCGGGAACGGAGACCGGCGTGACAGGGATGTCCTTCGTGCCGAAGGATGCCGTCGAGAGCGCGGAGATGCGCTTTTTGAAGGTGCCCTCGGCGGTTTTTCCGAGGAGCGCGACCTCCATCTCACTGACGCGCTCCTGCACGGGGCGCAGACTTGTCTCGTGGTTGATGTTCCACTCGATCGCGTTGAGGTTCATGAGGACGGATGGGGTCGTGCTGTTCGTATAGACCTCGTCGTAGATGGCGTCGATGCGTGCCATCAGGCTGCCCGTGCGATGGCTGCCGTCGTAGTCGCGCTCAAGTCGGTTGATGCGGTCAATGAGCGCACCGGTCTGTTCCTGTCCGTAGGTGTCCTGCTCGATGAGTGCAAGTTTCGACTGGACGGCGTTGGGCGGTTCTGCCGCAAGTGCCGTGCCGAAGGATGTGAGCGCAAGTACAAAGGTCAGTACGAGCGCACAGATTTTTTTTCGCATGGCGATCCTCCTCTACTTGGACGGCTGCTTCTTTTCGTTCAGCAGCTCCTCGATAAAGTCTGCAATGCTTCGAAGGGGCGAAGCCGGCGTGTATTTTTGCGGTACATCCATGCCCTGCGACGTGCGCAGAACTTCTTTTGTGTCATAGACCTCGACGCGCGTTGAGACGAACTGATACGTCCCCGCCTGTCGGTTGAGGCGTGTGCGGTACAGATAACGGCGATTTTCGTCCGCCTTGACAACGGCGACGACGGCATCGCGCTCCGTATCGGAAACGCGGACAATGCTCGCGGCATCGACATAGTAGCCTGTGTCGTCCTCCGCATCGACGAAGCGCATATCCTCCGCTGCTTCGCACAGGCTGAAACTCGTGAGAAAAACAAGTACAGCAAGCAGGAAACCGCCTACCGTGAAACGCTGCATGACGCTGATTGCCTCCTTTCGATGTGTTTCTCCCCAATTCGAGTCCATTATAGATGAAAAGTTTTTGTGCGTCAAATTTAGATTCGATGAGGGGGAACTGCGTTATTTTCGGTTGCGGCAGCGCCGCTTGTACTTCTTGCCCTCTGTACTTGAGATGGTTTGTGGAAGCACTATACAAGGCTGGAGCAGTCCTTTTTGCTGATCGATTCGTATTGTGCCGTGTTTTCCCCAATGGCGCAGGAAGGCTCGTAAAGCCTGTGAAATATGGACTTTCCCCCTTTTTTATATTATAATGGTGCATGAGTTTTTTCCCTATGCTATACTGTAGTATAATAAGGAATCCTTGATAAAATGAAGTCCGTCAGATTGGCGTAGATTTTTCGTCCGAACAAGAAGGCAAAGTGGACGCATAGCAAAAGCTATGTGGAGGATTTGCCGATGAAGTGCGGGCAAGAAAATGCGTCAAGATGGCGGGGCTGAATTTATCAGTGATGCCTACGACTAAATTCTTTGCAAAAGACAGGAGAACGCGCCGATGACCGAGCCGATCAAAACCCGCATCCTACTCGCGTTGACTGCCGCCTGTACCGTATTCCCGCTGGAGGTTCATGCCGCCTATCGAGGGGATACGGATACGGGCTTTCAGCATTTGGATTTCATCGAGAATCAGCGGCGGGAGGAGCGTGCGAACCGGCTCACAGCAGAGCAGGAGAAGCTACTTGCGGATGTGGCGGCGATGGAGAAGTATCTGCGTCATCCTGTGGCGGCTGATGCCCCGTCGCCAATCGCGTTTGAGGGCGATGATCTGACCTATGACGAGCGGACAGGCGAGTTCTCGGCAAAGGGACACGTCGACATCGTGCAGCTTGCGGCGCGGCGTTTTCAGGGTGACTATGTGGAGGGGAATACGGTCTCGGGCGAGGTTTCTGTTCCCGACCGTGCGCACGTCCTTCAGCTCACGGAGGGGCAGTCGCGCGTGACGCTCGACGGCTGCCGTGTCCGGTACAACTACAAGACGCGCGAGGGTACGATGGCGGAGGCGAAGGGCAAGGTCGGCGGCTATTATATGACGGGCAAGCGGTTCGAGTTCTACCCGGACAAGATCGTTGTCTACAACGGTACGCAGACGAAATGCCCCGCCGAAAAGCCCGACTACCATCTGAGTGCGGATGTCGCGGAGTTGTACCCCGGAAACCGCATGGTGCTGACGAATGTGAAGTTTTGGCTGAAGAACAAGGTGATTTTTACAAAGAAGCATTACGAGGTGGACGCGTCGAATCCCATGCAGCGCAATTTCCCAAGCGCGGGGTATGACAGCGATGACGGGCTTTGGCTGGAGCAGACCTTTGACTACGATCTTGCTCCGCGCGTCGCGGCGCGTGCGAATCTCTATGTGACGTCGAACAAGGGCTGGCGCAGTCACTATGATCTCGATTGGAACAATAAAGGGGCGGGTGCCCTTTTGACGTATGGCGTCTTTGATGATGGGGACGACGAATGGATCAAGAAGGAGCCGTCGCTCACTCTCAGCTACGCAAAGAGGCTCGGACAGACGCCGGTCACCTATCGCCTTTACTCCGAGTATGGGCGCTGGTATGGCGGTGGGATCCACAGCAACCATTGGCAGTACGGCATAACGGCAGCGCATGATACGATCCCGTTCCATGGCTATGGCTTGGATCTTGCCGCAGGCTACTCGATTACGCGCGAGAGTTACAATCATTCACGCGTGCAGGGGTTCAATGCGAGTGCCTATCTGACGAAGAAGTTCAACGATCGCTTTGCCGCATACATTGGCGGTGTTTATACAAAGAGTACCAAGCAAAATGCACTCTTTGCGTTCGATCAGGAGGACTACTCGAAGGTGCTGCAGGCGGGGCTGAGCTACCGTCTCGATGAGCACAACCGCATCGGGGTGGGGACGAAGTATGCGATGGATCCGCATAAGTGGACGGACGTGGACTACTACTGGTTCCACGATCTGCACTGCTCGCAGATCATTCTGCGCTACCGTTCGGAGCAGGATTCGTGGAAGATCAAGTGGGAGTTCACGCCATGGTAAACGCGCTTGCACAGATGGCGGGCACGCCTGTCCTCATCATCGGGGATATGGTGGCGGATGTCTACCTCGACGGTACGATCTCGCGCATTTCGCGTGAGGCGCCTGTGCTCGTACTCGAGCAGCGGGAGGAGCGCGTCGTTGCAGGTGGTGCGGCAAATGTCGCGAACAATGCGGCGACGCTCGGCGGCACCGCATATGCCGTGGGCGTCTGCGGTGCGGAGCGCAGTGGGGATGCGCTGTGCGCTGTGCTTGGCAAAAATGGGGTGCGTACGGAGTTTGTCCGCGCCGAGAAGCGCCCGACGATCACGAAGACACGCATCATTGCGGGCGGGCGGGCGACGGTCAGTCAACAGATTGTGCGTGTGGATCACGAGTGGCATGCGCCGCTGACTGCGGCGGAGGAGGAGGCGCTGCTCGCGCGTATCCGCACACTGCTGCCGCAGGTGCGCGGTGTCGTACTCTCTGACTACGGGTCGGGGACGGTGACAGAGCGCGTGCGCCAACTGGTTATTGAGGAAACACGGAGCGCTGGGATCCCGAGCATCGTGGACTCACGCTATGATATTCTCGCCTATGAGGGCATTGGCTATGTCAAGCAGAACGATGCAGAGCTTGCGGCGGCACTGGGGCGCGAATTTCATGCGGAGGAAGAACTCTATGCGGCCGGGCATGAACTGCGTGCGCGTCTTTCGGCGGATGGCGTACTCATCACGCGCGGTGCGGACGGCATGACTCTTTTCCTTGCGGATGGTTCGGCGACGCATATTCCCGTGAGCGACCACAGCGAGATCTTTGACGTATCGGGTGCGGGTGACACCTGTGTTGCCGTGATGATCCTCGGACTTGCGGCGGGCGTCGATGCGCGGACGGCGGCGCGTCTCAGCAATATCGCGTCCGGTATCGCCGTCCGAAAGCGCGGGACGGCGACGGTGGCGCAGGAGGAGCTGCGTGCGGCGGTTCTTGCGGCAGGAGGAGACGGATATGCTGATTCCAAATGAGAGAATTGAGGATTTCGCCGCGACGCTGTGTGCGGCGGGGGCGCGCGTCGTCTTTACGAACGGCTGCTTTGATATCCTGCATGCGGGACATGTACGCTACCTCGCGGCGGCGCGGGCGCTCGGTGATTATCTCATCCTCGGGCTGAACAGCGATGCCTCCGTACGGCGGCTGAAGGGCGAGACGCGCCCCGTGAACAGCGAGGCGGATCGCGCGGAGGTGATCGGTGCGCTGAAATCCGTCGACGCGGTGGTGATCTTCGGCGAGGATACGGCAGAAAAGCTGATTGCGAAGGTGCATCCTGCGGTCTACGCGAAGGGCGGCGACTATACACGTGAGACGCTTCCCGAGGCACGCATTGTCGAGAGCTACGGCGGCGAGGTGGCGTTTATCCCGCTGGTAGAGGGCAAGTCGACGACGGGGATTATTGAGCGGGCAGGGCGGAATTAGGGTGTGTTGTGTCATGTTCCTGCGGTGCATACCCATCGCGAACGCTTAGTTACGCAAACGGTCGCACACTTATCTGCCTAAATACCTGCGGATTTCAAACGCGCTTCGCTTGAACGAAAGAAATCCGCAGGGGGCAGAACGTGCGCTTATCTCCGTTTGCTCCACTAGGGTTCGTTCCGGGTATCGCACCATCTTAATGGCACCTATATTCAGCGCATAACGAAAACTTGTGACCAACAAAGGGGGGGCAGGGCATGAAGAATATCATCGTCATCAAGCTGAGCGCGATCGGCGACGTGATTCATGCCCTGCCCGTTTCGTATGCCATCAAGGAGCAGTTCCCAGAGGCGCATCTGACGTGGGTGGTTGAGCAGGCGGCATACGCAATCCTTGTGGATAATCCGTACATCGACGAGATCATCCTCTTTGAGAAGGCGAAGTTCCGCAGCTTTGGCGGATTTCTGCGCGAGATCGGTCCCTTTCGCCGCCGCCTGCGCACGCGGCGCTATGACGCCTCGCTCGATCTGCAGGGGCTCTTTAAGTCGGCGGCGATTGCCTTCAATGCGGGGGCAAAGCTGCGCATCGGTACGGCGAATATGCGCGAGGGCGCGCATCTTGTGAGCCGACCCGTACGCGGAGCGCACGCCGAGGGGCACATCGTTGAGCGCTATCTGGATGTCGTGCGTGCGCTCGGCTGCGTGGTGCGCGAGGTGTGCTTCCCCGTTGCTGTTTCCGAGCGGGACGCAGCAGCGGCAGATACGCTGCTCATGCGTGAGGGCGTGCAGGAGGGGCGGCGGTTTGTCGCCTTTGCCATCGGTGCGAATTGGCCGAACAAGCGCTGGCCGGCGGAGCATTTTGCGGCACTCAGTGATCGGCTCTACCGCGCACACTACGTTCCTGTGCTTGTGGGCGGGGGCGCTTTGGATGAGACCATCGCACAGGACATCATGCGCGCGTCTGAGATCCCGCCCGTCAATCTCGTCGGGCGGACGAATCTCAAGCAGCTCGCACATATATTCACACGTGCTGCACTCGTCCTCGGCGGCGACACGGGACCCGTCCACCTCGCGGCAGGGCTGCGCCGTCCGACCGTCATGCTGATGGGACCGACCGATGCCAATCGCAACGGTCCCTACGGACAGCTTGAAAATGCCATCGAGGTCGACCGTTCCTGCCGTGGCTGCTGGAAGCGCGCCTGCCCGAAGGGGCTGGACTGCCTTGCGGCGATTACGGTGGATGAGGTCGCGGCGAAGATCAGTGCGGTGCTTGACCGATAAAGAGAAACAGGACTCCGCTGCTATACGGTGGGGAAGGAGTATACCGGAAGAATGCGTATTGAACGATATGGCGGGCGTTCATGCGGACGCTTGGAGGCACTCTATGATGCCGCACAGCGCGATATCAAACTGTTTGCGTTTATTTTGCTGACGCTCTGTGTCTATCGTGCGTACTTCATGCTGTATATGTCGAGCTATATGATACCCTCGACGGGCGCGGCGGATATCGTGCTTGCGCTCGTCACGGGGCTCAGGCTCTCACTCAAGACAGCGGGCATCGTCACCCTGACGGGCTTTGTCCTGGCTACGCTGCCGCTCCTCATTGCGCCGCGTTTTGCGTCTGCGCTGCATCGTCTTCGTCTTGGCTGGGGAACGCTCGCAGCGTTTGTCTTTGCCGTACTCTTTCAGGCGCGGTTTCCGTTCTATCGCCAGTATCAGACGGGCTTTCACCTGCAGGTGACGGCGGGGCTGAACGATGATACCACTGCCATCTTCTTGATGATGGTGCAGGAGTATGGATTCATCTGGCGCTTTGGCGTCGCGCTCATCCTGACCGTGCTGTCTTTCTATGCACTGCGGTATCTCCTCTGTACGCGTGGAACCCACCCGCTCCCCACGCTGCACACATGGGGGCAGCGCGCTCTTTTCTCGGCGGGACTTGTTCTCATCTTTGCAGCGTTCTTTCTCTTTGTGCGCTTCGGCGGGAGCTTTACATACGGGGGCGGCGTCAACTGGGAGAATGCTGGGAGAACGGGGGATGCGTTCCTCAACGAGTGCATTCTCGATGATGGGCAGGCGCTCTACCGCGTATACTCGATGCAGAAGCGGATCAAAGGCGGTGACATCGCGGGTGTGGACAAGACTCATGTGCGTGAGCTTGCACGCGCGGCGGCGGGACACGCCGGTCTCGCGGCGGATACGCTCACGCCGTATCTCACACGTACGGCGCAGGGGGCACGCATTCCGAAGCCGCGCCACATTTTTATCGTGCTCGGCGAGACCTATGCGCAGTGGCCGATGCTTGAAAAGTATGCAGCCCTTCACGCAGCGGACGGGATCAAGGCACTGACGGCGGAGCCGAATGCGTATTACTCACGTCGCTTCATGCCGAACGGGGACTTTACGTCCATAGCGATTACCGGACTCGTGACGGGGCTGTCCGAGGTCAATCAGCACGTCAACTATGTGCCGCGCAGCCTCAAGGAGGTCTATCCGACGGCGATGGCACCGCAGTTCAAGCAGCTCGGCTATGCGGTGGACTTTTGGTATGGGGGCGTACCCTCGTGGGAGGGCATGGATCGTTTTTCGCGTGCGCAGGGCTTCGATCATTTCTACGGCTATCCCGATTTTCATGCAGAAAAGGTGAATGCGTGGGGAACGTCGGACGCGCAGCTCTTTGCCGCACTCGCGGCACACCTCGCAGAGGAGCCGCCGACGGTGCATCTCATCATGACGGTGTCGAACCATCCGCCCTACGACATCGACGTTGCGGGGGAGGGCTTCGATCTCGAAAATGCGCGTGCGGAGACAGCGAAGCTGCCGAATGTGGAGAATCCGGATCAGCTTGCGTTGGAGTTAGGGCACTACTATTATATGGACAAGATTGTGACGAACTTCGTGCATGAGACGATGGCAAAATATCCGGACAGCCTCTTCGTCATCACAGGGGATCATGCCGTGCGCATGAATCCGTCGCGTACGCCGACGATGTATGAGTATCAGAGTGTCCCCTTTGTCCTCTATGGGCAGGGCGTTACGTCTGCGATCCTGCCGCCCGATGTGGTGGGCGGGCATACGAACATCGTGCCGACCCTGATCGAACTCATCGCGCCCGCAGGATTTTCCTACGTATCCATAGCCCCGCCGCTGACGGAGGACAATATGGGGGCAGCGTTCAACCGCGACTACTTTCTGACGCGTGATGTTATGGGGGAGGTCGGCGGGGCGCGCACGGAACTCCTGCCGGGGGCGGCTGCGGGGGATGATGCAGCAGCCTATGAGATGTTGAGGAACCGTATGGCGATCCTGCGGACGCTCTCGTGGCAGCTGATCGAGCATGGGGATTCGTTGGAGGGACAGTAAGTTTGTATCGAAACATTCTCGTCATCAACCTCATGCACCTCGGCGATCTCATGCTTGTGACGCCTGTCCTGCGGACGCTGCGGCACAACTACCCGAAGGCGCATATTACCCTCCTCGCAGATCGGATTCTCGCGGACATCGTGCAGGAAAACAGGCACATCGACGAATGTCTGCTGATCGATAAGAAGGGGAAGGATCGGAGCTTCCTCGGTACCTTGCGCTTTGCGCGGCGGCTGCGCAGCAAGAAATACGATCTCGTCGTCAACCTGCACCGCAACGAGCGCTCCTCCGCGCTTGCAGCGCTCAGCGGCGGGAAGAAAATCATCGGCTATGCCAAGCCCGGCTTCTCGCTCCTCTTCGATCATGTCAGCCCCGATCAGCACCCCATCATGCACGAGGTACACTCGCACTACGCGGCGCTGCGTGCGGCGGGGATCATCGGCGAGGTTGTCGATGCGGGACTTGAGATGTGGCTGCCGCCCGCCGCCGAGGCGGAGGCACAGCGGCTCTGGACGGAGCATTTTACTCCGGGGGACAAGGTCATCGCGCTCAACATCGGTGCAAGCTGGCGGACGAAGCGTTGGGAGGACGGCTATTTCGCAGAGGTTGCGGATACATATCTCCAACGCGGCTATCATCTCGCTGTTATGGGCGGTCCGATGGACGTGGAGATGGTCGATGCCTGCCGCGCTCGGATGAAGGAGAGGGACAATCCTCGCCTTCACGTCTTTACGGGGCAGGTCAGCCTTGGGGTGCTCGCGGGACTTCTACGCCGCTGCATCCTCTTCATCACAACGGACTCGGGACCCATGCACGTCGGTGTGGCGATGAATGTGCCCGTTCTCTGTATGTTTGGCGCGTCGCCCATACCGGGGTTTTATCCCTACGACGCAAAGAGCATCTCCGTCCGTGCCCCCGTCCCATGCCACCCCTGCCGCCTCCACGAATGCCCGCTTGCGGGCGAGGAGAACATGAAGTGCATGAAGCGGATGCCGCCGGCACTGATTTTGAAATATGCGGATCAGATGCTCACGGAGAACGCGGAGAGACCGGCATACGAGCTTGCACGCCCGCAGGCCTTTGAGACGCGCGTTGTGGAGCAGGTGGACGGGGAATTTATTCTGGCGCCAAAGGGGGCGGCGGAGCGATTCGTCCGCCCTGTTTTACCCGCAGGACTCAAGGCGCACGGATTTGACTGACAAGGTTCATTGGATTTCCACAAAAGATAGGAGCGTTCTCATGGATATGGCAAAGATCCGCGC
>ERZ773035.2009-NODE-2009-length-13785-cov-4.606628_pt1 | contig 13785 bp, 12 predicted proteins | sample MGYA00511487_ERZ773035 | MGnify/ENA primary metagenome ERZ773035 (study PRJEB29015, sample SAMEA2737985) | human oral metagenome | biome: human oral; feature: human-associated habitat; material: dental | place: China | collected 2024 ...
CAATCGTGCCTACGTTTACGTGCGGCTTCGTCCGCTCGAATTTCTCTTTCGCCATGATGGCCTTCCTTTATTGAATTGAATGAACAATGCCCGCGTGTTGATTTCAAGTCTACATCTGGATGACATTGATCGCATCGCACGGGCGCAACGCGGACTCCACATCGCAGACCTGGCGAGCACATCGCTCGCCAAAATGAAAGCACTGCCAAGCCCGCTTGTCGCGAACACTGGCAGTTCTTTCCAGAAACGTTTATTTGGCGCGCGCCGCAATGATGGCGTCGGCTACATTCTTGGGCGCCTCTGCATAATGCTTGAATTCCATCGTGTAGTTGGCGCGACCTTGCGTCATGGAGCGCAGCGAAGTTGCATAGCCAAACATTTCGGAGAGCGGAACTTCCGCCTTGATGGCTTTGCCACCGCCCACCATATCGTCCATACCCTGAACCATGCCACGGCGGCTTGAAAGATCGCCCATAACCGTGCCAGCGTACTCTTCAGGCGTTTCCACTTCCACCGCCATCATGGGTTCCAGAATGACGGGATTGGCTTTGCGTGCCGCTTCCTTGAAACCAAAGATGGCAGCCATTTTGAACGCCTGCTCAGACGAGTCCACGTCGTGGTATGAGCCGAAGGTGAGCGCCACCTTCACGTCAACAACGGGATAGCCCGCCAGCACGCCGCTGGTCAATGCTTCTTCCACACCCTTTTGCACTGCAGGGATGTATTCGCGCGGCACGACGCCGCCCTTGATTTCGTCGATGAACTCGAAGCCCTTACCCGGCTCGTTCGGCTCCAGGCGAAACACAACGTGACCATACTGGCCCTTACCGCCTGATTGGCGCACAAACTTGCCTTCCACATCGGAAACTGCTTTGCGCACAGTTTCGCGGTAAGCCACCTGGGGCTTGCCCACATTGGCCTCCACATTGAACTCGCGCTTCATGCGATCCACGATGATTTCAAGGTGCAGCTCGCCCATGCCGGCGATGATGGTCTGACCAGACTCTTCATCCGTGCGCACACGGAACGACGGATCTTCAGCAGCCAGGCGCGACAAGGCGATGCCCATCTTCTCCTGGTCAGCCTTGGACTTGGGCTCCACCGCCTGGGCAATCACAGGCTCAGGAAACACCATGCGCTCCAGAATGACTGGCGCTGATGGATCAGACAGCGTTTCGCCTGTTGTCACATCCTTCAAACCCACGCAGGCAGCAATGTCGCCCGCAATGATTTCCTCAATTTCTTCGCGGTTGTTGGCGTGCATCTGCACGATACGGCCAATGCGTTCTTTTTTGCCTTTGACGGTATTGAGCACCGTGTCGCCCTTTTTCAGCACGCCTGAATACACGCGCACGAAGGTCAGCTGCCCCACAAAAGGGTCTGTCATCAACTTGAAAGCCAGCGCAGAGAACTTTTCACCATCATCCGCCTTGCGGGTCACTGGCTGCTCATCCTCATCGGTGCCAGCCACTGGTGGAATATCCACTGGCGAAGGCAAAAAATCGATCACAGCATCCAGCATACGTTGCACGCCTTTGTTCTTGAATGCCGTGCCGCAAAGCATGGGCTGAACTTCCGTCGCAATCGTGCGTTGACGCAAGCCCTGCTTGACCTCTTCTTCAGACAAATCACCTTTTTCCAGGTACTTGTTCATCAGTTCTTCATTGGCTTCAGCCGCAGCCTCTACCATCTTCTCGCGCCACTCTTTGGCGGTATCAACCAGCTCGGCCGGAATGTCCTTGTATTCAAATTTCATGCCCTGGCTGGCGTCATCCCAGATGATGGCTTTCATCTTGAGCAGATCCACCACGCCCTGGAAGTTTTCTTCGGCGCCGATCGGAATCACGATAGGGACAGGGTTGCCTTTCAGACGGGTCTTGATCTGATCGACAACCTTGAAGAAGTTGGCGCCGGTACGGTCCATCTTGTTCACGAAGGCCAGACGAGGCACTTTGTATTTATTGGCCTGACGCCAAACCGTTTCGGACTGGGGCTGCACGCCGCCCACCGCGCAATACACCATGCAGGCGCCATCCAGCACGCGCATGGAGCGCTCCACCTCGATGGTGAAGTCCACGTGGCCGGGGGTGTCGATGATGTTGAAGCGGTGCTCGGGGTAGGACATGTCCATACCCTTCCAGAAGCAGGTGGTGGCAGCGGACGTGATCGTGATGCCGCGCTCTTGCTCCTGCTCCATCCAGTCCATGGTGGCGGCGCCGTCGTGCACTTCGCCCAGCTTGTGATTCACACCCGTGTAGAACAAGATGCGCTCGGTCGTGGTGGTCTTGCCCGCGTCAATATGCGCGGAGATACCGATGTTGCGATAGCGCTCAATAGGGGTTTTACGAGCCATGATGAATCTCTTTCTTGAAACATGCAGGCCCGCACAGTGGCGGGCCGCATTTCAAACAACAAAAATGGAAACGGCTTGATCTTTAGAAGCGGAAGTGGCTGAATGCCTTGTTGGCCTCGGCCATGCGGTGCACTTCATCGCGTTTTTTCATGGCGCCGCCACGGCCTTCATTGGCTTCCAGCAGTTCATTGGCAAGACGCAAAGCCATGGATTTCTCGCCGCGCTTGCGGGCCGCCTCTTTAATCCAGCGCATCGACAGCGCCAGACGGCGCACCGGGCGCACTTCCACAGGCACCTGATAGTTGGCGCCACCCACACGGCGGGACTTGACTTCCACCACGGGCTTGACGTTGTTGATGGCCGTGGAAAAAAGCTCCAGCGGGTCTTTGCCGCTTTTCTTTTCCATGTGTTCAAGCGCACCATAAATGATGCGCTCGGCCACTGCTTTTTTGCCGCCTTCCATGATGACGTTCATGAACTTGGACAGCTCGACATTGCCGTACTTGGGATCCGGCAGGATTTCACGCTTGGGAACTTCGCGACGACGTGGCATGTTTTCACCTCATTTGCTTCAGCCGACAGCCGGGGCGCGTCATGTTTGGCCTGGCTGCCTCGCAGGTCCATCCGGGGCCTGCACTTACTCGATCTTTGTCTTCGATCACTACGCCTGAATCCGGGCCGTCAGCCTTCCGATTCAGACACCTTTTTTGATTCACTCACTGCGAAAAAGACGCTCAGGCCTTCTTCGGACGCTTGGCGCCGTACTTGGAACGCGCTTGCTTGCGGTCTTTCACGCCTTGCAGATCGAGCGAGCCGCGCACGATGTGGTAGCGCACGCCTGGCAAGTCCTTCACGCGGCCGCCACGCACGAGCACCACCGAGTGCTCTTGCAAGTTATGGCCTTCGCCGCCGATGTAGGAGATGACCTCGAAACCATTGGTCAGGCGCACTTTGGCGACTTTGCGCAGGGCGGAATTCGGCTTCTTGGGCGTTGTGGTGTAAACGCGGGTGCAGACGCCCCGGCGCTGCGGACAGTCTTGCATCGCGGGGCTTTTGGACTTGATCTTCTCGACCGTCCGCCCCTGACGCACCAGTTGATTGATGGTTGGCATTGGATATTTCCCTAGCGTGAAAAAACGAAAGAACGCCCGTCAAGCGTCCTTCCAAGAAAAGCAAAAGCGGCAGATTGTAATGCAATCAGACCTGTTTAGCGGCCCGCCTCCTTCTCTTTGTCAAGGGGCAGGCGCGTTTCAAACTTGCCGCGATGCACGGCGAAAAACGTCTTCACGTTGCGCACATTGGCATCCTGCGTGAACAAACGCTGGGCCAGCGCATGCCAGCCGGGCATGTCGCGCACGCGCAGCACCAGCACGAAATCCGGCCCCGGCGAAACGCGCCAGCACTGCTGCACGGCCGCTTCCTGCGCGGCGCGGCGCTCAAAGGCATCCAGCCACTCGCTGCCCTGCCGGTCCAGCGACACCTCGGCAATCACGCTCAGCCCATGCCCCAGCCGCCGCGCCACGGCGTCTTCATTGAGAACGGCCACCTGCCGCTCAATCAGCCCCAGCTCATGCAAACGCCGCACGCGGCGCAAAGCCGTGGGCGGCGACACATGCACGCGCGCGGCCAGCGCCTGATTGCTCAAAGCCGCATCCTGCTGCAAGGCATCCAGCAAAGCCCAGTCCACCGCATCCAGTTCCGCTTCTTCCATAAAAGATATTTTTCACGAAATCAGATTTCACATTCATCCCGAAATGAAATTTGAATTCTTAAAACCTGATTTTTCAACAGCACATTTCATCTCATAGAGCCTAGCATCGCCCCTTCGCATCTCACCCGTTCAAAAGGATAGAAAACATGTGCGGCATCGTAGGCGCGGTTTCTTCGCGCGACATCGTGGGCTTGCTGATACAGGGCTTGCAGCGGCTGGAATACCGGGGGTACGACTCCTGCGGCGTGGCCGTGCATACCGGGCGCGGGCTGGCGCGGGTGCGCGGCATCGCGCGCGTGGCCGATCTGGCCCGCCAGGCGCAGGCCGAAAACCTGCACGGCTGCACCGGCATCGCGCACACGCGCTGGGCCACACACGGCGCACCCGCCATTGACAACGCCCATCCGCACTTCAGCATGGGGCCGCTCGCGCAAACAGGCGATGACGCCCAGGGCCGCGTCACGCTGGTGCACAACGGCATCATCGAAAACCATGAAGAGCTGCGCGCGCGCCTTCAGGCCCGGGGCTACCGCTTCGCCAGCCAGACCGACACCGAAGTCATCGTCCACCTCATCGACAGCCTCTACGAGGGCGATCTGTTTGAAGCCGTGCAGGCCGCCTGCGCCCACCTGCGCGGCAGCTACTCCATCGCCGTGCTGCACCGCGATGAACCCCATCGCCTGATTGGCGCACGCGCTGGCTCGCCGCTGGTGCTGGGCCTCACAGCCCACGGCGAAACCTGGCTGGCCAGCGACGCCCTGGCGCTGGCGGGCGTGAGCGACCAAATCATCTACCTGGAAGAAGGCGACATCGCTGACGTGCAGCCCGGCAAATACTGGATTGCCGACGCCCGGGGCCGCCGCCTGGACGCCGCCAGCCGCCCCGTGCAAATCGTGCCGGCCAGCGGCGGCGCGGTCGAACTGGGGCCGTATCGCCATTACATGCAAAAAGAAATCTTCGAGCAGCCCCGTGCCATTGCCGACACGCTCGAAGGCGTGCAAGCCGTCACCCCTGCCCTGTTCGACAAAACCGGCGCCAGCGGCCAAAGCAGCGCCGCCGGCGCCTTCGCACAAATCGAGCGCGTGCTCATCCTCGCCTGCGGCACCAGCTACTACGCCGGCTGCGTGGCGCGCGACTGGATCGAAGCCCTTGCCGCCCTGCCCTGCAGCGTGGAAATCGCCAGCGAATACCGCTACCGCCAGTCCGTGCCCGATGCGCGCACGCTCGTGGTCACCGTCAGCCAAAGCGGCGAAACCGCCGACACCCTGGCCGCCCTGCGCCACGCCCAAAGCCTGGGCATGGCGCACACCCTCGCCATCTGCAACGTCGCCGCCAGCGCCCTGGCGCGCGAATGCCGCCTGGCCTTGCTCACCCGCGCGGGCGTTGAAATCGGCGTGGCCTCCACCAAAGCCTTCACCACCCAGCTTGTGGGGCTGTTTCTGCTTGCGCTCACCCTGGCCAAAACGCGCGCGCGCCTGCCAGCCGCCGACGAAGCCGCCCACCTCAAGGCCTTGCGCCACCTGCCCGCCGCCTTGCAAGCCGTGCTCGCGCTGGAGCCGCAAATCATCTCCTGGGCCAGCCAGTTCGCCAGCAAGGAAAACGCCCTCTTCCTGGGCCGTGGCCTGCACTACCCCATCGCGCAAGAAGGCGCGCTCAAGCTCAAGGAAATCAGCTACATCCACGCCGAAGCCTATGCCGCTGGCGAACTCAAGCACGGCCCGCTCGCGCTCGTGACCAGCGCCATGCCCGTCGTCACCGTCGCCCCCAACGACGCGCTGCTCGAAAAGCTCAAAAGCAACCTCCAGGAAGTGCGCGCGCGCGGCGGCGTGCTCTACGTGCTGGCCGATGCCGGCACGCGCATTGAAAGCGGCGAGGGCCTGCACGTCATCCGCATGCCCGAGCACTACGGCCTGCTCTCGCCCATCTTGCACGCCGTGCCGCTGCAACTGCTCTCCTACCACGCCGCCGTGGCGCGCGGCACCGACGTGGACAAGCCCCGCAACCTCGCCAAAAGCGTCACGGTGGAATAGCCGCTGAAGCAGTCAGATCAGCTCCTCAAACAATAGCATTGGGTCCTAGTAGAAATTGCGCCAGACGGCTTTTCGACCCCCTTGAATTTGCTCCTTCTTTTCAAGGCGGCTTGGCAGATGGAGCCAGCCGGAGAGCATGGCTTTTGGCCATCGTTGCGCCCGGTCTGGCTCATGGCGCAGGCCCTGGGGGCCTGTTTGCCAGCAGGCTCCAGCAAGCTTTCAGCCCTTGTGCCTGCGCTGGGGCGCGGCGGGAATGTGCATTTCCTCGCGGTATTTGGCGACGGTGCGGCGGGCGCAGTCGATGCCTTGCTCTTTCAGCAAATCGGCAATCTGGCCATCGGGCAGGGGCTGGGCGGGGTTTTCGCTTTCGATGAATTGCTTGATGAGCGCGCGCACGGCGATGGAAGAGGCGCTGCCGCCCGCTTCGGTGCCCAGCGACGAGCTGAAAAAGTGCTTCAGCTCGAAGGTGCCTTGCGGCGTGGCCATGTATTTGGCGGTGGTGACGCGGCTGATGGTGGATTCGTTCACGCCCAGCGCTTCGGCGATGTCTTTCTGGAGCATGGGGCGCATGGCGATGGGGCCATGCACGAAAAAGCCGCGCTGGCGCTCGACGATGAGTTGGGCCACGCGCAAGATGGTGTCAAAGCGCTGCTGCACGTTGCGCACGAACCAGCGCGCTTCTTGCAGGCGCTGGCCCAGATCGGCGTTTTTGCTGCCGCGCAGGGCGCTGGCGTAGGCGTCGTGCACGCGCAGGCGCGGGATGAGGTCGTGGTTGAGGCGTACGTGAAATTTCTGCGTGGGGCCGCTGCCGCTGGCGGTGACGATGACGTCGGGCACGATGATTTCGCGCTCTGCATTGGCAAAGCGCCGGCCCGGCTTGGGTTCGAGCCGGGCGATGACGGCCTGGGCGGCGCGCAGCTCGTCTTCGCTGATGCCCAGTTGCGCGGCCAGGCGGCGCGTGTCGCGGCGGGCCAGCAGCTCCAGCGCGCCGTGGCGGGTGCAGAGTTTCAGCGCGTTTTCGATGGCCGCCCGCCCGGGATCGCTCGGGTCTGACGCGCCCAGGCGTTCTTTCAGTTGCAGGGCCAGGCATTCGGGCAGGTTGCGCGCGCCCACGCCCGTGGGTTCCAGCGATTGCAGCAGCTTCAGGGCCAGGGTGAAGCGGTGCACGAGTTCCTGCATTTCTTCCACGCCGTCGTCGTCGTCCATGAGGGTGGCGGCCAGCTGCGCAAGGGAGTCTGGCAGGTAGCCGTCGTCATCGACGGATTCGATGAGAAAGCGCAGCGCAGCCATGTCTTCGGGCGCCAGGCGCAGGGCCAGCGCCTGGCGGTGCAGGTGTTCGGTCAGGCTTTCTTGCAGGCTGGCGCGTTCGGCGGGGTCGAGCGTGTCGTCGCCCGGCTGGCGGGCGGGGGCTTCGCCGCCCCATTCGCCGTCGTCAGGGGCCAGGTCGCTGCTGCCGTCGCCGTCCCAGTCGTCGGGGGCGGCGGTTTCGCTGTCACTGCCTTCGCCGTCGTTTCCGCTGTCGCTGCTGGCGGCCGCCTCACTGCTGCGGTCGCCTTCGCTCACGGGGGCATCGGCGCGCGCCAGGCCGAATTCTTCGCGCGGGGCGGCGTCATCGGCGCGCTCCAGAAAGGGGTTTTCGTCGAGCATGGTTTGCACTTCACGCTCCAGATCGACGGTGGACAGTTGCAGCAGGCGGATGGCTTGCTGCAACTGGGGCGTGAGGGCAAGGTTCTGCGAGACGCGCAGTGACAGGCCGGTGCTCACTTGGCTTGCGGCCTTCAGAGGTGGAAGTGCTCGCCCAGGTAGATGCGGCGCACGTCGGGGTTGGCGACGATTTCGGCGGGCGTGCCGGCAGCCAGCACGCGGCCCTCGCTGATGATGACGGCGTGGTCGCAAATGCCCAGCGTTTCGCGCACGCTGTGGTCGGTAATCAGCACGCCAATGCCTTGCTCTTTCAGGAAGGTGACGATGCGCTGGATTTCAATGACGGCAATCGGGTCGATGCCCGCGAAGGGTTCGTCCAGCAGGATGAAGCGCGGCTGCGTGGCCAGCGCCCGCGCGATTTCCACGCGCCGCCGCTCGCCGCCCGAGAGCGCCGGCGCGGGGGTATCGCGCAGTTCGGAAACAGAAAGCTGCTTCAGCAGCTCGTCCAGGCGGCGCTCGATTTCAGGCGCGGGCAGCGGGCGGCCGTCTGGCCCGCGTTGCAGCTCCAGCACGGCGCGCACGTTTTCGGCCACCGTCAGCCGCCGGAAGATGGACGCTTCTTGCGGCAAATAAGACAGGCCCAGGCGCGAGCGCTGGTGAATGGGCATTTTTTCGATGGCGCGGTCATCAATGGTGATGCTGCCCGCGTCGGCGCGCAGCAGGCCGACGATCATGTAAAACGACGTGGTCTTGCCCGCGCCGTTGGGGCCGAGCAGGCCGACCACCTCGCCGCTTTTGACGGTGAGCGACACGTCTTGCACCACGCGGCGCGCGCCGTAGTGCTTGCGCAGGTTGCGCACTTGCAGCGAGCTGGCGGGCGCGGGCGCCGTGAGGTTGGAAGCAGACTCGCTCACGGCTTTTTGGACAGGCTGGAGCTGCCGCGCAGCGCGGCGGGCTGGGCGGGCTGGGCGCCAGCGCCTCTGGGGCCGAGCGTGGCGCGTATGCGCTCGCCCTTGCCAGCCTTGCCTTGCGGCGCGCCATCGACGGTGTAAACGCCCGAGGCGCTGTTGTAGGTGATGCGCGCGCCCGTCACTTCATCGGCCAGCTTCGCGCCTTCGAGGCGGCGCATGCGCGCGCGGCCCTGAAGCCGCACGGTGTCGGCGCGGCTGTCGTATTCAATGGTTTCGGCTTCGCCTTCAATGTATTCATCTGCGCCGTCGCGCTTTTGGCGAAAGAACGCGCGCTCTCCTTTTTCCGCCGTGAGCGTGCCGCTTTGCTGGCCATCGCCGACCTGCTGCACTTGCAGGCGCGCGCCGCGCATGAGGATGCTGCCCTTGGTGAGCACGACATGGCCGGTGAAAGTGCTGGTCTGGCTTTTTTCTTCATGCCGCAGGGCGTCGGCCTCGATGTTCATGGGCTGGTCACGATCGGCCTTTTCAGCCTGCGCGCCCGCGCAAGCCAGCAAGGCGGCAAGCGCCAGCGGGGCCAGGCGCGAAAAGGGAGAAGAAAAAACAGACAGGCGCGGCATGAAAGCAGGAATGAAGGAGCGGGTTGAGGGCTGACACAAATTGTAGGGGCCGCGCCCTCAAGGATTGCCTGGCCGCGCCCGCTTGCGGCAGAGGCCCAAAAACCGCCGAGGCGAATGCTGAAGCGGCGTCGCGAGCCTGTTCAAGGAGCGGGGCGCACAGCCTTGTTTTTGCTCCTGTATTGGGAGCAAGATGTCCTAGTGGATACTGCGCGAAAGGCCATTTTGAACCTCTTGATTCGCTCCTCTTTTTCATCATCCCGCAGCGGCTGCCGCAGGCCGCAGGCGGGCAGCTCGCAGGCTCTTACTGGCCGCCGGATTTGCGCAGCTTGGCAATGAGCGCGTCGGCTGTTTTCAGCATGCCGTCAAAGCCCTTGGTCATGCCGGGGTCCATGTAGTAGCGCCCGGCGATGCCGAAACTGGGGGTGGCCTCCACGTGGTAGGCGTCTTGCAGCTCGATGGCGCGCCTGATCTTGCTGGCCACGCCAAAGGATTTGTAGGCGGCGGCGAATTTGGCGCCATCCACGCCGCGCTCGGTCATCCAGGGCTGCACCTCTTCCAGCGTGTTCAGGCGCTTTTTCTCGTTGAGGATGGCGTTGAAGACTTCGGTGTGGACTTTTTCATTCAGGCCCATGGCTTCCAGCGCGAAGAAGATGCGCTGCAGCGGCTCAAAGGCATTGGAAAAGCCCACGTGCATGCGGCGCACCACCACATCCTGCGGCTGGGCGGCGGCCCATTTGTCAAATATCGGCTCAAAGTCGCGGCAGTGGGGGCAGCCGTAGGAGAAGAATTCGACGACTTCCACTTTGCCAGCGGACGTATCCACCGGAGCGGCGGGATTGACGACGAGGTAGTTCTCGCCTTCCTTGGGCGTGAAGGGCTGGCCTTGCGCGAAGGCGGCGGGCAGCGCGGCCAGCGTGGCGGCAGCTGCGGCAGTGAGCGCGAAATCACGGCGTTTCATGGTCTGTTTTTCCTTTTTTGGGCGGGTTGAAAGGGGGGCTGAGAAGCAGGAGCGGGCGGCAAGTTCCCGGCATGCGGGACGGCCATGAGGACAGGCCGCTTTTCTGGTGAAGATGCGCCGAGATTTTCGCTTCTGTATTAATAGCATGGTCTCCCCGTCAAATAAGCGACAAACGTATTTTTTGGGGCCTGAATTCGCTTCTGTATCAGGAGCAGCACAGGCAGGCGCTTACCGCTGCACGCGCACCAGCGCGGCGTCAAAGCCGCTGCTGACCACGCGCTCCTTGGCGCTGTCGGCTTCGTCTTTCTTCTGGAAGGGGCCGATGCGCACGCGGTAAACCGTGCGGCCCGCCTGCTCGTGGCTGGTCACGCGCGCCTGTATGCCTGCCAGCGTGAGGCGCGCGCGCTGGGCTTCGGCCTCGTCCTGGTCGCGGAAGGCGCCTGCCTGCACGAAATAGATGAAAGGCTCGCCCGCCATGATGGGCGAGGCGGAAGCCACGGTCTGCTCTTGCCCGGCTCGCTGCTGGCTTTGCCGCGCGGTGCGTGCGGCGATGAAGTCGCCCAGCGGGTCGGACGAAGTGGTTTGCTGCGCCTGGGTGGGCGCAGGCGCCGCCTGCGTGGCCGGGCGGCTGACTTCCGCTGGCGCGGGCACGGGGCGCGAAGGCGCGTTGTTGCCGGAGCGCGCGGCTGGCATGGGCGTGACAGCGCCGCCTGCCGAGCGGCTGTGCAGGGGCGTGTTGGGGTCCCAGTCGCGGTTGCGTTCGGCTTCGGCGGCGTCTTGCTCGGTGCTGCGCGAGGAGGCTTTGTGGATGAAGGGCACGGGCACTTTGGCCATGTAAAGGGCCACGCCCAGGGCGATGCCCAGGCCGATGACGATGCCCAGAATCAGGCCCAGCAGCGTGCCGCCAAGCTGGCGCGAAGGCGAGGGGGCGAAGAAGGTGGGTTTGGCGTGCATCACATGCGCTCCGGGGCGGATACGCCCAGCAGTTGCAGGCCGTTGCGCAGCACTTGCGCGCAGGCGGCTACCAGCGCCAGGCGGGCGGTTTTGACGGCCTGGTCATCGACCAGGATGCGCTCGGCGTCGTAGTAGCTGTGGTAGCTGGCGGCCAGTTCGCGCAAATAAAAGGTGACATCGTGCGGGGCGAAGTCTTGCGCGGCGGCGGCGAGCATGGCCGGGTATTCGGCCAGTTTGAGCATGAGCGCTTGCGCGGCGGCGGTGTCGAGCGCGGCCAGATCGGCTTGCGCCAGCGCGGCACGCTCGCCGCCCCAGGCGTCCAGCACGGAGCAGATGCGCGCGTGGGCGTATTGCACGTAGTAAACGGGGTTGTCGTTGTTTTTCTGGATGGCCAGATCGACATCGAAGGTGTATTCGGTGTCGGGCTTGCGCGAGAGCAGGAAAAAGCGCACGGCGTCTTTGCTGGTCCACTCGATCAGGTCGCGCAAGGTGACGTAGCTGCCCGCGCGTTTGCTGATCTTGACTTCCTGGCCGCCGCGCATGACGCGAACCATGGTGTGCAGCACGTAGTCGGGGTAGCCCTGGGGTATGCCCACGCCCGCCGCTTGCAGGCCCGCGCGCACGCGGGCGATGGTGCCGTGGTGGTCGGTGCCCTGGATGTTGATGGCCTTGTGAAAGCCCCGCTCCCATTTGGCGATGTGGTAGGCCACATCGGGCAGGAAGTAGGTGTAGGCGCCGTCTTGCTTGCGCATGACGCGGTCTTTGTCGTCGCCAAAGTCGGTGGTGCGCAGCCACAGGGCGCCGCCTTCTTCGTAGGTGTGGCCGCTGGCGATGAGCTTTTGCACCGTGGCTTGCACGCGGCCGCTGCTGTAGAGGCTGGATTCGAGGTAGTAGTTGTCAAAGCGCACGTCAAAGGCTTTGAGGTCCAGGTCTTGCTCGCGGCGCAGGTAGGCCACGGCGAACTGGCGGATGCCTTCGCGGTCGCTGGCGTCGCCGCTGGCGGTGAAGCTGCGGTCATCGGCCTGCACGGTTTTGCGGGCCAGAAAGTCGTTGGCGATGTCCTGGATGTAGTCGCCGTTGTAGGCGGCTTCGGGCCAGTTGGCATCGCCGGGCTTGATGCCCTGCGCGCGCAGTTGCACGGAAGTGGTGAGGGTGTCGATTTGCACGCCCGCGTCGTTGTAATAGAACTCGCGCGTGACTTGCCAGCCTTGCGAGGCCAGCAGGTTGCAGATGGCGTCGCCCAGCGCGGCCTGCCGCCCGTGGCCCACGTGCAGCGGGCCGGTGGGGTTGGCGCTGACGAATTCCACCAGCATGCGGTCCCTGCTTTGCGCTTGCCGGCCGTAGTTTTCTTTCAGCGCCAGCACTTCGCGCACGGTTTGCTGCTTGGCGGCGGGCTTGAGGCGGATGTTGATGAAGCCGGGGCCGGCGATTTCCAGCGCATCCACCCACCGCGCAAAGGCGGGCGTGGCCAGCAGCGCGGCCTTGAGCTGTTCGGCCACGGCGCGCGGGTTGCTTTTGAGCGGCTTGGCCAGCTGCATGGCGGCGGTGCAGGCCAGATCGCCATGCGCGGCCTGCCGGGGCGATTCAAACGCGGCTTTGTCGCCTGCGCCGGGCAGCAGCGCCTCCAGCGCGGCTTTGAGGGCGTCCAGCAGTTCGGTTTTGACGGTTTGCATGTTTTTTTGTGGGATGAGGGGCTGGTAAGGCAAAAAAGCGCTTTTCACGCAGGGCGCAGCGCCGAGAGCATGTAGTTCACGCTGGCATCGGGCGTGAGCCAGCAGCGGCGCGTGAGCGGGTTGTAGTGCAGGCCCGAGACGCGCTGCACGCTCAGCCCGGCGGCGCGGCAAAAGGCCGCCAGCTCGCTGGGGCGGATGAAGCGGGTGTAGTCATGCGTGCCCTGCGGCAGCAGGCGCAGCGCGTATTCCGCGCCTGCAATGGCCATCAGCCACGATTTGGGGTTGCGGTTGAGCGTGGAAAAAAACACCTGCCCGCCGGGTTTGACCAGCGCGGCGCAGGCGGCCACGATGGCGGCCGGATCAGGCACGTGCTCCAGCATTTCCATGCACGTGACCACGTCGAACGAAGCAGGCTCCTGGGCGGCCAGCGCCTCGGCGGCCACGGCGCGGTAGCTCACGCGCGGCGTTTCGGCCTCCAGCGCGTGCAGGCGGGCGGCCTGCAAGGATTTTTCGGCCAGATCAATGCCCAGCACTTCAGCGCCCTTGCGGGCCATGGCGTCGGCCAGAATGCCGCCGCCGCAGCCCACATCGAGCACGCGCGCGCCTTGCAGCGGGCGCTGCGCGTCAATCCAGTTCAGCCGCAAGGGGTTGATGTGGTGCAGCGTGGCCAATTCGCCCCCGGCGTCCCACCAGTGGTGGGCCAGGGCGGCAAATTTGTCCAGCTCGGCGGCATCTGCGTTCAAAGTGGCGTTAGATCCGGCGTTCAGAGCGGCATTCGGGGCGGTCATGGCGCGGGATTTTCACATGCCCCGCCTTGCGCGGCTTCATGGCTTGCGCCGCTATCGCAGGCGCAAAAAAGGCCGGACGCGAAAACCGCGCCGGCCTTTGCCGGGAACTTGGCCCGATCAGTATTCGCCGCGATCGCCACGGTCAA
>ERZ773035.2018-NODE-2018-length-13753-cov-11.376697_pt1 | contig 13753 bp, 9 predicted proteins | sample MGYA00511487_ERZ773035 | MGnify/ENA primary metagenome ERZ773035 (study PRJEB29015, sample SAMEA2737985) | human oral metagenome | biome: human oral; feature: human-associated habitat; material: dental | place: China | collected 2024 ...
GCTAGATTTTCCTCAAATTTCTTTTGTTTTGACATCTTTAACCTCTAATTCTACTTGACCGTCTCGCATCAACAGCGTCACTTGGTCTTTTTTCTTCAAACTCTCAACCGAATCCACAACAGACTCTTCTTTTTTGACGATGGCATAGCCACGCGCCACGATTCGGCTCGTATCCAACATGAGCAAAGCTTCTGAAAGTCGCTTGACCTCAGCAACCTTGGCGTCATAAACTAAGGCCATTTGGCTACGGAGGAGCTTGTTCAACTGAGCAAGACGGTCTTGATAGCGTTGGATTTTGGTAACGGGTGATAATTGTAGCAGTTGGTGCGTCCTTGCTTGGACAACTTGTTTGCTATCAGAAATCCGTGTTCGCAAACTTTGTTTTAATCGCAGTTGCAGCTGATCCAAGCGTTGCAAATAACCGTCATACAAGCGCTCTGGTTGTCTAAAGATAACAGACTGACTGCATTTTTTCAAAGCTTCTTGTTTCTTAGACAGGACATTCTGAACTGCTGTTGCCATCCGTTTTTCTTGATTTTGCAAATGGGTCAAGAGATCCAACTTAGTTACAGGCGTTGCCAGTTCTGCTGCGGCTGTTGGTGTCGCAGCCCTGCGATCCGCCACAAAGTCTGCCAAGGTCACATCCGTCTCATGTCCCACACTAGAAATGATTGGCAAACGGGATTCAAAAATAGCCCGTACCACAATCTCTTCGTTAAAGGCCCAGAGATCCTCGATGGAACCACCACCACGACCAATGATGAGGACATCTAGATCCTCACGCTGATTGGCACGAGCAATATTCCGTGCTATTTCCTCAGCAGCTCCATCTCCTTGTACCTTGGTCGGATAGAGAAGGATATCGACACCAGGAAAACGTCTGCTAACGGTTGTGATAATATCCTGAATAACGGCACCACTGCGACTGGTTACTACACCAATTCTCTTAGCAAACTGGGGCAGAGGTTGCTTGAACCGTTCTTGAAACAGACCTTCTTCTGTCAATTTTTTCTTTAGTTGTTCAAACTGAATCGCGAGCGCCCCAACCCCATCAGGCTCAGCCTTCTCAATGATGATAGAGTAGCTCCCACTTGGCTCATAAACCTGAACACGCCCAATCACATTGATCTTCATCCCTTCTTCGAGGTCGAAGCCTATTTTCTGATATATCCCTGACCAGATGGTCGCTTGAATGACCGCATGGTCATCTTTTAGGGAGAAATATTGATGCGTAGGTCGTTTACGAAAGTTGGAAACTTGACCAGTTAAATAGACCCGTTCCAAGTAAGGGTCTTTATCGAATTTCATTTTCAGATACTTGGTCAAAGTTGTTACTGATAAATACTTTTCCATCTCCACCTACTATTCATTTTCTTGCTTTTCCATGGGGTTTATTATACCAAAAAAAGGATTAAAAATCACCTCTTGCATACTGTTTCTCAGGAAAAATAGAAAAGGGAGGCTAGGCCTCCTCATCTGATTATTTGCTGTTACGAGCTTCTTCCAAAATCTTGGCAATTTTTGTCGTCAAAAGGTCGATAGCAACGGTATTGCTTACCCCTTCGGGAATGACGATATCGGCATAACGCTTGGTCGGCTCGATAAACTGGTGATACATAGGTTTTACCACACCCAAATACTGATCAATAACGCTATCCAGACTACGGCCACGCTCCTCCATATCACGCTTGATCCGACGAATAATACGCACATCATCATCTGTATCCACAAAAATCTTGATATCCATCAAATCGCGCAGACGCTTGTCCTCCAAGACCAAAATCCCCTCAACGATAAAAACATCCTGAGGCTCCTGACGATAGGTCTTGCTACCCCGTGTATGCGCTGTATAGTCATAAGTTGGAATGTCCACTGGGCGCCCTGCCAACAATTCCTTAATCTGCTCGATCATCAAGTCTGTATCAAAGGCAAATGGATGGTCGTAGTTGGTTTTGACACGCTCTTCAAAAGTCAAGTAAGACTGATCCTTGTAGTATGAATCATGCTCAATCATGGAAATCTTTTCATCAGGAAAATGCGATAAAATGGCTCTTGAAACACTGGTCTTACCACCACCAGAACCACCTGTAACCCCGATAATGATTGGTCTATTTTGCATGCTATCCTCCGTTTTTTTATCCGTCGTCTATTCTATCACATTTTTTGAAAAATTTATAGTCTAGTTTTGGATAGATTATGGATAACAATTCTAATACTTGCACCCAGCTAGACTATCCAAAAACCTTCCTTGGCTTATAAAGATTGCCCCGTTTTTCTAGAATGGCAAGCAATTTTTCTCCTTCAAAGGCAGCCAATTCCTTATCCGACTGATCTAGCTCGATAAAACGACCAAAGCGAACTGCTGTAGCCTCTTCTGGAGTTAGGAAAACTTTAACAAGATCCCCTGTTCCAATCTCTAGAGGATGGAGAAAGTCCAATTGACCAGCCTCTACTCTTTCAGCAATTTCTTCCAAGGTCAAGGCATCTTCTAACTGTAAACCCGCTGCACTAGTACGTGTCAAATGAGACATATGAGCCGCATAACCCAGCTTCTCTCCCAAGTCAACTGACAAAGTACGAATATAGGTTCCCTTACTGCATTTTACACGAAAGGTGAAACGTGCAAGTTCGCCCTCATAAGAAATCGGACTTGTCCGTTCAAAGCTATAAATAGTTACCTGACGTTCTGGACGCTCCACTTCCTGACCTGCACGCGCGTACTCATAGAGCTTGCGACCATTGACCTTGACAGCCGAATACATAGGGGGAATCTGAATAATAGGTCCAGTCAGACTAGCGATCGCTTCATCGACAATGTTTTCATTCAAGGGCGGTAATACAGGTGTCTCTGCGACCACTTCCCCACTAGCATCCTCGGTCGTCGTTGAATAGCCCAGAGTGATTTCCCCTTCATAGACCTTGCCTTCATCTTGCATAAACTCGACCATACGAGTTGCCTTGCCAACCGCAATGGGCAAAACGCCCACTACATCCGGATCCAAGGTTCCACCATGACCAATCTTCTTGGTTTCCAAAATCTTACGCAGTTTAAAAACCGCATCATGCGAGGTCATTCCCGCTTCTTTTTTTAAGTTGATAATACCGTTCATGTGTTGCTTTCTATTCCCCCTTTAATGCTTCAAACTTAGCTTTCATGGTTGGATTTTTTCGAGTTAGTTTTTTTGACTGAAACGTCCTCTAACTTCTATTTCATTCTTGCAAATTTAAATTTTCTATAATTCTTTGTACTTTCTCTATCTCTGGAGGAGTACAATTGCTCTGTCTTTGAATTTCTCGTAACACATCCAATCTTTCTTTTGAAGACAATTGAGGAAGAATATCCTTTACTGTTTCAAAATAGAAGATATCGTTTTCTAACTTATCATGTTTAAGCAACACTAAGAAAAAGGCTCTAATCAAATCAAAATGTTCACTATTTTCTCGATTTAAATTATATTTAATTCTATGTAACGATAATTTAAAACTATAATTTACAACATATTTATCAAATTCATTTATGAAAAGATCTAGTTTATCCTTTTTAAGGTCTTCTCTATAGAATAAGTTTGAAATTGTTTCTAAATAGTTCACTATTGAAGACTGTTGAAATAATTCTCGCAACCATTCTTTAGAATATCTAAATTCATAGTCTTTTGTAAAAATGATGTTTATCATTTGACTATAGTTATTCTTTGATAAAGAAAATGAATCAATAGTTGGATCTATACTATCTAAAGCGACTAAATAAACCCTATCAAGAATTTGATTGTCTTTGATTTTCTCTTTTAAAATACTTTCAACAACACCCTTAAATATATTTGCAACTTCTATGTCAAATATCGAATGAGAATAGCAGAATCCTAAAAAAGTATGATAAGTTACATTAATTGTTCTATAATCGTATAAGTTTAACAAAATCCCTTGAGAAAGCTCCTTATACTTAGAATCATCCAAAGAATCTATTTTCTGAACAATTTGACCTATATACTTTGGTTGATTTTTAAAGAGTGAAATCAAAGATTGCAAATATATTCCCAGTTCACTATTTACATAATGAAATATATCTAATTGATTATTATCATCTCTTGAAGATGAAAGTTTATTTGCATCGATACTAAGTAATTTTTCAAAAATATCTATATCTGTATTTTGTTGTTTTATATGATATTCAAAAAATATCCGATCATTAGAATCAAAACTTTCTTTGTTAAATTTTTTTAAATATTTTTCTCTAACAATGTCTCTTAAATTTTCTTCTATTTCAGGAGAACTGATAATTTTTACATATAATCTCTTATATTTTGGATATAAGTCATCTATATGATTTTTCAATAAATTAGAAACCTTTTTAGATATTTCATTTGATTCTTTTAAAACCGTAATCAAGAAATTTTCCGTTTCATTTATCGTCTTTTCTTCTAAAAACGAAGAGCCTCTTTGTTCCTTTTCTGCGTTGACTAATATCTCTAATACTCTAGATTCATCGTACTCTACAAGATTTTCTTGAGTTAAATATGAAAATTGTGAAACAAAACCTCCTTCTAGTGAAGATATCCAATTTCTATAAGGCTTTTCTGATATTTCAATTTTTTTTCCTCTAATAATATTTCTGTGTTCTTTGATAAAAGTATTTAATTCTTCTCCAAAGTGAATATCAGAAAAATCAATTTTATCTATTAACCTCCTTATAAATTCTAAATCTAAATTAGTTTCGTTATCTAATTGAACAAGCAATTTTTGAATTAGTTTAGTACTTAATAGATCTTCTGAGGCACTTTCTAAAAACTCTTCATCTTCAATAAATAGTCTTCTGGACTTCATTAGCTTATAGATAAATTCAACATTACCATACTCTTCTAGTTGATAGTTTATGGAATAATAATTATACCTTGAAAATTCTGATTTATTGAGTATGGATGTTAGTTTGTTAACACATTCAGTATTTAGGTTAACTTCTATATCACTATCTTCCTCTAAATATAAATCACGGTTTTGCTGTTCAAAAGTACTTACTAGCCAGTAACCCAAAAGAGTTCTATCTTTATTAAAGCTAGATTTAACGATATCTTCATCTCTCGATATAATTTTTCTCAGTTCATTTAGCTTATTATTTGTAAAGCTAGAGATTTTATTATCTTTCGCATAATTATAGACAAAGAATACATCATCAATGAAGTAACTTTGATATCCTTCATAAATTATTTTGTAAATTACTTCCCATTCATTATCTCTTAACATTTCAATATTTTTTGCAATAAACTTCCAAAATGCAGGGATAAAACTTTTTTTAATTACTGTTATAGCATCACCCCGAAGCAGAGCATTTAACATTAGCTGATTTAGTTGATTATTATCATTTTCAATAACCTTATCTAAAACAGATGATAGATATTTAAAATCATTAGAAATACTATCTAAATTTTTATTATACTCTTCTTGAAGTAATGAAGGATTCAAAAGATTATTCCAATTATTATATAAATCATGAGTACCTATTTTTTTATTAATATCAGCAACTAATTCTTTTACAAAAGCTGGTAAATCCTCAAATTTATCGCCGTACCATATAATCTGAGTATGATTTTCTGAACTAAAAAATTCCTCAACAACATCTCTATAATGTTTATCAGCTCTTTGATTACCAGTATTCTCTAACTTCATCAAGGCATAATTTCTACTATTTTTACAAAGTAAAGATAAAATTTCATCTTCTTCAAGACCTGCTCCGATAAATAAAACTGTAGGTTTTGTCTCTTTAAACCAAGTTACTAAATTTTCGAAATTATTCCTATTTCTTAAATATGTTTTTGAATAATCCGCTGATGAACTGACAAAATACTTCACATCACAATCTGGTGTCCCGTGGATATGTAGAACATCTCCAAATCGTAATCTCCCATTTTTGTTCTTAGTAAATTCATTAAGATCATTGATAGTAACTACATCATTCTTTAAACGTTTAATATGGTTTTCAATTTCATAGTCGTAGTTAGAAGTAATAAATATTGCATTTAAACTCGCTAAAGATTCTACTGTTTGATTAACTAATGAATATGGTAGCAGATTTTTAAAATATCCTTTTTCAAAATCTAGTCGACGTTTTTCAAAATCTTCACCAAAAACTTTTTTTAATTCATAGTTTACTAGATCCACTTTACGCTTATTACTAATACTAGATTTGCTAATTAAATCAAAAACTATATGATGCTCTCTCCCAAGACTTTTTTCACCACTTACCGATAAAACTTGTCCTTGCCAATACTTAATAAGATGTTCAATATAATTGTTCCAATTTGGATATCCTTGAGCAATTGAAACTCCTGCGCCAATAAAAATTACTAAGTTAAACTTTTTTATAGCCTCGGTTACATCATCTATCAAATTTTCATAATTGCTATTATTTTCCATAACTTATTTCTTCACTCCCCCTTCAGTGCCTCAAACTTCGCTTTCATAGTTGGATTTTTTCGAGTTAGTTTTTTTACTGAAACATCATCCAACTTATTATTTGCGAGGCGGAGTTGGTTTTCGGATGTTGTAAGGAATTTCTTGACCTCTTCCATCCGTTTGATAGCCTTGTCGATTTCATCGATGGCTTTACCGAAGTTGGTCGAAGCTGAATTATAGTTTTTAGCAAATGCTACTTTAAAGGCATCCAGGTCTTCCTCAAAATGTGTAATATCGATATTCTGCTCACGAACAAGTGCTAACTCCTGCTTGTATTTTAGAGAATTAAGCGCAGCATTTCTTAAGAGTCCAATTAACTGGATAAAGAACTGGGGACGAACCACATACATCTTTTCATACTCGTGACTGACGTCAACAATCCCAGTGTTAAAGTAGTCATTATCGGCCTCAAGCATGGTCACCAAAACGGCATATTCACAGTTTTTCTCCCGGCGGTCCTTGTCCAACTCCTTGTAAAAATCTGCATTCTTATGCTTCTTCTCTGTTCCGTCCGCTTCATTTTTCATTTCAAACATGATAGAAATGAATTCTAACCCATTTTCATCAAAGTCACGAAAGATAAAGTCGCCTTTAGAACCGCGCGCAGAAACCTTGTTATCCTTCTCAAAGTAGGCATTTGGAAAGGCAAAACTGCGGACCTTGTTAAACTCACTTTCGGCATAGTGTTCCAGACTTTCACCGATAGCTTTTGTAGATTGTTGAGCCTTGAAATTCTTGTAAAATTCAACCTGCTCACTGGCCGCCTTGAGCTGGGCTTCGTAATTTTGCTTGAGGGAAGCTAGAGATAACTCATTTTCCTTTTCTTGCAAAAGGAGCTGATTTTTAACCTGGTCCCGTTCTTTTTCAAGGTCAGAAAGGGTCTTTTGCAGTTGATTTTCATACTCTAAACGCAAGGTAGTCAATTGGCTTTCCAAGGCCTGCACTTCCTTGTCCTTAGCCAATAAGACCTGGTGGCTTGTCTGCTCAACTTCTTTCTTAGCTAGCTCTTTCTCTGTATCAAAGTTTTGGATTTGACTCTGTAGTTGCGCGATTTCTTGGTCTTTTTGAGCCAGTTTAATCTGTTGTTCATTCATGGCCTTTTGCTCAGCCAAGGCCAGTTCCTGCTTCATGCGATCGTGCAATTCCTTATCAAACTCTGCCGTTCTCACTTGGGACAAGAGTTCGGCATACTGACTCTCATTTACTGTAAAGACTTCCCCACAGTTTGGGCATTTGATTTCGTTCATATCTTTCCTCTTTCTAGACTTCTGTAACCATTATATCATGCCTGAGGGAAAATCAAAAACAGTGAGTCGAAACCCACTGTTTATCTGTCTGACTTTAAACTTTTTCCAAGGCCAAGCGCAAATCTTCAATCAAATCCTCTACATTCTCAAGACCGATAGACAAGCGGATTTGGTTTGGTGTGACACCTGCTGCTTCTAAGTCTTTTTCTGACAACTGACCGTGAGTGGTTGTCGCTGGATGGACAACAAGCGATTTGGCATCTGCTACGTTTGCAAGGTCAGAGAAGATTTCCAAATTATCAATGACCTTGCGTGCTTCTGTCTCTCCACCTTTGACATGGAAGGTAAAGATTGAACCAACACCTTTTGGCAAATATTTCTCAGCCAAGGCATGATAAGGACTGTCTGCTAGTTTTGGATAGTTGACTTTTTCAACCTTAGGATGGTTGACAAGGAAATCAACAATTTTCTCTGCATTCTGCACATGACGTTCCACACGAAGCGAAAGAGTTTCGAGTCCTTGAAGTAAGAGGAAAGCATTAAATGGTGACAAGGCTGCACCAGTATCACGAAGCAATTGGACACGAACAGCGATGATAAAGGCTGCTGCCCCAACATCACGAGTATAGCTCAAGTTGTGGTAGCTAGGATCTTCCTCTACAAATTGAGGAAATTTCCCTGAAGCTTCCCAGTCAAAACGACCACTGTCCACAATGACACCACCAATAGTCGTACCATGACCACCGATAAACTTAGTTGCTGAGTGAATGGCAATATCTACACCGTGAGAGAAGACGTTAATCAAATACGGTGTGGCAAAAGTATTGTCCGAAACGAGAGGAATCTGGTGTTTATGCGCAATCTCAGCCAATTTTTCCAAGTCAGGAATGTTAATCAAGGGATTCCCCAAGGTTTCAATCAAGACAAGCTTGGTATTGTCACTGATAGCTGCTTCTACTTCCTCCAAATTATCCACATCCACAAAGGTTGTTGTGATCCCATAACGAGGAAGGGTTTCTTTCAAGAGATTGAAGGTCCCACCGTAAATGGTTGACGCAGCCACCACATGGTCACCTGCGTGAGCAAGCGCCAAAATAGTGTAGGTTACAGCGGCCATACCTGATGCTGTTGCTAGTGCTCCAACACCACCTTCAAGAGCAGCGATTCTTTCCTCAAAGGCTGCTGTTGTAGGATTTGTGATACGGGTATAAATGTTCCCTGGTTTTCTCAAAGCAAACAAATCGGCACCTTCCTGCGTGTCATCAAATACAAAGGATGTTGTCTGATAAATCGGTACTGCACGAGATTTGGTCGCTGGATCAACTACTTGCCCAGCATGTAATTGTAGAGTTTCAAATTTAAAATCACGAGTCATAAGACGACCTCCAAATAGCTTCATTACGGATATTGTATCATCTTAGGCTAGTCTTTTCCAATACCGTTTTTTTATATTTTGATATAAGGAACAACTATGACTAGTCTTACACATCAAACAAAAAGCACGATTGACTCGTGCTCATTTCTTTAATCGACATAAGTATCTTCATTTTTATTGAGGAAGGCGTATGGTAAGCCCATCAAGAGGCCACCTCCAATGAAGTTCCCGATAAAGGTTACACCCCAGTGACGAAGGATATTAGGTATGTCAAAGTTTGCGATGGAATCAGCTGCAACACTGAACTTAACAATCGCAAAAGAAGCAAAGTTCGCTGCAATGTGTTCGTTTGTTAAGAATACAAACATGTAAATAGCTGACAAAACAAGCCAAAGTTTGGCCCCACCGTCTTTCACCAAAACAAAGGAGAGAATGGCAATGTTTACAAAGATATTGGCTAAAATACCTTCAAGCAAGACTAGCTCATTGGAACGGCCTAACTTCATCTCTACAACCCCTGAGATGAAACTATCGTGTGTCAGATGTGCATAGGCTGCTGAGTGAGCAAAGCCCCAACCTGCTATCAAATCTCCGATGAGGTTGAACAAGGTACAGTATAGTAAAATCTTTGCTGTTTTTTTCCAAGAAATTTTCTTCAAGAAACTGCCTGCTGTCAAAAACATCATGTTAGAAGTTACCAACTCAGCATTCAAGAAAACAATGTAGGCCAATCCCCAAGCAAAAACAAATGGAAAGAGGAAACGTCCACTACCAGGTGCAATTTTATTAATTAAATCAGCTCCAACTGCACCCGCAGCCGTACTAAATGTTAGAAAGGCACCTGCAAACATAGAACGAATCGCATACTTAAATTTGCTTTGACTATAAAGACTTTCTTTCTTCTTGCAAGCAAATTCAATCTTTGAGATAAATTCTGAAGAGACCATAAAAAAACTCCTAAAACTTTTATTTGTGATAATTATAACATAATTCTTGTTTTCAAGAAAGCGTTTTCTGTGAAATATGAAAATTTTGTTCAAAAAATTTCACTTGTAATACTTCTCATATTTTTCTTTAAAAGTTTTTTTAGTTCTCTTTGTTCACACAAAAACCAGCGAAATGACTATTTCACTGGTTCATTAGAGTTTAATAACGCTGTTTATATGGTTTATTAAAGGCACTAAGGACATCATCAGATGTTTCTGAATATGCTTTAACTTCTTTAAAATCACCTTTAACAATGATTCGCTCTGTCGCATCATAGTCGACACAGGTTACCAATGTGATTTCTTTGATACCATCACGGTCTTCAATTTCGTCTACGCGATCAGGCGTCACGTGCTTCACCTCACGAATCTCATAGGTGTATACTTTATCTTTATCAGTCAGATAGATTTTCATCCCTGCCTTGGCATTGACCAAAGGTGAAAAGAGCATTTGGCTTGCATTTTCAGCAGTAAAGATATGGTGGCTGGCTAGTGAATAGTTGCCTTCCCCCATTTTCTGATTTGCTTTCATGGTCCCTGCCCCGTAGAACAAGTTTACATTATCTAAACCTTTAAAAATAGGCAGGTTGATCTCTACTTCAGGAATGGCAATACCTCCTATGACTGGAAGTTGTTGAGCATCCCACTGGGCAGCTAACACCGCTTCTGATGAGATCGATTTGACAGAATCAAAATCAAAATTTCCTTCTGCCTCTTTATTCTCTTCAATCTTTTCCTTAGTCACCTGACTGACTTGATATTTATTGGTATTCCAAACCATAAACATGTTTCGGATCTTTGAATTAAAAATCAAGACCAAAGACAAGAGGATGAGAAAGACTGCTAGGATATTGGTCAGCAGGTTTCTGCGTTTCTTTTTTTTCTTTTTATTATCTTTTTCAGACATTATACTTCACTCTCTGTTTTAATTTCAGTCCCAACTTCTTCTTTTTCTGCTGCAGCAACCGTTGTAAAGGTCACAATCTTGGCATCTTGGTCTAGACGCATCACCTTAACTCCCATCGTTGAGCGCCCTGTTTGTGAAATATTGGCAACGTTTGTTCGAATCATGACCCCTGTATCCGTAATAATCATCAGATCTTCATCACCTTTAACAGTGAGGAGGCCTGCGAGAGGACCATTCTTCTCAGCAACATTGGCTGTCTTCATTCCTTTACCACCACGGCCTTTAGTTGGATATTCAGTAGCAAGAGTACGTTTACCATAACCTTTTTCAGTGATGATAAGGACCTCATCCTGGTCAGTAATAACACTTGCGCCAACTACTGTATCACCTTCACGAAGATTGACTCCTCGGACACCTGTCGCGATACGGCTCATGCCACGAACGGCTGATTGATTAAAGCGAACAGAATAACCAAACTTGGTACCAATGATAATATCGGTATCTTCTTCTGTCAGCAAGACATTGATCAACTCATCCTCATCCTTGAGATTCAAGGCCTTAAGTCCATTTTGACGAATATTTGCAAATTCTTTGACACTGGTTCTCTTCACGATTCCGTGACGAGTTGTAAAGAAGAGATAAGCATCATCACTACGTTCAGACTCAACGTTGATGATGGTCTGAATGCTCTCACCTTCGTCCAACTTCAATAGATTGACAACTGGCAAGCCCTTGGCTGTACGTCCATATTCAGGAATTTCATAGCCTTTAAGGCGATAGACGCGTCCTTTATTGGTAAAGAAGAGCAAATGATCATGGGTGCTGGTTGAAACCAACTCACGCACAAAGTCATCATCCTTAACACCAGTACCTTGGACTCCACGACCACCACGCTTTTGGGCAGTGAACTCGTCTTGGTCCAAACGTTTGATGTAACCCTTATTAGAAAGGGTAATCAAAACATCCGACTCTTCAATCAAGTCTTCGTCCTCAAGTGTCAAGACTTCTCCGACCATCAATTCTGTACGACGTTTGTCACCAAACTTGCGTTTGACTTCGTCTAGCTCCTCTTTGATGATTTGCGCCACACGCTCTGGTTTGGCAAGAATATCGGCCAAATCTGCAATCAAGGCAATCAATTCATCATACTCTGACTGAATCTTATCTCGTTCCAATCCTGTCAAACGACGAAGACGCATATCAAGAATAGCTTGACTTTGACGTTCAGAAAGCTTGAACTTACTCATCAACTCAGCTTGCGCTTCCGCATCTGTTTCACTGGCACGAATGATACGAATCACTTCGTCGATATGGTCTAGCGCGATTAAAAGGCCTTCTAAGATGTGCGCACGCGCTTCTGCTTTTTCCTTGTCAAAATGTGTACGACGAACAACCACTTCTTTCTGGTGCTCGATATAAGCATCCAAAATTTGACGAAGGGACAAGATCTTTGGTACGCCATTTTGAATTGCCAGCATATTGAAACCAAAGTTGGTTTGCATCTGGGTCATCTTGAAAAGATTGTTGAGGATAACGTTGGCAGACGCGTCGCGTTTAACCTCGATTACAAAGCGAACGCCTTCACGGTTGGACTCATCACGTACTGCTGTAATGCCCTCAATCCGTTTTTCCTGAACCAAACGAACAATGTGCTCATGGACCTTGGTTTTGTTGACCATGTATGGAAATTCCGTTACAACGATTCGTTCACGGCCAGTCTTAGTTTCTTCGATTTCAGTACGAGAACGAAGAACAATAGAGCCTTTACCAGTTTCGTAGGCCTTATGAATACCTGATTTCCCCATAACAAGGGCACCAGTTGGAAAGTCTGGACCAGGCAAGACTTCCATCAAGTCCTTAGTAGTCACATCTGGATTGTCCATGACTAGCTTCACGGCATCAATGGTTTCACCTAGGTTGTGAGGAGGAATGTTGGTAGCCATCCCTACGGCAATCCCAGTTGCCCCATTGACCAAAAGGTTTGGAAAACGAGCTGGCAAAACCAAGGGTTCACGTTCATTGGCATCGTAGTTGTCTACGAAATCAACCGTGTTTTTATTGATGTCACGAAGCATTTCCAGAGCAATCTTGCTCATACGTGCCTCAGTATAACGCTGTGCGGCTGCACCATCCCCGTCCATAGAACCAAAGTTTCCATGCCCATCAACGAGCATGTAACGATAGCTCCACCACTGGGCCATACGAACCATAGCCTCATAAATAGACAAGTCTCCGTGAGGGTGGTATTTACCCATAACATCCCCTGTAATACGGGCTGATTTTTTATGGGGTTTGTCTGGAGTAACACCTAATTCATTCATTCCGTAAAGAATACGACGGTGAACTGGTTTTAAGCCATCTCGAACATCAGGAAGAGCACGCGCTACGATAACACTCATGGCGTAGTCGATAAAGCTAGTCTTCATCTCCTTTGTCAGATTGACATTCACTAAATTTCTATCCTGCATTCATAAATGCCTCATTTCACTATTAGTAACTAGATATATTATACCATAAAATGTCCTTTATTTCAGGTTTTGGAAATCACTAAAACGTTTACATCAAGAACAAGAGGGCATATTCGTGACAAAGTTTTTTAAAAGTGATAGAATGAAAGTGTCTGGGGATTCCCCTAAAAAAAATGAAGGAGATGTTTAGATAATGACTTCAACTAAACAACACAAAAAAGTGATCCTTGTTGGTGACGGTGCCGTAGGTTCATCTTACGCTTTTGCACTTGTTAACCAAGGAATTGCACAAGAGCTTGGAATTATCGAAATTCCACAATTAC
>ERZ773035.2020-NODE-2020-length-13714-cov-4.588037_pt1 | contig 13714 bp, 16 predicted proteins | sample MGYA00511487_ERZ773035 | MGnify/ENA primary metagenome ERZ773035 (study PRJEB29015, sample SAMEA2737985) | human oral metagenome | biome: human oral; feature: human-associated habitat; material: dental | place: China | collected 2024 ...
GGCAAGAGGCTGCAGCTGCGGATTGCATTCGACGTATGCCTCGCGCAGCTTCGATTTCGATCCGCCGGCGGCTTTCAGATCCTTGTATATGGCCCGGGATAATTCAACGTTTTCGGCGCTGTCGGTGCTGTGCCAGTTGTCGTAGCGGATGAGAAAGCCGTCCAGATACTGTTTGCGGCCCGCTGCAATATCGGCCACGAATTGCTGCGGGGTTTTTCCGGCCTTTTCGGCGGCAATCATGATGGGCGCGCCGTGCGCGTCGTCCGCGCCCACGAAATCCACCTGATGGCCCAGCATGCGTTGCGTGCGCACCCAGATATCGGCCTGGATGTATTCCATGATGTGGCCGATGTGAAACGTGCCATTGGCATACGGCAAGGCGGTGGTGACGAATATGCGGCGCGGGTTCATGGCTGTATTTGCAGACAGTTGAAGAAAAGCCACTGATTTTAGGGTTTCACCCCTCACGGATAGACTGCCGCGCCCATTGAAACAACTCCCGCAAGGACACTTCCCATGAGCATGGACCAGGCCGCCCTGATGGCCGCGCTGCAAAGCGTGATCGACCCGAACACGGGCAAGGATTTCGTTTCCACCAAGCTGCTGAAAAACCTGCGCGCGCAAGGCGCCAGCGTGAGCTTTGACGTGACGCTGGGCTACCCCGCGCGCAGCCAGATCGCCCCCATTCGCCAAATGCTGGAAGACGCCGCCCTCAGCGTGCCCGGCGTGCAGCAGGCCACGGCGAATGTGGATTTCAAAATCATCGCCCACAGCGTGCAGCGCGGCGTGCCGCTGCTGCCGGGCGTGAAAAACATGATCGCCGTGGCTTCCGGCAAGGGCGGCGTGGGCAAGAGCACCACGGCGGCCAATCTGGCGCTGGCGCTGGCCGCCGAAGGCGCGCGCGTGGGCATGCTTGACGCCGACATCTACGGCCCCAGCCAGCCCACCATGATGGGCGTGCACGGCTCGCCCGAGCATGACGGCCAGGCCATGCAGCCGCTCATCGGCCACGGCGTGCAGGTGAACTCCATCGGCCTGATGGTCAAGCAGGGGCAGGCCATGATCTGGCGCGGCCCGATGGTCACGCAGGCGCTGGACCAGCTCATGCGCCAGACGGCCTGGCACAACGTGGACTACCTCATCGTGGACATGCCCCCCGGCACGGGCGACGTGCAGCTGTCCATCAGCCAGCGCGCGCCCGTCACCGGCGCGGTCATCGTCACCACGCCGCAAGACATCGCCCTGATGGACGCGCGCCGGGGCATCGCCATGTTTGAAAAAGTGGGCGTGCCCATTCTGGGCGTGGTGGAAAACATGGCCGTGTACCGCTGCACGCAGTGCGGGCATGAAGAGCACATCTTCGGCGCGGGCGGCGGCCAGCGCATGGCCGAGGAATACAAGGTGGACTACCTGGGCGGCCTGCCCCTGTCGCTGTCCATCCGCGAGCAGGCCGACAGCGGCTGCCCCACCGTGGCGGCCGCGCCCGACAGCGCCGAGGCCGCCACCTACCGCGCCATCGCCCGCCGCATCGCCGTGAAGGTGGCCGAACAGGCCAAGGACTATTCCAGCCGCTTTCCGACCATCACCGTCTCCAATACCTGAGAGCCTGTTCACGGCTTCGCGGCAGACGGAGGGCAGGCGGCAGGCGGACGATCTTTCTTTGCTCCTTTATTCGCAGCATTAGGTCCTAGTGAATAGGGCGCTGAACGGCATTTCATAGGCCTTGTTTTTGCTCCTGTTTTCTTTATCTTCCGGCGGGCAGGAGCGCTCGTTTTCAACAGATCAAAGGCGCGGCCCGCCCAGGCCCTTCTGGCTCTGCATGGCAGGCTGGGCGGCGGCCGTCTGAGGCGGCGGGCCGGGCGCTTGCCGCGCCGCTACCATCGCCGCCCCATGAGCCGCAGCAAGACCACCTACGCCTGCAACGAATGCGGGGCCGCCAGCGCGCGCTGGCTGGGCAAGTGCCCCTCGTGCGGGGCGTGGAACAGCCTGGTGGAAACCGTGGCGCAAGCGCCCGCAGGCGGCGGCAAGAACCGGCTGGGCGCGGCCTTCGCAGCGCTGGCCCCCGCGTCAGACGTGCAGGCGCTGGCCAGCATTGAGGCGCAAGACGTGGCGCGCACGCCCACGGGCCAGGCCGAGCTGGATCGCGCGCTGGGCGGCGGCATCGTCGCCGGCGGCGTGGTGCTCATGGGCGGCGATCCGGGCATCGGCAAATCCACGCTGCTGCTCCAGGCGCTGGATGCCTTGCAGCGCGCGGGCGTGCCTTCGCTTTACGTGACGGGCGAAGAAAGCGGCGCGCAAGTGGCGCTGCGCGCGCGCCGGCTGGGGCTGGCTGGCTCGCAAGTGGCGGTGCTGGCTGAAATCCAGCTTGAAAAAATCGTGGCCACGCTGGCCGCGCGGCAGCCCGCCGTGGCGGTGATTGACTCGATTCAGACGATTTACAGCGACCAGCTCACCAGCGCCCCCGGCAGCGTGGCGCAAGTGCGCGAATGCGCCGCGCACCTGACGCGCTGGGCCAAGGCGCAAGGCTGCGCCATCGTGCTGGTGGGCCACGTGACCAAGGACGGGCAGCTGGCCGGCCCGCGCGTGCTGGAGCACATGGTGGACACGGTGCTTTACTTCGAGGGCGACACGCACAGCAGCTTCCGGCTGATACGCGCCATCAAGAACCGCTTTGGCGCCGTCAATGAAATCGGCGTGTTCGCCATGACGGAAAAGGGCCTGAAGGGCGTGAGCAACCCCAGCGCCATCTTCTTGAGCCAGCACGCCGACCCGGTGCCCGGCAGCTGCGTGCTCGTCACGCTGGAAGGCACGCGCCCCTTGCTGGTGGAAGTGCAGGCGCTGGTGGACAGCGGCGGCCCCAGCCCCCGGCGGCTTTCCGTCGGGCTGGAGCGCGACCGCCTGGCCATGCTGCTGGCCGTGCTGCACCGGCACGCGGGCGTGGCCACGGGCGATCAGGACGTGTTCGTGAACGCCGTGGGCGGCGTGCGCATCAGCGAACCGGCGGCCGATCTGGCGGTGATGCTGGCCATCACCAGCAGCCTGCGCGGCAAGGCGCTGCCCAAGGGCTTTCTGGCCTTTGGCGAAGTGGGCCTGGCCGGCGAAGTGCGCCCCGCCCCGCGCGGGCAGGAGCGCCTGAAAGAAGCGGCCAAGCTCGGCTTTTCCGTGGCCGTGGTGCCCAAGGCCAACGCGCCCAAAAGAAAAGACAAGGCTTTCGAGGGCCTGACCATTCACGCCGTCGAGCGCGTGGAAGAAGCCATGGCGCTGGCGCGCCAGCTGGCCTGATCCGGCCTGTAACTATCATTTGCATAGCGCGCCGCCCGCCTGCCGTGGCTGGAAGCCGCGCGTTTTCCCCTGCTTTCCGATAACAAAGGAGTTTTTGCCATGCCAGTCCATCTTTCGCCGCCAGACGCGGCCAGCCTGCATCCTGTCAGCGGCGTGCGCATCGGCGTGGCCGAGGCGGGCATCCGCAAGGCCGGGCGCAAGGACTTGACCGTGATGCTGATTGATGAAGGCGCGAGCGTGGGCGGCGTATTCACGCAGAACCGTTTTTGCGCCGCACCCGTGCAGGTGTGCCGCGAGCACCTGGCGGCAGGAGCAGGAGCGGACATTCGCGCGCTGGTCATTAACACGGGCTGCGCCAACGCAGGCACGGGGGCGGCGGGGCTGGAGGCGGCGCGCCGCACCTGCGCCGCCCTGGCCGCGCAGCTGGGCGTGCGGCCGCAGCAAGTGCTGCCGTTTTCAACGGGCGTGATCCTGGAGCCGCTGCCGCTGGAGCGCCTGCAAGCGGGCCTGCCTGCTGCGCTGGCGGACGCGCAACCCGGCCATTGGCTCAAGGCCGCCGAAGGCATCATGACCACGGACACCGTGCCCAAAGCGCGCAGTGTGAAAGCAAGCGTGGGCGGCACGCAAGTGACCGTCACGGGCATCAGCAAGGGCGCGGGCATGATCCGCCCCAACATGGCGACGATGCTGGGCTTTGTGGCAACCGACGCATGCGTGGCCCCCGGCCTGATGCCGCAGCTGGCGCGGGCGCTGGCCGAAAGCTCCTTCAACCGCGTGACGGTCGATGGCGACACCTCGACCAATGACTCTTTCATCGTCATCGCCACGAACAAGGCGGCGCACGCGCCCGTGCAGTCGCTTCAGTCGCCCGAAGGGCAGGCGCTGTTTGCCGCCCTGCTGGAAGTGGCGCGCTGGCTGGCGCAGGCCATCGTGCGCGACGGCGAAGGCGCGACCAAGTTCATCACCGTGCAGGTGGAAGGCGGGCAAAACGCCGCCGAGTGCCGCCAGGTGGCCTATGCCATCGCCCACTCGCCGCTGGTGAAAACGGCCTTTTTCGCCAGCGACCCGAACCTGGGCCGCATTCTGGCGGCCATTGGCTACGCGGGCATTGCCGATCTGGACACGGAAAAAATCGATCTGTATCTGGACGGCGTGCATGTGGCCACTCGCGGCGGGCGGCATCCGGACTACCGCGAAGAAGACGGCCAGCGCGTGATGAAACAGCCCGAAATCACCGTGCGCGTGAACCTGGGGCGCGGCGCGGCCAGCGAAACCGTCTGGACGTGCGACCTGAGCCACGAATATGTAAGCATCAATGCGGATTACCGCTCCTGAAAACCTGTTCGCAATTTATCTGTCAGTGCGAAAAGCGCGGCCTTGGACGCTTTTGGGTTTTGCGAATCCTTGATGAAAGCCGCCAAGCCATCTGCGATTAGCGCCTTGCCGCCCTCCCCGCCTCGCGCTCCCTCACGGTCAGACTCCGCACGGGTTCTGAATGAAAGCGGGCGCGGCCTGGCAGTAGATACCGGGCAGGTTCCGCGCAGCATAAAAAAGCCGGACCGCACTGACAAAGTGCAGGTCCGGCGCAGAGAGGTTCGCGCAGGGGGAAGTCGGTGGTCATGTTCACCCGCGCTGGCTTGGAGAACCGCAGCGATTATAGCGACAAACAAGAACGGCTATCAAGCGATTTTTACGCGTTTTTACGAAATGACCGCTTTGCTTCGTGTTTCTTGCCGGGGCTTTTTAGCGCTTCTGTGAAGGCTATGGCAGACGCCTGCGCCAAACTCTGGCCAAGCGAGGCAAGACTATTAAGGTGAGGCCAGCGGCACCTATGCTCATCAATGGACAAAGGCTGGCGTCGATTGGGCCTTTGCGAGATCACGATTGGCACGCCTTGCGCTTGCAATCGCTCTATCAGCCATTGAACATCAAACGCTTTGTCTGCTAGCAGCGCCCCCAACTTTGGGTTTCGGATCAGTTCTTCGACACTTTTGCTGTCATGTCGCTAGGGCCTGTCCCCAAAGTCAGCCCAGCAGCCTGACCATGCGCCGGATGCAAGCAATCTTGATAAATGCTTCGGCTGAAGCCACGCTGACCTCGTAGTCCTTGCTCAGTCTTCTAGATTGACTCAGCCAGGCAAAAGTCCTCTCCACAACCCAGCGCTTGGGCAATACCCTGAAGATATGTTGCTGGCAGCGCTTGATCGCCTGCATGTTCCAACCAAACATGCTCAGCGCCCAATTGATCAGGCTGCCTGTGTAGCCGCCATCGCAAAGATGGTCTTGAGGCACTCAAAGCGCAAGAACAGCCTGATCAGCAAAGCCCTGGCTCCTGCCCGGTCTTGAATGCCAGCCGAGTGCACCACCACGGCCAGCAGCAGCACCATTGTGTCTGAGGCTATGTGGCGCCTGCGCCCTTTGACTCTTTTGCCTGCGTCATATCCGCGCTGCTCCCTTTTGAGACGGTCTTGACCGATTGAGAGTCGATGATGGCTGCGCTGGGCCTGGCCCGCCTTCCTGCCTTGGCGCGCACTTGCTGGCGCAGCAGCGCCAGCAGTACGTCCCACACGCCGCGCTGACGCCAGCGGGCAAAGGTGTTGCAGACCTGTTTGCAGGGCAGGTAGTCCTTGGGCAGCGCGCGCTATCGACGGTCAGTGGTTTGGCAGCCGGTGGCTTGCACATAGAAGATGGCGTTGATCATGTCCCGGGCGCTGCGCACCCGGGGCCTGCCTGCACGTTTGCCTGCCGGAAAGTGCTTTGGCACGATCTCCCACTGTTCGTCGGTCATGTCACTTGGCTACATGACAAGAGTTTGCCGCAAATTCCCTCTTTGAGGACAGGCTCTTACGTCTTCAACGCGATGCCCGAACGCCGGACTGTCGAGTGCAGTTTTCCCCGGCTGGAGAAGATCCGGAGGCTGTGCAAAGAACTGCGGGCGGCTGCCCCATATCTGCTTGCAGTTCATTCGTATCGCATTTTTGGCTCTGCTGTGCAGGATACAAACAGGCTCTGGGGAACACATTGCTATTTTTTCAAAAGCGTTCCTCAGCTCGGCTCAGCTTTTGCGTATGACATTTTTTTCAACGGCATCCATGAAGATGGCGGCCACGTTGATGCCGGCTTGCTGGTGAATTTCCTGAAAGCAGGTGGGGCTGGTGATGTTGATTTCGGTGACGTTGCTGCCGATGATGTCCAGCCCAATGAGCAGCAAACCTCGCGGAGCCAGGCGCTGGCCGATGGCCTGGGCAGTGGCGCGGTCGGCGTCATTGAGCGGCTGCGCTTCGCCCCGGCCCCCGGCGGCCAGGTTGCCGCGCACTTCGCTGCCTTGCGGAATGCGGGCCAGGCACCAGGGCACGGGCTGGCCGTCAATGATGAGCACGCGCTTGTCGCCGGCCTTGATGGCGGGCAGGTACTTTTGCGCCATGACGGTGACGGCGCCGCCGTGATTGAGGGTTTCGATGATGGAGCCGAGGTTCAGGCCGTCAGCCGCCACGCGGAAGATGCCCATGCCGCCCATGCCGTCCAGCGGTTTGAGGATGACGTCGCCGTGTTCGGCGTGAAAGGCGCGGATGGCTTCGGCCGATCGCGTGACGAGCGTGGGCGCGATGTATTGCGGCCACTCCATGATGGCGAGCTTTTCGGGGTGGTCGCGCAAGGCGCGCGGGCGGTTGATGACGCACGCGCCCTCGCGCTCGGCCTGCTCCAGCAAGTGCGTGGCGTAGATGTATTCGGCGTCAAAAGGCGGGTCCTTGCGCATCAAAACGGCGTCAAACGCCGTCAGCGGCTGCACGCTTTCGCCCGTGATGTCGTGCCAGACGCCGGCTTCATCGCCCGTCAGGCGCAGCGTTTGCACGCGGGCCGTGACGCTTGCGCCGCGCTGCCATTGCAGATGGCGCGGCTCGCAAAAGGCGATGCCGTGGCCGCGCGCGGCGGCTTCGCGCATCATGGCGAAGGTGCTGTCTTTGTACGTTTTGAAGGTGTGCAGCGGATCGGCGATGAAGAGCAATTGCATGGGACGAGTCTTTCTGGAGGCAGGGGACCTCTTTTTTACTGATCAGGCCGTTGCCAGATCCACAGCGCCACGGCCAGCATCACGGCGGGCACGCTCAGGCGTGCGGCCAGCGGCAGGCCGGTGAACTGGAGCATGACGCCGCTGCACAGCATGGCCAGGGTGGCGAACCACTTGGCGGAGCGTGGGATGGCGCGGCGGGCGCGCCAGCGCACGATGTAAACGCCAAACAGCGGATGCGCGAGCATCCATGCCTCCAGCCGGGGCCAGCCCTTGCCTGCCGCCCAGGCGGCCAGCAGCACGAAAGGCGCGGTGGGCATGACGGGCAGCATGACGCCGATGATGGCCAGGACGATGCCCAACAGCGCCAGCGCGCGCCACAACAAAACCGTGACCGAAGTTCGCTGGCTGGCGCTGGAGGAGAAAAAGTGTTGCGAATCAGAGGGCATGGCGTGGGCTGGGCGGGAAAACCGGGCGAATGTAATCCATGCCCCTAGACCCCTGCCGGCTGACAGGAAACGAGAATTTGCAACGGAATTTGGACGGCATTGCCTGTGTCTGCATCACTGGTATCACTGCTTACATCCGTCACTCAAGCAGGCAGCGAAAAACATAACCCCACTGGTAAGATGCAGCGATTTTTCCCCTGCGCAGTCTTCATCCATGCCTTCCGTCTCCCCTGCCAAAGCGCCTGCCAGCTTTGAAGTCAAGAGCGCCAGCTTGCCGCTGGTGGGGCTGCTGCTCAAGTCGGCCGGGCTGGATGCGCTGGCGGCGGATTTGCGCCGCCACTACGGTTCCACTCCCGATTTTTTTGACCACGACCCGCTGCTGATCGACCTCTCGCCGCTGGTTGCCAGCCAGCCCGGCGCGGAGCTGGATTTTGCCGAGCTGCTCAAGCTGCTGCGCCAGTACAAGATGGCTCCCGTGGCCGTATGCGGCGGCACGCCCGCAATGATGGAAGCCGCCCGCGCAGCCGGGCTGGCCTGCGCGCCTGATGCGCGCGTGTCACATCAAGCCGCGCGCCCCGCCCCGCGCCCTGCGCCAGCCAGAACGGCCGAGGCGGCCTTCGTTCCCAGCACGGCCATGATGGTGGATCGCCCCGTGCGCGCGGGCGTGCAGGTGTATGCCAGAGGGCGCGATCTGATCGTGAACGCTGTGGTCAATCCTGGCGCGGAAGTCATTGCTGACGGCCATATCCACGTCTACGCCCCTTTGCGCGGTCGCGCCATCGCTGGCGCTCATGGCGACGCCAAGGCGCGCATCTTTGCCATGGCCATGGAGCCGGAGCTGGTGGCCATTGCAGGCGTGTACCAGACCGCCGAAGCGGGCCTGCCGCAAGGCGTGCGGGGCCGCCCTGCGCAAATCCATCTCAGCAGCAGCGATGCCGGGCACAAGCTCGTGGCTGTCGCCATGTAAACGAAATTCACCTTTTCCAGCAAAAACAGTTTTCCGCAAAGAAAGACCTCTGAAGATGAGCAAGATCGTTGTCGTGACTTCCGGCAAGGGCGGCGTGGGCAAGACCACCACCAGCGCCGCGTTTTCGTCGGGCCTGGCCTTGAAGGGTTTCAAAACCGCCGTCATCGACTTTGACGTGGGCCTGCGCAACCTGGATCTCATCATGGGCTGCGAGCGGCGCGTGGTGTACGACTTCATCAACGTCATCCAGGGCGATGCCACGCTCACGCAGGCGCTTATCAAGGACAAGCAGTGCGAAAACCTGCACGTTCTGGCCGCCAGCCAGACGCGCGACAAGGAGGCCCTCACGCAGGAAGGCGTGAAAAAAGTGCTCGACGAACTGGCAGAAATGGGCTTTGACTACGTGGTTTGCGACTCGCCCGCTGGCATAGAAACCGGCGCGCTCATGGCCATGCACTACGCTGATGAAGCCATCGTGGTCACCAACCCCGAGGTCTCCAGCGTGCGCGACTCCGACCGCATTCTGGGCATGCTGGGCAGCAAAACCCAGCGCGCCATCGACGGCAAAGAGGCCGTCAAGGAGCACCTGCTCATCACCCGCTACAACCCGAATCGCGTAGCCGACGGACAGATGCTCAGCCTGGACGACATCCAGGAAATTCTGCGCATTCCGCTCATCGGCGTCATCCCTGAAAGCGAGGCCATCCTGCAAGCCTCCAATCAAGGCCTGCCTGCCGTTTATCTGGAAGGCACGGATGTGGCCGAAGCCTACAAAGACGTAGTAGAGCGCTTTCTGGGCGAAGAGCGCCCGCTGCGCTTTACTGAAGCGGAAAAGCCTGGCTTCTTCAAGCGCCTGTTCGGAGGCAAATAAGCCATGTCCCTGCTCGATCTGTTCTTTGGCGAGAAGAAAAAAACCGCCTCGGTGGCGAAAGAGCGGTTGCAAATCATCCTGGCTCACGAACGCGGCGAGCGCAGCGCCCATGCCCCTGACTATCTGCCTGCGCTGCGCGCCGAGCTGATCGCCGTCGTCAAGAAATACGTGCAAATCAACGACAGCGACATCCAGATTCACCACCAGGGCAATCTGGATGTGCTTGAAGTCAAGATTGATCTGCCCGACACCCGCCCCGGCAGCTTGGCTGGGCCGGGCGCAGGCTGATCTGATCCCGCCGCGCGCATCATGGACAAGCCGCGTGTGCTGATGGTGGAAGACGAGCCGGGCATCGCCGACGTCATCATCTGCTACACGCTGCAAAGCAGCAGCTTCGCACCCAAAATCGCTGCCAGTAGCAGCCAGGCGCTGGCGCTTTTCGCCACCGCCCGCCCGATCTGACCATTTTGAAAATATCAGCCTGTTCGACATGAGCGGCTTCGATCTCTTTCGCCAGATCCAGCGCCTTCCGGATGAAGACGAGACGCCTTTGGTTTTCTCACTGTGCGCGCCAAAGAAATCGACCGCGTAGTCGATTTAGAGCTGAGCACGAACACTGCATTACCAAACACCCTTTCCCCGTGCGGGCGGCCAGTCTGAATGCGATTCATCTTGCGGCGCAGCCAGCGCGCCACCCAGCTTCTGTCGCCCGCTTTTGAGAGGCCGCCCCCAAAATCATCCCAGAAGCCTGACCATGCGCCGAATGCAGGCAATCTTCACGAATGCTTCGGCTGAAGAAGGCAGCATTCTCAGAGTCCTTGCTCAGTCTTCTCGATTGGCTCATTTAGCTTTTCAGAACCGTAGCAGCCAATCCAGTCTGCGCCAGGACTTGAAGCGGATTGGAAACCAAAACACAGACAAGACCGGGCTGCCTCGAGTGGAAAGCAGAATTAGCGCGTATAGACGCGTTTTATGCCGGAACCAAACATCAACAGCGTATTGGAAAAAGGATTTGTCGTTCGCTACATTTCTGAAGAAACCGTCGCCGTTCTGGAGGCAAGCGGTGCAGATGTGGAACACTGCATCGGTGGAAGGCAGGGTAAGCAAGTATCAACAAGGAAGATGGACCCTGAATATCTTCTTAAATGGTGAAACCGCCGAACCAGACGGCAAACCATTGCCGTTCCAATCGGGCAGATCACATGCTGTGGCGGTCAATACCGAATTTGCCGCCAAAGGCGCGTAGCGAACAGGGTTCTGGATAAAAAAATAAAATCGGCGCGCCCTGTGATTTTGAAGCGGCGTTTTTAGGCGGCGTTCGATTAAATGGCCGCCATTTTCAAAGGAAAACAAATGTTTATCGTGTCATTGGAATATATTAAAGGATTGCCGGAAGTCGAAGCCTGTTTGCCCGAGCACATTGCGTATCTCGAACGGTATTACAAAGAGGGCATCTTTTTGATGTCGGGGCGCAAAAAGCCGCGCACTGGCGGCATTATCCTGGTGAAGGCGGATCATCGGGAACAGGTGGAAAGGCTGATTCGGGAAGATCCATTTCACCGCGAAGGCGTGGCGGAATACCAGATGACTGAATTTGTTCCCACCAAAACCGCCGAAGATTTAAGTCAATATCGGGAAACAGCCTGAAAACCGCGCCCAATAAAAAAGCTGCCAGCCCGCGAAGGACTGGCAGCTTTGAAGACCGGGCGCGGGGCAAGCGCCGAGGTGAGGCGCTTGACTCCCGGCAGGGCTGGCTTTTTACATGTCCATGCCCATGCCGCCCATTCCGCCCATGCCACCGGGGGCGGCGGGGGTTTCTTCCTTCGGGGCCTCGGCCACCATGCATTCGGTGGTGAGCATCAGGCCGGCCACGGAAGCGGCGTTTTGCAAGGCGGTGCGGGTGACTTTGGTGGGGTCCAGAATGCCCAGCTCGATCAGGTCGCCATACTGGCCGTTGGCGGCGTTGTAGCCAAAGTTGCCCTTGCCTTCCAGCACCTTGTTCACGACCACGCTGGCTTCGTCACCGGCGTTGATGACGATTTCGCGCAGGGGCGCTTCAATGGCCTTGAGCACGAGCTTGATGCCGGCGTCCTGGTCGGGGTTGGCGCCTTTGATGTTGCCAGCGGCCTGACGGGCGCGCAGCAGGGCCACGCCGCCGCCAGCGACGATGCCTTCTTCCACGGCAGCGCGGGTGGCGTGCAGGGCGTCTTCCACGCGGGCTTTCTTTTCTTTCATTTCCACTTCGGTGGCAGCGCCTACCTTGATGACGGCCACGCCGCCAGCGAGCTTGGCCACGCGCTCTTGCAGTTTTTCGCGGTCGTAGTCGCTGGTGGCTTCTTCGATTTGCACGCGGATTTGCTTGACGCGCGCTTCAATGTCTTCGGCCTTGCCGGCACCGTCGATGATGGTGGTGTTTTCCTTGCCCACTTCGATGGTTTTGGCCTGGCCCAGATCGGCCAGCGTCACTTTTTCAAGCGACAGGCCCACTTCTTCGGCAATGACTTTGCCGCCGGTGAGGATGGCGATGTCTTCCAGCATGGCCTTGCGGCGGTCGCCGAAGCCGGGGGCCTTGACGGCCACCACTTTCAGGATGCCGCGAATGGTGTTCACCACCAGCGTGGCCAGGGCTTCGCCTTCCACGTCTTCGGCAATGATGAGCAGCGGACGGCCGGCCTTGGCCACGGCTTCCAGCGTGGGCAGCAGGTCGCGGATGTTGCTGATCTTCTTGTCAAACAGCAGCACGTAGGGGTTTTCCAGCACGGCGGCTTGTTTGTCGGGGTTGTTGATGAAGTAGGGGCTGAGGTAGCCACGGTCGAACTGCATGCCTTCGACCACGTCCAGCTCGTTGTTCAGGCTCTTGCCGTCTTCCACGGTGATGACGCCTTCTTTGCCCACTTTGTCCATGGCGTCGGCAATGATCTGGCCGATGGATTCGTCCGAGTTGGCGGAAATGGTGCCGACCTGGGCGATTTCCTTGCTGGTGGTGGTGGCCTTGCTGGCTTTTTTCAGTTGCTCGACGAGTTCGGCCACGGCTTTGTCGATGCCGCGCTTCAGGTCCATCGGGTTCATGCCGGCGGCCACGTATTTCATGCCTTCGCGCACGATGGCCTGGGCCAGCACGGTGGCGGTGGTGGTGCCGTCGCCAGCGGTGTCGCTGGTTTTGGAGGCCACTTCCTTGACCATTTGCGCGCCCATGTTCTGGAGCTTGTCTTTCAGCTCGATTTCCTTGGCGACGGACACGCCGTCTTTGGTGATGGTGGGTGCGCCAAAGCTGCGTTCCAGCACCACGTTGCGGCCTTTGGGGCCCAGAGTTGCCTTCACGGCGTTGGCCAGGATGTTCACGCCTTCAACCATGCGGGCGCGGGCGTCAGAGCCGAAAACAACGTCTTTTGCTGCCATTTGTGTGTATCTCCGTAAAAAGCCGGGGTCAGGCCCGGCAGAAATCAAAAATCAAAAGGGATCAGGCGGCGCGCCAATATGTTGCGATTTGCTGCAAGATGGATGCAGGATGAATGCAGATGGCGGCGCAGCCCGGGAAAAATCACTTCTCGACGACGGCGAACAGGTCGTCTTCCTTCATCACCAGCAGCTCGTCGCCGTCCACCTTGACGGTCTGGCCGCTGTATTTGCCAAACAGCACGCGGTCGCCCACTTTCACGCTCAGGGCCTTGGTTTCGCCCTTGTCGTTGGTTTTGCCGGGGCCGACGGCCAGCACTTCGCCCTGGTCAGGCTTTTCGGCGGCGTTGTCGGGGATGACGATGCCGGAGGCCGTTTTGGTTTCGTTTTCCAGGCGCTTGACGATCACGCGATCGGCGAGGGGACGCAGTTTCATGGACATTCCTTCAAAAGGTTGCTTGAAAAAAGAGGACTGGCAGGGGCCTTGCGGCGGGCCTGCCAGGCTGAATGCATGGCGGCGGGGCTGGTTTGTTAGCACTCGCCGCCAACGAGTGCCAATGATAGGGGCGGGCTTCGGGCTTTCAAGGCCCCGCTGGCAAAGAAAGCACCATCGCCCGCTTCTTTCCGTCCGTCTGTCCGGCTCGCCCGCCGCCGCGCCGCCTTTCGCCTTGAAACGATTCGCCTGTCTGGCTAACCGCTGTTGCCGCTGCCAGGTGCGCTGCGGGCAGGCCCAGGCAAAAA
>ERZ773035.2025-NODE-2025-length-13698-cov-4.097559_pt1 | contig 13698 bp, 13 predicted proteins | sample MGYA00511487_ERZ773035 | MGnify/ENA primary metagenome ERZ773035 (study PRJEB29015, sample SAMEA2737985) | human oral metagenome | biome: human oral; feature: human-associated habitat; material: dental | place: China | collected 2024 ...
TGTAGATATACTGTCATCCTTTCGAGCAGAGAAATAGTCTGATTCATACAATTGTCTTTTGACGATAGCTCGTTCCATATAGGTACGGGTTAAATCTTTCGCCTTTCTATAAAGACCAATTAAGCCAAATTTGATGATATTGACGAATGTTGTCTTACCCATACCATTACCCCCTAAAACGAGATTGACACCCTCGACAAAATCGTAAGTGTAATCTAACCCATTTGGGTATAAAGTATAATTCTTAATGCTTATACTTATCAATTCTGGTAAAAAAATTTGACGACTCATAAAGTTAGTCTTTTATAAACAGCAAATATACAACTTTTTCCGCGTCTATCAGAAATTTAATCAAGTTTTTTTTAACCAATCTATTTATGGAAAGAATTTATATGTATATACTCCCGAAGGTGCAAGGGATTTCTTCGTACGATATTTCGGGGCAAAGCCCAATGCCGGCTACCATAATGTACAGACAGGTTTCCCCTCTTTCTTCTTGTCTTTCGACGATAATGTACGATTGGAGGTGATGACCAGACCGCAAATGACAGACGGTGAAAAAGAGAGGAACAGAAAGGGCTTTATTCACCTTTCTTTCAGCGTAGGAAGTAAAGAACAAGTGGATACGCTAACGGCTCAATTAAAGACAGATGGCTTTGAAGTGGCCGATGGACCAAGAACTACCGGTGATGGTTATTACGAGAGCTGTATTGTGGGCTTTGAGGGTAATTTGATAGAGATTACCGTTTAAATGAAATTTTTCATATGCCGGAAACACCGTTTTCAAGGCTCAAAAACACGACTTATAATGAGGTAGCCAAGTTCGATATGGATAATCTCTAATTCCTTTCAATCATCGCTTTGACCGAATGTTAAATTTTATACAAAAAGAGTGATTTTTCGTATATTTCTTTGCGTGTTACCGACAAGTAACGTATCTTTGCCGTTACTTATCGGTAACATTTTGTTTAAGAATAAAATGAAAGACAGGGAACATACAGAAAAGAGAATACTTGAAGCCGTCGGGAGTATTATCGAAAACGATGGTTTTGAGAAATTAGGCGTGAATGCAATAGCTCAAAGGGCAGGAGTTTCCAAAGTGCTTATATACAGATATTTCGGAGGGATTGATGAATTGATTGCACAATATCTCCTCCAAAAAGATTATTGGGCGAATACGGATATGGACATAATCAAACCGTCTGACATCGGAGGAAGCCTTAAACGCCTGTTCAGAGAGCAAGTCATACGGCTGAGGAATGATATTACATTAAAGCGATTGTGCAGATGGGAACTCTCCACTGAAAATGGAAATATTCGCTGTTTACGTGAAAAAAGAGAACAGAATGGCTGTAATTTGATAAAAAGAGTAAGTCAACTGACATGTTCTCAGAATTCGGAAGTGGCTTCTTTGGCAAGTATCATTTCCGCATCTATCAGTTATCTGGCTCTGATGGAAGAACGAAATCCGATATATAACGGTATCGACTTGCGAAGCGATAACGGATGGGAACAGATAATAAAGGGGATAGATTTAATAATAGACTTATGGATAAAAGAAATTCAACAATGAGAAATATATTTATAACATTTATTATATTCATAGGAACAATGAGCAACATATTCGCCCAAAACACAGATTATCTGTTTATGATAGAACATGCGGTAAAAGCTCCATCCGGACATAACACTCAGCCGTGGTTGTTTAAGATATTTAAATCGGAGATAGACATTTATCCAGACTTCACAAAATCGCTGCCGGCCGTGGATCCAAACAACCGAGAATTGTTTGTCAGTCTTGGTTGTGCTGCCGAAAACCTCTGTATTGCGGCGAGCCATAAAGGATATGGGACAAATGTGACGATTACGGAAAATGGTGTTATAAAAATCAGACTTTCGCAAGAAAACCTAAATATAGCATCATCCTTATTTCCTCAAATACCTATAAGACAAACAAACCGAAGCGTCTATAATGGAAAAATCGTACCTGATGACAGTATAGCCATATTAAAGGGTATTGATACAGGGCCTTGTATAGGAGTACACTTTTTCAAGAATGGTACACCAGAATATGAGATTATCTCAAAAATGGTTTATACGGGTAATAGCATACAAATGAACAATAGAGAATTTAAGAGTGAATTGCAGCAATGGATGCGCTATAACAAAAAGCATCAGGATACAACGAAAGACGGTTTGAGCTATGCCGTATTTGGAGCTCCCAATATTCCTCGTTTTATTGCTAAACCGATTATCAGTGGAGTCATCAATGAAAAATCCCAAAACAAAAATGATAGGAAAAAGATAGAATCCTCCTCTCATTTTATTCTGCTTACTACTTCAAACAACACGATTGAGCAGTGGATAAACTTAGGCAGGGTATTGGAGCGCATATTACTGAGGACTACGGAAATGGGAATTTCGCATGCCTACCTGAATCAACCTAATGAAGTAAGCGACTTGTCTTTGCAAATGGCACAGAAACTGGGCATCTCAAATGAATATCCTACCATACTCATACGTATCGGTTATGGGAAAAAGATGCCGTATTCATTGAGAAGAAACATAGAATCCTGTATCTTACCAATTGAGCATTTACCATGAGTATGTCTCTTTCTGTCGGCAGAAAGACAAGACGTTGAAATCCCGGCAACGAAGACGAAAAAGGGGGTTGCCCTATTTAATGTTTCATTGTAGGTATTTAATCTGTCGAGGATAGAAAAACGGCATTCTCTTAGCAGAAAGTTCGGATATTCTGCTGGCTTCATCGTAGAATTTTATACCTTTGTAACATTACTAACCCTTTAATTCTAAGCGATATGATAAAGTACGTAATTCAAGCGAAGAAGAATCCGCTGAAGAAAGAAGAAGTGAAGTTTTATCCGCAGGCGGCACCGACCACACCGGTAACGCTGGCACAAATCATAAAGCGGATAGAGAAACGCTCCACCGTGTCGAGTGCTGACGTGAAGGCTGTGTTGGACGCCTTACAGTACGAAGTTATCGAGGCCTTGGAGAACGGCAACACCGTGCGACTGGGCGACATCGGTTCGTTCCGTCTCACCATCAAGGCGGAGGGCGCGCTAACGGCGGACGAAGCCAAGGGAATGGGAGCGAAACTCATCAAGCAGGTGAACGTGCAGTTTACCAAGAGTACGGTCATGCGTGATTCTTTCGATATCCGAAATCTCGACTTCGGCCCGCAGGAAGATATTGTAAACGCAAAATAGCATGCCGGCAGCATCGTAATGCCTTAACGAAAAACGTATTTCCGGCATACGAAAAGGATGCTTTTCATGTGTCGGGAACACCGTTTTCAAGGCTTAAAAATGCGACTTCACAACTCATTGATAATCAATACTTAGCAAAAGGCGAAAATTGTCTTATAAGAGAATTAAAATTGTCCTATAAGACTTTTTGAAAAGTCCTATAAGACAATTTCGAGAGGGTGCGAGGTAAAATAGAAATTACCATATATGACAAAAGAATTTTTACTTATTTGATTTATAATCAAAACAATAAAATTATGAAGACTATAATAGCACTTTACAGACGTGCCAATACAGGCAAGACAACCACACTTAACTACTTGATAGGACTTTTAAGAGGTCAAGAAGTAGAAATTAAAGAAAGAAGAGAGATTGTTTATTATGGCAATAAGAAAATTGCTGTAACAACTCCGGGAGATAATGATTATGAAATCAAGAAAAACATCAAATTCTTTGAAGACAAAGGCTGCGATATTCTTGTTACGGCAACAAGGTCAAAAGGACAAACAACAGGAGCTATATACAATTATCATAGAAAAATCAATGCAAAAATTATTTGGATTGAGAAGAATCTTTCTGTAACATTACAAGACCTTATTAATCAGGCGCAGGCAAAAGATATACAAGCTACCATTGACACACTATAATTTAGTGTGTCAATGACTACTCGTCATTCAACCTTGTTCGAGATTATCACTCCATAAGGTGAGGAATCCATTTCGATGCTATTTTTACAATTTAATAAAAGATAATGGACAAAAGTATTATTCTACAATACAAATCATCGTTCGACAGCATCGTCCGATACATTGAAAGCGACGATGCAAAAGAACAAGTAGAAGTGTGGTTTGCACGCGAACTGCAAACAATATTGGGCTATGCGCGCTGGGAGAACTTTCTTGTTGCCATACGACGGGCAGTAGATTCGTGTAAAGCGCAAGGTATCAACGTTGATGACCATTTTCGTGAGGTCACGAAAATGGTAGAATTAGGTAGTGGAGCCAAGCGAGAAGTATCCGACTTTATGCTTACCCGCTATGCCTGCTACCTCATCGCTCAAAACGTCGACCCAAAGAAAGAAGAAATTGCCTTCGCTCAAAGCTACTTTGCCGTACAAACACGAAAAGCAGAATTAATAGAAGAACGACTAAACCTGCTGTATCGCTTAGAAACCCGCGATAAATTAAGAATGGCAGAAAAACAACTGTCGCAGAACATATACCAGCGAGGCGTTGACGACAAAGGCTTCGGGCGCATACTATCTAAAGGCGACACGGCACTTTTCGGAGGACACACCACCGAAGATATGAAAACTCGACTGGGCGTAAAATTCAACAGGCCGCTGGCTGACTTTCTGCCCACCCTTACCATAGCAGCCAAGAACCTTGCCACGGAAATGACCAACTACAACGTAGAAAACAAAGACCTGCAAGGAGAACTACCCATTACGCACGAACACATACAGAACAACCAAAGTGTGCGCGATATGTTGGGGCAGCGCGGCATCAAACCTGAAGAACTTCCACCTGCCGAAGATATTAAGAAACTGGAACGCAAGGTTGCGCGAGACGAGAAAAAGATGGAACAAGCTTCGCAGAAACTTCCGAAGAGTAAAAAGTTAAGTAGATGAGTACAAACAGCAGGTAAAATATGGAACTACAAACAGAACGCCTCTTGCTGCGCCCCTGGCACGAAGATGATGCCGAGGAGCTTTATCGCTATGCCCGCAACCCCAATGTTGGGCCGATTGCAGGCTGGCCGCCACACACAAGCGTTGAAAACAGCCGAGAAATAATCAAAACCGTCCTCTCGGGCGAAGAATCCTACGCAGTTGTATTGAAAGAAACCGGCGAACCCATTGGCAGCATTGGAATAATGACCGCAAGAAGCGAAATTCACACTGTGAAGATTTCAGACACTGAATGCGAGATTGGTTATTGGATTGGCGAACCCTACTGGGGACAAGGATTGATTCCCGAAGCCATACGCGAAATACTTCGTCACGCCTTCGAGGATTTGCATCTTTCTTCCGTTTGGTGCGGTTATTACGACGGCAATGAAAAATCGCATCGTGCACAAGAGAAATGCGGGTTCATATACCATCACACCGAACATAATAACCCCGTACCATTGATGAACGATACTCGCACAGCGCACTTCACCAAAATCACTTTAGAAGATTGGAAAAACAACATCGGTAACTTGAAATAAATAACAAGGGAGGTTATGACAAAAATAAACTTAATAATGATGCTTCTCCCTGTCGTATTCATGGTTCACGAATACGAGGAAATTATGATGTTTAGACGTTGGATTGACAGGAACAGGGAAGAGTTAAGAAAACGATTCCCTAAAATCGAATCGTTCTTTACCCGACAAGGAGTTTTCGATTATTCCACTTCTACCTTCGCTGTTGGCACTGCTCACGAGTTCATACTTATTTCTGTTGTTTCGTTTTACTCCGTTTGGACAGGGGAGTATCAATGGTGGTTTGCCGCCTTGGCAGGGTATTCCGTTCACCTTTTAATACATATCGTGCAATGGATTGTGTATCGAAAGTATGTGCCGGTTATCATTACCAGCCTCCTTACATTGCCTTATTGTATCTATGCTTTTGCTGAATTTTCAAAAATCACAGTTCTATCCTCCTCCCAAATGGTTTTATGGGCAGCTATTGGCATTGTTCTAACCGTATTAAGTTTGTTTTCTGCATTCTTTTGTATGGACAAATTTCAACGATGGGAAAAGGAAAGATAAATAGCAAATCAACAAGGAACAAACGATGGAAGATTATTATAAGATAAACAAAGAAGCGTGGAATGCAAGGACAAAGATACACCTGCATTCCTCGTTTTACGACTTGGATAAATTCAAGAAAGAGGTAAAGTCTGTTCCCAACTTGGATTTGTCTTTGTTGGGAGACATTCGGGGAAAGTCTATTCTGCATCTTCAATGTCATTTCGGCATGGATACGCTGTCCCTGTCAAAGATGGGAGCTGACATTGTGGGGGTAGATTTCTCAGAAGAAGCTATACAAACGGCAAAGTCTTTGAATGAGGAATTAGGACTGAATGCACAATTCTGCTGCTGCAACATGGTAGCATGTAGTCAGTACGTAGTAATTGCTATTTCTACTTTCTGACTACACGCTTTACCTTTTTCTTTCACCGTATTACCTTTTCTTGTAGTTATGTAGTAAGATAATATCGGTGAAAGAGAAAAGCATATCAATTGATACTGCCACTTCCATATAGGAATATCTGCTCCATCACAGATGCAGGACGTTGTAACTCTTGGCAGATGTATTTCCTGAAGAAGTATGCTTCCATGCTGTCCAATTGATAAGACAAAGCGATGATGATAGTGAGCGGATAAAGTGGAGCATAGCCTCGCAGCCGTCCGTTCATATAGACTTCCACCTTCCCTGCATCCCTTTCATCGGGATGCAGGGAAGATGTTCTCAAAAGCAGTTGCAATCAATGGTTGAATTTCCTCCATGTTACACCAAAGAAACCTATCAGTTCGCTCTCTGTTACAAACTTAGGTCACCCCCGCAAACTCATCTTCGACCTTCAACCCTAACTTCTGTTCCGTTTACCGTGATAACTTGCGTATTGCTTATTGGATAAAGAACTATCCTTTCCCCATATGCCGCAATGATTTTCTCAACAACCTTCTTGAATGGGAAATTCGTATGGTGAGGCAAAGGATAGAAATCAATAACGTGCAACGCAGAAAAGTCTGGAAGCTCGGGAGCCTTTCTGCAATCATCCATCTCTTTAACATATTCGATATTAGGCGACATGATTATCGAGCCGGCCGACTCCCCGATATACAGTTTCCCTTGCTCTATCTGTTCGACAATGATTTCGTCAGCCCCCGTTTTTCTCAACTCCTGAAGAAGAAAAAACGTATTTCCGCCCGTGATGTAGATATAATCGTTCTTTTCCAACTTATCCCGAATTTCCTGCTCGCTCGCCTGCGTTAGCTCCAATTCATCTACCGTCAGCCCTAATTTCTCAAGAGTTTTTCTACCCGAACTAACGAAAAACTTCACTGACTCAGGGATGCTTGCTGTAGGAATAAATGTCACCCTTTTACCTTCTAAATCTCCACCGGCAAAATCGACAAAAAACTTTGCCACATCTTTGAACGATGATGCCAGGAACAACTTTCTCCCCAACTTATCATTCCTGTTTGCCACTTCTTCCCGAGCAGTCTTATTCTCTCCCATTCCTTTTATTTTTTGCGCATTCACACAGATAGCAAACAACAAGCAAACTATAAATGCAAATTGCCTCATTTCTATTCATTCAATAAATTAAACTTATTAAGAAGCAAGGTAGCGGCAGGCACAAACCTCCGCTACCTTACCCCACAACACTGTCAGCCGACAGTCATTCCACCGCTTATGGTTTAGCCTTCTGCGCCGGTTTCTCAGTCAGCTCATAAGTTACATCCGTAAGCGTGAAATATTTTTTTGAGGGCACGAGCCGCACTACCGGCTTCTCAATGTGCACATTGGCCAAAAACTTCTGCCCCTTAGGCACTGCACGACTCTTGAATGATGGTTTGAGCGTACCGATTTCGCCAAATTCAACAATGTCACCGTTAGCCACGATATCACGCGCAATCTCCGTGGCATAGCTCAGCACGGCCTGCACTTCCTGTCGGTTGAACGTTGTTGATTTTGCCACACGCTCACAGAAATTCCGGAAATCGACACGATGTCTACCCGTCGGCTGGGCAATCTGCACAATCTGTCCGGCTTTCGAGCCGACATTCAACTTGCGTTCCGTAAGAACATACTGCAATGGTTTGTTTGCCATAATATTTCAATTTTCGTACCTCCGTTCATTTCCCCACATCGCCGGAGGTATTAGCTCTGCAGGGAGTTCTTTTTCTCTGATAACGCCATATTTACGAGTTTATTGCCTACAGATTATAAGTTTTTTTCATAAAGGCTTACCGGGAATTCATAAAAAGCTCTTGAGTAATCAAGCAAAAGCTCTTAAGCTTTTTGCAAAAAGCTTATAAGTAATTCGCGAAAAGCTCTTAAGCTTTTTGTTGAAAGTTCAAGAGCTTTGGTTGTATGTGATAAGTGTGGCAAAGGTATGCCTTGCAGTATGCGAAGTAAAGGGAAAAGATATACCTGCCCGTAATCGCAAGGCTTTAAGACAGGACTGATAAGTGGGATATTTGATATGGGGGAGCAGTGTTTCCCTTTCATCGCTGTGCATTTTCTCAATTAACCGAACAGCTTCCGGCAATAACTTGATACGACAAAGCACGCCCGTCTTCTGTCGGTTGAACTTTAACCAAAGGCTACCATTATCATCACGGACAAGATGCTTCTTGCTTAACTCCATCAAATCACAATAGGCTGCACCGGTATAGCAAGCGAAGAGAAATACATCACGAGCGGTTTCCATTTCTTTTTCCAATTCACCAAAGCGGAGTGCCTTCAACTTGTCCAATGCTTCTTTGTCAAGAGCTTTAGGTGCTTTCTTGTCTCCCCGTTCTATATGTACTTTATCAAACAGAAGCGTATCAGCCAACCCCTCACGATAAGCCAACCTGCAGACGGTCTTCAAATCTGCTGCAACTCTGAAAAATGTGCTTTGCTGATGACCGAGTTCACCGAGACAGAACGTCTGCAATTCGTAGATGAAGTTTTCTGTCAACTGTGAGAAAGCCAAGTCCGAAACATGGTATTTCTTCTGAATGAACTCCTGTAATCGTTTCCGAGTGGAATGATAGGCGGACATAGACTCTTCCTTGATGTCTATACCGATATGGCTTTCTTTCTCCCTGATGAGCATATCCAATCTTTCGATGAGCCTGCATCGTGCCTGCACACTGCCTTGAAACAGTTCCTTTACATCGGTTGCATCAAATGGCAGGCCTTTGGCAATCAACGACTGATAGGCAGACTGAATGGAAAGCAACAAATTCTCCAATCTCCCATTAATCTCCACCGCTTCACGGCTCTTACCATCCATCCTGCTTTCACGTGGATTCCATAAATCGGGATTGCAGGAAAGTTTACAACTAAACTGGGCAATGGAACGCTCAATGGTAATACGCCCCATAATCGGAGCTTTCCCCGCCTTGTCCAAACCGCTCTTTTTAAGGTAGAGCAACACCTTCATTTTCTCTGTTTTCATACGCTTTAATATTTGTGGGCAAAATTACCCGAATTAAAGCGTTCCTCACTTACGCAGAAAACTGCTGACCAAAGCAACAGCCACACGAGCGAAAATAATTCAGTTACCGAATGCTGCACCATCGTTACCAACATCAAAACAAGGTAACACTCTGGTAACTGAACTTCTGCCTAAATCTGCATATTTCTGCCCTTTACAAATAGAGCAGTATTATGCTGATTTATGTATTTCCTCCTCATTATCAGTTAGTTTGCATCAACCTCAACATTTCTTCATTTTCATTGATTAGTTACAGACGTGTATAATGAGTTATACAGACGTGTATAATGAGTTATACAGACGTGTATAATGAGTTATACAAGTGTGAAGAAATTTATGGGCTCACGTGTGCATTTTCAAGAGCACGCAAAAAACCGACTTATACACCAGTATATACTACAAAAAACAGGATGCGGATTTATTAGTCGCATCCTGTTTCTTAGTTGGTTACCGAAGTAACCGAATAAATGGGAAATACTATCGTCTAAAAATGGAAACCTAACGTGAATAACAACTGTCCTCGGTTGTTTTCAACCTTAGTAGGTGTGGGAGTATTCTTGTAGACTTTATTATTCTTTGTATCCTCCACGGTCATTGAAGAGAAAGGATAGAAAGTTCCGTTCTGAGCGCTGTACTGATAAGCCATATCGATACTGAAATCGTTGATTCTATAGCCTATTCCGCAAGTGAAACGGTTGATTGCATCCCAATTAGTGAAATCGGTTGCCGAGGAATAACTCGTTCCCAATGATGCTAGAGATGGATTTTTCTGGGCGTTTGCCGAATATTTCGAGCTCACATAGTTATATCCTACACGGAGTGAAAGGTCGGCAACAGGCTTAAACTCGGCTCCGACTTTGAATGTGCTCACACCTTTGAGAGCACCTTTGGTGTGATTGTTCATCACGGCATCCTTGACAGATGTTTCGTAGATATCACCATAGTAGTAGTCTACATAAGTTCCGTCGTTGACTCGTGTGTTTGTGCTACTATAGTCTTCATATTCGTAAGTAACGCCAATTGCGAATTTATTACCAATAGTGTGTCCTAACGACAGACCGAATCGCCATGGTGTCCAGAGTTTAAATTTGTAGCTGTTCGACACCTGTCCATGGTCGTAAGTTCCACCTGAGGTCGCGTTATTGTGGATAACGGTTTGGTTGCTGGTCTCGAGCTCATACCATGTGGGCGATTTGATGTAGGCTCCAATTCTGAAAGGCGACGAAAGAACAGGACGAACGATGGCTCCGAAAGAAACATCGTAGCCTACCCCAACAATTTGCCGCTGGTCTTGTACGGTTACGCTTCCAGAGTTACCGGATAGTTGTTCACGATATTCGCTGTAGCTATTGTAGTGCACATCCTTAATACCTAGTGTGAATCCGAGGAAAACGCGGTCTTCGAAGTTAGCGCTTGAGTTGAAGTCGTAATTTCCAACATAGCCGGTATTCTCACGATTGAAGTCGTAAGAGCTCGCGTCGTAGTAGAAGAACTTATTTCCATTCTTAGCATCAGGAATCATGGTGTTCCAATATAGATAGTCAAGCTGACTCCATGTGAGAGCTGTTTGTTCGCTCTTGTCGTTGACGTAGCCATTGTACTCCCCTTTTTTGTTTTGACCGATATTGAATCCACCATTCAGTTCGCTTCCTAACAATCCTTTGAGGTAGGATTGTGCGTTTTGCGAGCTCCCATTAAGAGAATTAGCTGCGTTGAGAAAATAGTTGAAGTTCTTTCCCTTATGATAGTTGAATCCGAAGTTTATGTATTCGTTGTCTCCGGTTCGCGTTGAGTACACGAGACCTATCTGGTCGAAACTCAAATTGGTTTTAGAACCGCTGTTAAACTCTTTGCCACTCTTTTTGAAAACCGGACCGGCACTTATCGAGAAAGTGCTGTGACGAAATAATCCGATTCCGGCAGGGTTAGTTCCAATTGTCGATATATCGGCTCCAAGAGCTTCCAAAGCTCCTCCCATACCTACATACCGAGCCGTTCCGTTAAGGTCTTCGCCCATGATTCTTGCATTCTCATAAGTTTCTTGCGCAACAACGGGCAGTGCAACCAATGACGTTGCTATGAAGATGTGTCTTAATTTCATAATCGATTTATTTATAATACTATTTAGTTAATGATTTCTATCTGCGTCCGCCAAAACTTCCGCCGCTTCGTGAACCGCCGAAACTACCCGAACCACTCGAACTGCCTGAGCCACCGGAGAAACTGCGAGAACCACTGAAACTACTGCTACTGCTTCCGCTACCGAAGCTCCGACTACTGTTTGAGCTTCCACTTCCGAATGAACTGCTTCGGTTGTTATCATAGGAGCGTTGATAGTTCGAACTGCGAGTTTCTGTTCGCGAGCCACCGAAACGCGAATCATAGGATTCTGTGCTACGCGAGTTGTTGTATGAACGAGTACCGAAACTTCTGCCCTCGTAATTCTGGCGCGAACCGGAGTTGTAATTCTGACGTGAGCCTGAGAAGTTATCGGAGTAGCTTCTGTTACCTCCGAAATCTCTTTCTACATATCCGCGTGTAGAACGCGAGCCCGATGAGTTGTTTCCTCGGTATCCACTGAAGTTTCCGCCTCTGTATGCTCCATCATAATATGACGACGAGCTTCCCCAATGATTGGCCGTTCCAGTGTGCCCGTTTGGATAGTAGTTCCGGCTGTAATAATATCCTCCGTAATATGGATAGAAGTCCCACCAGGAATCATAGTAATAAGGATAACTCCAGCCTGCATATCTGTTGTATCTCCAAGGAGAAGTCCAGCCGTAGTAACCGTAATACCCTCTATATCCATAATACCATGGGTCATACCAATCGGAATACCACGGGTCATAGTATCGCCAACCTATATAATAGTAGGGGCGTCCTATAAACCATGGGTCATACCATCCCCAGAAACCTTCGAATCGGCCCATTCGGCGACTATATGCAAAATCGTCTTCATCTGTATCATAGTAGCGTTTATATCTCCGATTGCCTGTGTCGGTAAAAGTAGAATCGCCATCGCGGAATTGCATCATATCGCTCTGCAGGGAATCTTTTCCGAGCATCTGGTAAGAATCGCCCTGACGATAGCGACGATTATATTCATCTTCACTCTTATTGATTCCACTGTAATAGTTTTTGGAATCAACATTCTTCTGCGAGTATTGCGTTTTATTCTTTGAAGGAGTAAAATACAAATCGTCTTGCGCTAACATTGTTATAGGAATACAAGAAGCAAGAATTGAAAAAAGGATGAATTGTTTCATAATTATATCTCCTGTTGTTGTTAACTTATTTATACTATGTTATTGGGAATTCTAAAAGCTTTCGTCGCAAAACTATTTACAACTAGTAGGGCAAATATACGGAATTTCCCTAGCCCCATATAGCTTTTCCCTACTTTTCATAATTTTGCAAGACAAAAATAACAAGGCATGAAATATCTACAAATAGAGTTTAGAATAGAGCCGTATTCACAAACCAGTAAAGATTTAACAGCAGCGATTGCAGGAAGCGTGGGGTTCGATTCGTTCAACGATGAAGAGGGTACACTGATTGGATATTGTCAGGAGAGTTTGTTTGATAAGGATAAGCTTGACGAGGCCTTGAATGAGTTTCCGATAGAGGATACTACAATCACTTATAATATAGAAAAGGTGGGCGATGAGAATTGGAATTCGGAATGGGAGAAGATTGGATTCTCTCCTATTGTGATTCAGGATAAATGTATCATTAGGAGTGCAAAATATGTTGATGAGGTTAGTGGGGCAGATTATCCAATAAACATTACCATTGACCCTTGCCAGGCTTTCGGTTCAGGAACGCACGAAACAACTCAATTGATTGTTTCCGTTCTTCTTAATCTCCCTATAGAAGGTAAGCGTATTTTGGACTGCGGATGCGGTACTGGAATACTCGGTATCGTTGCAGCTAAATGTGGGGCTAAAGAGGTCGTGGCGTATGACATAGATGAATGGAGCGTGAAAAACACTAAACATAACGCCGAGCTGAATGATGTCTCGATAGAGGTTCTGGAGGGAGATTGCAGCGTTCTGACTGATATCGACGGGAAGTTCGACTATATTTTGGCCAACATCAACCGCAACATACTCTTAAACGATTTGGAAACTTTCAAGAATGTCATGGCTAAAGGTGGTTTGCTGATACTCAGCGGCTTCTATTTGGCCGACATTCCCCTGCTTCAGAAGCATGCACGACAACTT
>ERZ773035.2030-NODE-2030-length-13681-cov-6.033025_pt1 | contig 13681 bp, 9 predicted proteins | sample MGYA00511487_ERZ773035 | MGnify/ENA primary metagenome ERZ773035 (study PRJEB29015, sample SAMEA2737985) | human oral metagenome | biome: human oral; feature: human-associated habitat; material: dental | place: China | collected 2024 ...
TTCATATCTTTCTTGGCCTTATCACCGACAAAGATTTTTATTAATGAACTTATCAAACTCATAAAAGTATTTTATTATATAATTAAATTAGAAAAAACAAGTAACACACTCAAAAAATATACCATACTTATTTTGGCTGACAAAAGTACAAAAAAAATCTGTTACCAACCTAAAAAAACTGACATTTTTTCAGTTTTTTTGATTTATAGATAATTTAGAGGGCTACGTGATAAAGAGGAATATATGTAAATGATTGATATTCAGAATCTAATAGATCTCTCATGTATGCTGGTGTGAGTTAGCAGCTTGTGCCTACAAAGGAGAGATTATATTTTAGGTAAGACGCAATAAATTGCGTCTCTACACAAGCGCAGGCTAAGACAATTCCCGATGGGCATAGTTTTTCGTAGAGACGCAATTTATTGCGTCTTAGATAGTTGAGAATAACATTTTAACGATTGATTGGTGTTATTAACCATTAATCATTAACCATTAATCATTAATTTAACTTCTTTTTATTATTGCTACTTGTTGATTTTACGATTTAAATGTTGTAATTTTGCAACCTATTTATATTGAAAAATGAAAAAGCAAATCATTCAAGTGCTTTGGGGCATTGCTCAAGGACAGCCTCAAGTGCAAGGAGAGACAGTTGTTTATCCTAACATACGCGAACAGCTCAATGCCATTAAAGCCCTAATGAGTATTGAAGGCTGGGAAGAAGAGCAGGTACCTACACAACAATCCTCTCCAGCTGAGCGTCCTGCAACACCTATTGAGCAATCTACAGTGCCTATTGAACATCCTACAACACCAGCAGAGTGCCCTGCGGCATCAGTTGAGCACCCTATTGTCGCTACCCAGTCTCGCCCTATGCAACCAAGACAAAGACCTGCACGAAAAAAACAACTCTTTATCCGAGGTACAAGTATCCCAATTGGTTAATTAGCAGAAAACTGATTATTGGGTAAAAGTCTTATTTTTTCCTCGTCTAAGAGTAGGGTGAGCACTTGTAGCACCTCCCATTCGTGGTAGGAAGAAGTGGAACATATCTCTTGAGAGGTCATGGGGTTGTAGGCGATGAGGGTTAGTAGCTCTTGAGAAATGATCGCTATTTGCTCTTTTGAAAGGTCTTTTTGCTTGCGCGCTATACAGTGCGAGCAGATGCCACAATCCTGCGCAAGTGTTTCCCCAAAGTAGGCCAGCAGAAAGCGCTGGTTACAACTATCGGTTTGTTCTATATAGGCAAGTACGTCTTTGCATTGTGCTTCTTTATGTTGGTTGAACCACTTGACCTGCGGAGCAATATAGTTGATGGTTCTATCGTCATCACGAGGCATGAGAAAGGTAATTTCGGCATCGGTATGCTCGTTTTTGTAGGCGATAAGTCCGTCTTGTTGTAGTTTTTCCAATTGTTGTTGTATTAGGGAGCTGCTTATATGCAGGTTGGCTGCAATAGTTTCTACCCTGAAGGAGATATTTTGCTCATGAATCCCTGCGTACTTACGCATAAGGAAAAAAAGGAGCTCTTTGGCTTGTGGATTTTGGTCAAGATAGCCGATAACCTCTTGGCTGGAGTGGAGGATTTGTACGCTGGCTTTTCTAAAAAAGGCTTGGCTAAGGGCAAGCACCCCATTGCGATCGAGAATCTCCAAGGCCTGATACACCTTGAGGGCGTCCATTTGGGTACGTGTGGCGAAGTCGGCCAAATTAAAAAAATGGGTAGTGCCTTCGCCTTCGCCTATAGCTACCTGAAAGTAGTTACAGAGCTTGGGGAATAGCTCCTTTAGGAAAGGGACGGAGACTTGGCTCCGCTGGGTGTCTATAAGTAGTTTTTTGACATCGTTATCGTTGTATAGGATAATGGCAAAAGCCTTGTGGTTATCGCGTCCTGCGCGTCCTGCTTCTTGAAAATAATCTTCTAAGGAGCTAGGCAAGTCCCAATGGATTACAGTACGCACATCGGCCTTGTCTATCCCCATACCAAAGGCATTGGTAGCTACCACTACCTGTACACTGCCTGTTTTCCACATACCCAAGCGCTGGCTCTTCTCTTCGATGGAGAGACCTCCGTGGAAGCTGGTAGCCGTAAAGCCCTCATCACATAGGTGTTGTGCTAGCTCCTCGGTCAGTCGTCGGTTGCGAACATAGACGATGCTACTTTCCTTGTTTTTGGTAAGAATACGCCCTAGCCGCTCCCATTTGTCCTCTATATAATAGGTCATATATGCCAAAGTGGGGCGCGCAAGACTGCCCTTGATCACTGTGGCCTTAGGAATCTGCAATAGCTGCAATATATCTTCTTGTACCCGATCGGTAGCGGTAGCCGTAAGGGCGACAATAGGCAGGGCGGGGAACCACTGTTTGAGTCTTTGGCACTCAAGGTAAGCGGGGCGAAAGTCCTTTCCCCAATGGGAGATACAGTGGGCTTCGTCTATAACTATGTAGCTTAAGAGGGTGTGCTGCAAGCGGTAAAGTACCAGCTCATTACTTAGGCGTTCGGGAGCCATATAGACAAACTTGTAGGCCTCACTCTGCACATTGCCTAGTAGTCGTTCCAGTTCGTAGTGGGGAATGCTCCCTGTAAGAGCTAAGGCGGGAATCCCCTTCTCGGAGAGGTTACGCACTTGGTCTTCCATAAGGGAAATCAGGGGCGAGATAACCAAACACACCCCCTCTTTGGCCATAGCAGGCACTTGGAAACAGAGCGACTTGCCCCCACCAGTGGGTAGCATGGCGAGGGTGTCCTTTCCTTGAAGAATAGCATCAACAATAGGCTCTTGGGCGGGACGGAATTGGTCGTACCCCCAGTATTTCTTGAGTATTTCTAAGGCATGTGGCTGCATATAGGCATCGTTAGAGCCGACAAAAATACGAAAATAATGACTAATGGTCAATGATTAATGATTAATTGTTAATTCTATTTGCGTAGGTGCGCAAAAAGTGCTACCTTTGGCCGTTATTACAAATCAATGGAAAAAGTACTACGAATAGGTACCCGTGATAGTGAGCTTGCTATGTGGCAAGCCAAGAAGGTACAATCTCTCTTAGAAAATTTGGGTTATACCACCATCTTAGTTCCCGTGAAATCACAGGGTGATCTGACCCTAGATGTGCCCCTATACGAGATGGGTATTACTGGGGTTTTTACCAAAGTGCTCGATGTGGCTATGCTTCAAGGGCATATAGATATAGCGGTACATAGTATGAAGGATGTGCCCACTATGCTTCCTAAAGGAATTGTAAAGGGGGCCGTACTGGAGCGTGCCAATGTACAGGATGTACTAGTATATAAGGGAAATTTGGACTTTCTCTCCATGGCAGAGGCGACCATAGCCACCGGTAGCCTTAGGCGCAAAGCCCAATGGCTTAGGCGCTATCCTACCCATAGCGTAGAGAATCTCAGGGGCAATATTGCCACCCGCCTGCGCAAATTAGAAGAACAGCCTTGGCAAGGGGCAATTTTTGCTGCTGCTGCCTTGGAGCGCTTACAGCACGATAACCTACAAACCCTCACGCTGGACTGGATGACCCCTGCCCCTGCCCAAGGGGCAATCATGGCGGTAGCACTAGCCAATGACACTTATGCCCTTGAGGCTCTTGCTCAGATAAATAGCCCCAAGGCAGATGCTGAAACCGATATAGAACGCCGTTTCCTCAAGCGCTTAGAAGGAGGCTGTACCGCCCCTATTGGGGCAAGAGCGACTCTTGAAGGCGAGCAGATTTGCTTTGTCGGTAACCTTTTCTCCTTGGACGGACAAAGGGCAGAAGAGGTAAGAAAAACGATTTCTGCTCACCAAATAGGGAATTTCCCTGAGGAGGCCGCCGATGCACTTCTTTCCCAAGGAGGGGATACCCTTATCCAAGAGATACGAAAAGCAATGAATATACAGAAATAATGCTCGTAAGAATTTTTGATTTTGTCAACAAGCACAAATTTTTCTCCCTCCTATGTCTGCTCCTTTGGGCAGGGGTTGCCCTGTGGGGGGTGTGGCAGTTGCGCTTTGAAGAAGATATTACCAAGGTGCTCCCACAGAACGAGAAAACGTCCTTAACGGCCAAGGTGCTCAAACAACTGAACTTTGCCGATAAGATTTCGGTTATTGTAAGCAGGGAAAATACAGGTGATTTTGCTGATATGCAAGCCCTTACCGATGCACTCTGCGATACACTCCGCCAAAGACTTCCTCAGTACTTTACCGATATTCAAGGAATCGTTCCAGAAGAGGAGCTTGACAAGGCGTGGGGCTTTGTCTATGAGCATTTACCCTTGTTTTTGGAAGACAAAGATTATGACTACTTAGCCCAAAGACTACAAACCGATAGCCTGCATGCTTTGGTACAAGGGCACTACCGTATGATGCTCTCCCCTGCGGGTATGGTAGCCCAACAGTTTGTTCGCAAAGATCCATTTTCGCTGACCTTTAGAGGATTACAGAAATTGCAAACCCTCAATATAGGTACAGATCTAACCCTCTCAGAGGGCTATCTTACCACCCAAGACCAGCGGCATATACTCTTTTTTCTCAACCCTGTATTTCAGGGGAGCGATACGGAGCATAACACCGCTTTTGTACACGCTTTGGAGCAGCTACAGGAACAATTCAATGCCCAATATGCAGGCAAGGCCTCTTGTGAGTTCTTCGGAGCGCCCTTCATCTCGGTGAGCAATGCCTCTCAAATCAAGGCCGATATACTCACTACCGTCCTTATCTCCCTTTCTGCCCTCTGTCTGCTACTTATCTTCTTTTACCGAAGTATAACAGTACCTTTCATAGCCTTTATACCCTCTCTCTTTGGCGTACTTACTGCTCTGGCCTTGCTCTACTGTCTCAAGGGAAGTATCTCGGCCATCTCTATCAGCTTGGGAGCGGTGCTACTGGGAGTTACTATAGACTATTCCCTGCATATCCTCACCCACTACAAGGCTACCCAAGACACACGAGAGCTATACCGTTCGGTTACCACGCCCTTACTGCTCAGTAGCCTTACCACTGCGTTGTCCTTCTTCTGCCTGCTTTTTGTGCATTCGGAGGTGATGCGCGACTTGGGGATTTTCGCCTCTGTGGGGATCATGGTCTCGGCCTTGCTTTCCTTGCTGCTGATTCCTCATTTCTATAGGAAAAATAAAAACATAGAAGCCCGCAAAACTTTTCTCGATAGGGTAGGGGCTTACCCTTTTCACCAGAACAAATGGGTAGTAGGGGCAGCCTTGCTGCTTATCTTGGCTAGCTTTGTAGCGTTTCACGAGGTGCGCTTCAATGGCGATATAGCCTCGGTTAATTACCTAAGCGACCGCTATCAGAAAGCACAACAACGACTCGAAACCCTTACCGATAGCAAGTATAAGTCCCTTTATACTACCGCTTATGGCCACTCTTTGGATGAGGCGCTCAGTCAAAACACTCAGCTCTATCATACCCTTACTCAGCTCAAATCCGAAGGCAAACTCCAACAATTCTCCTCCCTGGGAGCCGTAGTACTCCCTTTGGCGGAGCAGCAAAAACGCCTAAAACGCTGGAGTGACTTCTGGAGTGAGGAGCGTGTCAAGGCGCTTGCCCACTCGCTCAGTACTCTTGCTCAAGAGACGGGGTTCAAGTTAGGTATGTATGCACCTTTCTTTGCCTACCTTGAGCAGCCCAAAGTGCCCATTACCAACCTCTCTGACTACGAGGCGCTTTCTGCCCTGCCGATCAAGGATTTTATCACCGAAAAAGATGGCTTCTACACCATAGCCAATTTGGTCAAGCTCAACACAGACCAGCGTGATGCCTTTATACAACAAATAGAACAGCAGACGCCCGCAATAGTCATAGACCGCAAGCAGATAAGTGAAACATTCTTGGGCAAGCTCAAGGACGATGTACTCGCTTTGGCCTCCTATGCCTCCTTGGCGATTTTCTTTATCCTCTTAGTGTTCTTCCGCCGTATAGAATTAGTCCTGCTAACCCTTATTCCCATTGCCCTTACGGGAGTGGTAACCACCGCCCTGATGAATCTCTTCGGTTTGGAGTTCAATGTCTTTAGCATGATCGTCTGCACCCTAGTCTTGGGGCATTCAGTCGATTTTAGTATCTTTATGACCTGCGCCCTCCAGAAAGATTATTCCACGGGTAAGGACGAATTGCCTGTATATAAGGTATCGGTACTGCTGGCCTCTATCACTACCTTTTTAGCCATAGGGACTTTGATTTTTGCCAAACATCCCGCCCTGCGTTCTATTGCCTCAGTCTCTCTCATAGGGATATTCTCGGCCTTATTGCTAACCTTCGTATTTTATCCGTCGCTCTTTAGGTTCTTTATCTTCAATCGCCCCAAGAAAGGTCTATCGCCTATCTCGCTGCGTATATTACTAAATACGATTCTATCCATAACCTACTATGTGGTGTTCTCTATCATACTCTCCAATTTGGGTTGGTTGCTCCTAAAGCTCTTGCCCAAGGGGAAAACGCTTTGGCTGCGCAGCTTGGCTGCCAAGCTCACCACTTCGGTACTCTATTCCAATCCCTTTGTACGCAAGCGGGTAGAGAACCCCTCCGCGATAGACTTTACTAAGCCTTCGGTGATGATAGCCAACCACAACTCATGGCTCGATACGCTCGCTATAGGCATGCTCACCCCACGAGTAAGCTATATGGTCAATGATTGGGTGTATCATTCCGTGGTATTTGGTCGTTATGTACAGGCGATGGATTTTTACCCTGCCTCCGAGGGAATAGAAAAAGGAATGGGTATATTTGCTAAAAACTTTGCCAATGGTTATTCGGCTATGATCTTCCCAGAGGGCAAGCGCTCGGAGAGCAATGTCATTCACCGCTTTCATAAGGGGGCTTTCCTTGTGGCAGAACACTTCCACAAGCCGCTGACCCTTGTGTATATACATGGTAATTCCGAGGTACAACCCAAGGGGGATTTCGCTATTTATGACGGTAGTATCACCGTAGTAGCCGCCGAACAGATAGCGGCTGATGATCCTCGTTTTGGTTCGTCTCCGAAAGAACGCGCCAAGCTAATAGGCAGGTACTTCCGAGAGCAGTTTGCCCTACTGCGTCAGCGTATAGAAGGGGAGGACTACCTCAAGAAAAAACTCTTTCTATGCTACCTATACAAGGAGCCTTATATAGTGTATGCCGTCCGAGCTGATTTCCAAAAGCGTAAAAAGCAGTACCATGAGCTTTCCCTTGCCTTACCAGAAAAGGCCACCATCCTCCATTGGGCAGACGACTATGGGCAAGCCGATTTCTTATGGCTGCTTACCCACCCCCAGCGTACCCTTATCACCATAATTGCCGATGACCATAAGCGTGCCATCGCCGAGCAGTCCTATATCACTCACATTCGCAAAATACAATACTATAAAACCCTTCCCGAAGGAGTAAGCTACGACTGGGTAGTGGATACAAGGGGAGATAATTGGACGGTGAGGCAATGTGATAATGAGAATAATTAGTTAGTTGAAAGTGGTTTATGTAATTCATTAAGACACAATTATTGCATCTCTATAGGAGGACTATGCTTATTAGAAATAGTCTTAGAATGTTAGGGCAGAGATGTAAATTTCCTATTTCTCCTCTATTAATTCCGCTAGAGGAATACTCTTTTGGGATTTGTCGGGGAAGGTAAAGATAATGTTGGTTTCTTCTATATAAATTTTTAGTTTTTTAATGGATTTATTTTTAGAGAGAAGCAGTGATTTAAGTCGTTTTTTCTCAAGAGAGCTAGGTTTCTCTATGTTCTTTACTTTTAGAGTAGGAAGTGATAGCTCAGTGGTATCTGCTTGGGTAATCCCTACAAGGTGTATCGTCCCTATAAGGGAATCCTGCCGTGAGATATGTAGGTCAAGGCTGGCTTCGGGGCGTAGCATGACGGTCTTAAGCTCCCAAGGAAGCTCGGCTAAGTTGCCCTGCTGAAGTAGGCTGTCTTGCCTGTAGAGAGCGAGCTTGTAGCTTTCCAGACTATCCCTTTTAGCCGCTACAATAGGTGAGGGAGTAGGCGCAGGAACCATTGCTTCTGTAGGAGAAGGCCTAAAAAGCAGATAACCAACAGCAGTGGTTAAAAGAGCAAATAGGCAAATAGCAGCATAGCGTATTCGTTTCTTTTGCTTCTTTAGTTGTGCGATAGTGTTTTGTTGTGTAACCAATTCCTCTTGGAGGTTTCTCCGTTGCTCCTTAGGGGCGTCTTTTGGAAAAGAAAAGCCCTTAGGAGGCAGGTAGAGATGGGGAACAGATATGGCAAGAGGCTCTATAATACAGAATGTTATATCTTCTTCTGCCAGCTTCTCATCTCTCCACAGTTCCATAATGTAATCAAAGAACTCTTCAAAAGAATTAAGAGAGAGTAACTTGGACATTACATTCTTATCCTCCATCAACAGCTTAGCAAGTGCATGGGTACTAAGTACAATCTGGTCTTCCCACTTGAGACTGATCTCCCCTTTTCTGAACTGTTGTGCAGCTATGGAGGTATCAGGGAGTAGATGCCTACCTAAGACAACATGATCTTCCTCCAATTCTGTTATATTCTTGTGAGGGAAGGGGGTAACTGACTGATCTTTATGTATATGGAATCCGGCAATTGCTCCTGAGGTGATATAAGATAATAAGGCGCCATGAATCTGTATTCCCATAAAGGTAGCCAAGCCATTCACTTGCTTTTCTACTCCTACACTTGTAAAAAGGGCAGATAATGCAATAGGGTCTAGCTCTGGATTTGCTACAAAGCTATCCACTAGAGACCTTGCCCATTCCTTTGATTGATAGCTATAAGGGAATCCTGTGGCTAAGGCAAGGGGCATTCTTGGAGAGATTGATGTTATATTGATCTTGAATTTTATCAAAAACATAAACAGAACGCTTATGTAGTTGAAATATTTTTACATCCATTTAAGGTAATTTGTTGATATTCCGCAAATGTACAAAAAAGATTTTAATAAATCAAGCTAAAGAGTCGATTGACAAATTACCTCATTAAATTCTTGTTTGTTTAAAGAAAAAAACCTATATTTGCACGGCTCAAAAAACTGAACAAGATTAAATTTACCATATATGAAGACCATTAATGATATTTCTTGCAAAGGCAAGAAAGTATTGGTGCGTGTGGATTTCAACGTACCTGTAAATGACCAATTTGAGATTACTGATACTACTCGTATTGAGGCGGCGAAGCCTACTATCTTGAAAATCGTTAAGGATGGCGGTAGTGCGATCCTTCTCTCTCACTTTGGACGCCCTAAAGGAAAGGACGATAAGTATTCTTTCTCTCACTTGGTAAAGCAAATAGGTGAGGTACTTGGTGTACCTACTCATTTTGCTCCTGATTGTATAGGGGAAGTGGCTGAAAATACCGCTAAGAACCTACCTGCGGGAGAGGTACTCCTTTTGGAAAACGTACGTTTCTACCCCGAAGAAGAAAAAGGCGATGAGGCTTTCGCTGCTAAGCTCGCTAAGCTCGGCGATATCTATGTCAATGATGCTTTCGGTACCGCTCACCGCGCCCATGCTTCTACTACCATTTTGGCTAAGTTCTTTCCTAAGGATAAGTATTTCGGTTACCTCCTTGCCAAGGAAATTGAAAGTATTGACAAGGTAATGAAATCAGGAGAAAAACCTGTAACCGCTATCTTGGGGGGGTCTAAAGTATCGTCTAAGATTACTATCATAGAAAATATTTTGGATAAGATAGACCATCTGATCATCGGAGGCGGTATGGCCTTTACCTTTATCAAGGCGCAAGGCGGACAGATAGGTAACTCTATTTGCGAAGATGACAAACTGGATTTGGCTTTGGATATCCTTAAGAAGGCCAAAGAAAAAGGCGTACAAGTACACCTACCTGTGGATGTAGTAGCTGCTAATGACTTTAATAACAATGCTTCTACTCAAGTGGTGCCTATAGACAAGATTCCTAATGGCTGGCAAGGCTTGGATGCTGGGGAAAAATCCTTAGAAATCTTCAAGAAGGTAATCCTCGCTTCCAAAACTATTCTTTGGAATGGCCCTGTAGGGGTGTTTGAAATGCCTAACTTTGCCAAGGGAACCATAGCTGTAGGCGAATACGTAGCTGAAGCTACTGCTAAGGGAGCTTTCTCCTTGGTAGGAGGAGGTGACTCTGTAGCCGCAGTAAAACAATTTGGTTTTGAAGACAAGGTAAGCTATGTATCCACTGGAGGTGGTGCTATGCTCGAAAGCCTAGAAGGTAAGATTCTCCCTGGTATCAAGGCTATCAATGATTAAGTATAAAGCATACAAGAGTAAGGGCGAATCTTGATTCGCCCTTATTTTATATAAAAAACTCGTAAAAACAAAACGTTTTTCTTAACCCAATAATAATATTCTACAGAGCAGATAAAAAGATTTCATATTTAGAAAAACTTTTAGAAATAGTATTGTAGTTTTGCATGAAATTTGAGGCAATAACTAATGACTAATCACTAACAACTAACAACTACATTGGATACAAAAGAAATTTTAAAAAAAGTACGTAAGATAGAGATAAAGACCAAGAAATTGAGCGATAATATCTTTGGAGGGGAATATCATTCGGCGTTTAAGGGACGTGGAATGACCTTTAGCGAGGTGCGCCCTTATCAATATGGAGATGATATTCGCAATATTGATTGGAATGTAACGGCACGCTACAATGAGACCTATGTAAAGGTCTTCGAAGAGGAGCGCGAACTGACCCTGATGCTACTGGTGGATGTCAGTGGGAGTGAACTCTTTGGATCTCTGCAACAGTTTAAGAATGAGATCCTAACCGAGATAGCGGCTACTTTGGCCTTTTCGGCCTTGCAGAACAATGACAAAACAGGGCTGATTCTCTTCTCTGACCAGATAGAACTATATATCCCGCCTAAAAAAGGCAAGTCACATATCCTACGTATCATACGCGAACTCATAGAGTTTCAGCCTAAAAACAGGCATACCGATATAGCCAAAGCCTTTGAGTTTCTCAACAAGGTAACCAAGAAAAAGACCATTGCCTTTGTGTTATCGGACTTTATAGGAAGCAATTACCAAAAGCCTCTACAGATAGCCGCACGCAAGCACGACCTTACCGGTATTCGCCTATATGACCCCAGGGAGATGAGTCTGCCGAATGTAGGGCTTATATTGGCCAAAGATGCCGAGAGTGGGGAGCTTTCTTATCTGGATACTACCTCTGCGGCAGTGCGCAAAGCCTATGAGCGTTTTTATAAGGAACGTACCGATTATTTTGAAACCACTTTCCGACGCTTAGGGGCAGGCGTGCTTCAATGCCGTACCGATGAGAGTTATACAACCAAATTGTTAGGATATTTCAAATACAGAGCCTGATGTATATAAGAATTAGTTTGTTTTTAATCCTTTTTCCTGTCTTTCTCTATGGGCAGCAGGTAGGCATATCGGCCTCAGCAGATCGCCAGCAGATAAAGATAGGGGAGGAGATACGCTATAGAATCTCGGTAGAGACAGATTCTACAGCTCAGGTGTTTTTCCCAACAGCAGACCAGTTTGCCCCCTTTGAAGTGATTCAAGAGGATAGGATAGATACGCTGCGCGAACATGACAAGATGCGATTGATAAAGGAATACGGCCTTACTCAGTTTGACACAGGCCATTACGTATTGCCGCCCTTGCGTATTGATGTCAATAGGAAGGAATACACAACCGATTCATTGCGCTTTGCAGTGCAAAATGTGGTGATTGATACCCTGAATAATCCTCCGCTTTACCCTGTAAAATCTGCTTTGGAGATAAAAGAAGCTACTAATAAAGCCTCATCGGGATGGGTGTGGCTCCTAATAGGGCTTCTTGTAGGGCTTGCTTTAGGGGTATATTGGTTTATCCGTAGAAGAAAAAAGCAAAAAATAGAGAATCCGGAGGAAATACTCCCGCCTTTTGACCGAGCACTACTTAAGCTAAAGAACCTCAAAGACTCTCGTTATCTAATAGAGTCTAACCATAAGGAATATTACTCAGTTCTTACCGATATTATCCGTAAGTACTTGGAAGAGGAGATCCATATCGCCGCTACCGAGAGTACTACCGATGAATTATTGACCAAGCTACAAGTATTCTTGGATGCAGGCAAGTTACACCTCTCTTCCGATGTGGTAGAGGAGCTTAGAACGGTACTACGCAAGGCGGATTTGGTAAAGTTTGCCAAGTCAAAACCAGAGGATTTTGAGGCAGAAAACGACCGTAAGTCTATAGAAACCATAGTGGTAAAGACCAACGAAGGTCTACCAGATGTCTCCGAGCAGGAGGACATGGAGGATATCTACCAGAGAAAACGTATGGAAACCCAGCGCAAGAAACGTCGCAATAGGTATATCATCATAGGCTCGGCCGCTAGTGTGCTACTGCTACTGATGCTATGGGGTACTTGGTATGCGTTTTCCTTAGGGCGCGGGGAGAACATCAGTATGGAAAACTGGATTACCAGTGCCTACGGCAATCCTCCTATTACCCTCTCTACCCCTCATGTACTCAAGAGAGATGAGGGAATGGTAGGACAGACGAGATTTGTCTATAAGGAAGCCGAAAATCCACTTTCTATTATGCTTATTTCCAATGACTTACAAGGTTATAAAAAGCAAGAAGCAGATCAAGGCCAAGCTGAAAACGAACTGAACGAACTGGCTGTCAAGATGATAGAACTGGAGCTGATGAAATATTTCCAAGGACAGAATATCATGATAAAGGACGACCCTTATACGACTGTACAGGGAGTAGTGGGGCATAAGGTCTTTGGTTCTTTCACCCAGCACACCAAAGAAACCCGACAGATGCGCTATCAGAGTTATTTCTTTATACGCGAAAGTAACCTCTATATGCTGCTTTTCGCTTATCCAGAGAGTGATAGGGGGCATTGTAATTCCTTGGTGGAGAAGATTATGACAACGATAAATATTCAATAACAACGATGAAATTAGTATTTGCTACCCATAACAAGCATAAGCTTAGCGAAGTACAACGCATGCTCCCACAGGGGCTTACGCTCCTTACCTTGGATGAGATAGGTTGTTTTGAGGACATACCCGAAACCTCTACCACGATAGAGGGCAATGCGATACAAAAGGCACAGTATATCAAGGAGCGATATGGTTATGATACCTTTGCCGATGATACGGGCTTGGAGGTAGCTGCTCTCAATAATGCCCCAGGGGTCTATTCGGCACGGTATGCAGGTGAGGCAAAGGACAATGAGGCGAATATAAATCTCTTGTTGGCCAACCTGAAAGATAAGACCGATAGACAAGCGCAGTTTAAGACTATATTTGCCCTTTGCTTGGGCGAAGAGCTATATACCTTTGAAGGGATAGTTCGTGGAGAAATCACCCATGAGCGCAAGGGAACGGGTGGTTTTGGGTATGATGCTGTATTCTTACCAGAGGGCTACAAGGAAACCTTCGCTCAGATGTCAGCAGATGAGAAGAATAGGATCAGTCACCGAGGGCGTGCCTTGCAGCAGCTCAGCGCTTTCCTAAGAAAAGTAGAGCGTGAAAAAGTAGCACGTGAAAAATAAGAATAGCACAAGAGAGATAAAAAAATAGAGATACTTTTTGGAGTATCTCTATTTACTATGGTACAATTTGTTAAACAAGTGTTCTTAGTAAGATGCTATGATCTTATGGATAGAAACAGTCGGGGTGGCAGGATTCGAACCTACGACCTCCTGGTCCCAAACCAGGCGCGAT
>ERZ773035.2036-NODE-2036-length-13650-cov-5.460169_pt1 | contig 13650 bp, 6 predicted proteins | sample MGYA00511487_ERZ773035 | MGnify/ENA primary metagenome ERZ773035 (study PRJEB29015, sample SAMEA2737985) | human oral metagenome | biome: human oral; feature: human-associated habitat; material: dental | place: China | collected 2024 ...
ATTTTTTGTTCTATTTCATTTTTATTACAAAAACGCTTTTTAGAAAAAAGTGGAAATTTTTCTAAAAGATTGTTTGGTAATTTAACTTTAGCATCTTCAAAAAACTTACTCAAAACTTCTTTATTTTCTTCTTTACAACACTCAACATTTGGAAACTTCATAAATTCTTTTAATTGATTAGAGTACAACCCACCATCTATTTTAACAGAACCTACCAAATCATCATTTTTATTATAAACATTAACTATAGCAACTGAGTCTTTTAGATTGTTATTATTACAATGATGTAATTCAAAAAGCGTCTCATACATTACATATGAATTTTCACCATTGTTGTCTCGTAATTTTAACCACTGTGAGGTTTTACCTATAACTTCTTTTTTGTTGTTATTATGAATAACAAAATCACCAACTTTAATTTTCTTAAATTCTTCTCTTGTCATTTGTTTTTTTAGTTTATTATAATCTATTTAGAATTGGACAATTTATTTTTATTAAACTTCCACATATAACACATAAAACTAACTATTTAACAAACCTAAATGTTTCTTTAGTATTTTCCAACTTCTCATAACTTTCAAACAAACAAGGGTCAGATAAATAATAAGGATTTGTTTCTATAATAACTATTTTATGTTTTTCTCTACTATTATCCCCTGTTAAATAACGAGCATGTAAAAATACTAATGTATCCACTACAAAATCAGGAACAGTTATATTAGGAATAACTTTTGTTTCAATAAACTTTTGTAAATTATTTTTTACAGTGTTCAAATATCTTTCACTATAATTAAAATTTTCTTCATAAAATTGTTGAGAAATCCCAATAACCTTTCTATCTTTAACAAAAACACGCCACTCTTCCTTTCTATTTAATTCTTCAAAAGGTTTTATATGTAAATTTATAATTGGTTCTTCCAATTTCACTAAAAAACACAAATCTTCAAAAGTTCGTAAAGAACCTGTTAAGGCATCTACAATTTCTCTTCCAGTTCTTAAACTCTTTAATTCGGACTTTGGAAAGTCTTGAATACAATCTTTTGGACTTCTACTATCTAATTTTACAAAAACACCATTCTTATAAAACTCGGTATCCCATTCAAAAGAAAGAGATAAACAGTTGTCTATTTTGTCAATAAGTTCTTTTCGTGCATTTTTATCACCTTCCAATGTGAGTTTTACCAAATCTTTATCCAATTTAAAAGTATAAAACGGAAAAGTATATTTAAAAAGATCATCTCCCCAATCCCAATATTTAATACCATCTAAATTCTTCCACCATCTCTTAGAAACTTCCAAAAGATGTTTTTCCCTATCCTCCTCTGTTTCAATAACACTATCAGAAAGTATTTTAGATATACGTTTAATGTCATTATTAACCAGTGCTTGTTTCAATTCTTCGTCTTTCATTTTCTTGTATTTTATTTTTCGGTGCAAAGGTATAAATATAATTTGTAACTACCAAATATTTTTACAAAAAATTACAAAAAAAACACTTACTAATTGTAAGTGTTTGATTATTATAAAAATATTATATCAACTAAAATACAACAACTTTTAATACATTAGGAAATTTCCACAAACCACTTTTAAGATTATCTTCTAACCTTTCTTTCTGACTTTCCCTTAACTTTAAAACCTTAATGACGTGAACGCCTGCAAAATCTAATTTTGTTTCTATAAACATGTTTGACAAATCCAAAAATTCTATTTCAAATTTCATTTCATTTTGAGGAATCCCTTCTATAAAACACCCTTCATTAACTTCTTTCAACACAATCTCTTTGTAATCTCCTACAAAAAATAAAGAATCCATTTTATCACCATAATCTTTTGGTACAAAATAAGTTAACCATTGCAAAGCATAAATATTTTTAGGTAAAACCTGTTTTGTTTCTTGATTTATTTTTGATAGGTTTATGTAATAATAACCATTCTCATAAACATCACCTCTTGTATATTTGAAATCAACTCTACAATGATAATTCCTAAAATAAATAAGAATACTTTCAGGTATTGTTTTACCTAACTTTTTTGTAAATAATTTTTTCTTCATTATTTATAAAAATTTAAAATCAGGAAATACAATTTCTTTTAGACCTCTCACACTATCTACAAAGTTTTCTCTATCCTTCTTATATTCTGAATAAGTCAATGTGATTGCTATAGGTGTTTCTTTTTTAAAAAAAACCTTATTTACCTCATTAAGATTACAATCTGTTCCATATTGAATGTTTTGAAATATTATTTGACCATCTTTACATCCAAAATCTAAAAGTTCGTCAGTCATTTGTTCCTTCGTATGAATTTCAATTTTTGATATATTAGAGTTAGCATCGCGAGGACTAAAATTAAACTGATTTAAAAACCCTTCACGACTAATCCTTGTTATCCCTAATTCAGGATAAACTATAGAATTGTCAGAATCCAAATGAACTGTATATAGTTTGTTCCACCCACCGCCACTTCCATCATCTACAATATCAAAAATAAAACCACCAAAAGTAAAAGGAGCTCTTTCATAATCTTCAAGTTTTGAAAACCTTATAATAATGTCATCTGACTTAAAACCCATATGTGGGTGTTCTGCTTTTTTGTTTAAAAACTCTTTCTTTTTCATTTTTTAACCTACTCTAAAATTATTTTGAAAATCTGTTATTTGAAACAAGTTAGGGTCATAAACAACTTCTTGTCCATAAGACTTCTTTTCCTCACTAACTAAAGAAGGCGTTGTTTCTATTAGACCTTTAATAAATTCAAACTCTTGTTGTCTTTTAGCAAGTTCTTGTTTTTTCTCATTCTCCATTGCCTGTTTAGCATTATACTCATTTTCTTTCTTTTTTGTTTCTTCCAACTCTTCTATTTTAGATAAAAGAAGCTGATTTTGTGAAAGTATCGAACTATAATCTGAATTTTCTAAACTTGCAAGATTTGATGAGTCTTTAACGTTATTATACATATTTAAAAAATTATGATAATGTTCATTTCCATGTTCTTCTTCCATTAAAGATTTATAACCAACTTCTTGCCACAAACCATCAGAACCCGCAATACTATTCGCTCCCGTTGAACCTTTATACAACTGAGTGCCATAACTTAAAGCTCTATCTTTAATGGGTTTAAACTTTGTATTGTTAGGGTCTTTCAAATATTCCTGTGCTTCAGGAGAATATACATTTAAAAACACATCTTTTGTATGTTCTGTTGCTCCATTCCTTACACCTTCTTCACCAATAGATGAAATATGTATGTGCTTCCCTGTCCCATGATTTGGGTTATAAAGTGAGATTTTATATCTTATACGATTTGGATCATCTATCATATAATTATACAAGTTTCTACTAAACCTTAAATCAACAGCTTTGTTGTGGTAGTGCCAACTCTCTTTCGCGTGAGCATCTGAATCGTTCCCGCTTGTAACAAGTACCTCTTTTTGCATCTCTTCTGGTAAAGAATTAATATACCCCATTAAATTAGAATCTATATTCTTTAAATTTACAGAAGAATCTTTTGTTCTTATTTTGAAGGTAGTGGTAGGTTCAGCATCCCTACCACTCAACTTCACTTGTTTATTTTCCACTGTCATAACTTTTAATTGTAAAGTTTTTCTTTAACAGACAACCATTTAAAGATTGTTTTAAACCTACTCTCTTTATCTTGAGATAACCTAACAAAGAACCAATCTCCTCGTAATCTGTCCTGCATTCTTTGACTATATGTAATTGCTTTTTCATTTATCACCTTTTCTATAGCATTTACATCATAATTCCAAATAGGGACATTATTCAATTCATTTTTAACCTGATTAAAAAAATAATTAAAAGTCCACTTTTTATCATTATTAGTTGTTAAAATATCCATTGAATTGCTGTGAAATTTTGGAAACTGTAACTGTTGAAAACGATTATTCTTTTCTGCCAAATATAAGTTTAGTTGTCCTGAGTTATTTGTATTATTATACACCCAAGCCTTAGTAAAGCCTATTTGTGCATTTTCAGCGTAATCGTATTCATTATGATAACGTCTTGCCTCCAACCAATATTCAACATTTTGCAATATTCTATTTGTATAAACTTCTTTTATTGGAAGCTCTACAGTGAAAGGATAACGTTTACCATAGAAAACCTGATAAGATTTATTAGTTTTTAAATGAGACCATAAACCAATTTCATCTTTGTTTTCAAGACTTCCATTTCCATAATTTATACCTGTTTGAAAATAGTTATAGTGATTTACATAATAAGCAGGTTTAAAATCGTAATAAGAAATCCATGTTTTAGTAAGAGGTGAGTAAGCAAGAGTAAAACTTGCATCTTGTTTTCGTTCATACTCTTGAATTAACTTTTTAACTCTTTCTGTACGAAAAACTACATTTTCAGTAACTACTTCATAAACCAATGGTTCTTTAACCTTATATTTTTTAGTAACAACCTTTTTGGGATACTCGGCAGGACACTCCTCACACTCAATCCATTTGTCTTTTTTAGAAACAGGCATTAATTCTTGTCTGCACTGAACATCTTCAGGAGGATTGTCAGGTTGATTTTCAGATTTAAATCCATCAAATAATTTTGTTTTATCAATAGCTTTATCTATAGCTTTATGTAAATGTGTTGAATAATCTGCAACCAACCAAGAAGAACCTTTAAATCTAAGATTATAATCCACAGAAAAAACGTCGCTTGTAGCACTTTTAAACACCTCTTTGTTAGTAGCTAACTTACTTTCTATCGCACTAACTTTATAAGAAACATTTTCATAATAATAAGGGTTCACATCTCCCTGTTTAATGTTAAAGTGAGGAAAATCAACACCTATTGTGTTAGTGTAATCCGCAATTTCTTCTATACCAAAAGTTTCTTTATTAGCATGTTCTAAAGCAAACAAACTATTAAATAATCTTAAACCATTAAATGAACCTTTGTAAACCTCCTGTTCTTCTCCTGTTTCAGTTTCTTCTTGATAAATAGGTAATAATAAATGACGAAAAGTATCTTTTTTCACATCTTTAAGCCTACTTTTCAAATCTTCAAACAAATATAAGAAAAATGGATTATCCTTACCTTCCTTATTTAACCCACCGTTTGTCCAACCTAAATAAACTTTTTCTTTTTGTTCTTTAGTAGCGTCTGCTTCAGTAGTATTCAACAACTTAAATGCTTCTTCTTTATACTTATCATAAGTATAATCTTGATTTGTAAAAAGGGTAACAAACTTATTATCTTTCAACTTCAACTGCTCTTTTCCAAACTCATCGTTTTTTATCTGATCTATTTCTTCAGACATATGACCCAAAGTAAAAGCATTAGTAAAAGCTGAAATTATAAGTGTGTTTTGCCAAGAATAACTTTGTGGAAGTTCAGACTTAACAAATTTACTTATAAAACTAAACTTAGGATTATTTGTTTCATACATCTGTGAAAAAACAGTTGGCTTTATTGGAAAATATTCAGAACCACAACGAACTTCTGTCTTTTTTCCTGATAAATCGTCTTTTGTCTCTTGTAAAGCCGAAGAAACACCTCCTAAAACATTAAATGTATCTTGTATAAAATTTCGCTCTTTACCACAACGACCAATTAAATAAATAGAACCTTCATATTTTTTTTCAGCTTCCCCTTTAAACTTATCATAACACCAATCTATTATATAAGATAAAACATTTGTGTATTTTTTAGAGAACTTTTCTCCATCAGATTTCATTCCTTCACTACTATCAATATCTATAAATACAAATACATTAGTCTTGTCTTTAACAGCAGGCTTTGGAGGTTGTGGAGGTTGTGCGACGGTTGTGGTAACTTTTAAAACTTTATTATCAGCTTCGATTTCAACCTTTTCATTATCTCCTTGAACTTTTTCTTTTAACTCTAATATGTTTTTATCTGTAACCTTTTTATCAAACATTACAAAAGGTTCATTATTCAGATAACTCTTATCGACTTGTGAGTTTCGCCATTTAGATTCTTCAAGAACTTCACCCTTATAGAAAAAATAAAAAGGTTCTTCAGGAAAAGTACTAACAATCTTACTACCTTTCATTGGAGGCTTAGTTCTATCTTCCTCAAATGTAACTTCTATTTTTTCTACTTCCTTGTAAGTATTTGGGTCATTTTCATCAACAATTGTTTTCTTTGTTTCTACATTGAAAACTCTTTCATACCTACGTAAAGTTTGTTCTATCTCTTTTGTTTTAAGTTCACCTGGTATGTAATCCAACTTACTCAAAAACACACGTCGGTAACGACTATCCCAACCCATACTTAAACCGTGATGCATAAAAGGGTTATCAAGATTTAGAATATCTTCTTCTCCACGTGCCTTTAACATTTTAAATGGAAGTTGTTCTTTAAACCAATTACGCAAACCTTCAGTAATATCTTGTGCAGATTTACCATCAAACATCAACACCTGTCCTCTCTTAGCATCTGCCCAAAAATAACCAGCTTCAGAACTCACCATTGTTTTATGTTGAGTTCCTGCATAACCAAGTTCATTTGTAGATAAAACTTGTGGTTTTTGTGCAAACATTCCCGCATTTCCTAATAAATAATTAGCAGTGGTCTGTCCCTTTCCTTGTGTTGTATCAACAGCAGCAAATACAGCTGATGTGTTTTCAAATCGAGCTAATACACTTGCGCTATCTATACCTCTCATATCTATTAGTTTTCCATAAGACTTAGGGAATTGATAGAAATCAAGAGGTCTGTAAACAAGATAAGGGTCATTTAAATCTTGCTCACTATTATCTGTTTGAGAAGCAATTACACCATTAGGAGCATTATTCATACAATCCCACTTTTTCTTATCATAAATCGCAGGAAGTTTCTTTTCTCCCATAGGTGTAACTATCTTAGAATAGGCTTGATTGTAATGATATTCGTTATCTTTTTTTATGGAAACATTTTTCTCCTGTGTCCACTCTACATAATCTCCAACATTAGGGTAAAAGTTTTCGTGCCACTCTTTTTTAGCATAACGGAAATTACAATTTATCTCACTTTCTACTAAAAACTGTGGTATACCATAATAATACAAATAAAAACGAGCAGGAGCTTCAACATACATTCCATTGAGACCTTTTCTATCAGTGTCAAAATTAATGTTAGAACGAAGCGAAGGCATCATTCCTGAACCTACATCTAACTCCGAAGTCACAAGATAGTCTGCATAAAACCTTGCTCTACCTATATTCATTTGTTTAGTATAAGAAAAAGGTGTAAGTGGTGCAAGTCCCAAAGCATTTGCTATAAACATTGGTTGCTTACGTTTTAATGAAAAACGAGAAATGAAAGTATCTCCACCAAATGCAGTTGTACAGGTCTTACTATTTGTACCTGGTTTTAATTTTAATGTTCCACAAAATCCTGTTGGTAACCATTGCACAGAATCGATATTCCCGTATTGTCCAGGTACATAATTACGCAACTGTACATACATAGATGCTATCTGTGAAGTAAGCTCGCGACTTACTCCTGTGCTCCTTATGCCCCTACTTCCTGCTGTATCTCTACTGCTTAAATAGTTTCCTTCTTTATCTAAATAATCATAGGTTTTATAAGTCGCATCGTAATCTATTGCATTTTTTGTGTTTTTACCAAATGATAAAAATACAGTGCTTTCTCTCTGAAAATTATTAAAACGATATGAGGCATTAGCTCCATTCTCAGTTATAGAATAGCGACCCGCTTTTAGATATTTAGCAGTAGATAATCCACGAAGAGAATGTTTTGTAAAATAAACACTTCCGTTTGATTGTGATACTTTCTTATCACCTGCTAAATCCGCATTTAAAAAGTTATACCAACCAACAGATGTATAATAAGAAGCAAAATTTATAGGTTCTCCCTTATCTAAGAATATCTTTTCCCATTCATATTGTAACTTATTACGTTTGAAATTAGCCTGTTCTATCATCTGATGTACAGTAAGACCTAACGCAACAGCTGATATAACAGCACCAACCATACCTCCACCATTAGAGAAACCTCCTACAAACCATCCGTTTTTAGATGCTTCAACAGTTAATTCTCCTGCCTTAACAATCTTTTCAAACAACACTTCAGCAGAAGCAAGTTGATATGCCTTGTTAAACGCCTTATCTCCTAACACAACCCATTTAGAATGGTCTTCAACAGGTGCAAAAACTCCTTTAGAAGCTCCATATTGAACACCTTCTACTTTCAACTCTCTCGGAAGAGTTGGCTTATTAAAATGTGTTTCAGGCGAATGAAATGTAAACTTATTATTTCTATCACTTCTAAAAGGGTGGTCTATTAATTGTTTTCTGTTCTCATCAAAATGCAAAGGGTCTACTCCCAACGAATTGTATGGATAATTAGGATAAAAAACTTCTTTGTTGTTTTCTGTATATTTGTAAGTGTCATACAACAACCCTTTAGCCACAATACTTTTTTCAAGAGTTCTATCGCCTCTATGTAACTCATATCCAACAATAGAATTTCTTTCTTGATTTGTTAAAAGTCCATTTTTTTCAGCAACATTTAAAAAAGAATGAACAACATAAGGGTCTAAATCAACACCAAGAGGATATATAAGACTACGTTGGAAAGGATTTAAATCTTCTCCCGAAATAAATGGAGCTGTTATATTATCAGGCATACGAAAATGTCGTATAGGTTTACAGAAAAACTGAGTAGCCTTTTCATCTAAATCAAAATAACTTTTACCATTTATATTCTTATCTAATTTTCCGTCTTTTCCATAAAACTGACGGAATTTTGCTTGATACACTTTTGGTATATCACTTGTTTCAATAAGTAATTTTGAAGAATCATACAAATCTTTATTATCAGGATAATTAAAAGAAGACTCCCAATAACCCATTTCTCCTTTCATATAATCGACAGGTTTACAACCTTTATACAAAGGAACTTTATGAGTACAATCAAAATTAAATGTGACAGTTCTGTCTAAGTATATTTTTGAAAACGTAAGGTCTGTTTCCTTCACTTCTTCTTTACGCAAAACAACTGAAAAACAACCACAAGGTGCAACCGTTCTTACAACAGTTCGAGATACTAAATTGTTTTCAGAAAGCCAGTTTCCCAAATAGTCACGAAATCTATTCAAACTTCTACGTCTATCATCATCAATTGTTCCATTAACCATTTGTTGTTCAATTGTTAAACGCTCAGGAACATTTACTGTTCTAACTTCATAACCAGGTTCTATGACAATATAAAAATACTGATTTTTACGAAAACCATTAGGTTCTTGTTTCAACTCTATAAAAATTCCATCTTCACCACTTTCTTGCTTAGTTCTTAAATCAACAAGTTCATGTTTTAAAATTTTTCTAAGTGTAGAATCCTTAAAAATAGTAACCCGTACTGTTTCACGAACTCTTTCAAAAATCTCACGTTCTTTATCATTTTCTCCTCTTTTAATTGTATGATAATCATTATTTCTCACACATTTACTCAAAGGTACAAGTTCCAAAAACATTCTGGTAACACCTTCCTCAAATTTTGCCTTAAATGCCAACGCACCTCTATTTATACCATTATTTGAAAAAGAAGCATAAACAGAACCTTCAACAAGTCGTAAAATACCATTTCCTGATAAATTAGTAGAATGTTCAAAAATATTAACCTGTTTACCATTACCCCTTTTGTATTCTAAAAAATGGTCACTATATGTATTTTTCCAACTACTACCAAAGTTTCCAAAAAAGAACGGTATTGTGTTCTCATAAGGCTCAGAGGAAGGTTGTAATTCCAAAGCTCGACCCACAATTTGATTGCAGTTGGTGGTTACCACGTTTGTGAATTGTTGTAAATCACGCTTTAAAAATATTTCACGAGGACGTGTAATACGAGAACCCCACACATATCTGTACCGCCATCCGCCAGGTTCTGAACATCCTCCAAAAATAACAGGCCAGTTGCAATAACGTACCTCTTTTTTAACACCTTCATTATACCAATCCGCATACTTGTACATAAACTCAACATCGTGTGCATTAAATTGGTCTAATTTCTTAACTTTGTCAGGTGTATCTAAATCGTCAGGATTCTCACGAGCTTTAACTATTTCCTCTGTCTCTGCATCTGTTTCGTAAGGACGACAAGCTGTACACTCGTAAGAACGTTCCATTTCATTTCCATTTTTATAAATAAAATGTTCTTCAAAGTTCTCAGGTGTTATTTCATCTTCATTTATTGAAAGAAAATTATATCTCCCAATTCTGTCAGGTCTATTCTCTTTTTCTGCTTGTTCTTTTTCTAACTCTTGTTCAGTAGGAACATAAATAGGAGTATTACAACCTGTTTGTGTAGCAGGGTCTATACCAATATCAAACTGATTTTTAGCTTCTTCGTCATTTATACCTAAAAGTTCGTTAAATTTTTTACTTCTGAATGTTGTTTCAAAGTGAGTTCGAGTACTATTTTTAATAGGGTCTCCCTTCATTGCAAAATTACAAAAAGATTGCCATAACAATTTCTTTTCCTCGTTATCACCTTCATCTTTGTACAACGCATATAAATCTTCTAAATCTTCAGTTTCATAAATTGTATTAGATAATGTCTTAAAATATTCAAAAAAGTTATTATAAGCAGTTCTCTCAACACCCAACTCTCTGGCCTTACGTGCGGATAAACCTGAAACATCCAATCTAAATGAAATACGTTTAGAAGTTTGTTTGTAATCTTCAGGTGTGTTTAGTTCAAAAGAAGCAACCTTTTTTATAGAAAACTTTCTATCTTCATCTACATTTAAAAATTCAAACTCCTCATCAGGGTCGGCTTGACAATATGTTCCTTTTCCAGCGGTGTTGTAATACTGCCACACTTGCAAACGATTAGTTTCAGAACATTCAGGATTGTATTCATTTATGGAACGAATATTTGCGTCACTCGTTTCTTTTAAAGCAGCTCTTATCTGTTTTGTGGTAGGATTGTTTGGAAGATTTACAACATAACGCTTTTCATCCCTATATGCAGGACGTGATATTAATGGGAAAACAGCCGTTTTATAACCTGTGTTTGTAATAAAAGAAATACCATAAGGATATACTTCATCACGCATATTCCCTCTATACAAAGAACAATTAACACCATCTTCATATAAACTTTCATCTGCTTTCATTGTACTCCATTTCATAAAAGCACCCATAAAGTTCACAACAGGTTGTAAATTCCACTCCCTGTGAGCAGTCAATCCATAATGAAAAAGAGTGTTATTACTTTCTGTAATACCCTCTGTTTTCTCATAAGAAATTTTCTTTTGTAAAATTTGTTCAAGAGTCATTCTTTTTTCACCCTCTCTCACATAATAAATTTTATCTTCTGTTGTAGGATGAATACCTTCAACAAAATAACTTGTATTATTATTTACATCTGTACGCTGAATAACAACAATTTTATAATATTTATATTGTTTATCTAACTCATTTACCTTCAAACGAATACCAAAATTAGTTTGGTCGGCGATATTCGTTTGATTCATTGTTGAGTTTTGTTTGTCAAATATAGATATTGGATTTGTTATAGACATATATGAAGTCACTTCATCACCATATTTAGTACAATAGGCAATAAGAAACTCATAAGTACCCATTTTAAGATTACCTCCTACCATTATAACATCAGGCTCTAAACAAGGTTTAGAATAAATAGGAAATATTCTCATTTTATCTGTATTTGGACACTTCACATAATCATCTTGTTTGCAATCTTCACATTTTAATTTCGCAGGAACATCACAAACAGCATCTTCAATATATTTATACTTTTCTAACTCATCAAGGTCAATGTAACGAGGTGGATTATAATTATCTGTCCAATACATTCTCTTACCACACTTCTCATCTTTTATAACGATGTTACCGTCTTTTATAGGGTGATAAATGTCAAAATTGAAACTACGTGTTTTATCACATTCATCTGAAATCAATGTTTTGTAAACACAGCCCTCTTTCTGTTCTTGCTCTTCAAGAGGTTTCCCCAACTCATTAACAGAAGTACATTCATCACAAGGTACTTCTTTATCATTTAACTCTTGATAATTACACTTTCCACTCACAACACCTATCTCAGAATAACCTTTTTCTGGATTTGTTAAAAAGAAATAAGTATCTTCTGACATTCTATCAGCCTTTACACCTATAACTTTATAACCTTCTTTAAAACGAGTAGCAAGTAATGTAGAAGGTTCGTTTTGTAACATCATCACATTACCTGAACTTTCTTCTATATTACCGTTACACATATAACTATATTCGGTCTCTTGCATAGTAGAAGGGTGAACCTCACGATTCATTCCTTTCTTACCATTAGCCATTGTTATATTGTCTTTTGTCATTTCTAAAAGAGTAATTTCAAAGTGCAAATATAATAAAAAATCCTTAATTTTCCAAGAAAGTTAGGTTTTTATAATCAAAAAAAACACTCTGAAAGTAGAGTGTTGTAATTTTTACTTTTTATAATGTTGTTTCAAAAGTTTGGATATGAAATCCAATCCCTTTTGAAAAACCATTGTTTTGATGACTATTTCAACCGTAGCTTGTCTGTAATCGTACCATTTGATTTCTACAACTCTAAAATAACCACAATCTACATATTTTTGATAAGGTTTGTTATTCCCCATAAAAATTGATTTACGTTTCAGAAAGTTAAACAATTCAGTGTTGTCAAAACCTTCAATGTTTAAAACTTTCGTAATGTTTTTAATGTCTATCAAATCTTCAAACCCTATTACATCATTGTAAAACTCAACTTTGTCCAAAGTTGTTGGTCTTTTAACAATCTTTTCCTCATCAACTAACTTTTGTGTAGACGAACTTGTTTTTAACTCTCTTTTCATTTCTTCTAAAAAATTAAATGATTACTTAAATAACTTATTATCTTTCAATTAGAGGTAGAATGTCGTTACTTTTCAACAACTCGTAAAGAAACAAACGTCCCTTCTGAGTCCATTTTGTATTCAATTTACTACCTTTTTCACCATTTTTGTACTCTATAGCAACAGTATCACTTTTAGTATAACCTTTATCAGCATAATTTTGATACAATAACCAAGTTCCTGATTGTTTAAACTGAATTTTCTTCTCAAAAAGAAACTGATTCAATGCTTGAGCTGTCATTCCGTAATCCTTAGCTATCTGTGTAACTGTTAAACAATCAACTGAACTTAAAATCAAATCGTAATAAGTGGCTTTGGGTTGTAACTCACTAATAACTTGTTTCTGTTGACCCACCTCTAAGCGAAGTTGTTCATTTTTCTCAACTTCATCAGCATAAGCACGTAACGCTTGAGCAAATGTTTTAGGAAGCTGTTTAACCTCCAAAGCCTTTTCCATTTCATTAAAACGATTAATGTAAGCCATTTTAAAATCATTGTAACCTTGAATATTAAACATATAGAGTGTAAAACCATCTTTTGTTAAAAGGTACTCTCTACGTTCTTCACCTTTCTTATCTTCGTAAGTCGTTGATATACACAACGAACGAAAATCTCCGCTGGTTAAAATCCTATCAATAGATTCTAACACATCTGAATGTCGCTTACCTAAACCTTGAGCAACAACTCTACTACTCACTACCAATCCGTAATTTGGATTGTTTTCAATTTGAACTTCTAAAATCTTGTTCATTTTTTTTATATTTTTAATTATTAATAAAATAA
>ERZ773035.2038-NODE-2038-length-13643-cov-3.679570_pt1 | contig 13643 bp, 12 predicted proteins | sample MGYA00511487_ERZ773035 | MGnify/ENA primary metagenome ERZ773035 (study PRJEB29015, sample SAMEA2737985) | human oral metagenome | biome: human oral; feature: human-associated habitat; material: dental | place: China | collected 2024 ...
ATTTAGCGTGAGCCCGGCGCCTTTATCCTCGAAAATTTTATAGATTTCAAGATTGCTTCCGTTTAGATTTTTGCCCTGCCATTTTGGGTTTTTTAGCGTGAAAAATAGCGAGCCTTTCTTTAGCTCGACATCGACCCCTTCGGCGGTCGCGGCGGGTAGCTTTTCGTGAAATTTAACCTTTACGTTTTTAGAAAATCCCTGCGCGCTAAGCTCGTTTAGATAGGGTTCTTGGCTGTTTAGGTCAAATTTGCCCCGAAGCGATTTTACGAAGTAGTTATCCGCCGTGACGTAGCCGTAGATCCAGCTTTTTATCTCTTTATCTAGCCCAGTTTTTGCGCCCAGTTCGTCCATAAAGCCACTTAGGCTAGTCGCGTTTATGTCGCTTAGCTCGTATGATAGCTCGCTTTTTTTGAGATTTATAGCGGCATTTCCGTTTAGTTCGTGGCTAGAAAAAGTACCGTTAAAATCGTAAATTTGACGCCTCAAATCGGCATTGCTAACGCCGCTTAAAGTGATGTTAAAGTCCTTAAACTCGAGCAGATAGATGTTTGCGGTTATGCCGTCTTTGGTGTCTTTAAAATTTGAGCTAACAGCCAAAAACGGGCTATCTAGGTAAAAAACGTCGTCTCTGTAAAATAGCGTGGACTCGCTGTTTAGAAATTTGACGCGCTCAAGTAAGATTTCCTCAAACAGCCTATCGATCCAGACGATGTTTTTGGATAGGTCTAGCAGTGCTTCTTCGGAGCTATCCTTGGCGCTTTGTTTAGGTATCTCTATATTTTTCGCGCGTAAAATTATTTTTTTATCGAGTTTTATATATAATTGCTCTATTTTAAAGTCGCCCGCGTCGATATTTTCTATCATGGCGCCGTGTTTTAGGACGGCTATAAAAATGACGAATATCAAAACCGCGGGGATCAAAATGCGCCAAATTTTCTTCATTATCAGCGAGATGATTTTCATATTTTTTCTGAGCTTTCTTGTTTATCTTAGCCGCCCGGTGAGCGTGAGCGAGGTCATTTTCGTGCCTCAGGGCAGCACTCTTGGGATTATATCATATCTAAGCGAAAAAAATACGGACGCGAATAAATTCGACGCCGTGATCTTGCGCGCTATGGGGCACGTGCAAGCAGGCTGGATAGATCTGGGCGCGGCAAAGCTTAGCAAGCTTGATTTTTTATATAAGCTCACGACCGCAAAGGCGGCCCTAACGCAAATAACGCTGATTCCTGGCGAAACGACGGCCGTGTTTTTGCAAGAGGTTGCAAAAAAGCTAAATTTAAGCGAGGCGAAGCTAAATGAATTTTACGTCAAATTTGCCCCGCTAGAAGACGGCTTTTTGGTGCCAGAAACCTACAAAGTGCCCCTTGGCGTAAATGAAGAGCAACTAGCGGCGCACCTCGTAAATTTATCTAAAAAATCCCACGAAAAAACGGCTACCGAGCTACTTGGAAACTACGACGAGAAGCGCTGGAGCGAGTATCTCGTAACTGCCTCGGTCGTGCAAAAAGAAGCCGCGAACGAGGATGAGATGCCCCTCGTCGCCTCCGTCATCCAAAACCGCCTAAAAAAGGGCATGAAGCTGCAGATGGACGGCACGCTAAACTACGGACTCTACTCGCACGAGACGGTCACTGCCGAGCGCATACGAAGCGATAAGAGTAAATTTAACACCTATCTAAACGAAGGCCTGCCGCCAAGTCCCGTCTGCACCGTGGGTCTAGCGGCGATAAGGGCGGCGGTAAGGCCCGCGCAGAGCGAGTTTTTGTACTTCGTGCGGGATAAAAAGACGGGTAAACATAAATTTAGCGTAACATACGATGAGCATGTAGGCGCGATAAACTCCCAAAAATAGCGAGCCAAAAGGCGTTTTAATATAAATTTGGATAAGATTTTGCGAAATTTATTTAGGAGAAAAGATGAGCGACATCGTCTACACTAGAACCGACGAATCCCCGCTGCTTGCGAGCTACTCGCTTTTTCCGATCCTGCAGGCGTTTTTGCGCGCTGGCGGTATAGAGATAGAGCAGGCCGACATAGGGCTGGCTGCGCGGATCATCGCTGCTTTTAACGACAAGCTACCGCCTGATCTGCGCGTGAGCGACGATTTGGAGATGCTGCGAAATTTGACGCAAGAAAAGCGCGCAAATATCATCAAGCTGCCAAATATCTCGGCAAGCTTGCCTCAGCTAAACGCCGCTATCACCGAGCTTCGCGCCAAAGGCTACGATCTGCCCCCGTACCCGTCCGAGCCGCAAACGCTGGATGAGAAAGACACGGCCGCTAGATACGCCAAAGTGCTAGGAAGCGCGGTAAATCCGGTGCTTCGCGAGGGCAACTCGGACCGCAGATGCGTCGGTGCGGTAAAACGCTACGCCCGAGAAAATCCGTACAAAATCACCCCTTTTGAAAAAGATAGCAAAACCGAAGTAGCCTATATGAAGGGCGGAGATTTTTACTCCTCCGAGCGTTCGATTAGCTTTGAAGCGGATGAAAATTTACGCGTCGAGTTTATCTCAAAAAGCGGCGAAAAACGCGTGCTAAAAGAAAATTTAGCGGTAGAAAAGGGCGACATAATCGACGCTAGCTTTATGAGCGCGAGCAAGCTAGACGCCTTTATAAAAGAGCAAATTGCGGACGCGAAAGCTAAAAATTTGCTCTTTAGCGTACATCTAAAAGCCTCGATGATGAAGGTGAGCGATCCCGTGATTTTCGGGCATTTCGTAAAGATTTTTTTCGCGGAGGTTTTTGAGGAGTTTGCGGATGAGCTAAAAAGCGTAAACGTCAGCGAAAACAACGGACTAAAAGACCTTTTTGCACGGATTTTAAATTTACCTCAAGCTACGCAGGAAAAAATCAAGGCCAAATTTAAGGAAATTTACGCAAAGAGGCCAAATTTAGCGATGGTAAACTCAGCTGCCGGCGTTACAAATTTACACGTTCCTAGCGACGTTATCATCGACGCCTCGATGCCGGCGATGATAAAAAACGGCGGCAAAATGTGGGACAAAGAGGGCGCCCTCCGCGAAACCAAAGCCGTGATACCGGATAAAACCTACGCCGTGGTTTACGAAGCCGCGATTGCGGATATCAAGGCAAACGGCGCGCTAGATCCCGCTAAAATCGGCAGCGTCTCAAACGTCGGGCTAATGGCTAAAAAGGCCGAGGAGTACGGCAGCCACGATAAGACATTCGTGATGAGTGAAGCTGGCGAGGCGCGCGTGCTAAACGCCAAAGGCGAAATTTTATTTAAATTTGAGTTAGAAAAAGGCGATATATTTAGGATGACGCAGGTTAAAGATATCGCCGTGCGAAACTGGGTCGAGCTAGCGCTAAAACGCGCGAAAATCACGGGACAAAAAGCGATATTTTGGCTGGACGAAAACAGGGCTCACGACCGAGAAATCCTAAAAAAAGTAAGAGCGCAGCTAGCTAGTGCGGATACTAGCGGGCTTGATATAGAGATATTGTCTCCCGCGGCCGCTTGCAAAAAATCGCTTGAGATCATGAGACGCGGCAAAGACTGCATCAGCGTCACGGGCAACGTCTTGCGCGACTATCTGACCGATCTTTTTCCGATCTTAGAGCTTGAAACTAGCGCCAAGATGCTCTCGGTCGTGCCGCTGCTAGAGGGCGGAAGTATTTTTGAGACGGGGGCGGGAGGTAGCGCACCAAGGCTCGCCGAACAGCTACTAGAGCAAAATCACCTAAGCTGGGATAGCCTGGGCGAGTTTTTGGCTCTGGGAGCCAGTCTGGAGCAGTTAGCAGGCTTTAAACAAAGTCCTGAGGCGCAAATTTTAGCCGATACGCTAAATGCGGCCGTAGAGTGCTATCTAAAAGAAAATAAAGTCCCGCGGTTTGAAGTGGGGCAGCTAGATACGCGCACGAGCCATTTTTATATAGCGCTTTACTGGGCGATCGAGCTTGCCGCTAGCGGTACGCAGCTGGGCGACAAATTTAAACTCGCCGCCCAAAATCTCGCGCAAAACGAGAGCGCGATAGTGGCCCAAATAAACGCGGCGCAAGGACGAAAGGTCGATCTCGGCGGATACTATAAGCCAGACGATAAAAAGGCAAGCGCGGCGATGAGGCCGAGCGTGATGTTTAATCAAATTTTACAAAATCAAATTTTATAAAAAAGGAAAAAAATGAAAATTTCAGTTATCGGAGCTGGAAACGTAGGCGCGAGCGCGGCTAGCGCTATTTTGCTAAGAGGCATCGCAGACGAGATCGCGCTGGTGGATATATTTGGCGACGTGGCGCGCGCAAAGGCGATCGATCTATCTCAGAGCGCGGCGGTTTTCGGTCTGGACGTGAGCGTCGCTGGCGGTGATGATTTTGAGCTAGTTAAGGATAGCGACATCGTGGTCGTGACCGCCGGAAGCCCTAGAAAAGAGGGGCAGACTAGAGAGGATTTGCTGCTAAAAAACGCGGGCATCGTAAAAGGCACGGTGGAGAAAATCGCCAAATTTGCCCCAAACTGTGTCATCATAAACGTAACAAACCCGCTTGACGCGCTCACGTATCTAGTCTATAAAACAAGCGGTTTTGATAAAAGTAGGGTGCTAGGCATGGCTGGCGAACTAGACTCTGCGCGCCTAAAATACGAGATCTCTCAAAAAACGGGACTAAAAAATAGTGCATTTAGCGCACACATCATAGGCTCTCACAACGACGATATGGTGGCGCTACAAAGCAACGTGAGCGTGGATCTGGGCGGCGAATTTGACGCGGTAGCGCAGGAGGCCAAAACGGGCGGCGCAAAGATAGTTAAGCTGCTTGGCACGTCGGCATACTACGCTCCGGGAGCGGCTGCGGCTAAAATGTGCGAGGCGATAAAAACCGGCAGCGAGCAGTGGCTAAGCTGCTGCGTGATAGAGGGCGAGTGCGCGGGCGGTAGGCTGGTTAGGCTCGGCAAGGGCGGCGTGCACGAGATTAAGCAACCAAGCGCGGAGGAAAAGGCGGCACTCGAAAAAGGCGAATCGCAAACTGCCGTAAATATCAAATTTTTAAAAGAAAGCGGGGTAATCGCGTAGCCGATGCTTGTAAATTATAAAATTAAAATTTACGCCCTGTTTTTAGCGGCTTTTATGTCGGGGTGCGCTAACGTTTCGTCAGGCACTCCCAAAAATACGATGTTAACGAAGCAAAGTAAAACCCAAGCTACTACTTCGCTAGAAAAGGATAAAATCCAAAATTGGGGAAGCAAGACATTTTATGGTAAAACCGGCGACCGACTCGACACAAAAGAAACGGCCCTGCTAAATCTCCTGCAAGGATATATAGGTAAAAGAGACGGCGGCGACTGCTCGGGCTTTGTGACGCTTATAAATAAAAAATTTAATCGAGACTTTTTTGACGAAAAAGAGCTTGATAAATTTTACACCAAGCACGGTCTAAAAAGCGAAGCTATGTTTAAGCTTTACGAGAGTAAAAAACTGATCGCCTTTGACGATCCGAAGGTCGGAGATTTGGTATTTTTCAACAACACGACTAGAAGCACGAAAAATAACAAAAAAGCAAAAATCATCACTCACGTAGGCATAGTAAGTAGCGTAGAAAAAGATGGCACGGTTGGCTTTACGCATAACTCAAGAGGCAAAAATGCGGTGGATTTTATGAATCTAAAAAATAAAAACACGCGTAAAAAAGGCAACAAAGAGCTAAACTCCTATGTCGTATCTTGCAAAAATAACAATACGTCGTGTCTTGCGTCAAATAGATTTGCGGGATTTGGCAAAGCCAGCGTAAGGAGAAACTAAGTTTAACTGATTTTTGCTTATCGCTTCAAATTTACCGCCGTATCCGTATAAATTCGTCGTCAAATTTACGGATCGGCGGCGGTAAATTTGACTTCTAAATTTACTCTACGCCAATTTTGCCGCAATGGCCATTAAATTTGAGCTAAAAAACGTAAAAACATCCGCACGGGCGTTTCAAATTTGCTCGTTTTCATACAAAAAATCTCCAAATTTTATTTTACTATCCGATTTAAATACCAAATTTAACTTAAATGCTATAAAATTATCGTTACGAGTTAAATTTGATAAGGAAAAATATGCTGATACAAACTGACGCCCCCGTATGGGTCGATATCTCGCGCTGTAAGGCGTGCGATATCTGCGTGAGCCGCTGTCCTGCGGGCGTGCTGGCGATGGCCGTAGAGCCGCGCGCGGTGCTAGGTAAAACGATCGAAGTGGTGCACCCGGAGGCTTGTATCGGATGCAGAGAGTGCGAGCTACATTGCCCCGATTTTGCGATTTACGTGGCGGAAAAGGGCTTTAAATTTGCCAAACTAACTGCCGAAAGTAAAGAGCGTGCAACCGCCGTAAAAGAGAATAAATTTGAAAAATTAGAGGCGGGACAATGAGCGAATTTTTAAATAATAACGGTGGCAAAAGAGAGGTTATCGCTAGCGGAAACGAGCTAGTCGCGCTTGCGGCGGTGGAGTGCGGGTGTAACTTTTTCGGCGGTTATCCGATCACTCCAAGCAGCGAGATCGCACACGAACTAAGCGTGCTACTGCCAAAGCACGGCGGCAAATTTATCCAGATGGAGGACGAGATCGCTGGCATCTCGGTGGCACTTGGAGCCTCGATGAGCGGAGCAAAGGCGATGACGGCAAGCTCGGGCCCCGGCATCTCGCTAAAGGCCGAGCAGATCGGGCTTGGCTTTATCGCGGAGGTGCCGCTAGTGATCGTAAACGTCATGCGCGGCGGGCCCAGCACGGGGCTGCCTACCCGCGTGGCGCAGGGTGATCTCCTGCAGGCGAAAAACCCGACCCACGGCGACGTAAACAGCATCGTTATCGCACCATCTAGCCTAGAGGAGTGCTATACGCAGACCGTTCGCGCGTTTAATCTCGCCGAAAGATTCATGACGCCCGTGTTTTTGCTACTGGACGAGACGATCGGACACATGTACGCAAAGGCCGCGCTACCGCAGATTAGCGAGCTAGAGATCTACTCGCGCAAGCAGTTTAGCGGCGATCCGGCGGACTACCGCCCGTACAGGGCCGCGGCGAACGAGCCTGCCGTGCTAAATAAATTTTTCGGCGGTTATCGCTATCACGTTACGGGCCTACATCACGGCGAGACGGGGTTTCCGACCGAGGACGGCGCGGTCGTGGACTACAACATCAAGCGCCTTTTTAACAAAATAAACGCGCACGCGGATGAGTTTGAGCTCTGGGAGGAGTTTATGCTAGATGACGCAGAGATTTGCATTATCGCGTTTGGCTCCGTGGCTCGCGCAGCAAAGGAAGCGGTACTAAATTTACGCGAAAAAGGCGTAAAAGTAGGGCTTTTTAAACCTATCACGCTATTTCCGACGCCAAGCACGAAACTACGCGAGATCTCGGCTAAATTTAGCAAAATTTTGATCTGCGAGTTAAATTTGGGTCAGTACGCTGGAGAGATAATAAAAGCTACTCTAAGAGACGACTTTAAAACGCTGCTAAAAGCCAACGGTCGCCCGATCAGCCCGCAAGAAATAGCGCAAAAAATAGGAGAATTTGATGGCATTTAACTACGACAACTACCTACGCACGGATAAAATGCCGACTCTATGGTGCTGGGGCTGCGGCGACGGCGTGATACTAAAGGCGCTAATCCGCGCGATCGACAAGCTCGGCTGGGACATGAACGACGTGTGCGTGGTATCTGGCATCGGCTGCTCGGGGCGCTTTAGCTCCTATATCAACTGCAACACCGTCCACACCACGCACGGGCGCGCGATCGCCTACGCTACGGGTATCAAGCTAGCAAACCCGGGCAAGCACGTCATCGTGGTAACCGGCGACGGCGACGGGCTAGCCATAGGCGGCAATCACACGATCCACGGATGCCGCAGAAATATAAATTTAAACCATGTTTTGATAAATAATTTCATCTACGGACTAACGAACTCCCAAACTAGCCCAACCACGCCGACTGGCTTTTGGACGGTGACGGCGCAATACGGCAACGTCGATCCAAATTTTGATGCGTGCAAGCTCGCAACCGCCGCAGGAGCGACCTTTGTAGCGCGCAGCAGCGTGATAGAGCCGGCAAAACTGGAAAAGATATTTGCCGAGGGCTTCGAGCACGACGGATACAGCTTTTTTGACGTATTTTCAAACTGCCACATAAATCTAGGCCGCAAAAACAAAATGGGCCAAGCTACGCAAATGCTCGAGTGGATCGACGATCGTACGGTGAGCAAGGCTAAATTTGACGCGATGAGCGAGGATGAGCGGGAGGGTAAATTTCCGCTCGGAGTGCTACATAAAGACGAGTCGCGCATGGAGTACACCAAGGCCTACGACATGGTGATAAAGGCCGCCAGAGACGGCGAAAAGATCGACTTTGGAGCGCTAAAATGAAAAGGCAGTTAAGATTCGTCGGAGTGGGCGGCCAGGGCGTGATACTGGCCGGCGAGATTTTGGCAGCGGCTAAAATCGAGGAGGGCGGATACGGCGTCAAAGCCTCGACCTACACCTCGCAGGTGCGCGGCGGACCGACGAAGGTCGATATCATTTTGAGCGAGCGCGAGATTTTTTATCCGTACGCAAACGAGGGCGAGATCGAGTTTATGCTCGCTACTGCGCAGGTTAGCTTTGAGCAGTTTAAAGACGGCGTAAAAGATGGCGGCATCATCGTCGTGGAGCCAAATTTGGTTCGCGCTAGCGACGAGGACAAAAAGCGCTGGAAAATTTATGAGATACCGATCATCTCCATCGCCAAAGACGAGGTCGGCAACGTAATAACCCAAAGCGTAGTCGCGCTCGCAGTGGCCGTGCAGATGAGCGGCTGTCTGGATACCGAGCTAGTTAAACGCGTAATGCTCTCAAAAGTGCCTAAAAAAGTCTACGCCGAGAACGAAAAAGCCTACGAGCTGGGGCTCAAATACGCTAAAATTTGCATAGAAAACGGCAAATAAAAGCGTGATTTGAAATAAGATAAATTAAGTATCATTTCGTTATAATTCAGGTATTAATTTATTTGATTTTAAGGAGAACGAAATGAGCGTTGGTATTTTTTACACGACGACAAAGGGGCACACAAAGAGCGCGTGCGAGTATCTAGCGGGCAAAATAGGAGCACAGCTAGTTGATGTAAAGAGCGCTGGGGCGGAGGATTTTGCTAAATTTGACGTTATCATCGTGGCGGCACCTAGCTACGGCGACGGCGAATTGCAGTCTGATTGGGCGGAGAAACTGCCGCTTTTAAAAGCGGGAAGCAAAGGCAAAAAAGCCGCCATCGTAGCCGTGGGTAATCAAGCCAATCACCCCCAGACGCTCTTTAGTGGCGCGGTGGACTTTTTGCCGTATCTAAAAGATGCGCAAATTTTCGGCGATAGCGACGCGGACGGATATAAATTTAACCACTCTGCGTTTTTCATTAACGGTAAATTCGCAGGCCTCGCGCTTGACGTTAAGGGCGATGAAAACTACGCAAAACGCATCGACAAATGGGTCGAGGAAAATAAGCCTACTATCTTAAATTTATTCTGATTTTCTTGCCGCCTTGCCTAAAACGGACAAGGCGGATTTTTTATACTTGATGCAGCAACGGCGGCATAGTTTGCACTCCCCTCTTTTTTGTCTGATTTCAGTTTGCGTATAAATTTAACTTGCAGTAACGGCAAAATAACGCCTGGTACGGTAAAATCCCAAATAAGCTCAAACGGTGCAAACGGGCTATTTTGCAAAAAAAAAAAAACAAAAAACTCGTATGCGTTAAATTTGCTCGATATTTTTAAATTTAGATTTTATGTAAGCAAGTAAATTTAACCTTTAACCGTGTTGCCGCATCCTAAAATCCAGCTAAATTTAGACGGTAAAAGCTCGGTATATTTTTCGCATTTATAACGGTTAATTCAAAATTAAAAGCTTATAAATTTAAAGAGTAATAAAAACGGGGTCAAATTTAGCCCCTTTTAGTTTTAAATTTAGCTTAACGTCGTATATCCGCCGTCTACGTCGCTAAATCCTGCGCCGTAAGCTACGCCGGAGATTTTGACTAGAGTGTCGCTACCTTCTTGATAGCCTTCCACGCCGTCTGTATTTAGCGCCAGATATGCATTAAATTTATCCGCTCCTACGTTTTCTAAGAAATAAGCGCCTTCGCCGTTTTTCAAATTTGCGAGCTTTTCCGTCAAATTTGACGAATCCGTGCCATCCGCCGCTTTTGAAATTTTTGCGATATTGTCAGGTAGTTTGATTTTTTCGTTTTTAGATATTTTCATCATACCCGTGCCTGATTCTATCGATATATCTTTTTGATCCGGATTTTGGGCGATAGTTTCTTTGACATCAAATTCCTCTTTGCTCAAAAACGATCCGTTATTTCCCTGGGCTTTTGAGATGAGAGTTGTTTTATCCGAGTTTATATTTTCATAGGTTTTAAACGTCGTTTGCGTATCTCCGATCTGGGCTACGGCTTTTTTATCTAGTGCTTCGTCGGTTATGGTCGCAGTACCTTTAAGTTCTTTTGTTATCTCGCTTAACGGGCTTAGATCCCAGGGCTTAGATAAATCCATCGTAAGTGGCGATTTTGTCGTTAGCATCGAAGCGTCGTTATCTGAGCTAACGTCAAATTTGATCGTTTTATTGGCATATTCGGCGCTTGTTATTGTAGCCGATTTTATCTGTTCGTTTTCGTAGGTTACGTCTACGGTTTTGTCGTTTTGACTGTAAGTAGAGTCTTGCAATACCTGCTTTATTAGCTTGTTTGAAGCGTCGTAGGTTTTTGTGACGGTTTGGATAACCCTGCCGCCTTCATTATTGCTTAGGGCTTTTACGATTTCGACGTTTGGAGTAGATTTGTCTATCTCGTAGACCTTTGCTCTAGTTTGCCAACCGGTCGTATTTAGCACCTTTTCGTTTTTATCAAAAAATACTCCTTGTGCAAATTTAAACCCGCTATTTTCGTCTTGCGCCCTTTCAAAGACTATTTGGTACGTTTTGTTTGCTACCGTATCTTCGTATTCCCAAATTTTAGATTTTCCATCTACTACATCTTTAGCTGCCGCATCTTTAAAACTAGACGGAGTTGGAACGGTAAAATCAGGCGTTAATTTCTTATAAATCGAAGTTGCGCCTTCTTTTATCTCTATAAAATAGCTTCTAGATTCGACATCTTTTACCTCTATCAAGGTATCACTATCCTTTTGATAGCCCTCTACGCCGTCGGTATTTAGCGCCATATGGGCGTTAAATTTATTTTCTCCTACGTTTTGCAAGAAGTACTGCGCCTTACCGACTCCGAGCGTAGATAGCTTCTCCTCGATATTTTCTTGATTTACGCCCTCTTGCGCTCTTGTTAGCTCAGTGATGTTTGATGGAAGCGTGATTTTATCTTGAGCATTGTCTAGTACCGCCATTTTTGCGCCGTTTGATAGATTGTTCGTGTCAGCGTTGATGCTTATTTTTTTCAAATTTGAATTTTCTTGTAGGGTCTGGGCTATATCGAAAGTATCGACTCCGTAGCTGCTATTTACCGTATATGCAGCCTTTGACACTAGCGTTACGTCATCCGAGAATCGTCCGTCGTACGCTCGGTAGACCACTTCGTCTTTTCCGATATCGGCGGTCCATTTCGTATCTAGCGCGCTATCTGTTACTGTGACTTTGCCTTTGTAGTTGAAATTTGGCACAAGAGGGCTTAAGTGTTCTGGCGAGCTTGCGTTTAGATACAACTTGCCTTTGTAGTCCAGATTTTCGCTATCTTTGCTGATCTCGAAGTTTATATCGGTATTTGCGTATTTTGGATTGGTTTTGCTAGCATAGCTTAATTTGCCGTCCTCGTAGGTTAGAGTGAGTTTTTGTCCGTCGCTTCTTTCTAATATTTTTTCTTCCAGTACGCCTTTTTCGTCAAATTTATCTCTAGTGACGTCTCCTGTTTTTGAGACGCTAGGCGTGTATTCTTCGGTTACTTTGTAGCCGTCTTTTTCGTAAATTTTATAGGCTTTGATCTTGTAGTCCTTGATCATATTTTCGCCGTTATAAAATTTGCCGTCCGGCATATCGACTTTTATATCCGAGCCCTCAGGCTGAGCGTCTCTTTTACCAAATTCTATCCTATACGTTACGCCCGTCGTGTCGTTTGCGTATTCCCAGGTAAAGGCCTTGCCGTCTTTTAACATCAACCGGTTTCATTACCATTTTGCCCGTTATATCCTCAACTTTATAAACGTTGTTATCTTTGTCGTCTTGTGATACTACGTCTTTTATGATGTCGTATTTTGCTTTTATGAAATTTATCTCTGCATTGTCGGTGCTATCTAGAGTCTTGATGCTATCTACGTGAGATTTTATATGCTCAAAATGCTTAACGATATTTGTCAAAGTATCTTTTATAACAAATTTATAGCCATTTGCTTTTTTGTCTTTTAGCGCTATAAAGGTAGCGATATCTAACGTAAAATCTTTACTATCGTCTATAAAAAATTTCTCTACCGAACTGCTTTTTATCAAATTTAGATGATTGCTCGTTGCGTTATGTAGCCAAATTTTTTATTTAGTAGCGCCGTAGTAGCCTTGCTGGCGTCTAGCGTAAAGCTACCGCTAAATTTGATAGATAGGACGTATTTTAAATTTGAGGCGATTTTATCTATATTGTTTTGTATATTTCCCGCTTCGTCTTCTATGATAAACGAAGTGCTTTCGTCGGTAATACTTGCAGCTTTTTCCAAAAACGCCTTAACGTCGGTTTTTTCGATGATGGGATCAGGGTCGGGTTTTGGCTCCGGTTTGGGATCTGGTTTTGGCTCCGGAGTAGGGATGTAATCTTTATCGTAGTTTGGAAATTGACTTTTTATCTCGCTTTCGCTTTTTCCGGTTACTTGCGATATTACGGATATTTTATCGTTTTTGCTTAGCGATTCGTCTAGTTTTGAGTTATCTAGCGTCAAATTTGATTTGTTTTTTATGATGACGTTTTTTATATCCTGAGCGGAAGATGTCGCCGTTATAGCGTCGTTTATTTTTAAACAAAGAATTTAAAGCGATTTTTATATCGCCGCCCGGTATGTCTTGTACGCTATCGGCTACGACGTTTGAGGCGATGATTTTGTTTATCAGCGTTTTATGCGCGTCTCTAGTGGCGGCATCCGAGCTTTGCGCGTGGACCGGGTTTAGCGCCGCTTTTAAGATCTCGCTTACGACTTGACCTCTGTCATTTGTATTATTTAGCATATTTACCCAGCCTGCTTTTCCGCCGACGTCGGTATTTTCATCCTTGTTTAACAATGTTGCATAAATATGCTTGATGAAATTTTCGTTGCTCTCCAGGCTTTTGCCGAAAAACTCCTTCGACGCCGTCGTATCCAACATCAAATTTGCAACGCTGGATAAATTTAAATTTTTAGCATTTGCCGATTTTAGCCAGGCTTCATTACCTGCACCTTCGCTAGATCTGCCAAATAGGGCAACATAAAGTCCTGAAATTTGTGACTTGGTTAAAGACATTTTCACACCTTTAAATTTTATTTTTTAATTTTAGCACGTCAAACCTCTTTGAAACCAGACTCATAAGTTATGATTTTTGTTTTTAAAGAGAATTAAAATATGGATAACGAGAGGATGATTTGAAAATGAGAACTTTTGAAGGAAAATTTGATGGAAAAGATGTAAGAATAGCCATTGTAGCTGGAAGATTTAA
>ERZ773035.2041-NODE-2041-length-13621-cov-4.816527_pt1 | contig 13621 bp, 7 predicted proteins | sample MGYA00511487_ERZ773035 | MGnify/ENA primary metagenome ERZ773035 (study PRJEB29015, sample SAMEA2737985) | human oral metagenome | biome: human oral; feature: human-associated habitat; material: dental | place: China | collected 2024 ...
ATTTTTATAATGCGGCGCAGTCTTTAATCGAGTGTGGAAAAACTTTTGATATAATTTTAGCTGATTTTGGGGTATCTTCACCGCAACTGGATAATTCAGAGCGAGGTTTTTCATTTATGCATGAGGGGGCGCTGGATATGCGAATGGATCAAACACAAGACTTGTCAGCGGAGACGATTGTAAACCATTGGTCAGAAAAAAAGCTAATTGAGATTTTTGAGCAATATGGGGAAGAGTCATCGGGGCTAGCAAGAAAACATGCGAGAGAAATTGTGTATAACCGGCCATGGAAAACTACAAAGGAGCTGGCGGAAGCCTTGAGTCCGAAAGGATGGTATGGCAAGCACCCAGCAACCAAAGTTTTTCAAGCAATCAGAATTACTGTTAATGAAGAATTGACCTTGATCGAAAAAACTTTACCGTTGATTCCGAAATTACTAAAACCAGGTGGACGCATTGCAATAATAACTTTTCATAGCTTGGAAGATAGGCTGGTGAAACAGTATTTTAAAGAGGTGAGTTCACTGGGGAACGAATCAGAGCTAGAGATTTTGAATAAAACGCCGATTGTTGCGGGCATGGATGAATTAGTTATCAATCCAAGAGCTAGAAGCGCAAAACTGAGGGCAGCTAGAAAAATTTAGCAGATTGCTAAGCTAGTCTGAACGGGGATGGGCCGATGGTTTTTGGAATGATAAAAATAAAAATAAAAATAAAAAGGAGGCAATATGCCAAAGCAAATCATTGTCAAAAACTCATCTCGAGCACAGAAAATCAAAGTTAATTTTCGCTAGAGAAAAACAAATAGTCTAAACTTAAGTCTTTATGGCCTTAATTTTGGATGCTTCAGACCCTTCGGGGTCTGCTATCGGGAAACTTTCGGAAACGACGGCGTCCCGACACGGTTGTAAAGTCAACTGGGATAAGTGTTTAACAAAAAAGATATGACCTTCCCGAAAACTCTTATTAGCGATGCGGTGGTGCGGTTAATAAGAGGTTTCGGTCTATGACGGGGCAAGTTCGCTAAACGGAGGCGCTCCGACCCAAAAATAAACAAAACGAAACAAAAAATAACAACAATTAAAAACTCTAATTAAAACCTTTATTTTGCTGAGAAGATTTTAGCGAGAGTTTTTTGAAGACAAAAAAGCGAGGAAAACAAATGCAGAGTGGAGTGAGAACTGTGCGACAACAGGGTTTTGGCAATTTACGTGGAATGAGTATGCGCAATGTGAGCGAGCGTCCTAAGACTAGCTATCTTGCGAATGCGGTGAGTTCTGGATATTCACGTAATCGCAACACAGTGCGACATCAGGCGAGGGGGATTGGGCGAATTTCAGCAATTGCAATTTTAGTAATCGAAGTTTTTATGATTGGTTTGTTTTATGTGTCTGAGCAGTCTAAGGTAACAACTTACGATTATAAAATGAGTGCAATGGATGCGCAGATTGCAAATCTAGAGGCAGAACGTGATGACCTTAAGGTCGAGCAGGCAAGACTTAATTCAATTGCAAAGAACGCAAAGTCAACAGTGGCAGCCAATATGGAAACTGCGCATGTGGCTGGTTATGCGGATTAGTTTAAGCTTATTTTAAACTTTGGCATTTTCTTATTCTCTATAAATATGGTAAAATAAGAGTAATTTTTACGCATTAAGCCTGTTTCTTATGATGGGCAAAAACAGGGAAGGAGAAAAATGGCGGAGACCCAAGAGAAGATCATTCAGATCGCAGGCTCAATCACGGTAGATGAATTAGCGGAGGCATTAGGGCTTTCGGTGACCGCGTTGATCGGAGAGCTATTTAAACAGGGAATTATGGCGACAATTAATCAACGCCTAGATTTTGATACTGCAAGTTTAATTATTGATGAATTGAAGTTGGAAAATGTGAGACTTGAACGCAAAAATACTGCGACAAAGACCTCGAATTTCCACAGGGAATTATCAGAGAAAGCGGTTTTACGTCCACCAGTAGTAGCTGTGATGGGTCACGTTGATCATGGTAAAACAACATTATTAGACTCCCTATTACATAAGAAGACAGTAGAAGGAGAGGCTGGCGGTATTACGCAGCATATTTCAGCTTATCAGTTAAAACACGATGACCGTTTGATTACTTTTTTGGATACGCCAGGACATGAGGCCTTTGCGGCGATTCGTCAACACGGTGCAATGTTAACAGATATTGTAGTTATTGTGGTGGCAGCTGATGATGGTGTGAAACCACAGACGATTGAGGCAATTAAGTTCGCGCAGGGCGCAAATGCGAAGATTATTGTGGCAATTAACAAGATCGACCGTGAGGGAGCGGATATTCCACGCACAATGGCTGATTTGGCACAACACGGTTTGCAGCCAGAAGAATGGGGTGGGGACGTGACGATGGTACCAATTTCGGCAAAACGTGGCGACAATTTGGATAAATTACTAGATATGATTCTATTGACTGCCGATATTGAAGAATTGAAGGCAGATGTGGAAATTCCAGCGGAAGGGCTAGTAATTGAATCTCATATGGAGATTGGCAAGGGGTCAGTAGTTAATTTATTAGTGACTGGCGGGGAATTAAAGACCGGGGAATTTATAGTAGCTGGTAGTGCCTACGGCAAGATTCGTACGATGATGGATTTTAGGGGGAAGCCAAAGGGAAAAGCTACACCTTCAACACCAGTAACGGTAACTGGTTTTAAAGAATTACCAAACTTCGGTGATCGATTTATTGAGGTGAAAGATGAAAAAACGGCCAGAAAACAGGCGCTACTAAATGCTCAGGCGGAGGCTTCAGAGTCGGCTTCAGCAAATGTGACTTCGTCTGATCTCTTAAGGATGATGAATACTGCAGATAATTCAAAGGTGTTTAATGTAATTATTAAGGGAGACGTATTAGGTTCAGTGACATCGGTAGTTGACTCATTAAAGATGATTGATACTAAGGGTGAAATCTCTCTAAATATCGTGTCTTCTGGGGTTGGCGATGTGACGGAAAATGACGTTTATATGGCTGAAGGTGATAATACGGTAATTTATGGCTTCAATGTGAATATTCCAACTAATATTGTGAAGTTAGCAGCAAGAGATGGCGTAGAGATCCGTAATTATCGAGTAATTTACGAGTTACTTGATGATGCGAAACAATCGATGGAACAGCTACTTGATGATGAAGTGGTTGAGGAAGAAACTGGCGAAATGAAGATCAAGGGAGTCTTTAGGACTGAACGTACCGCAATTATTGCTGGTGGAGAAGTTTTGACTGGTCGCGTTAATGCGGGGATGCTTGGTCGTGTCTATCATGAAAAAGAGCTGATCGGCGAGGTGGAAGTGGATTCAGTCCAGAAGGAAAAGATGCAGGTCAACGAGTTGGTGGCCGGTGAAACTGGCGGTATTGCTTTTAAGCTAGAGAAGAAGCTTGTAATCGAAATTGGGGACCGTGTAAAATTCTTTACAAGGGAGCTAAGGAAGAAAAAGCTTTAGATATATAATCTACGAAATAAGGCACCTCGGGTGTCTTATTTTTTCTCTTGTTGTTATGTTCGGTTTTTGTTCGGAGATAGGGAAACAAACAAAAAGCAGTTTTTTGGAGAAAAAATGGTATTAAGATTTGACTGGCGGACGGGTCGGGTTATTGTGAAAAAGAGATAGGGAAAGGTCCAGACAAGGGAAAGAGAAAAAAATCGAATTTTGACCTAAAAACCCGTGAAATTTGACTAAAAAGCGGGTTTTCACGGAGAAATTTGTGAAAAATTGGGTACTAATAGGGGTAGCTTTAGGCTAGTAATTCTGGAGCTCTTCTCCGGATTTTCGGAATTGCTGAAAATTGCACGAGTTCTAATAGATAAGAGTGGTAGTTTATGGGTGTATTTATGGATTAATAAGGGTATAAAAATCCTAAAAGTAAGTGTTTTCCTGCTGATTTTTAGCTGGTTTAAGGGGGGGGCGAGCGAGAAGCCGGTCCGACTGCTAGTAGGCTACTAGTATATTGGGTGTGTTTATAGGTGGTGCGATGAATGTGTGATTTTAATGGGTTCGATGGGCTTTTTGATCTAGCGCGTCGTAAAATAGTTATTGTACGACATTGTAAATATAGACAAAAAACGATTAACTATACGTTTAAAATTAGTTATAAAAATCGGATGATGCATAAATCTGGTCGTAATGTGGTTTTTATGCTCGCAATTCTCACTGCTAACTCTTCTATGGTTCTTCTGGGCTTTTGACACTCTGAGAGTCTCTAGGAGCTACTTTAAGTCATAATTGATATTTATATATACTAATTCTTTCCTGCTTGATATAGAGGCGTTTAATGTGGGTAAGTATAAATAATAAGTAACAGGGGTAGAGAAGAGTCAGATTTACTTCTAACAGGGGTAGAGAAGAGCGGATGCTAGAAGAATGAGCTTTAGGAAAAACTGGTGTAATTTTGAGATTAATAAAAACACCCCCTCGGGGCGTTTTTATTAATGGTGAATAGAGAAGTATCCGCTATCTGGGGAATTATTGCTTCCCTGTAGATTCTGACGAAAAACTTTTTCACCTAACTGGTGTTTCCCTGGCAGGTTTTGACTGGTTGCAAAACCTGGACGTCCATCATGGAGGTCAGAAGCAAAATTGGTCTTACGTGGTACCTCATTGGCGTGTGGAGGGGTTGTAATTGGAGTGAGTGGAACTGGTTCGAAGTTGGCCTTCTTCTTGTTTTTATTGAAAGGTTTTTTATTCTTTTGGTTGTGTTTTAAGTTATTATTGTGATTAGTATTTCCCTGTTCCACGGGTTTTTTGGTTGCTTCCTTTTCCTGCTCATGTGCTAATTCCGTGGCAGATTTGACACCATTAGAGGTAATTGGTGCAACGGGATCTAATTGTTTAAGGACACTACCTAGGTCTTTGAGGGTCATTGAACTCTTCCCTGCGGCGGTGTTTGGTGAAACTTTTTTAAAGGCTTGATAGTTAGGTTCTTGAATAAAAGCCGGCTTGAACTGGGCGGGGGAAGTATTTTGAGCTAAGGAGGTGTCATCTTTAAAAGAGTGACGACCAGAGTCGGAGAGCTCTTTTTTGTATTTTTCACTCTGTTCGATAGTGGCGCGAATCTCAGCTTCAACTTCGGCACGAACTCTAGAGAAGAGATTGCGAGAATTGGTGATAATTGCGTCTAAATTGTCTGTCGGAGCTTGCGGAATATTGAGGGTGGTGGCTGAGAAAGCTGGTGCCTTCTCACCGTTAATAATCATAGAGATGACGAAGTGACGGTTATTCATCTGGATTAGATCGGAGCTATCAAAAGTTGGCTCAAACTGCTTAACGAGTATTGGAGCATCATCGGCGGAGACACGGAAGGAGATGGTGGTGCCTACGTTTCCGAAGACGGCATCACGTACGGATTCGGTCATCTGAGCGATATACTGGTTGGCGACCGTGAGATTTAGACCATACTTACGGGCCTCAGAGAGAATGACGGAGAATGAATCGGTTGCGAAGTTTTGGAACTCGTCAACGTATAGGTAAAATGGCCGGCGTTTTGAAACATCTGGGATATCAGAGCGTGACATGGCGGCTAACTGAATTTTAGTGACAAGGAAGGAACCTAGAATGCCTGCGTTATCTTCGCCGATAAGACCTTTTGATAAATTCACGACGAGAATTTTTCCTTCGTCCATGATTCTGCGAACATCAAAGCTAGAATGTGGCTGACCGATAATATTACGGATGATTGGGTTGGCAGTAAAGGCCCCCACCTTGTTAAGGACTGGAGCGATAGATTCGTTAACTTGTTTTTCATTCCACTGACCAAACTCTTGTTTCCAGAATTGAAGTACTGTTACGTCAGTACAATAATCGAGAGTTTCCTTACGGAAATCCTTGTCGGTAAGAATTCGTGAGATATCAAGCAGGGTGGAATCAGGGCGATCAAGAAGGGCCAATAGGGTGTAGCGGAGGATGTGTTCGAGGCGGGGACCCCAAGAATCGCCGAACATGCGTTTAAGTACGCCAATCACTTCAGAACAGACGTTTGGTTTACGAGTAGCATCAGAGAGCTCAAGCGGGTTAAAAGCGACTGGATATTGAGTGTCAGCAGGATTAAAATAGACGACGTCTTTAATGCGATTTTGAGGAATAAAACGTAGGTTATTAACTGCGAAGTCGCCATGTGGATCAATAATACAATAGCCTTGATTGTAGAAGATATCAGAGAGGGCAAAAAGTTCTAGGAGACCAGATTTACCGGCGCCAGTTTGTCCGATAATATAGACGTGCCTTGAGCGGTCTTTTCTGAGCATACCGAATTGATGATTGATGCCACGGAAATTTGTAAGGCCAAAGGCGGAAATATTTTCATCGGTACTGGAAATACCAGTGATAAGTGGAAGCTTGGCAGGAGGTTCAGCAGTTTTAGAAGTAGCCCAGACAATGTTCGGCGTCTCAACTGAGCTGTGAGGAAGGTGATAAACGCTTGCAAGCTCGGAAATGTTGAGAATAAAACCTGGAGCCTGGAATTGACGCATTTTATAAGCGTCGAGTTCTTCTTTATTGAAGCTACCACCGAGCTGCTTGAAACCGTTGAGATTAGTGGAGTTAAACTGCTTAAAGGTGCCAACAAGAGCCTGCATATTGAGCTTGGCGTTAATTTCACTGGTACCGAGATAGGCTAGACGGATTTTAACTTCATAACCCAGTTTTGTGGCTTTTTGTTCTGCGGCACTGATTTGTGATTTAGTGCGCTCAGATAGCTCGACTTTGGAGTCGGAGGAGCTACCTCCAGATGGAGGCGTCCAGAGAGCGGAAATAGCCTGCAAGATCCAAGTGATATCAATATTGAAGATACGGAAAGAATTTTTACCAGATTTGAGGATTTTGATCCAATTATCGGTGTCTTTATGCCAGGAGTCTGCGATGGGGCGAGTTAGAATCTGAATCCAGAGTTCCTCTGAATGATCGGGGTCGAGTTTAGCAAGTGTACCAGTGATACCAGCTAGAGGGTCAACCTCGAAGTTGTCAAAGGTTTTGATGGGGAGGGCAGTATTTTCGGTTAAGCCCAGCTCAGCCGTGTAAATTACCTCATGTTTATCGCGATTGTCGACATAATCGTGATCGATAGTGTAGATCTGGACGGTTGGATATTGAGCATAAATTTGGCCCTCTACAAAACTTTGTTGAGCTTTTGGAGTCCAGACATAAAAACGAATTTGTCCGCCAGTGCTAACTACTTCAAAACTAAGATGCTCCTGGATACCGCCAGAACTCTTGAGTGATTCGGCATCACGTAGGATGCCGTGAAGTGAGGCAAACATCTGCTCCGCAGAGAGCTCCTGTTTATCGTTATTTTTTGGAATTTCTAACATTAGGAGAACAGAATCAACGTTGAGAACCTTAAGCTGGTTGATTTTTTTGTAATTGCGATAAGTAAGAACCCCTAAAATAATTACTATTGGTAGCCAGATAATTGGCATTAAAAGAAAGTGGAGAATTTCAATGATCATATCTTTAGTTTAACATGAAAAGGATAAAAAGTTTATCGTTCAAGAAATTGTTTTATGGATCGAAGATAGGATATTTTTATAATATTATTTATTGGAACTCGCCACTGTGTAGGTGTTTTTATCAACGCGTTGATAGAGCTTCTTATTCTGAAGATTGAGAAGGACGGTGGTCTCTTTGACTTTACGGACTTTAAGTACGTTTTTAACAATTTCTTCCCTGGTAAGCGGAGTCTTTGACTCTTCAAGAATACTGGTGATGATTTGGGAGACAGTTCCCTTTTTGTAACCCCAGTCGCGTAGCGCATAGATACCACGGCCAATAAGTACAAAGCGAGGGTCTTTGATTAATTCATTATGAATAGCCTGCAAGGTGACATCTTTTTTACGGAATTTGGAGGAAGAAATAGCACTTGCAATATCATTAAAATGCATAGGTTCCTTCTTATTTTGTAGAATCACATAGATTTTGTCACGAATATTCTTTGGGTTGACAGTTGGCCATTTTGTGAGACCCCACTGGTCATCTAAGGACGATAATTGTTTAGAGATTGATGCAATGGCACGAATATAGTTAGGGTGCTCATAATTTAGTTGGCTGTCAAGCTCTTCTAGCGAGAGTGGAGCTTTCTTTGTTTTAATAAGAGTAACAATTTCGTCAATCTGTTTCTTGATAGTTTTTTCATCTCCATAATCAGAGATGCCGATGGCGCCATAGTATTTCTCGGTTTCCTCAATAAGAGTGAGGCTGGCGGAAATTTCGCCTAAGAAAATAAGATAAGACTTTTCAAGACTACTGGCTTCGTGTCCATAGATTTTGCTGGTGAGAACAGAAATTTTAGCTATTCTTCCCTCTTCTGTGAGGTTTCTGATGAGGACTTTTTCAGCAGCGGCAAGTTCGGGAATTTTACCATCTTCAGCGGCAATACGAAGCCTAACAATAATAGCTTTTTCTAATTGTCGAACTCGTTCCCTGGTGATAGAAAGAAAGTCGCCTATTTGCTCAAGAGTTTCACGCTCTCCAGTTAAGCCAAAACGGCGAGAAATGATTTCTTTTTCACGATCTTGTTCAATGATGTTCAAACTACCCTGTACGGCGGCCTTGATTACATCCTCATATTGACCCATTTTTTAGATCTTCTTCCCTTTCTCCACCTCTGACTGATACTGAAACTTATAATATAATAACATTAAAATATGATTTGTCAAGTAATTAATTTTAATCTATATACTGTCTATTAACTATGCGGACTTTTATTTACTTTCTTTTAGTTTTTTATGTTTTCTATTGTACCATAAATTTTACACATATCCTAATAAGTTTTATTTAAATATAAGCATAAGCACTTTTATGATGTGGTATTTTTATTAAGACATCAAAAAGAGTTATTTAGAAGGTCATGTAAAAAGTTATTTTGTGGTGGTTTTCTTGGAAGCCGTCTTTTTAGTGGTCGTCTTTTTGACTGCGGATTTCTTAGTGGTTTTAGTAGTGCGTACCTTCGTCTTTTTGGCTGGCGCAGTCTTCTCTTCTAGTAGGCTGGTGGCCAGTTCCAGAGTAATAGTTTTTGGATCAAGATCGGTAGGAATTTTGAGATTGTTTGGACGTGGACGACCCTTACCAGAGGCTGGCTTAATAGCGGGGCCTTTAATATAGGGACCGAACGGGCCGTGGATGATTTTGATTTCTCCCCAGTCAGCAATAATGGAAGACTTTTTCTTCTGATAGAGTTGGTTGGCAAGCTCGAAACTAATCGTGTAAGGACTTTCTTCCTTATTGGCGCGGTTTAACTGAATATTGTGATTGCCGGCTTTTAGATAAGGACCGAATGGGCCATTGGCCGCAATAAGTTCAGTGCCATCATCGGCTTTACCGATTAACCTGGGGAGTTGCGGAAGCTCAAGTTGTTTTAATGCTTGCTCTAAGGTGATAGTTTTGACGGTTTTACCAGCCGGGAGGGGTGCGAAGATTGGTTTTTCGCCAGCTTCTTTCTCATTTTCACCAAGTTGAATAAAGCCACCATTGCGACCGATTTTAGCATAGACTTTCTTGTTGGTTTTAGGGTCAATGCCAAGCTCTGTGGCTGAATTGTAACGATTTGCCATTGCTGAAGCGCCCACGGTTTCAGCAAATGGAGTGTAGAAGTCTCGAAGCATTTTGAGACGGGTTAATTTATGCTCGGCGATCTTATCTAACTGTTCCTCAATGCCGGCAGTAAAATCATAGTCGACAATATTTTCAAAGTTTTCGCAAAGAAAATCAGAAACTAGTTCACCAACCGGGGTTGGTAGGAGCTTGCCTTTATTGGCACCAGCTTTTTCTTTAAGGGTGGATTCGGTGATAGAGTTTGGAGCGGCATCATGATCAGTAACACTGACTTTGCCATGTAAAACGATTTCTTGGATTTCTCGTTCAGTGCCTTCTGATTCACCCTTAACGACATAATTGCGTACCTGAATAGCATTAATGATGGAAGCATAGGTACTTGGGCGGCCGATGCCTAATTCCTCAAGTTTCTTCACTAGAGAACCTTCGGTGTATCTTGCAGGTGGTTTTGAATAAGTTTGTTTGGCAATAAGGTCATGAGTGTTGAGGAGGTCACCAACATTTAATTGAGGCAAGAGAGTATCCTTGTTTTTGCCGTAAACTTTGAGAAAACCATCAAAGATAACCACTTCACCCTTGGCATTAAAATGGAGGTCAGGATTTGTTGATGGAATAATATCGATATTGGTTTTTGCTACTACGGCATTCTTCATCTGAGTAGCGAGAGTACGAGTACGTATTAGCTGATAGAGCTTTTTTTCGTAATCGTTTTTACCGGCAACCTCTTGCGCGATATTGGTGGGACGAATGGCTTCGTGAGCTTCTTGGGCGCTGGCGTCTTTGGTATGAAAATGACGGACTTGAAGATAGTTTTCGCCATAAGTTTGTTTGATATAGCTGGAGATAGCTGAGATGGCATCCTTAGAGAGATTAAGAGAATCGGTACGATGGTAAGTGATTAGACCAGCTTGATAGAGTCCTTGTGCGGCAGACATTGTGGTCTTGGCGCTGTAGCCGAGGCGACTATTGGATTCGATTTGTAGGGCGGCGGTAGTGAATGGCACGGGATTGGCTTTGGTACCTTCGGTTTGTTCAACATTTTGTACAATAAAATCAGAGGCGGCTAGTTGAGAAAAAAGATTTTTAACCTCATCTGGAGTTTGAATAGTGGATTTCTCCAGGCTTGCATCAAAAATTTCAGACGAATTCGGGTCGGAAATATTGGCGGCTTGATTGGAGAACTTGCCTGTAACTTTAAAAGTTGATTTGGCGGAAAATTTTTCAATTTCACGTTCTTTTTCGACGATTAGACGGAGAGCTGGAGACTGGACGCGACCGGCAGACTTGGCGCCAGGGACCTTTTTACGAACAATGTCAGAAAGGTCGTAACCTACGAGCATATCGAGGGTTTGGCGAGCTTGCTGACTGGAAACCATATCCATATCGACTGTGCGAGGGTTGGCGATGGCAGATTGTAAGGCAGTTTTGGTAATTTCATGAAAAGTAATACGGTGAGTGGATTTGGGAAGTTTAAGTACTTCAAGTAAGTGCCAAGAAATAGATTCACCTTCGCGGTCTTCATCGGTGGCAAGCCAGATGGACTCAGCTTTTTTAGCTTCTTTTTTAAGCTCAGAGATAATATTTTTGTGATCTGGGTCAATTTCGTAAGTAACTGCAAAATTATCGTGAACATCAACCTTGACATCTTTTCTGATATGTCCAACGGAAGCTAAGACTTTATAATCTGCGCCGAGATATTTTTCAATAGTTTTAGCCTTGGCAGGGCTCTCCACGATAACTAAGTTCTTTGACATATTTATATATTAGCACGGTTGTCAAGAGTTGGTTGGTCTAATTGGAGCCAAAAAATATCTTGAATTGTTCCCAAAAATAAGAAAAAAAGACTTGGCAGGTTAAAAAACTTATGTTAAAGTATAGGTAGAGTGAAGGTTTTCTGGCAGCTAGATACAGGAAGGATATTTTGCTGTGGGAATAAAAAAACAAAAACCTACAAATAAAGGTATAAAAATTGTTAGTGGTATGTTGGCTGCAAGTTTATTTGCGATGCCAGTGTTACTGCTTAATGGTGCACCAACCTCGGCGGCTTCACAGTCTGCTACGACAACGGTTAATGTGACCATTGATCCGGTGATTTCGATTACGGCTTCACCAAATATTGAAATGGATATTACTCCAACCACCTCTGGCCAGTTTAGAACTGCGAACGGCAACGTGGTGATTTCAACCAATAACGTAAAAGGTTATACGACCTATATTACTTCAAACACAACTGAGACCAGCTTAAAGCAACCAGCTGCAGCCGGGGTTTCAGCTGTTATTCCTACAGTTTCCGCAAGTGGAACCACTATTTCTGGTAATGGATGGGGCTGGTCAAACGATGCAAGCCAGTTTAATCCAGTCAAAGCTACCGGTACAACTGACAATAGTACAGTCTTTAGTCGCACTACAAGTGCTACTCCAACAGGTGACAATAAGACCTTAACAATTGGTGCTAGCGCAACAACAAGCATGCCATCAGGTACTTACTCAAACACTTTACTACTTACCGCCGTCACAAATAACTAATAATATTAATATTGCGAGGAAAAATATTGTTAGTTTTGGCTGTTGAATAGTCTTGTAAAAAAGGACCCCGTGTGGGTCCTTTTTTGTTAAACGGAAGTATATTATAACTGTGATTAAGATGAGGTTTAAAAATTTAACATCAAAAAGCCCCAAGTAAGGGTGGGCATCACTTGGGGCTATTTGACCCTACAACGCATCTCTTTGATACCGGGAGATTCCCCGGAGCGTGACCCACCTCACAAACTTTGGGGCCCGCCGGTTATAGGGGTTGCTATGTTCTTAAAGAATGAACTTTCGTAGTGGAGGTAATACTAATTGACTTACAACCGATAAAAGAAAAATTGTAAGTTGAAAGTCTTTTAAGAACACGCAACTTCTGTTATATTGGTAACAGAAATTATGATTTATTTAGGTGCGGTGTAGGGATCGTGCCTTTTTTGTGCTTCGACCTCTAACTTGTTGAAGTATACCATACAAAAATATATATGTCAATACTTAAAACTAAAGATATTAAATAATCAAGTAAAAAATGGAGGGTATTTGTATGGAAATCAATAGAATTACACCTGAAGATATGCAGTATACGGTGCGACTTTCTACTATTGCGCTTAAGCCTAAAAAGTTGTATTACTATGGAAAAATGCCAGAGGCAGATGAACGTTTTTGGAACTCGGAGCCAAGATATGTTTTTGAAGGGAGAGGGCGGCCAAAGACGGTAGCAGTAGTGGGGGCGAGAAAATGTACGAATTATGGGCGAGAACAGGCGTATAGAATTGCCTTTGAGCTGGCAAAGCAGGGTGTAATAATTGTTTCTGGTTTAGCCTTTGGTATTGATTCGGTGGCACATCGGGCCGCTTTGGATGCTGGTGGAGCGACCGTGGCGGTGTTGGGGACGCCGATTGATCAGATCTACCCAGCTTGTCACAATGGTTTAGCGCAAGAAATAATCGAAAAAGGTGGAGTTGTTATGTCGGAATATCCGGAATGGAAGGAGGTATTAAAAGATGAAAAGTTAACTCGGATGCTGCAATCACAATCGGGGCGTAAAAGTGCGTTTCTTCTGAGAAATCGTTTAATCTCGGGTTTATCGGATATTGTAGTGATTGTGGAGGCTGATCTGAGGTCTGGTTCACTAAATACTGCACACCATGCCTTTGATCAGAGTAATTTGGTTTATGCAGTGCCAGGTGATGTCACGAGAATGGGTTCACGGGGCTGTAATAAATTATTGGGAAGGGGTGCAGTGGCATTTTCTGAGACTGAGGAGATATTGCTAGATCTTGGAATAAGCCCAGAGAAAATAAAATCAAAAAAGAAGGAGGAGGCTAAGGGTGAGACGGAAATAGAGACGTGGATTTTAAAGAAGATGGAAGATGATGTACTAGATGGGGAGGAGATACTGGAGAAAATTATTGAGGATGGCATGAAGATAACCGCTTCAGAGTTTACGACGGCGGTTTTTGATCTACAGATAAAAGGAAGAATTAAGGCAATGGGTGGCAACAGATGGTTACTGATTAGATA
>ERZ773035.2045-NODE-2045-length-13599-cov-6.120570_pt1 | contig 13599 bp, 8 predicted proteins | sample MGYA00511487_ERZ773035 | MGnify/ENA primary metagenome ERZ773035 (study PRJEB29015, sample SAMEA2737985) | human oral metagenome | biome: human oral; feature: human-associated habitat; material: dental | place: China | collected 2024 ...
TTGATCAAGGGCGCTGTGCGCATCGGGCGCGGCAGCGTCGTGCGCGCGGGAAGCTGTGTGCAGCAGGATATCCCTGCTTACTGTATTGCCGAAGGGAGCCCCGCGCGCGTCACTTTCGCTTTTTCGCCGAAATCAGGCAAGTGGTTGCCGACAGCGGGGACGAAGATGCTGAAGAGGCTGCTCGCAGAAAGAGAAAAGACGCCGCCGCTTCTCACCGTTTCCTTCATCACCTACAATCGCAGCAAATACTTGAGGCGGTCGCTGCCATGCGTATTGAACCAGCTCGGCAACGACCCGCTGGCGGAAATCCTCGTCTCGGACAATGCCTCGACGGATGATACGCATCTCTTTGTCGAAGAGATGCAGAAGACGTACAGGAATCTTCGCTACCACTGCAACGAGAAGAATATCGGCACAGAGGCGAACCTTCATCGGGCGATTTTGGAAAGCAAGGGCGAGTACGTGCTCGTCGCAGGGGATGACGATTACTTTGTCGACGGTTCTTTGCTGATGCTCCTGAGTAGCATCGTCCGCTATCGTGAGAGCGCTCTCTTTTATCTGGGACAAGGCGATGGCCCTCTGCACATATATAAGGATGCGGGGTGCTTGGCCTATATCGCAAGGGTGAGCTATCAGATGACATGGGACACTGCGATCGTCATGCGCCGCGAGCTGTACGCACGGATTCCGGAGCCGCACAAGTATGATGCCACACGTCTGCCGCAAGTCTATCTGCAGTTGGAAATGCTGAAGCAAAAGCCGGAATTCACCATACTTCATGGGAGTTTCTTCCTGGAGGAAACAGGGAACTGCCAGCCGGATGGCTACGATTTCGCTGAGATATTCATCAAGAATTATTTCGACATCCTGCAGGATGTTGTCGACCTGCCGCCTGATCGGCTTTCCAATGATAAGAAATGGGTCATGGAGCGGCTGATCATCCCCCGTTGCAGGAAGATCAGAGAAAAGCATATAAATTTGTCCTTGGAGGGTATTCTTCCGCTCATCCGAGAGTACTACGGCAAAGAGCCGTACTACGCGCAGCTCGTCGAATTGTTCAAGAGCATGTTGTAGGAACAGAAGCGTTGAGCGATAATCGTGCATTGACGATAAATATACGGCGGAGTATGCTACTAGATGTCAGCGGCAGGTAGTAATGAGATTTTCGGCGATATGCGATCAACAAAGGAGATGAAGATTTGAAAACAGTGCTTCTGGCGGGCGGATTCGGTACGCGAATCACCGAGGAGTCGGAAAGACGACCCAAGCCCATGGTGGAGATCGGCGGCATGCCGATCCTCTGGCACATCATGAAGGGATACAGCTATTTTGGCTTCAACGATTTCATTATATGCGCGGGCTACAAACAGCATATGATCAAGGAATGGTTCGCTGACTACTTTTTGCATACGTCCGACATCACGTTCGACTTCACGCAGGAAAACCGCATGATTGTGCACAACCAGCATACGGAGCCGTGGAAGGTTACGATCGTCGATACGGGACTCGATACCTTGACGGGCGGGCGCATCCGCCGCATTCGCAAGTATGTGGGGGATGAGACGTTCATGATGACATACGGCGACGGCGTGGCGGATGTCGATATCGGTGAACTTGTGCGCTTTCACAAGGCGCACGGCAAGGCAGCGACCTTGACGGCGATCATGCAAAAACAGCAGAAGGGCATCCTGGACATCGGCTTTGATAATTCCGTGCATGCCTTTCGTGAGAAGGCTATGGAGGACAGCGCGCCGATCAACGCGGGCTACATGGTGCTTGAGCCTTCCGTTTTTGAATTGATCGAGGATGATTCTACGGTGTTCGAACAGAGGCCGTTGGAGGAGTTGGCGAAGAAAAGTGAGCTCAAGTGCTACCTGCACAGCGGCTTCTGGCAGTGCATGGATACGCTGCGTGAAAAGATTTTGCTCGAGCGTTTGTGGCAAAGTGGCAAAGCGCCTTGGAAGCTCTGGTGACTTTCAGTGATGGATGTTTGCAGGAAGGGAATGATATGAAAAAAGAAAAGAAAGTTGCATTTTTCGTACGTAAGTCGGATGAGGCGCTTTACCGCACCTGTTTGGAATCGCTGCAGGCGCTTCATCTGCCTGCGGGATATGAGGCGGAACTTTTTACGTTGGCGGCGGGAAAGCCGTATGCTGTGCAGGCGAACAAAGCATTGGCTCTTTCCGATGCCAAATACAAGATCTATATCAATGATGATATGTGTCTTGTTCAGCCCCGGTTCTTTGGAGAATTGCTGGCAATCTTCAAGAACGCCGCCGTCGGTATGATTGGAGCATGGGGCAGTCAGTCCTTGCCTGTGGACGGCAATGTGCTGTCCTCTATCTATAAGCGCGGTGCTGTCTATGTGCCAGCGGAAGATGGCTTCTCCGAGCTGCGCTTTGGAGATGCAACGGGAAAGGCCGCAGATGTTCGCTGCATTCTGCCGTCCTTCTTTGCGACACAATGGGACATCTCTTGGGATGAATCTTATGAAAAGCAGTATTACGCTGTGCTGGCACATTGCTGCGCCTTTGAGGAAGAGGGGCGCAGGATTGTCGTTCCCCTGCCTAAGAATATCTGGTGCGCCTATCAAGTGAAGGACATCTCCTTCGATGGATCTGAAGTTGATCGGAAAAAGTTTTTTACGAGGTATCATTCCTATATCGACGGCACGGAGCCGAAGGGAATCAGCACACTCTATGCGTGCGGCGAGGGAAGCGAGATTCCTTCATGGAAGGAATTTTCCCATCCCGAGGGGATCGCCGTCGGCAGGGAGACGCACATCCACAAGACGGCTATGTGCCGCCTTGTCATGCCCAATTTCACGGGAAAGCCCCGCATCATCGTTGGCGATCGGTGTGAAATTGGAGCTTGCAGTACCCTTGCGGCGGTGAACCGCATCGTGCTGGAAAACACTGTGCGTGTGGCGGAGAATGTCCATATCAAGGATTATGTGTATGATGACAGAGACATAGGACTTTCATTCAAAGATCGTGCAATCATCGCGGCAGAGAGCGGCATCCAGATCGAGCGCGGCGTGCGCATCGAAGAGAATGTGCTGATCAGGGGTGCTGTGCACATCGGCCGCGGCAGCATCGTGCGAGCGGGAAGTACCGTAGAATCGGACATTCCTGCCTATTGTATCGCCGAAGGGAGCCCTGCGCGCGTTGTCGCAGCCTTTTCTCCGAAGGCTGGGAAGTGGCTGCCTACAGCGGGGGAAAAGGCTCTGGAAAGGGTACGCGCAGAACGGGAGAAGACACCGCCGCTTCTTACCGTTGCCTTCATTACCTATAACCGCAGTGAATATTTGAAGAAGTCCCTGCGATGTGTTCTGCAGCAGCTTGGAAACGACGAGCTGGTGGAAGTCCTCGTTTCGGACAATGTCTCGACGGATGACACAAAGGCGTTTGTCCAAAAGATGCAGAAAACGTACAAAAATTTGCGCTACCACTGTAACGAGGAGAATATCGGTGCGGAGGGGAATATCCATCGAGCGATTCAAGAAAGCAGGGGCGAGTATGTACTCGTTGCGGGCGATGATGATTACTTTGCTGACGGCGCACTGCTTTTCCTGCTCAGCAACATTGTCCGATATAGGGGATCGGCGCTCTTCTTTTTGGGAAACAACTTCGATTCCTACGAAGTGCAGCGAGGTTCGGGCTGCGCGGAATATATCGCAAGTGTGGGCTTCTTCGTGACGTGGATCAGCGGTATCGTCCTGCAGCGTACCTTGTACGATCTCATAGAGAATCCGCAAAAATACGATGATACGCATATACCGCAAGTATATCTGCAAATAGAGATATTGAAGCGAAATCCGAAGTTTGTTGTATTGTATGGAACCTTCATCCTCAAAGCGTCGGGGGATCGAGCTCCGGCCGGCGTGAACTTCGCCGAGGTGTTCATCAAGCATTACCTTGATATGCTGCAGTTTGAGGCAAAAATCCCGCAGGAATTGCTGTCTGCGGAAAAAAAGCGCTTGATGGAGAACCATGTGTATCCGTGGCTCGCTAGAATAAGGGGAGAGCACATAGATGTCTCCCTCGACGGATTTTTTGATATTGTTGAGGCGTATTATAAGGATGAGCCGTACTATGAAGATGTTCTTGCGACGTTAAATGGAATCGTGCAGATCACCAGCAGCGAAATGTAGTTTTGGGGGCAGACCATATGAGGGAAAAGAAACTTGCGTTCTTCGTACGCAAGTCGGATGAAGTGTGCTATAGCGCCTGCTTGGAATCGCTGCAGGCGCTTCATCTGCCCGCAGGATATGAGGCGGAACTTTTCACGTTGGCAGCGGAAAGTCCGTATGCTACGCAGGCGAACAAAGCGTTGACGCTTTCGGATGCCAAGTACAAGATCTATATCAACGATGATGTGCGTCTTGTCCGATCGCAGTTGATCGAGGAATTGCTGACAGTTTTCAAGGATGCCTCCATCGGTATGGTCGGAGTGCTGGGAAGTCAGTCCCTGCCTCGCGATGGCAATGTGCTGGAATCGGACTACAAGCGGGGCGTTGTCTATGTGCCGACGGGACGAGAACTATCCGAGATGCGATTCGGAGAAGTTTCGGAAGAAGAGACAGCGGATGTCCGCTTCGTTCTGCCCTCATTCTTTGCGACGCAGATGGATTTGCCGTGGGATGAAGAGTATGAAACACAATATTATGCCTTGCTGGCACAGTGCCGAAGCTTTGAGGAAATCGGAAGTCGGATTGTGACGTCCTTGGCAAAGGAGGCTTGGTGCGCCTATCAGTCACGAGATATCTCCTTCGATGCCGAAGAAGCGGATCACGCGAAATTTTTTGCAAGATATCATCCTTATCTGGATCTTGCGGAGACGGAGGGAACGCAGGCTGTTTTGTATGCGTGCGGCGAGGGAACGACGCTTCCATCTTGGCGAGATTTTTCCCATCCTGAGGGCATTGTTGTCGGACGCGATACACATGTGCATCGGACGGCGAGCTGCGGCTTTGCCCTGTCGAATTTTGCCGGTCGCCCCAAGCTCCTTCTTGGTGATCATTGTACAATTGGTGCCGGCAGCACGATCACGGCGCTCTATGGCATCCGATTGGAAAACAATGTGACGGTGGCGGAGAATGTCCACATCAAGGACTATGCTTACGATGAGACGGTGATTGGGCTTTCCCTCGAAGCGCAGATGGATTCGAGCGAGGGAGGCGGCATTCGGATTGAAAGCGGCGTGCGGATCGAGGAAGGGGTTCGGATCAAGGGCGCCGTGCAGATCGGACGCGGCAGTTTCATACGGGCGGGCAGCACCGTGTGTGGGAATATCCCTGCTTATTGCATAGCAGCGGGGAGTCCTGCACGCGTCGTCAAAGCATTTTCTTTGAAAGAACGGAAATGGCTTCCTTTGGCGAATGAACAGGTATTGGCACGACTGCTCGCAGAACGTAAGGTAGCAGCGCCGCTTCTGACGTTTGCCATTATTACGTACAACCGCTGTGAATACTTGCGGAAATCTCTGGACTGTGTTTTACGACAGTTGGGAAACGATGATCTGGTGGAAATCCTTGTTTCGGACAATGCATCGACAGATGATACGAAAGATTTTGTCGAAGAGATGCAAAAGACGTACAGGAATCTGCGTTACCATCGCAACGAAATGAATGTCGGTGCGGAAGCAAATATTCACGTGGCCATCGGAAAGAGCCGCGGCGAGTATGTGCTTGTTGCAGGAGATGACGATTATTTCACCGATGGGTCTTTGCTTGCCGTGCTCGGAAGGCTTCTCCAACACCGAGGGAGAGCGATCTTTCATCTGAGAAGGGCGCATGAGCCGTATCGCGTGCATACAGGAAGCGGAATCACGGAGTACGTTCATATGGTTGGCTATCATATGACGTGGATTACGAGCACCATCATGCGGCGAGACATTTATGCGCGGATCAAAGAGCCGCAGAAGTATGATGCTACGCGCATCCCTCAGGTATACTTGCAAATGGAGATGCTGAAGCAGGAGCCGGACTTCGCTGTCATTGCGGCGCCTTTCATGCGTTTGGGGTCGGGTGAGCATACGACGTCGGGGTTCAACTTTGTCGAAGTGTTCATCAAGAATTATTTTGATCTGCTCAAAACGGCGGGGGAGATTCCGCCGACGGTTCTGTCAGAAGAAAAAAAGAGGCTGATGGAAGAATGCATATATTTTCAATGCGAAAGAATCAAGGCGCAGCAGCTGCAGATTTCCTTGGATGGACTTTTTGATATCGTTCGAGAGTATTATGGCAGCGAATCGTTCTATCCGCAAGTTGCTGCAAATCTCAGACGTATCCTGCAGAAATAAAAGGTCTGTTTTATATGGAGTTATGTGCTGCCGCTGCAACAGCCTTGCAGACAGGGTGTGCTTTTGGAACAAGAAACAGATGCAGAGCGAACGACGGCCTTGAGGGGAATAGCTGCAGGAATGTCCCTTAGGCATCGGCATGTGTTTGGAAGAAGATTCGGCGGGGAGGAGAAAACATGTGTCATAAGACGAGCATCATTATTTTGAGTTACAATACGTTGGAGATGCTGCAGCTTTGCATCGCGAGTATACGTGAGTATACGGAAGCCGGAACATATGAGATCATTGTCGTCGAAAATGCCTCAAAGGACGGCTCGGCCGAGTGGCTCAAAGAGCAGGGGGATCTTCGATGCATCTACAACGAGGAGAATCAGGGCTTCCCCAGGGGCTGCAATCAAGGCTTGAAAATTGCGGAAGGAACGGAGATCCTGCTCCTCAATAGCGACACCATCGTCACGAAGGACTGGCTGTCGAATCTGCGCCGTGCGCTTTACAGTGATCCTGTGGTCGGCGCTGTGAGCTGTGTCACGAATTATTGCTCCAATAATCAGCAGATTGAGGTTTCTTACCGGGGCATGGAGGAAATGCAGGCATTTGCTGCGGACTACAACAAATCGAATCCTGCATCTTGGGAGAAGAAGACGACACTTGTGGGATTTTGCTATCTCTTCAAGCGGGAAGTGTTCGACAAGGTAGGGTTTCTTGATGAACAGTTCAGCCCCGGCAACTTCGAGGATGACGACTACTCTCTGCGCATCTTGCAGCAGGGATGGGATCTTCTCCTCTGCCATGATACATTTATTCATCATTTCGGGCATGCAAGCTTCTCGAAAGGATATGGCGACCAAGAGGCGGCGGAAAAAGCTCGGCGCTCCAATGCATTGATTGAACGAAATGCGGCTTTGTTCCTGAAAAAATGGCATGTGCCTGAGATGTATAAGGTCATGGCGGTGGAGGAGATTCGCCGTTTGCTGCAGAGCCGTGTAGGTGCAGACGAGGCGGTGCATGAGCGTCACCTGCCGCGTGAAAAGAAGATCGCGGTGCTCCTGCGGGACAGCCATACGGGGCAACACGAAGTTTGCATTGAAGCTCTCAAGAATGTGAAGTGGCCCGACGGCTATGAAGTGGAAGTATTTACAATCGATGCTCAAAAGCCCTATGCGGCACAGGTCAACGAAGTCTTGGCGGACATCGTTGCCAAGGTTAAAATCTATATCAATGACGACATTTTCCTCGTCCATGCGCAGGCGATCGAAGAGCTGCTGAAGATTTTCCAAGATGAGAGCATTGGCATGGTCGGTTTCCTCGGCAGTGTTTCGCTCCCCGTGAGTGGTAATCTTATGGATTCTCCCTATAAATATGGTGCTGTCTATGTGCCGACAGAAGAAGATTTTTCCGAGATGCGCTTCGGTACGGCAGTGCAAGCAGCGGCCGATGTCCGTTATATCCTGCCGTCCTTCTTTGCGACACAATGGGATATCCCTTGGGATGAATCTTATGAAAAGCAGTATTATGCCGTGCTGGCATATTGTCGAGCATTTGAGGAAGAAGGGCACAGGATTGTCGTTCCCTTGCCTGAGAACATTTGGTGCGCCTATCAGGTGAAAAATATTTCCTTTGATGCATCCGAAGCTGATCAGAAAAAGTTTTTCACCAGTTACCATACATATCTCGACGGTACGGAGTCGAAGGCAAGCGGCACGCTTTATGCGTGCGGCGAAGGGAGCACAATTCCCTCGTGGCAGGAATTTTCTTTTCCAGAAGGAATCTCTGTCGGCAGAGAGACGCACATCCACAAGACGGCGCTCTGCCGACTCGTCCGGCCCAACTTCGCAGGAAAGCCGCGCATCATCGTTGGCGATTATTGTGAGATCGGCATCGGCAGCACGCTTGCGGCGGTAAATTGCATCGAATTGGAAAATGCCGTAAGTGTGGCGGAGAATGTACATATCAAAGATTACGTCCTCGATGAAAGCGGTGTCGGAATATCCACTGCTGATCGTGAGATCCTCACGGAGAAAGGCGGCATTCATGTCGAGCGCGGCGTACGCATCGAGGAGAACGTTCTCATCAGGGGGGCCGTGCGCATAGGCCGCGGCAGTATCGTGCGTGCAGGAAGCTGCGTGCAGCAGGATATCCCCGCTTACTGCATCGCTGAGGGAAGCCCTGCGCACATCGTCAAAGCCTTTTCACCGCGAGCGGGGAAGTGGCTGCCCGTCACAGGTGACAAGGCACTGAGAAGGCTGCTATTGGAAAGAGAAAAAACGCCGCCCCTGCTGACATACGCTTTCATCACCTATAATCGCAGTCGGTATTTGAAAAGGTCGCTTCGATGCGTGCTGCAGCAACTTGGCAACGACGAACTCGTGGAAATTCTTGTTTCAGACAATGCTTCGACGGATGATACACGGGCATTTGTCCAAGAGATGCAAAAGACGTACGGGAATCTGCGCTACCGCTGCAACGAGAAAAATATCGGTACGGAAGCGAATATTCATACTGCCATACGGGAGAGTCGAGGCGAATATGTGCTCGTCGCGGGTGATGACGATTATTTTGTCGACGGTGCTTTGCTCGTCCTGCTCACGAAGCTCGTACAGCATCGCGGAGCGGCGTTGTTTTATCTGAGACAAGGAGAAGATGCCCTTCGCGTATATGAAGGGCATGGTCCATTGGAATATCTCAGACAAGTGAGCTTCTTTATGACATGGATCACCGCCGTTGTTATGCGTCGCGATCTGTATGCTCGTATATCGGATCCACAGAAATATGATTATACACATATTCCTCAGGTATATGTGCAAATGGAGATATTGAAGCGAAGAGGGGATTTTGTCGTACTTCATGGAAACTTCTTTGCTGAAGGAACGGGAAACTGCCCGTTGGGTGGAACCAATCTTGGTGAGGTCTTTATTAAGAACTATTTTGATGTCTTGCAAGAGGTCGTGGATGTTCCTGCTGCCCAGCTTTCGCAGGAGAAAAAATGGGTCATGGATCGATTGATCATTCCCCGGTGCAGAAAGGTCAAAGAAGAGCAGATCCATCTGTCGTTGGACAGGCTGCTTGATATCGTTCGCGACTATTATGGCGAGGAGCCATACTATGAAGAGATCTGCAAGAGACTTGAAGACGTCCTGAAGGAACGACAGAGCTGAGTGCGGAAGCGGCGATGCTGCAGGTGATGCCGGCTGAGAAATGGCGTTTGCTGAGAGAGGAGATTCTTCCTGCATACAAAAAATCTGACCGAAGGATCAAGCTTTATCTTTCCGAAAAAAATTCGATATTATTGAGGAGTATTATACGAAAAAGTTGTATGGTTCACAGATTGTCGATGGGCTTTGGAAAATATCACAGGATGTCTTCGAATGAGACTGTCAGTGCGCATTTCAAGAAAGAAGGATGACGGATACGATGAAACTGGAAAAGCTCTATGATTTATACGAAGCGAGGAAGGTGTCAAAACGCCTGTATTGGGAATTGGCGCGCGAGCGACTCGTGCCATTGCTTGAGGTGCAGAAGATTATCAAGAAGAATCCTTATTGTAAAAGTGTCGAGATCAGAGAGGACGGCATCGTACTCAAAACACAGGATATCGAACTCTTCTTTGATATGACGCAGAACATTTGCCGCGCGGAGACGATCTTCATCGGTACGGAGGGCGAGGAAATTGATTTCATAAGCCGCTTTATCCCCGCTGGCGCGATGATTTTCGACATCGGAGCGAATGTTGGGCGCGTGAGTCTTGGCTTGGCGAAGGCGCATGAGGACTCGACGATTTACGCTTTCGAACCTGTGGAAGATACCTTCCATGGCTTGGAGAAGAATCTTCGACTGAATGGCGAAGAGACGCATATCAAGGCGTACCACATGGGGTTCTACAGCGAGAGCGGCGACCTGAAATTCTTTGTACCTGCGGCGAACGAGGCGGCATCTCTGCGTCCTGTTACCGATACGTACTATTTCAAAGACGGTGATCAGGGCCAGGGTGAGCGCAAGGAACGTCTGGATGAGATCATCTGCCCCGTCGATACGCTCGATCACTTTGTGGAAGCGAACGGTATTGCGCGTCTCGATTTCATCAAGTGCGATACCGAGGGCGCGGAGAAGATGGTCTTTGCAGGCGGCGCGCGTGTGTTCAGTGAACTGCAGCCTGTTGTCTATACAGAGATGCTCAGAAAGCATGCGGCGCGTTTCGATTATCACCCGAACGAGATCATCGAGATGTTCAAAGGCTGGGGGTATAACTGCTATACGTCCGATGGCGAACGGTTGCTTCCTTTCGAGAAGATGGATGAGTCGACGCAGGAGACGAACTTTTTCTTCCTGCACGAGGAGAAGCATCGGGAGCTTTTGAAGCAGTATGGCAGCTGAAGATTTTTGTTCAAAGGCGTGCTTCATTTGCCGGCGCAGACCGCAGGGAAAATTTTTGCATGGTTCAGGCGCATCCTTGATGACTTGAGGTGAAGTTTATGATGGAGTACGTGATCTATGCCGACGTGCCGGAGAGAAACCAGCATGTCAGAGATTTTATTTCTCGTTCCGGTGGAGAGTATCTTGGCTGCGTTGATCGAAACCCGGCAAAATGGGATTCGGACAAGAAGATGTATGCCCCTTCTTTTATCGCAAAGCATCCGCGGGCGAAAATTGTTATCACAAGTTTTGATATCGAACGGATTGCTCAATATATCCGTCAGCAAGGCTGGATGAATGAGATTCTTGTCTATCCGTATTGGCGGATGCCGTTTTTTGTTGATGCAGAGCACGAGCCGAGAAGATGGGGCGAGACGAATCGAGAGCGGCTGCTGCAGATTTATGACAAAAGGGATTCCTGCAATTTGGCCTATATCGAGGAACTTGTTCGGCAGCGAGTTGAAGAGTTTGCGCCGATTCGTTTGCAGGATGTATGGGATTACCTTCCGTACGAGCGTTATTTTGTGGATGATGCTCTGATCTCCCGGGAAGACGATGTGACTTTTGTGGATTGCGGTGCTTATGACGGCGATACGATTGCTGATTTTCAATGGAATTTTGGCAAGCGTTTGAAAAAAGTATATGCTTTTGAGCCGAATCCTCAAACGTACAGCTCCTTGCAGCAAAATCTGAGACGCATGGGATTGTGCGAGCTGTCGGAGACTTTCTGCTGCGGGGTTTCTGATCAGTCGGGAAGTGTACGGTTCACGCAGAATAAGACGATGAGCTTCATCGACCCGAACGGGACGATAGAGATCGCCATTCGCACTCTTGATGATTGTGTAGGAGAAGTGACGGGGAGTCTTTATATCAAGATGGATATCGAAGGCTTTGAGATTCCGGCGCTTCGGGGAGCGGCACGCCTCATTGAAAAATATCATCCGTACATGGCGATTTGTACCTATCATAAATGGGATGATTATATAGAAATCCCTGAAACCATAAAGGAAATCCGTGATGACTATGAATTTTATCTTCGCGGAGGAATGCATTCCATATGCCATGCTGTGCCTAGATGAGGGCAGGTGATATTTACAGAGGCGCGGCGTCTTGGAATATGCGAATATATGTCGCGATGAAAGATACGTTGATTTGAGGACTCTGCTTCACTGAAAGGATGGGAGGGATTGTTTTGGGAGAGCGGCTGCTGCTTGATTGTACGCTGCGTGACGGCGGCTATGTAAACAATTGGGAGTTTGGCTACGATCAGATTGTAGAAATCTTTGAGCGTCTCGTAAGTTCGGGCGTGGAGTTCATTGAGGTGGGCTTCCTCGATGAAAAGAGCAGCTTCGACCGCGGGCGTACGGTCTTGCCCGACACGGCTTCCGTCAGCCGCATGTTCGAAGGAGTTTCCAAGGGGAACTCGCTCGTTCTCGGCATGATCGATTACGGTGCCTGCAGTATTGAGCGTTTGGAGCCGTGCGAAGAGACGTTCCTCGACGGCATCCGCGTGATCTTCAAGGAATCTAAGATGGAAGCTGCCTTGAAGTTTTGCGCTGAAGTCAAGAAGCTCGGCTACAAGGTCTTTGCACAGATGGTTTCCGTCACGACGTATACGGACGAGAAGCTCGCCGAGTATGCGAAGCTTGTCAACGAGGTCATGCCCTATGCGACGTCGATGGTCGACACCTACGGACTGCTCGACGAGGAGCATTTGTGCCATATATACGGCATTCTGGACGCGAATCTCGACCCGCAGATTCGTGTCGGTTACCACGCGCACAACAATTTCCAGCTCGGCTATGCGAATGCGAAGCACTTTCTCTCGCTCGATTCGGAGCGCGGCCTCTTGGTGGATGGCACGCTCTACGGCATGGGAAAGAGCGCGGGCAATGCACCGCTGGAACTTCTGCTGATGTTCCGCAACGACAAGCAGGGGGCAGGCTACCATGTGACGCAGGCGCTTGAAGCCATCGACAACGTCATCATGGAGATCTATCAGAGGCAGTATTGGGGCTACAATCTTTTCTACTACATCGCGTCCTCGATGCACTGTCATCCGAACTATGTGAGTCGTCTCATGAACAAGCGCACGCTGTCGGTCAAGCAGATCCGCGATATTTTGAAAACCCTTGAGCCAGCGAAGAGCCTGCTCTACGACGAGGCGTACATCGAAAGGCTCTATCGCGAGTATCAGAGCATTGAGTGCGACGATCGGGAGACTCTTCGCATCCTGAAAGAGAAGCTGGGGCGGCGTCCGCTTCTGCTCCTTGGCCCTGCGCGCAGCATGACGAAGGAACGTGCGAAGGTGAAGCGGTTTATCGAGGAGAAGAAGCCGCGCGTCATCGCCGTGAACTACGCGCCGCCGACCATCGAGGTCGATGCCATCTTCATGGCGAAATCGAAGCGCTACATGCAGCTTTTCAGCGATCTGCAGCACAACGTCAATCGAGCGAAGCCGATCGTCGCGACATCGAACATGACGAAGTCGGAGGGATCTTTCCCCTATGTGCTCAACTACGGTTCGCTCATCGACAGGGATGCTGAAATCATCGATAATGCGCTCGTCATGATCTTGAAGGCGGTTCTTCGCATGGGCGTTCCTGCGGTGACGCTCGCGGGCTTCGACGGCTACTCGAAGCGCAGCCGCAACTACTTCGACGAGAATAAGGAGTACCGCGTCGACGGTAGCCGCGCCGAATATCTGAACAAGTACATCGGCGGCTTCCTGCGCAGCATCAGCGACAAGATTGAGCTGGAGTTCCTCACGAAGACGCGCTACGAATGGCAGGGAAAGGAAGGCGAGTGATGGGGCGGCTCGCGGGAAAGACCGCGCTCATCACGGGCGCGACCTCGGGCATCGGCCATGCGTCGGCGCGGCTCTTT
>ERZ773035.2047-NODE-2047-length-13597-cov-8.518978_pt1 | contig 13597 bp, 5 predicted proteins | sample MGYA00511487_ERZ773035 | MGnify/ENA primary metagenome ERZ773035 (study PRJEB29015, sample SAMEA2737985) | human oral metagenome | biome: human oral; feature: human-associated habitat; material: dental | place: China | collected 2024 ...
CAGGTGCATACGCCCCCCTTCCCCTTCACCGTTCACGATGTCGTACTGATGGGGCGGGCTGCCCACATCGGCAGTCTTGGCGTTCCCGGGAAAAAAGATCAACGGATTGCGGACGATGCGATCGAAATGCTTGACATCGCGCATCTTTCGCAAAAGATCTATACGAAGATCAGCGGCGGAGAACGGCAGCTTGTCCTCCTGGCGCGTGCCATCGCACAGCAGCCGCAGCTCCTGTGCATGGATGAGCCTACAGCAAGCCTCGATTTCGGCAATCAGGTGCTCGTGATGAATCGTATCCGTACGCTCAGTGCGGCGGGAATCACGGTGATCATGACGACGCACGCCCCCAGTCATGCCTTTTACTGTGCCGACCAGACTGCAGTCATGGGGCGGGATGGCGTGTTTTTCGTCGGTCGAACAAATGATGTGATTACAGAGCAGCGGCTGGAAAAACTGTACGGGGTTACGGCAAAGATTGTCAGATATGATAATGTTCCCGAGAGTCGCACCTGTGTTCCCCTTCCTCCAAAGTAAAAACAGAGCAGTGACGCACACAATACATCACTGCTCTATTTTTAGGTGTCCCACATTTTTACTTCCGTGCCTGTATCAAGCAGGAAGAGATAGGATTCTTTAATCGGTTTGCCAAGAATGGTCTCTACGGCATCGCAGTAAAGATCGATCTGGAACTGATAGCGTGCCCGCGCAGCGGCGGCGGAGATTTTACGGTCGGTCTTGTAGTCGAGCAGGACATAGTTGCCGTCTTCCTCCTCGAAGAGAACGTCGATGATGCCCTGCAAAAAGATCTGATCGCTTTCGTCCGTTGCTTCCGGGTAGTATTTGTGTGCTGGCAGGAGCCGCCCAAATGGAAGTTCGCGATAAACCGCCTTTGCATAACGCATGCGCTGCCCCAGTTTGGAGCCGACGAACTTCCAGATCTTTCCCGTTTCAATGCTTCTGCGTTCTGCTTCGGTGAGAATGCCCTTTTCCATGAGTGCATCCGCCTGTCGCGTGATGGCAGCGATGTTCGCACTGTCCTTCAGATCAAGCTGCTGCATGACGGTGTGCATTGCCGTACCGCGCTCCATCGGACTCAGATATTCGCGCTCCGAAGGGCGGAGGAAGCGCGGTGTCTCCCATTCTTGCACCATATTTGCCGTATCGCCGAGTGCGGGTGGAAACGGAGCGAGATGTTCTTCCTCGGCTGCCTGCTGACGCTTCAGCTCCGTAACACTGGTCTTGGCATGGATCTGTGCCGTTCCGCGCAGATCGTATGTCCACCCCAAAACCGCGGCAACACGTTCTGCCTCCCCACCTTCGGGCAGCGGCTCATCGGCACGAACAGCGGCGAGGACGGAATTCTCACTTTCCTGCTCCTCTCTTTGCGGAACGTGCACGCTTTCATCCAATATACGCACAGAAAAGCGTGCCTTTTCGTTGGTTGGTGGACGTTGCATGATGTCATCAGCATCATCGAACAACACGGCTCCGTCGGGATGCCGCATAAGGGCGAGCGCAATCCAGTCGAGATAGCATTTTGCATTGAGGATTGCGTTCCTTGGGAATGCTGCATCCGCAGTCTGTGCGTATTTCAGACAGACCTCGCGTAGCTGCTCCAGTGCGTCTTTTCCTGTGCGTGTAATGTTGAGCGTTCCCGTCAGGATGAGCTTCTCCTGTGCGCGTGTCATAGCGACGTAGAGGATGCGCATCTCCTCTGCCATCGTCTCACGAGCGATGACCGCCTTGACCTTTCGACGTGCCATAGTGTCATATTTTTGCCGTCCCGCGATTGTATTTTCATAGACACGCAGTCCGATCCCTTCGTGTGCATGGTAGAGAAGGTCGCCCTTCGTATCCTGCATATTAAATGCACCCGCAATATTGGCGAGAAAGACGACGGGAAATTCGAGCCCCTTGCTCCGATGAATCGTCATGATCCGCACGACATCCTCACTCTCACCCAGCGTTCGTGCGACCGAGAGATCTGTGCTCCGTCGTTTCAGCGCGTCGATGTAGCGCAGGAACCGAAAGAGCCCGCGTTCGTTTGTCCGCTCGAAATCGGCGGCGCGATCGATGAGCATGCGCAGATTTGCCTGACGCAGGATGCCGCCCGGGAGTGCTCCGACATAATCGTAGTATCCGGTTTCTCGGTAGAGCGTCCGAAGCAGCTCGGGAACGCTATGGACAAGCGCATAGCTGCGCCAGTGCCGGATTCGTTCCAATGCGTTTTCAGCTCTTTTGACAAGATCTTCCGCAAGGTCATCTCCTGTCGCACCGGTCAGCATATCATAGATACTGCCATGCGGCGTATGAATGCGGAGTTCCGCCATTTCCTCCATCGTAAGACCGATCATCGGAGATGCGAGCAAGGCCGCAAGCGCGGTGTCCTGCCGGGCATTGTCGAGAACGGCAAGCAGGGATAATACCATGCGGATTTCGCTCGCCTCGAAGTAGCCTGCGGTGTCATCCGCATAGGCGGGAATATTCTTTGCGCGCAGAGCGTCGAGCAAAATGCCCGCACGTTCTTTTGCCCCGCGCAGGAGGATTACGATGTCCTTATTTTTGAGTTTTTTTCCGTTTTGAAGGACATAGCCTTCCTTTTTGAGTTCATCAATACGGCGCGCAATAAAATGAGCCTCTACCTCAAACGCTTTGCGTTCTTCCTCGCTCGGCTCCTCTTCCGTGGTGGAGTAGTCGGCGCGGAGAAGGTTGATCTCCAGCGGTTCTGCCAGTGTTTTCCCCTCTGAGGGCTCCTCAAATACGCGCCCTGGATTGAGGCGCGCGTTTGTGTCATAGTCAATCTCAACGGCCTCTTTGCTCATGATCTGCGAGAAGATCTCGTTGATCGGCTCGAGCACTTCGGCTCGGCTGCGGAAGTTCTCGGACATGGTCACGAGTACACCCTCGCCGTTACCGCTGCGATATGCCTGATAGGTGCTTTGAAAAAGGGATGGATCGGCAAGACGGAAACGATAGATGCTCTGCTTTACATCACCGACGATGAAGCGATTGTGCTCGCGTGCAATCTGGCGCAGAATCCCCTCCTGTAGCCCGTTTGTATCCTGATACTCGTCCACCATGATTGCCTCATAGTGCCGGCGCAGTTCGTCAGCAATCTCTGTCGGGGCGGCAATGATCGGGTTCTCCTGCAGCCGCTCGGGCGTTTTACACAAAAGCGCAAGCGCTGTGTGTTCGAGGTCACTGAAATCAAGTATGCCGCGTGTTAATTTCTCATGTTGAAACGCCTCGTGAAATGCAATGGTAAGGCGTGTGTATTGGCGAATTGCAGCATTTGCCCGATTCTCCGCCGCACATAATTCCTCTGCTGTTGCGGGGAGCTGTGCAAGGCAGGCATCCCATCCATCATGAATCTTCCCGGTCAGCTTCTTGAGGCGTGCACCGATTTCGGGATCATAATCCTCGACTGCCTTGCGGGGAATATTTTTTTTTGCTTTTCTTGCAGCCGCCGCTTTCGTACGAAATTGTTCCCATGCACTGTCTTTTTTGGCATTCAGAAATTCATTGAGTTCCTCTTTCAGTGCCTCATAGAGCTCTTTGTTGTGTGTGAGTGCCACAATGCATTTTGCAGCTACTGTACGCAGAGCCTCCTCTCCATCGGACAGAAATGCAATCGCCTCCTCGTAGTCTGCACATAGTTGTCCAAGATTTTCACGCAATTCTTCCGCGAGCACGTGAAATCCGCTGCGGTCCCAATACGGCGTATCATCACGCTGCTTTCCCTGTGCGGCAAGCCATGTTACAGGCGAGGGCTGACTGAGGGAAAAGGCATGAAGGGCGAGAACTTCACTTTGCAGCTTATCATCATCCCCTTTGATACCCCCATAGGCATCAGAAAAGGTGAGAAAATGATCCGGATCGCCATTCTCCGCGTTTTTGTATTCCTGTTCAAGCAGTTGTTCACACACGTCATGTTTCAGCAGTCGGATCTCCTGCTCACTTGCGATGCGAAAGTTCGGAGGGATATCCGTTGCGTCGATATGCGCCTGAATCAGGCGCTGACAGAAGGCGTGAAATGTGGAGATGTCCGCCCCCGTGAGCAGAACCCGCTGGCGTTCAAGTGCTCCGATTTGCTTGTGAATGTCGGTATCATCACCGCCTTGTACGGTGATATGGCGGATTTCTTCGTTGAGTGCGGTCTCAATGCGTTCGCGCATTTCTGACGCCGCCGCTTTGGTAAAGGTGAGTACAAGGGCGCGGTCAAGGGAGAGTTCTCCCCTGCGTACCTGCGAGATGATACGCTCCACGAGAACACGGGTCTTACCGGAGCCTGCCGCTGCTGCAACGAGGATATTCTGTCCACGTGTCTCAATCGCTTTTTCCTGATCTTCGGTAAACTGCATCTTATGCGTCATCGCTCTTCACCTCCCCACGTACCATGCGTGCAATTTCCTCCATTGCCGCCTGTGCATTATCCGCAATATCATGGTAGCTGTACCCGAGATCCGGATCAAAGGAGCAAATAGCGTGATAGGAACAGAAGGTGCACGCGTTGCGCTCACGAAAACGATATGGAGCAACCTTTATATTTCCATGTAGAATTTCCTCGGCAGTCTCACGTACGAGCTGCGGAAGATACGCGAGCAGCTGTTCAAACTCTTCTTGTGAATGAATGTACTTTGCCGAGTTTTTGGAGATGCTGCCGTCCTTATTCAGTGAGATACAGAGATGATCTGCCAATTTATCAATCTTCGTCATGATCTCCGCATCGTCAAGCAGCATTCCGGTCAGCAGCATTCCATTTGCTACTTTCTTTTGCAGCTCCGCATCATCAAGACGAACCTTAGTGTCGACGACTGGATTTACCACGGGGGCATAGAGCATGCCTGCGGGAAAGCTGTCTGTAGGATCGAGAAAGCTGCGTATTACAAAGAGGTAGAGCAGCAGCTGCATCTTCAGCCCGTGCCTGATCTCCGGCAGGAGCAGAGATGTCGCCCCCGTCTTATAGTCGATTACGAGATAGTAGTCACACTCTTTCGTTGCGTCAAATCGGTCGATCTGCCCGCGCAGAGAGAGTGTCATCCCGTTTTTGAGTTGAAATTCCATCAACGGAATGTGATCGCCGTGTCGTCCGAAACTGATCTCGAAGCCGTGCGGGTGAAAGGACGACGCCTCTGCCCATGAGGTGAGATGACGAATGACCTGCTGTGCCGTACGTCGGATCCGTTCGATACGGTGGCGGTAACTGGCACGGCTATCGAGGACGGAACTCCGTATTTTCGGCACGAGAGCTTTCAGCAGTTCGTCGATCTTTTCCCTGCCCTCGGCCTCTGCGGCACACCAATCGTTCTTATGCTTCGTACTTACCCACGCGCCGTATTCATGCAGGATCTCGTGCAGGAGTGTACCGAAGTCGCTGCTTTGAAACTCGTAGACATCGCGTTCTCTTAGGCCGAGTCCATACATTGCAAAGTGACGGAATGGACATTGATGAAAAGTTTCGAGTCGTGTCGTACTGCCGCTGATACGTCCGCTGCGGGCAAACAGTTTCGCGGCAATCCCTGCAGAAAGCCGCTCCTCATGCGGAGAGGCAAAGAGTCCGCGCACCATCAGGCGCAGCAGCGGATGCATCGCCACATCGCTGCGCATCCAGTTGTAGACATCGTTCCACAGGAGCTGCATCTTCCCCTGCTCCCGCTGTTCCAGCAGTGCACCCGCGAGAGATGAAAGAACCGGATGCGGAGCAGACAGGACGAGATCGTCTGTGCGTTCAACCATGGCAAGCGGAATCGAAAGGAGGCTTGGACAGAGCATGCGGAGTCGTGCTACGAGGGGCGATGGTGCGAGCGCCGTGCCGTCAACGGAGGAGAGCGCATAGGATACCCAGAGATATTCGCGCGCCTCGGTGAAACCGCGGTAGAGTTGATAGCGTTCCAAAAAGCTCTGCTCATGGCTGCCGCCGTAGATTGTATACCCTGTATGCGCAAGCGATTCACGGATGGCAAGGCGTTCTGCATCCGAAAGAACTCCTTGCGGCGCTCCTGCGCGCGGCATTGTCCCCGCATTCGCGCCGACGATATAAGCGGCGCGGATTCCCGCGAGACTGTTCTGATCGAAGGAGGCAATCGTGACATGATCCAGTCCGGGCGGGATAAGCGCAATTTCGAGAGCATCCAGTCCGTCTCCGAGCAGCTCCTCAAAGTCACGGGCAGAGATATCCTTGTCTCCGCTGACCTCAACCAGCTGCTCGAGCAACGTCATACAGGAAGCCCAGATCTGTCTGTGTGCCGCCGCGTCCGCAAGCCTCCCATCTGCATCGGCTGTCGTCCTCCATACCTCGAGTGTCTGTGGTACTTCGAGTGTTGTAAGGAAGTCATAGAGTGCACGCGTGCGCTCATATGCCGTGCTCTCCGTGCGGCGAAGGATCTCCGTCAGGATGGAGAGCGGCGCAGCAATGCGTCTACGTATCACATCGAGCGCAATCTCTTCGGCGATCCGAGGCGCATTCTGTGCGTTGTCCTGCTCCTCTTTCGGAATGGAGCGGCGCACAAAGTTCCATTCATCCGTTGCCGTCCACTGATGCTCTGAGCGAATCCCGAATGCCAGACAGTAATTCTCAAGTCGATCGATGATCTCCTGCCAGTCTGCACACGGCAAGGAATTCTCCTCCGCTTCATCGGATTGCTCCGTCCACACGGGAAAAAATCCCGTACGCAGGGCGCGAAATACGGTATCATAGCCCCATCCTCTCCATGCCGCCTGTGCTGCGGCACGCAGGAGTTCGGCAAGCGGATGATGACTGCTTGGTCGTTTTGCATCCAGATAGCATGGTATCCCACAGTCCGCAAATGCCGGCATCAGGAGCCCCTCATAGGTGTCGATATCGCGCACGAGTACCGCAATATCGCGATAGCGATACCCATGTTCCCGCACAAGCCGCAGGATATCGGCTGCCGCCGCCTCTGCCTCAAGGCGCGGATTCGCCGCTTCTGCAAGCCGCAAAGCTCCATCCTCTATGGGGGCGAGATGCGCATGTCCGAACAGCTGCGCCTCGACTGCGATAAGCGATGGCTTTCGTGTGCGCTGCTGCCCGTGCATAAGATGGATTTCGGGGGCGGAAGCAGGATCTATTTCCATGAGTAGATGTGTCAGTGCCTGCATGGTCTGATAGGAGCGCGCAAAGAGCCCCGTATCCAGTGTGTTTTCCGGGAGATTGACACGTACGTGATCGCCCTCTTGGCATCCATCCATCGTAAGAGTCACATGAATGGTGTCCGCTGTTTGGAAGAGTTCGCGAAAAACCTCCATTTCCTGCGGATTAAAAAAATCGAATCCGTCGACCCAAATCTCGGCTCCGTGCAGAAAGGGCGCGTCTTTCAGCTGCTTCGCAAGACGATCCATGCGATCGGTCTGATCGGTCAGGCGTCCCTCCATGCGCACGGAGAGTTCGTCCATGATAAGCGCGAGTTCCGTGAGTTTTTGAGAGAGTCGCTCCTGCGTATGCGCGCTGTCCTGCGCTGTATCCCGCAAAAGCGCGGGACTCAGGCGATAGCGTTTGAGTTCTGCAATGGCACGTGCGATGGTTTCGGTAAAGCCCCGCTTGCCAACGGAACGTGCGAAGACGGAGAACTGATCCCTATGACTCAGCAGGATATCCTTAAGCAGGATACGTCTGCCGATTTCACTGATTCGCGGCAGATGCGCCCCCCCTGTTTCGAGGAGTACCTGACGTGCGAGACGTCGAAAGCCGAACACATAGGTTTGCAGAAAGCCCGCACTGTGCGTCAGAGCCTCGGCAAGCGCACGCTCCGCCGCATAGGTCATATGCTCCGGAACGAGGAGGATGCGCTGTCTTCCGAGCGGCTCGCGTACCAGAACCTCTGTCATCGCCGCCAGAGAAGCATGCGTCTTGCCCGTGCCTGCACGTCCGATGATAAACTCGAGTTTTGCCGTCATAATGCCTCCAAGCCGCCCTGTGTAAAGCGAGCCCTGCTGCCATTTGCCGTGCGCAGGACTTCAAGATGTACGGGAATACGTGCACGCAGCTCCTCCACATGAGAGATGATGCCGACAAGACGTCCGTCCTCCTGCTGTACCTCGAGCAGCGCGCGAATGGCAACGTCGAGTGTTTCGCTGTCGAGTGAGCCGAAGCCCTCGTCGATAAAGATCATGTCGAGGTGCATGCCGCCTGCATAGTGCTGCACGACATCGGAAAGCCCGAGCGCAAGAGCGAGGGATGCGAGAAAGGTTTCTCCGCCAGATAGCGTACGCGAGACACGCGGAAGCCCCGTGTACTCATCGAACACATCGATCTCCAGCCCCCACCACTTATTCTTATGACCACCCTCGCCGTGTATGAGACGATAGCGTCCACGGCTCATCACAATGAGGCGCGCGTTTGCTGCCTCAATGACATCACTCAGGATCGAGCGGAGCACATAGGTCTGAAAATGCACCAGATAGGGCGCTTTCGCCGCTGCGACGGAGGCGAGCTTGCCGATCACACGATAACGCTCTGCACGTTCCGCACCGACTTTTTCGAGCTCCTCGATGTCACTCAGCATGCGTCGGAGTGCGCTGCATCGCTCCGTGCGGCTCCCCTGCTCCCGTGCGTGTTCACGCACGGCCTGATCGGCAGCAGTCTCTGCGGCTTTGAGTGCCTCCATATCGGGGGCAATGCATCCATCTGCTACACTCTTCGCCTGTTGAAACAACTCCTCTGCGGTTTTGCGCTCACTGTCATAGAGATTGATCCGTTCACGCACCTTTTCCAGATGTTTGTTGTCTGACCATTTTCCCTCGATCGCCGCATGATACTCCGACTCGGAGGTGAAGCCGGAGGATTCGCGCGCGTGCACATACTCCGTCTGTGCCGTCTGTGCGCTCTGTGATGCTTCCTCTGCAGAACGTCGTGCCGCCGCCTGTGCACTCTCTGCACGCGCATGTTCGGCGGCTGTTTTATTTGCCTTTTGGAGAGCGTCAGCATATGCCTTCTTTTCCCGCTCCACGTCCTCTTTCAGGTGGGAAATATGCGCGTCGAGAAGTGCACGGTCACGGTATTCCTCGGGCAGCTGCGCCTCGAGCACAGCCTTCTCCCCCTCGTATTTATGAAGGAGATCACGATTTTTCTGCGCCTCGGCTTCCTGTACCTGCTGATCGGTCAGCATCTTTTCAAGGCGAGCCTTCTGTTGGCTGCGCCGTGCGGCGCGTTCCTGACGTTCCCGTGCTGCACTCTTGAGTTCCTCCTCACGCTGCTCAACGCGCTGCGAAAGGCTTTCCAGTGTAGCCGAAGAAAGATACTCGTCCAGCAGTTCCTGCTCATGGGCGCGGCTCTGTATCGCCTGCGCATGTCGCGCTTTGGTTTCTTCCAGACTGCGGGCAGATTCCTGCGCAGACTGTTCGGCAGAGTCCACGGCTTTTGCACACTCCTCCACCGTCTGCTCGGATGGAATATCCTCCGTGTGGATGGCGGGCGTCGGGTGTGAAAGTGCCCCGCAGACGGGGCATGGCGTGCCGTCTGCAAGCATTTCAGCAAGGCGCGCAGCACTGCCGAGATCATAGAGCATCTGCATCTGGCGCAGCTTCGACTTCGCAGCGGTCAATATTTCCGTAGCAGTCTGCCATGTCTGCTGTGCCGCCTCTTCCTTTCTGCCCAGTTCCGTTGCCTGCACATTCCATTCGGCAATGCGGGCGGCGGTGCTCTGACACCGCTTCAGGAGATTCTGCTCGTGCTGAAAAGCCTCGCGTGTCGCCAATATTTTTTCAAGAAGGGCTATACGCTCCTCATTCTCGACTTGTTCCGCACGCAGGGTTTCAATACTGTGTGCATTTTTTTTCGTGCTCTCCTCGGTGCGGGTATTGGATGCACGAAGCTCCTCTATGATGTTTTGACAATCATGGAGTTGTTTTGCGCGCTCTGCATAATCCGAAAAAATCTTGATTTGTTCCACTTTCTTCGCGCGCTCCGGCTCTCGCTGCTCTTCCGACTTCAGTATCTCCTGTGCTGCTTGGAACGCCGTTTTTGCAGCAGAAAAACGGGCATCCGCTTCCTTTTGTTCGTCTGCCCGATGTTTTTCCAGAGCTGCTGCCTGTGTGGCGGCGTTCTCCTTGTAGAGGACGGGTTGAGCGCGCTGTGCACGTTCCAGTCGCATACGAAAATCCTGCACAGACTCTGCCTGCGCCTCTTTTTCTGCCAGACGCTGCTTTGCCGCAGTGAACTCGCGCAGCTTCTGTTCTGCCGCTGTCCCCGCCTCGCGCGCACTGCGCGCCTCTCTTTGGCTGTGCTCGAGAGCTTTGAGTTCCGCGGCATGGCTGTCAATTTTCGCCGTCAGTTCGGCAATACGTACGCGCAGTTCATCGCTTGTGCTCAGATTCTCCGCATGCAACATTCGGTCAATCTGTGCGCGTTCCTCGTTTGCCGTACGCTCGAGCTGGATGGACTCCTGAAGCAGAGCCTCCTCGAGACGCTGATATCGTTCCGTGCGAAAGATGCGCTGCATAATCGCGCTGCGATCCTTGACCTCGGCAAGCAGAAACCGCTGAAATTGTCCCTGCGGAAGAAGTACAACCTGACGGAATTGATCGGCGTCAAATCCAATGAGCTGACCGATGCGCTTCGACACCTCAGTCACATTGGAAGCGAGCAAAATCTCATCCCCACTCTCCCCTACATCCGGAAGTTGATAGAGCTGACCTGTCGGTGAACGCGGCCTCATCTTACCGCGTGACATGCGTTCGTAGGCAGGTGAACGCAGGACGCGATAGCGGCGATGACCGAGTGCAAAGACATACTCCACCTCCGTTGTCCGCTCCGGAGGAGCCGTGGAGGAACGCAGTGTCGCATCCTTACGAATGTTGCCGCTCGATTCGCCGTACAATGCAAATACAATTGCATCTAAAATTGTTGTCTTGCCTGCCCCCGTCGCCCCGTGAATCAGCACAAAGGGAGCATCCACGACGGCACCTTCGAAGTCGAGCACCTGCTCCTCGACATAGGAACCGAATGCCTGCAGGCGAAGTTTCAGCGGTCTCATTCTGCACGTTCCCCCTGTTCCATCGCGTCGATCACACGGATGAGTTCCCTGCGCTCCGCTTCCGTCATTTCCGATGCGGTTACGTCAGCATAGAACTCGGAGAAGAGATGAAGATCGGACTTTCCACGCTCATAGCTGCGCTCCGTGGAGGAAAGCCGGTTCACGTTGATGTTAGGCCGCATAATGGTAAAGAGATTCGGATAGATCTTGCGCAGCTTCTCATGTGCGGCAAGCACGGCGTCCATATCGAGCAGCTCCACGTAGATATAGTCGTCGTGTGGGAGAAGGTCAAAGTCTTTGTGCATCAGTTCGTCCATCATCCCGCTGACAATGCGTACATCATGGCGCGGTCTCAGCGGATAGAACGTATGAGAAGCTGCTCCCGTAGCATCAAGTTCGATAAGTTCGACTCCTTTTTTCTGACGTGCCTCATCGAAGGAATATTTCAACAGAGAGCCGGAGTAACGGATGTGCTCCGCTCCTGCGCGCTGAGGAGCATGCAGATGTCCAAGTGCTGTATAGGAATATGCGGCAAAGTTCTCCGCACTTACCTGATCGCTGCCACCGACGGAGAGCGCATGTTCCGACTCCGAGGTCTGTCCGCCGATGACAAAGGCATGCGCCACTGCCACACTGCGCGCGGAGAGCGGAATTTGTGCACGAGCTGCCGCAATCTGCACGGCAAGCGCTCTGTCGAAGGACAGGTTTTCATCGAGCGCAAATGCCTCACGTACATGCGGAGGATCCCCATAGGGGATGAGCGAGAAATACACATCGCCGTATTCATCCGACAGCACGACAGGCGGCTCTGCGGCGCGCACAATCCCCGCCGGATAGATGCCGGACGCACGAAGAAGCTGTGCGCCAAAATTAAGACGCACAGCACTGTCATGATTGCCGGCAATGTAGAGCACCCGAATGCCCAGCTCTGCAATCCGTGTCAATATTTCGTTAAAGAGATTCACTGCCTCCGGCGGCGGGATGGCGCGGTCATAGACATCCCCCGCAATGATGAGGGCGTTTGGATGTACATCCTTGCAGAGTGCAAGCAGTTCTTCCAATACATACGCCTGATCCTCCGTCATGTGACGCTGTCCAAAGAGTTTCCCCAAATGCCAGTCTGCCGTATGGATGAACCGCATTGCATTCCCTCATCTCGTCTTACGAATGTGTTTCTTCGGCAAGAATTTTTGCGACAGATGAACTACCGATGCCCAAACGGTGAACGCCCATCGCCAAAAATTTCTTTGCCGTCTGATAGTCCCGAATGCCGCCGGATGCCTTGACCTTGCACCGTCCACGCGCTGTATCGAGCATGATGCGTAGCTGCTCCTCCGTTGCACCCGTCCCCAAGAATCCCGTTGCCGTCTTGACGAAGTCTGCGCCCGCCGCAATACTCACCTCTGTCGCCTGCGCGATCTCCTCCGGTGTCAGCTGGCTTGCCTCGAAGATGACCTTGACCTGCACATCCCTTGCGTGTGCTGCATTGACAACGGCACGTATCTCTGCCTCGACCTCCGCCCATCTGCCGGAGCGTGCAAGCCCGTAGTTCATCACCATATCGAGTTCTTCGGCACCGTACTCCATATAGTAACGCGCCTCAAGCTCTTTTACGGCAGCGGGTGCCTTCCCATGCGGGAAGTCCAGCACTGTGCACACACGAGTTTTGGTATTGCGGCACATCTCCACGGCAAGCGGAATATCTGCCGGCTGCACACAGACCGAGCAGCACTCCTGCTGCACTGCCTCCGCAATCGCCGCACGTACCTCATCGAAGGTCATCGCGGGACCCAGCGGAGAGGAATCAATATATCTGCTGAGTTTCATATGAGCTCCTTTCATTCTGCCGCAATCATATTCTTAAGCGCTGCTTCATCCAAGATCGGAATACCGAGATTTTCCGCTTTCTGCAGCTTGCTTCCCGCCGCTTCGCCTGCGACGAGGTAGTCGGTCTTCTTTGACACAGATCCTTTTACCGTACCGCCGTGAGCGGTGATGAGTGCCGCACATTCCTCACGGGAAAGTGTCGGCAGCGTCCCCGTGATGACGAAACTCTTTCCATCGAGAGCCGCGCCGGCGCGCTCCATCGGAGCACTCACAAAGTTCACGCCTGCCGTACGGAATTTGTTGAGCAGAGCACGTCCGGATTCCGACCTAAAGAATTCCGAGAGTTTCTGCACGCTGATCTCCCCCATATCGGGAACGGCGCGGATCTTCTCCGGATCTGCGAGCGCCGCCTCCTCCAGAGCGTCGATGGACGGAAATGCCTGCATGAGAGAGATCGCAGCCGCACGTCCAATGCCGGAGATTCCGAGTCCCGTGAGGAGGCGATCCGGTGTATTCGCCTTGCTCGCCTCGATTGCGGCAAGACGATTGTCGACGCTCTTTTCTCGTCCGATCAGACCGGAGGAAATGAGTTCATCTCGATGTAAATGTAACGAATATATATCAGCGATATCATGCAGATAACCCGCATGTGTCAGCGCAATGATTGCCGATTCGCCAAACCCTTTGATGTCCATGGCGTTACGGCTGACAAAGTTCAAGATGTGGTTCTCCACCTGTGCGGGGCACGCCGGATTCTGACATTTCATATCCGCCGTATC
>ERZ773035.2049-NODE-2049-length-13590-cov-23.106465_pt1 | contig 13590 bp, 26 predicted proteins | sample MGYA00511487_ERZ773035 | MGnify/ENA primary metagenome ERZ773035 (study PRJEB29015, sample SAMEA2737985) | human oral metagenome | biome: human oral; feature: human-associated habitat; material: dental | place: China | collected 2024 ...
GTCATACGGTCAAACCACTTCGCATAGGGCGTCTGCACCTCCAAGAACATATGCATCTGCCGCCCGCTGATTTTTACCTCTCCGTTCGCCTCGTCAAAAATCGGTGCAATCTCCATCGTCGTTGTCATCTCTTCTCCTCCTCCAAACCTCTTACAAACTCCTCAATACAGGAGATCAGTCCCTCGCGCGTTACGGGCACATTCCACTTGGTATAGAGCTCGTCCCATACATCTTCCATGTGCAAGAACAACTTTTTCCGAAGCATGTAATCCCGCGTCTTCATCCCCTTCACCTCCACCACCTCCGCATGACCGTCCGCATACGTCACAAAGAAATCCGCCGTGTAGGTGATAGGTTTCTGCCGCTTCCCCGTATTATCCGTGAATCCCTCAAGGAGCGTGTAGGACTGCTGGAAGGCAATGCGCACCACCTTCCCCGCCTGCTTGTCCGCAAGGAGTTCAAGGTACACTTCCGCCTCGCGCTTGCTATCGAACGTGCGACCGCATATCCTCGTTTTTCGCGCGTTGTACTTGTTTGGCTTCTTTCCCTTTGCACGCAGGAGGCGCATCACATTCTTGACTGCCTCCCTAGCCGTCGGGTCGGGCTTCTTGCACGGATGATACTCGTCCATGTCGTAACCTCCTCTCAAACGCTGCTTTCGTCCATCCGTAGACCAAAGAGTGTAATCTGATCGTCGTTGTCTTGGATTCGGTTGTCCTCACCCATCCACCAGCGCATGACCTCTGCGCCTGTCTCCCACTGCGTCGGTAAGCCGTCCGCGCGACGCTTGTCAATCATACGTTGAAATGCCGCCTCGTAGGCTTTGGCGTACTGCGGCCAACGTTCAGCGTCTCGCCGCATCCCTTTCGACCCCTGATAGGGACACATGATACACCCGAGACGTTTCTCCCCCTCGTCGTAGAGGGAACAGTAGGGTACGTTGTAGGTGTGGATATATTCCCACACATCCGCATCCGACCAGTCGATGATCGGGTGCAGATATTGCTTATTACGGTGCTGATTGCACGTCTCAACCATTTGCCGATTGGCACGTCGCGCGGATTCGGCGTGTCGCACTCCGGTCACCACAAATCTACCTTTGCCGCCGCCCTCCTTGAGGTACTGACAGCAATAGCGCACCATACGCGTGGGCGGCATCCGCTTTTCGGGGATGAGCCGCCACATCGACTTTTCGGGCACGTTGCGCCCCTCCCACGCCTCCGGATAGCATCGTCGGATGAACTGCACCAATTCCGGCGGGTCAACCGTTGTGACGTTGTAGTGCGCGTCGTATTTGACGCCCGCCCGCTTGCACAGGTCAAGCACGACACAACTATCTTTGCCGCCGCTGAACGCGACATAGTAGCCCTCGGGCGGTTGATGCAGACGCAGACGGTTCATGGCGACTTTCACTTTATCGACTTCGCCGTAAAGTGTGAGTTCTTTCAGCACGACTGCACCTCATCCGTATAGTTCTTCTCTCAGATCGTCAATCAACTCTGAGAGTTCCTGCCTATCCATGTCTAGGAGCGGATAATCGTCTACGTCGTACCCGAGTTCACGCAGGAGTATTTTTGCGTATTCAAGCTGCCCTTTTGTAGGCTGTTCCATCTCGCCGCCTCCTCAGAAATACCCGCGTGCCTTGTTCTTCTCGTTGACGCGCTTCTGCACCTCGCCGCGGAGATATTCGTCATATCCGAGCGCATCAAGCCATGAGACGCAGACCGTGATCACGTCCGTGAGTTCTTCTGCAAGGCGATCTGTTGCGGAAACGGAACACCAATTTTCTTCAATGATTTCCGCCTCTTGCACGACCTCATTCGTCTCCTCAACGAGCTTCGCAATCCAAGCCATCCGTTCCGCGTCGCGAAATTTCGTACACGGCTGCGGCTTCGTCATGTCGGTGCCCGTTTTCAGCTTCAGCCGCTCATTCTCCCGTTTCAATTCCTCGTTTTCCGCTTGCAGTTGGTCGAGTTTTTTTGTCTGTCCCCATATCTCAGCCACAGCAGCCCGAAAGGGTTCCTCCAAACGCGCGCACACGCCATTTTGGCGCTTATTCTCTGCAAAGAAGTCTCTGATTTCCCGCTTATCCTGTTCACTCAATTCTGCCATCTCAGCACGCTCCTTTCATGCGCCAGTCAGCGCCCTTAATCTCTACCCTCTCGCACATCCCGTAGATGCGCGACATAATCCGTTGCCCCTGCAGATCGTCAATCACGTTGCCCCGCGCGTCCACCGTTGCCATGTGTGCAATGACCTGCGTTGGACTGTAGTTGCTCGTGACGACCATCGGAAGCATCTCGTTGTACCTGTGGTTGACGATGCAAAAGAGCTGCTCGCCGACCCACTCCGTCATCTTCTCCGCGCCGAGATCATCCAGCACGAGAAACGGCGTATTCTTCACCGCCTGTACCGCCTCCGAGGTCGTCCCGTCCTTGAACGAGTTGCGGATGTCTGCCATGAGGTCAGGCACCGAGGCAAAGAGTACAGGGCTTCCCGCCTTTGCCCGCTCGTTGGCAATGATCGCCGCGAGCTTGGTCTTGCCCGTGCCTTTCTCACCGTGGAGAAACAGCCCCTTAATCTCGTCCGCGACCATCATGTGTGCCGCATCGACCGCATCCCTGTTTGCCGCCGTGACAGCGTAATCCGCGAACGTGTCCCCTTCGTACGCCCTAGGAATACGGGCAGAGGCAAAAAGTCGTGAGATGCGCAGACGTGCCAGACGGTTACGCTCGTGGCGGCATCGTCTGAGAGCATAGCAGAACCGCCCGTCGTGGACTTCGACGACAGGAATCATTCCCTGAGAGGGTTGCTTGCAGACCTCTCCCGTGCATCCCTTGCACCGTTCCTGTGCGCACTCAATATCCGCAATCTCATCCCGATGCCGCTTGATCTCCTCCGCCGGGAGGTCGTAACTTCCACGGAGGGACGTAGTCGCGGTCGGCGGCGTGGAAATCTTGATACCGCTCTTCAAGAGCCACGCGGCTATCGTTCCTGCCTGTTCCACCTTGCTTCACTCCTTTCCGCTCCGCCTTGAAGCCGTCCCGCTTCCACCGCTCCAAAATCGCCGTGATATAGCGCAGACTGCGCCCGTTGGAGAGGGCAGCCTCCTCGATGGCAGACGTTACCCAGAGAACGCCGTATTCGTCGGTAAGGTCGATGAGCCTATCACGCTCGATCTTTCCCGAGAGGGGATGGATGTTGTTCTCGAACGTACGCACCACCTCCCCAAGATCCTTTTCCTCGATAGGATGATCGCGCGCGGCAGCAGCAGCTTTGTCTAACTGTCTAGCAGTCTTGTCTTGTCTATTTAATGCCGCACTATCTGCCGCACTATCTGCCGCACTATCTGCCGCACTATCTGCCGCACTATCTGTAGCACTATCTGTAGCACTATCTGTAGCACGATCGGGAACAGTCAATTTATACAGGGTCGTCTTTTTCCCTGACGCCTTGAAATCAATCCACCCGAGCTGCTTCAGCCTGTTCTTTGCTTTCGTGATGGTATGCACACTTCCGACTTGGATCATATCTTGCAAGCGGCGATCAGAGCACCCGAACCACTCCTGAAACATCAGGTCATTATCAATGCTCAGAAGCATTGTATAAACCGCTATTTCGTTGGAGCCGATTCTATCGTCCACCGATGCTGCCCTCGCAAACATTCTGAACCTGTCAATCAGTGTCAGCATATCTTCACCTCGCTTTCAACCTGTACACCTTCGCAATCCGCTCATCAATCCGTACCGGCTCGATGATGTACCGTTTGAGAAAATCCTCCTGCCCGATACGGCGTTTGTCCACAAACTCTACACCAACGGTTGAATGACAGTCATAGAGCTTATCTATGCGTTCCGGGAAGGGGACAAAGATATTGATACCTCTGTCCGTCTCCCCGACAACACTGCCAACCAGAATCATTTGATCTCGCCCGTCTCCGGGTCAACATTATCCGGAACATCCTTTGCCGCACTCATAAACTTGTTCTGCTTCGGCGCATCCTCAGTGGGTGTATCCTCGACTTCAACGGCCTCTGCCTCGATGTAGTCCGTCTCGTCCGCCTCACTGACCATGTCTGCCGCGATTGATGTCTTGATGGTCTCGTCGGCACTCAGCGTGCGTGCAAACTCCGTTTTGATCGGGGCATATTTGAGGCATGCCTTGAGGACGGTCTTTTTCGCCATCTCGTCAAAATTCGTCGTCCAGGGAGATGTATATCCTTTCTTGTAGGCGAAACTGTATTTCTTGGCGAATTCCTCCACCTCGTCGCGTCCCATGACGTGAAAGCCATATCCGCCGCTCTTGGTTTTGAACATGGCGTAGTAGTGCGTGACTGCGCCGCGCTTGCCCGTTGTCGGGACGTGCCGCAGCTTCGGCTCAAGCCCAAACTCGTACGCAAACTCATCGTTCTCGTACACTTCGTGCGCCTGGATGATGGTGACTTCCCCGCTACGGTACGCGAGATCGAGAAGTCCCTTGTAGCCAAGCTGGAACTGACACTCCATTGTCCCGTGATTCTTGTATGGGATAAGATACGCCTGCCCGAGCGGGGTATTCGGCTCGACGCCCAGCTGCGCCGCCTGCATCATCGCTCCGAGGAAACTGGCCGGCGTACACTCACGCAGTGTCGGATTCGTGCTGAGTGCAGTGAGCACCATGCGCGTGAATCGTTCGGGGGTAAGGACGGAGGGCAGTGCTTTCGCGATTTGCCCCTCCATCGATACGATCAAGTCTTTGATCGTACGCTGTTGTTGTGCCGCTACGCTCTTCTGTTCCTGCGCTTTCTGGATTGCGCCGCCTTTTACACTTGCCATGATGATTGTCTCCCTTCTTTATCCGTCAGCTGATGCGCAGGACGCGGGTCGGCTTGCCCTGCTTGGCATACTTTGCATAGATTTCCGGCTCCTTTTCCTTGAGCATCTTTTGATCGATGCTCGTGCGCCCCGCTTGTGTTTTCCATGAGACCTTATAATCTCCCGCATAACCGAGTTCATAGTCTCCGAGCATTTTACGGAGCTGGTTCTTATAGAGTTCGAGGTCTTCTAACATCTGCTTCTTAGCAGAGTCAAGCTCTTGGATGCGCTCGACAATTGACGCAGCATCCTCGGGGAGCTTCAGCGACTCTGTGACGCCACCCCGGAACTCTGCCGCAAGGGCTTCCCTGCAGCTCTCTGTCCCGTCCACCTCCGGCATGGTACCCGTGGTGACATGGTTCCAAAAGTCAACCTCGGCCTCAAGGAGTAGGTCGATCTCAGCGTTATTGCGGGGGATCTCCTTCCAGACGAAACGATTCCCCCCAATGAGTACGGCGATGTACCACCGATCACATCCGGTCACCATCATGTAATGCTGACACTGGACATAGTAGGCGGCGGGTACTTCGTCGTCCTCCCACTCCTTCGCCGCGAATCCGTTGCAGGTCTTGCACTCAAGCCCTGCGTTCTCACCAACAACCATGCGGTCAACACTTGCAAGGATAAAGGAGCACGGTTCGTCCATCTGGAGGAGTCCGCGCCGCTGCACTTTCTTTCCCGTGAGCTCGCAGAATCGTTGTGCGACTGCCTCCTCAAGCACCTTCCCCCAGTAGACATACTCGTTTCCGCTGAGGTCTTCCGGCGCTGCCCTGCCCGTCTTTTCAAGCCAGAGCTGGAAGGGCGACTTCCAGCGGTTGAGACCGACGATGACAGAGGCATCGCTCCCGCCAATTCCTGTGCTCCGTGCTTCGAGCCATTTCACTTCATCTTCCATTTCTGCAACGGTCATGATGAGTTTAGCCATTGTTATTCCTCCTCATCCGTGATATAATCACGGTATAGCTTTATTGCCTTGCGCCTTGAGCGGTTGCCGCCGCCTCGGGCGCTTTTTCTTTACTCATCTTCATCTTCCTCGGGTGCATCCTGCGTTGTTTTGCCTCCTGCAAGCTGGACGATCTTTTCTTTCAGCTCGGCGTTCTCTTTCTTGAGCCGCTCCACCTCGTGATAGTATTCCATCCTCTTATCGTTTGCCTCACTGATCTTCTGACGCGTTGTTGCAGATTCCTGTACGAGATCCCGGTATTCGCTCAGAGTGATCTGCACCGTGAGTTCTCCTGGGCAGACAAAATTATCCGTCCATTCGTGTTTGTAGCCTTGACACTTCCCGGAGAGGATTTGATTCTCCGTTGACTTCTCATTTTCCATTGCTATACACTCCTTCTTTTCCGTTCAGTTCACGCATTCGTACATTCGCCTCGTCCTGCGTGCCGTAGATGTAGATATCCAGCTCCTCCACGCCGTCCACGATGCGGAACACTCGCCACATTGTCAAGATGCCTCCGACGATCTCGCGGCGCACGCTCCACTTCGTCATGACTGCGCCTCCTCGAACCCCATCAACTTCACCATGCGCACCGCATCATCGTGACGCTCGTTCGCCTCCGCCTCAGTATCCGCATGATTCCAAATGCTCGGATTGTCCTCTGCGAACGCCGCAACACCTGTGCGCCATGCGTCACGATGCGGATCTTTGTACGTCATGACAGCGACGTTCAATCCGTCGCGTTCCAATATCGTCCTGCGTACTGCAATCGCATTCTTCATCGCTCACCCTCCTTGACCCAGTATGTCACCTTGATCTCGTCGCCGGGGTAAATCTCCCCCTTGCGGTCGAGGAGCCACGGATTCAACTCCTCGATACCGCTCTTGTATTCGAGGATGTAACGCTTCGTCCCCGTGTTCTTCGCGCAGAACTCCTCTGCGATGCCCCAGATGGTATCTCCGGGGCGAACGACGTACGTCTCCTCGATGAGCACGGCGTTCTTGTCGTTGTCCCAAGGGTTACATGCCCCCGAAAAGAGGATCGCAGCCCCCGCGATGCAGCATCCGGCAATGAGCTTCTTCGCCTCTATCATGCGACTGCCTCCTTTTTGGCACTGCGCAGCCCGCGATATGCGGGCATTTTCGCGATATGATCGTCGAGCCAGGACTCCTTCATCTTGCGCTCGCCGCCCGTCGGGTCGATCGTCCAGATCAGCTCGCCGCGTCCCATCTTCGCCGTCACAACGTCGGGCGTGATATCCAGACGCCGCGCGATCTCCTCGCGTCCGATCAGACGATCCTTTTTCTCTGGGGCGGGCTGCTGCGGCTCTGCCGCAGTCATTTGCACTGCCGCCAGCTCCTCACGGACGATGCTGCGGACAATCTCGGCGAGATCTTCTTTCAGGACATCAAACGGATTCGTTGACATGGTTTCACCTCCTTTCTGTGCTGTTGTTGATCTCACGCTGCGCAGACTGCCCGCCCAGTGTCGAAGATTTCCTCCGGGGCGATGTAATGCAGCTCTGCGCGTCCCGTCTTGGAGTTGATCGTCTTCGTATAGAACTTGTAGCGGTACGTCCCATCGGTGTCATTGCGACCGCAGAACAGCACGATGTTCTCGCGCGGCTCGGTGAGCGTGCCCGCCTCGTCGTCGGCGTGCAGATACTTGACCTCGACCGCCTTTGCTCCGCAGAGCTTCGCGATCTCACGCAGGTTCTGCTTAAACGTCTGTACGGACATGATTGCGCTGCCCTCCAGCCATACGCGGCAATTGTCGAACTTCGCGATGCAAGAGAGTGTTTTTCCCCGTGCTGAGACGACGTTGTTCATGTCCCACTTGAGTCTCATAGCTGATTCTCCTCTCTTTGTAGTTGTTCAAATTATTGAACCACCTTGGTAAAAAAATAAGCCTTGATGTCTTGCGGCGTCGCATCCAGCAGTGTGATAGTCCTATCGATTTCGCCTTGACCAAAAGGGATGCGGTTGTTCATCTTCAATGAAAGTGTTCGTGAAGAAACGCCTAGCGCCTTTGCAAACTCTTGCTGCGTTCCGAACTTTTCTACGATTCGCCCGCGAAGCTTGCTATAATCAAACCCCATTGTCATCCTCCTTTCTTTAAGTTCAATTTCTTGAACTTCTTGAATCATATCACCTGTCACCTCCAATGTCAACAACTTTGTTCAAAAATTTTAACTACCAAATTAAACTTATTGAACTTATGTTCATCGTGTGCTATACTACGGATAAACAGCTTTAGAATTGAGGGTGCGATTATGAGACAGCAGACTACACAACAACGCTTAAGAGAAGCACTGTCCGCGCGAAATATGCTCCCAATAGAACTATCTCGCTTATCTGGAATCGGTAAAAGCGCAATCAGTCAATACTTATCTGGCAAGGTTACTCCAAAGCAGGATAAGATATATAAACTCGCCCAAGCGCTTAAAGTGAACGAATCGTGGTTAATGGGCTATGACGTGCCGATGGAGCAATCCCCCGTCCCTGTCTCTGACGATCTACCGGTACTCACACAACGAGACGAGCGTCAAATCGCAAAAGACCTCGAAGATATGCTGCATTCGCTCAAGGGCTCTGCTGCGATGGGAGAACTGGAGGATGAGGAGGACATGGAGCTCTTGAAAGCTTCCCTCCTCCAAGCAATGACCCTCTCGAAGCGCATCGCAAAGAAAAAATTCACGCCAAAGAAATATAGAAAGTAAGTTTCCGTGAGCAGAGGGAATGATATGAATATAAGGGAAATCGTTTCAAAGCTCGTTGAGAAATATAATACACGAAACCCGTTTGAGCTTGCAGACTACCAGAATATTGAAATCGTCTATAGTGAATTGAAATCCGTCCTTGGCTATTACACAAAGTATCGCAGAGTACAGAGCATCATTCTGAGCAACGAGTTGCCAGAGCATCTTGAACGGTATGTATGCGCGCACGAACTTGGGCACGCGATCTGCCACCCGGACATCAACGTCCAGTGGCTTTGTGAGAGTACGTTTTACTCAAAAGGAAAGTTCGAACGGCAGGCAAACACCTTCGCCGTCGAACTGCTACTGCCCGATACTCTGCTACGCGAGTATCCAGATCAGACTATCTATCAGATTGCACGATCTGTTGGCGTACCGGAGGAATTCGTAGACTTGAGAGGTCCATAGGCACCGCGTTAGATCGCGGTGTTAAATAGTCATGTAGGGAGGCTACTATCATGGATTTTATTGATCAGCTCAAACAGTTTTCGACACGCATTGCGAAAATGAAGGACAGTATTCAAACAGAGGAGGCAACAAAGACCTCTATGATTATGCCCTTCTTTCAGTTACTTGGGTATGACGTATTCAACCCGCTGGAGTTCGTGCCAGAATATACGGCAGATGTTGGCATAAAGAAGGGCGAAAAGGTCGACTATGCCATTATGGATGATGACCAAAATCCACTCATTCTGATTGAAGCGAAATGTCATGACGAAGATCTAGGGAAGCATGGATCACAGTTGTTCCGCTATTTCGGCACCACTCCTGCGAAGTTTGGTATTCTGACAAACGGGATTATCTACCGTTTTTATACGGATCTCGAGTCGCCAAACAAAATGGACGATCGTCCGTTCCTCGAGCTCAATTTGCTTGACATAAAGGACAGCCTTGTTCCCGAACTCAAAAAGTTTCAAAAGTCAGCATTTGACCTCGATACAATTCTCACAACGGCTTCAGAGCTCAAATATAATAGCCAGATCAAGCAACTGCTGGCAAAACAGCTTGAAATGCCTTCTGACGAATTCGTGACCTACATCCTCAACAATGTGTATGATGGTCGCAAGACCCAGAAAATCATTGATGATTTTCGAGGAACAATCAAAAAATCGGCTCTATGATAAATGTTGTGGAGACACATTATGTGTCCTGCAACATTTATTTTTTTGTGCGAAAAGAGGTGAGATCAGAATGATAAAACCTGCTGAGTTTGTCAGCTATGTTGATTCGCTCCCGGAGGAGTGCATCGAGATTCGCACGGAGGATGAGATACGTTTCCACATCCCCCGTGTCGATGACGTGAAATGTCCCTCGTGCGGATCGCATCATACCGACGTGCATCAGTACCGACTTCAGACGTTACAGGGGATTCCAAATGCCACGAAGCGATATGTTTACAATCGCCGACGGTATCGCTGCCAAGACTGCGGAAGAACCTTTGTAGAGAACAGTCCTTTTCTTGCGGAGCGGCAGCGCCGGATTGGGAATCGGCTGCGGCAAATTCGTGCACAAAAGAAGATCACGCAGGGGCAGGTAATGGAAGCCGTCGGTATACCTCTTTATCTGTATAAGAGATACGAAGATGACACCGATGCAGAAGTGCCGCCGACGTTAGTCGCAATGCAGATCGCCAACTATCTTGGCGCAGATGTGCTCGAGATATGGGGCGATCAGATTGGTGGGGGGAGTACGTCATGAGGCTTTTTGTACGCGGGGTTCTCATTGGTCTTGTAACGGCTGCTCCGAACGGATTTCACCTAGACATCAAGAAGTTTGCTCGGTATCTGGTTGCATCCGTAGAGGAAGTGGGGGAGACGTTGCATGACCTTGAAGCAGAGGGAATATTGCAGTACGAACAAGAGGGTGAGGCTATTTCTATCTGGACTTCCAGTTACACGGAGGAGAACATAGAACTCAGGGTCGGCTTTCGGCGTGATCCTTCCACCGAGGAGGGATAGCTCCGTATGAAATGTGATCTTGAGAATCGATTAAGGGCGATTCGCCTCCAGCAGAAAAAGCAACAAGAAGAAATTGCCGAACTGGCTGGGGTATCGCGTAGGACATATATACGCTATGAGAACGGATCCATTTCACCGAGCCTTATCTCAGCATTTCGCATTGCTGATGCGTTGGGGATTGATAATCTCAGAGATATATGGACATATAAAAATCCGCATTGACCGACATCAATGCGGATTCAGGAGGGATGATGAATACACTCTGCGACCGAGATTTTCACCTTCACCACCAGTTTCTTGCATAGCGTAGCAGAATTTTATTAAAACTGCAAGGACATTTTTATTGAATTTTAGGACAAATAAGGAGGCGTGAAATGGATGACCAGCAGTCCCGCTATGCTCTTATGCAAAAAATTGCATCCCTCGAGCAGAAAATCCAATACCTTGAGACCATCATCGAGGTACATCACATATCCAAATTTGAAGAAAATTTGCATCGTCTGAAGCTCAACATACGATCCGGTATCCGGCAGCTGTCTGCGGAGTTTCAAGCGATGGAGCATGATCCGCAAAATGCGGAGCGTGTCAGCGATCTGATTGACTATATGCGACAGGTCATCAGCGAACTTGAACGCTTTACCTATTCGGACGGTGCAGATCAGGAAAGTCATCTATAAATCAGGACAGGGAGGAAAACATGAAAACCATCAGTTTCATCAATCTCAAAGGCGGCGTTGGAAAGACGACGATCTCAACATGGCTGGCGTATCTGCTTGCCGAATCGTGGGACTTGCGTGTCCTGTTTATTGACAACGACAAACAAGGCAATGCCTCGCGTTGGCTTGGGGCAGATGAGCGAAAAGGAACGCTCACGAATATCTTGATGGACGGGGCATCTGCGCGTGATGTTTTGCAGAAATCGCAGTACACCAACATCGACTTCATTGCTGCGGATATGGGGCTTGTCGAGGCGAATTATGCCGTCATCGGCGATCAGGAGACGCGGCAGGACTTGATTCTGAAAAATGCGCTTGCGGAAATCGCCGATGATTATGCTGTCTGTGTGATCGATAATCCGCCGGACATCAACATGAGTGTTTTCAATGCACTCGCCTGTACGGATGATGTGATTATCGTGACGCTTCTTGAATTGGACAGCATCGAGGGCATTCGCAAGATGCGCGATCAGATTACGGATGTGCAGCAGTTCAATCCGAGCTTGTCCATTAAAGGCGTTCTCGTGAATCAGTATATGGCATATCCGGAAGCAATCGAACTCAGCAAAGATTTGGAGCGTGAGGGGTTTCCGCTCTTCCAGTCGCGCGTTTCCTACGCGACACCGATGGCAAAACGGCATATTCTCGCAGCGAGCCGTGCGCGTAAGAGTATCTTTGAGGTCTGTCCTTACTGCCGTGTGGCAAGGGATGTCCTTCGATTTGCGGAGGAACTGCTCCAATGAAAAAACATAAAGGAAGTATGCTTTCCTATCTCAACACGGCAACACAAAACGCAGCAGTTCAGCGTTCCGTCTATCGTGTTGAGAATATCGACGCAGAAAAGATTGTACCAAACGAAAAGAACTTCTATTCGATTGAGGGCATTGAGGAAATGGCAAACTCGCTTGCCGTTTCCGATCACATGGCACCGTTGGAGGTAACTGCGAACGGCGACGGCACATATCGCCTGATCTCGGGTGAGCGTCGTCTCTCTGCAACACTCTGCCGCATCCGGCGCGGTGAAATAGATAAGGCAGAATTGCCGTGTCATGTTTTACCCGCCTTTGAAGCAAAGGGGGCACTCTCTGCCGAACAGGTAGAGATGCTCTCCATCATATTCGCCAACAACTACCGTCAGAAGACGGTGTTAGATCAGCTGAACGAGGTTCAGCAGCTTGAGCCGATTGCACGGGCAATCTATCAGGAGGCAAAAGAAAAGGGCGAACTCGCGGATGCAAACGGAGTGAATATGAAGTTTCGTACGTTCTTCGCCGAGCATATACTCTCTATTTCAAAATCGGCGTTACAGCGTCTACAGACACTCTCGCAGCTTACGGATGAAGCCAAAAATGCGTTTGAGGAGGGGCTGATTGGTAAAAGTGTTGCAGTGGAGATTGCCACTTTAGATCAGGAGCTGCAAAACAGTTTCGTCGCCTCCATTCGTGCAGGACGGCTTTCCGGAACGCTTTCTGATCTGGCAGCACATCTGAAAGCATCGAATCCGGAGCCGGAGGCAGAGTCGGAAGAAAATGTAGCAGAAATCTATTTTGTTGAAGAAGCAACATTTTCTGACACGACGGATGAATCCACCCAAGAGGATGAGGCTTTTGCAGATGTGGAGGAAGCTCCCGATCAAGCACAGCAGCAAGAAGGACACACGGCGTATGAGGTCACTTCCCCTGTAATATCCTCCTATACAGAAGATGATACGCGCGATGAGATCGCTTCAATCAAAGAGGACGAGAGCATTTCAGATGTTTATGACGAGACACGGGGGAAGCCCCTTGAAACACTTCTTGAAGAGGAGGCAGGGCAGGAGCGGTTGATTACAGATGCTCTGTCTTCATCTGAGATGAGCGATGATTTCTTGCCCATCACAGAGGATGATTCTTCAAATGAGCCGATCACTGCGCCGGAGGCGGTACGAATCCTTCGTGAACTCCTGCAATCCATGCAGGAGAGCGGGCAGACACAGGAGGCGGCTGCCATTGATTTTGCTCTTGATACGATGAAATATCGCTATGCGTGGATCAATGATTCTATGAGGAGCGATTAAATGCCTAAAATAAACGCTCGTCCACTTGTTTGTTTGATACTAGTGTGTGGAGTATGTGCGGTTTTGACCCGAGACGATCATCCGACACTAAGTTTTTGCATCGCTATAGGAAATTTGGTGCTTCATCATCTGTTCTGTATCGTTTATAAGGACATAGAGCGTTTCTGTCAGACGTTTGGATGGATCATCCTGATTGAGATAGGGGTTCTTGTTATTCCTTCTGTGGTCATCGTTGTAGAGGCTTTCCGCTAAATTACGGAGGAACATGCAGATATGGGAGTGAAACGCTGTATTACAAAGACATTG
>ERZ773035.2052-NODE-2052-length-13576-cov-4.188300_pt1 | contig 13576 bp, 14 predicted proteins | sample MGYA00511487_ERZ773035 | MGnify/ENA primary metagenome ERZ773035 (study PRJEB29015, sample SAMEA2737985) | human oral metagenome | biome: human oral; feature: human-associated habitat; material: dental | place: China | collected 2024 ...
AAAATTTGACGAAGATAAGGCATGTAGCCTATCGAGTCAAATTTTAACAAAATCCGCAAAAAGCGCTCAAAAGACAAACCACTATTTAAGCGACTTTTCCGCCCACTTTCTTACTTCCGCATCCACCTCAAAGATCCTACTCTTGCTCCCTATCTTCTCGTTTTCAAACCTCTTTGCTGCAGCCAAAACCGTTCGCGAGATATCTAAAAATCCGCACTCGCCGCGCAAAAACTTATGCACCGCGACTTCGTTTGCAGCGTTTATAGCAACGCCAAGATCTGGGTTTTGCAAAGCTTGATCTTTTAGCGAAAAGATAGGATATTTTTTCAAATTTATCTCGCCGAATTTTATGCTTTTTAGAGTTTTTAGATCCAAATTCGGCACTATTTGCCCGTTTTTCGCATCGGCGGCGCTCAAATTTAGCCCCCCGTCCTCGCCCAAAATCGCATGCGCGATGGCTAAAATCATATCGGTTTTGGATAGATGCGCCGTGGTCGAGCCGTCGGCAAACTCTACTAGCGCGTGCACCGTGGAAGTGCGCTCGATGAGCGCCTCGATATCACGCACGCCGTAGAGCCAAAAGGCCTCTAGCACCTCAAAAAGCTTGTTCGCCATCGTCGCGCTATCTATCGTGATTTTTGCGCCCATGCTCCAGTTGGGGTGCTTTAGCGCGTCCGCGGCGCGGGCGTCTTTTAGGGCTTTTAACGGCGTTTTGTAAAAGGCGCCGCCCGAGGCCGTGATGACGAGCCTAGCGACCGGGGTTTTGTTCGCGAGCAAGAATTTAAGTCCGAAATGCTCGCTATCTATCGGATTTATCGCGCCCCTGTTTAAAAATTTGCCGCCTGCGACGAGGCTTTCTTTGTTGGCAAGCGCTAGCTTTTTGCCCAGCTTTTGCGCGGTTAAGCTCGGAGCCAGCCCAGCAAAGCCCACTAGAGAGTTTACGACGCGCTCGCTCTCGCACTCTTTTAGCATATCGCAGATGCCCTGTGCGCCCGCAAAAACGCGTTTGTGTTTTACGAATTTTGCAAATTTAGGCTCGGCGATACAGACGAATTTGGGCTTAAATTCGGCGATTTGCTCGTTTAAAAGCTCGTAGTTTGACGCGCAGCTTAGCGCCTCGATACTAAGGTCGAATTTGCGGGCCAAATTTAGGGTATTCGTCCCGATCGAGCCCGTCGAGCCCAGCACTACCACGATAGCGTCCAGAGCATCGCCGTGACGCCGAACAGATAGCCATCGACGCGGTCAAGCATCCCGCCGTGGCCCGGCAGCAGCGTGCCGCTATCTTTGACGCCCGCGCGGCGCTTTAAGTAACTCTCGAAAAGATCGCCCCAAACGCCGAAAACCGCAACCAAAAACGCCGTGATGAGGCTGTGCCAAAAGCTATCGGTCAGCACCCAGCCAAAGCCCGCGCCAAAGACCGTAGCCACGACGATACCGCCAGCCACACCCTCCCAGGTTTTGTTTGGCGAAGTCTCGCTAAAGGCATGCTTGCCGCAAAATTTACCGACGAAAAACGCCCCACTATCGCATGCTACGACCGTTAAAATCAGCCACGCCAAGTAGCCCACGCCGTACTGCGAGTAAAGCATCCAGATGAGAAAAATCGGCGTCATCGGATACAAAAACGGCAACGCGGGCGTTAGGTTTTCGCTCTTAAAGTGCGCAAGAAAACTAACCACTAGCAAGACCGCTAAAATAGCGATAAATACGGGGTTTGAAAAGGGCGTGAGTAGGTAAAAAATGACCGCTATGAGCGCAAGGGAGCCGCCTTGCAGGCCGTAGAGCTTTTGCGCTTCGCCAAAGGCCGTGTAAAGCACGAAGCCTAAAATGGCGAAATTTAACAGATAACTATCGACGAAAAAGATGACCAAAACCGCCGCAAATAGCGCGACGCCGGTGATTATACGCGTTTTCATGATTTTTCCTTTTTTGTGAGTAATAATTGTATACAATTTTCGCTTAAAAGCGCCGAAATTTGAGGCAAATTTGCCTTTGCTAGCTCGCTTTAATCGGCGGTTAAATTTGATAATTTATTTATGATTGAAACAGGGTGGCAAATTTGACGATTTTTGCCAAATTTTACCGAGCGCGGCGGTAGAGCCGGCGTAAATTTGACGACATGTGTCAAATTTACCCTCGCCCAAAACGATCTAACAAACTAAAAGCAAACAAAATTTGCTCGCGCCCTTGCCTTAGGCGGCGCCGACTAACGCTCGGCGCGTTTGTATATTTGGCTGCTATACACCGCTTTTCCTCGTCGGATACCTCGGATGCCAAATTTACGACCAAAACGAGCTAATTTGCTTTGCATTTTACATTCGCGATGCTAAAAAATAAAAGCTCAAATTTGCGCAGAAAACGGATCAAATTTAAAGTCAAATTTGACCGCCGAGCAGCAAAAAGCTCAGTCAAATTTGAGCGGGAAAGATTAAATTTTAAGATCAAGATGCCGAAATACGGGCGACGCTTGCGGGAAGTCGTTAGCCGCGACGTAATCCTCCGGGTTTTCATCGCCGTCAGAGTCGGAGTTTTCGCCGTTTTGCTCCGAGGCGAGCTCATCCTGCTCCTGCCTGCCTTTTTGCTTTTCGTGTTCGTTTTTGGGGTCGATTTTGTAGGTTTCCTCGGTCGGTCGCACCTCGGAGACCTCCTGTTTTTCGTCGCTTGCTAGCGATGCGGCGGCGAGATTTTGCAGGTCAAATCTATTTTGGACGTCGGCGACCTTGTTTGAGACCATATTTACGTTTTGATTGATAAAAATCGTATTGCCAAGGGGTGTTACAGCCATTTTCGCCTCCTATTTTAGTCGTGCTTTGTTACTAATATCGTCTTAAAATTAATATAATTTACATTTGCGCCGCTCGTAATTTTGACGTTGTTACGTTTGGTAAAATCAACCTCGTACGTCCCGCCGCCTTTGACGCTAAAATTTACGCAAATTTTCGCCGCAAATCTCAAAATTTCCTCGCTGGGAGCGCTTTTTGCGGTTTTAATGATGACGTGCGCGGACGGCATATCTTTTAGGTGCATCCAGATGTCATCTTTTTTGGAGTTTTTTAGCAGCCAAATGTTACCCTTTTCGTTGCGTCCGATGCTGATTTTATAGCCCTGCACATAAAAATCCTCGACGTTTTGATTTTGCTCTTTTTGCTTTGCGGCGCGGGATTTTTTAGGCGATAGGATCTCTAGCTCTTCTGCACTTTTAGCTTCGTTTACGAGTGTTTTTAAATTTGATAAAAACTCCAGTTTTTCGGTCAAATTTTGCCGCTCTATAACCAGCCCGGCCGCCTTTTGTTTTAGCCTTTTTGCTTTGGCAAACATCGCGTTTGCGGCGATTTTTGGGCTATCATCTAGCACGAGCCGCACCTCGCCTCGCTCGAAATCATTTAGCGTTACCTCGCGCTCGTAGTCCCTTAACGCGTGTAAATTTGATAAGATCAGCCCCGCGTTTTTGCTTAAAATTTCGCTTTGCGTATTTAAATCCGCTTCGTTTTCAAGCCCTGACAAAATTTCGCTTAAATTTTGCATTTTTCGCTCTATCGCGGCCGATTTTACGGCACGCAGATTTTCTAGCTTTGCGTTATTTACACGCTTAAATTCCTCGCTAAAATACTGCGCGAAGTCCGTTATCGGCGGCGTCTGGCGCTCTTTTATCACTGCAGGCGGCAGCTCTAGCAGCTCGCGCCCAGGTTTTATCACGCGAAAATTATTATCTATATGGCGCAAAGCCTCGACGATGACGCCTTTTTCGTCCGTGATGATCGCGTTGGTAAAGCGCCCCGTAAACTCCAAAAACAGGCTTGAGGCCAGGCTCTTATACGAGCCTTGGAATTCGCACTCCAGCTTTAAAATTCTATTTCCCTCGGGCACGCTTAAATTTAAAATTTTAGCCCCCCAAAACCTCTTTTTAAGCGCGACGTCAAAGGGTGCTTTGTACTCTTTGACGTTTAGAAAATCGGGATTTGCATAGATCGCGGAGTCGGCTTTGCTAAGGTCGAAAAACAACCCGAGCTCGCCGTCGAATTCGATAAAAATTGCCATATCGCCCGCGCGTCTGATTGCGGTTATTTTTTTAAATTTGCCTAGAAAAGATTGTATTTGTTTTAAATTTGCGTATTTCATAGCCGAAATTATAGCCTAATATCGAGTCAAATTTTAATCGCAAGAATAACATAATGATAATGCATTTTAAAACGGAGAAAAAATAAATGAATAAATTTAGCCTAAGTTTAGCGGCCTCGTCGCTGCTTTTAACTCAAATTTTCGCCGCCGACGTAGCGCTGCAAGGCGTCGAGATTAGCGAGAGCGCGGACGACGGATACCGCGCCAAAACCAGCGAAGTAGGCAAAACTAATACGCCTATTCTAGAGATCCCGCAGACGGTAAACGTCGTAACCCAGCAGCAACTAAAAGATAAAAAACCCGAGACTCTAGCCGAGAGCCTTCAAAACGTGAGCGGCGTTAGCTACGCAAACTCCACTGGAGGGGTATTTGACGCGGTTTTGAAGCGTGGATTTGGTAAAAATAGAGATGGATCGATCATGCGAAATGGCACTCCAGCTGGCGTTAGACACAGCTTTAACGCAACCGTGCAAACAGTAGAGGTGCTAAAAGGGCCAGCTAGCTTGCTTTACGGCGTGCAAGACCCTGGCGGGATCATAAATTTAGTCACCAAAAAACCGCTTTACGACTTTAGCCATGAAATTTACGCTGGCGCTGGCAACAACCACTACTATAACTATGGCTTTGATAGCACCGGACCTATCGTAGAAAGCGGCTTTGCGTATAGATTTATTTTCGATCAAAGCAGAAAACACTACTGGCGAGAGTATGGCAAATTTAAATCCGTGCTTGTAGCCCCAAGCATCAGCTACAAAGGCGATGACTACCGTATCGACGCTGCCTACTCATACGGACGCTACACCGATCCGCTTGACCGCGGTAGCTACATGGTGACAAACAAAACTGCCGCATATCAAAACTGGGACGGGAAATTTCTACTAAGCGATCCAAAAAAGAGGCTCGATGAGAAATTTAACGAGATAAAGGGCGAAATTCACACGTTTGATGTCGGTTTTGAGAAAAATTTGAGCGAAAATTGGCTTTTAAAAGCAAACTACGCCTTTACAAGATCGATGCACGAGTACGGACAAATGAGGGTTAGAAATTTTGCTCCAGCAACCGGCTTAGTCACTAGAGAGAATTCCTACTATCGCGATTTTGAACACAGAACTCACGCTGGTGGGGTAAATTTAAACGGTATAGTTGAGACCGGCCCCATCTCGCACAACCTAATAACAGGCGTGGATCTAAAAGAGGAGCTTCGCCGCAGGGCAAATTCTTATAGAAGTCAAGGCGGAGTAAATAACGTAAATTTATATAACCTAGTCTTTGGCACCGCCTCTTTAGTAAAAACACCAAATCAAAACGACAAACAATATCAAAGGATACGAAGCATCGGCACATACGTGCAAGATAATATAAATTTAACCGAAAATCTAATCTACGCACTCGGCTTAAGATACGAGTACTACGATCAGCTTGGTGGCAAGGGCGAGCCATTTAAAACAGCCACCGACAGCCACGATGGCAAGCTGATATATCAAACTGGCCTAGTCTATCTACTAAACAAAGAGTGGTCGGTATATGCAAACTACGCTCAAAGCTTTAAGCCGCAAATATCTATGAATGACGATCTTGGCTCGCTAGATCCTGAAGAGGGCAATTCTATCGAGTTTGGAAGCAAATTTCAAAACGATAGCATTACAGCTACCGCAGCTATTTTTGATATCAAAAAGAAAAACGTAGCCTATAGCCTAAACAACATCACTTACGCAAGTGGCGAGGTGCGCTCACGTGGCTTTGAGCTAGACGCGAACGGCAAAATAACAAAGGGGCTTACTTTAGGGACCAGCTACGCCTATACAAAGACAAAGACTCTAAAAGACGAGGAGAACACTTGGAAGGTTGGCAAGCCATTTGACGCCACACCAAAGCACCAGGCAAGCTTGCTCGCAAACTACGACTTTACACACCTTGGCTTAAAGGGCTTTAGGCTAGGCGGTGGGGCTAGATACTTTGGCTCATGGTTTGCCTACTCAAATTCTGGTGACGCGTACAAGATGCCCCATGCTGTGACTTATGACGCATTTGCAAGCTACACAACCAAAATTTCAGGCTATGAGACAAATTTCCAGTTTAATGTGAAAAATTTGACTGATAAAATTTATTACACTTCTTACAACTCAGAGGGCAAAAATATCCTAGCCATCGTGCCAGGATATGGCAGGCAGTTTATGCTAACTGCGTCAGTTAGATTTTAAAATTTAAGAGGCTTGTCTTTTCTCGCTATACGGCGTTGAAATTTAAATTTTAAGCTCGGCAAACCATTCGTATAGCCTACGCTTAAAATTTAAATTCCGCCTTGTCTAGCGAAAGAATACTTCACCTTAGCTTCTTGCGTTCAAATTTGACTCGCCCGGACCCACATCCTGAAAGCGTCAAATTTTGTTTTAAATCCGCGACGTATTATGCTATTTTATCCAAGCCAAATTCGTATTTGAAACGCTCAAATTTTAATCTCAATCTCTTTTTATCCATTTTTCGCTAAAATCGCTAAATTTTAAAAATGCGCGGCATCCGCAAAAAAGGAAATTTATGCAAAACTCAAAGCAAACCATCACCGAAAAGATTTTCAGCGAGCACGTAGGGCGCGAGGTTTTCGCGGGCGAGATCATAGAAAGCGACATCGATATGGTCATCGGCAACGACATCACGACTCCGATTTCTATCAAGCAGTTTGAGCGAAGCGGCGCGACGAAGCTCGCCAACCCGGACGGCTTTAGCGTCGTGATGGATCACTACATCCCGGCAAAAGACATCCTAAGCGCCAACCAAGCCAAAATCAGCCGCGATTTTGCGTATAAGCACGATTTGAAAAATTATTTCGATGAAAAGGACATGGGCATCGAGCACGCGCTTTTGCCCGAAAAAGGCCTCGTAGTGCCTGGCGACGTCATCATCGGCGCCGATAGCCACACCTGTACCCACGGCGCGCTGGGCGCGTTTGCTACGGGCATGGGCAGCACCGATCTAGCCTATGCGATGATAACGGGCAAAAACTGGTTTAAGGTACCGCCGACTATCAAAGTGATCTTTCGCGGCAAACTTGACCGCCACGTCTACGGCAAGGACCTCATCCTAGAGATCATCCGCCGCATCGGCGTGGACGGCGCGCTGTATAAGGCGCTGGAGTTTACGGGCGAGACGATAGATAGCCTCGATATGGACGGACGCTTTAGCATGTGCAACATGGCGATCGAAGCCGGCGGCAAAAGCGGCATCATCGCGGTCGACGAAACGACAAAAGAGTTTTTAAAAGGTAAAAATTTACGCGCCGAGCCGAAGCTACACTACTCCGACGAGGGCGCAAAATACGAGCAAATTTTAGAAATCGACGTTAGCAAGCTCGATCCCGTGATCGCCTATCCGTTTTTACCCAGCAACGGCAAGAGCGTGCGCGAAGCGGTGAAAGACGATATCGCCATCGATCAGGCCTTTATCGGTAGCTGCACAAACGGCAGGCTAAGCGATCTACGCATCGCGGCCGAGATCCTAAAAGGCCGCAAAGTAGCGCGCAAAACCCGCCTCATCATCACGCCCGCAACGCAAAAGATCGCCTTGCAAGCGCAAAAAGAGGGACTGATGGATATTTTCGCAGAAGCGGGAGCGGTCGTGAGCAACCCGACCTGCGGCGCGTGCCTGGGCGGATATATGGGGATTTTAGGCGTTGGGGAACGCTGCGTGAGCACGACAAATAGAAACTTCGTCGGCCGCATGGGCGATCGCACGAGCGAGGTGTATCTGGCTAACTCGGCCGTAGCTGCGGCGAGTGCGGTGGTGGGCAAGATCGCCGACCCAAGGGATTTGTAGTTTTATAAAATTTCAAAAAAGGGGAAGGACTATTATAAAGCCTTCCTTCTTAAAAGGCGCAAGTTATTAGGCTTACTACTTCAAATTATTTTGCAAATTTACAAGAGAACTCATTCCCTAGATCGCAAGCTTTCTTATTGAGTTCTTTTGCTTTTGCTTTATCTTTTTCTATGCCCAACCCCTTATAGTACAATGAGGCAAGGCGACCGCAACCATATCCGTCATCGTCGTCACAAGCTTTTTGATAAAACTCATGCGCTTTTGCATAGTTCTGTTCTCTAAAAAACATCTCGCCAAGACCGGCGCAACCATTCGCATTACCGCCGTCACAAGCTTTTTGATAAAGCTCCTTTGCCTTTTTACTACTTTCAAATAAGCTTAGAATTTTTAGATTGCCTTTTGCATATAAAAAAGCTAGCTGATTACAAGCCCATGCCCTATTTTGCCCGCACTCTTTATCAAGAATTTTTTCGGCCTTTTCGTAGTCTTTGTTTTTTAACGCAGCTTGAACCATATCATACTCATTGGCAAAACAAAAACAGGACACGCATAATATAACAAAATAAATTTTTTTCATTTTTGATCCTTTAATTTATCTTCAATATTTGTCATGACTCTAAATTCAACCCTTTGTGAATTTAAATAATTCTCTTTTAAACCGCTTTTTGAGGTTAAATTTGAATTATCATCAAGTGTTTTAGCAGACGCAAAACCTATGGCCCTAAAATGCTTTTTTAAAAAATCACCTTCTTTTGAATGCCTTAATATATATTCCAAAACAGACTGTGCTCTTTTAGAGGATAAAGCCATATTTTTTAGATATGCATCATCCGCGCTTGCATCATTCCAAACAGAGCTAGTATGACCCTCTATTCGTATTTCGTCGATATTATCTATAATATTTTTATCTGTTATTATTTTTAAATATCTAGGAAAAAAGTTATCCAAAATTTTTTCAAAATCTTTTGATAACTCTGCCTCACCTGTTTTAAAAAGAATTTCCGGCTTATTAAATCTAATAGTAAGATCATCCTCGATAACTGCATTAAATTTGGATAAATCGTCTTTAAATTCTTCTCTCAATAATGCTGTCAAATTTAGTCTTAGCTCTTTATAGTTCTTTGGTATAGCCTGACTCTTTTCTAACTGTTCTTGTAAATTTACAACCTTAGAATTTTCATTTACCTTTAACATATATAAAGAAAACAGTAGCAAAAACACAAGCATCAAAGCTGTCATGATATCGCTCAATGCTATCCAGTAACTATTTTTGCCGGTTTTCTTAAAAAGACTCATTTTATTTTTCGCTAATTTTTTTAAGTAAATTTATGATTTCTTCTTGATTTTTTATAAGCTCGGCCGGATTAAATTCTTCGCTTTTATCTTCTTTGTTTATGGCTCTAAAAAAGAAAATATCAATCAGCTTTAAAAACAGTGACCCAAAAATAGCAAAAATAGATATACTAAAGGCTGTTTTGATACCGTTTATGAGTTTAGGGATACTGCTTTCAACATCATTAGCATCAAAATCAATCAAGCCCAAAAATATACCCAAAAAAGTGAAGCCTATACCTATAGTGATTAAAATATCCGAACTTTGGCTATGTAGTCTTTTGCTTTTTATCAAATTTATTAGAAAAAAAATAAAAAACACAAAAATAATACCAACGCCGATCGTAATGTGCATATTTGAAAATAGAGAATAAATAAAGTCGCCCAAAACAAAATCCTATATTTTTTGTTTAATATTCTAGCATCAACATACTTAAATATTTTATAAATTTATTTTTAAATTTATCCCTTAAAACGCCGTTATCGTCGCCAAAAGACCAAAGATGATGCCGGGCAAATTCGCAGCCGCTAGCGGATAGTCTCTTTTGGCTTTTAGCAGACCGTAGCTAGTCCAGATCGTACAGTTTATCGCTGCGGCTAGAGGCTGGATAAAAGGCGTTTTGTTGCCCTCAAGGTTGCCCATTATCTGCGGGATATAAGAAATATACATGATAACCGACAGGCACGTACCTATCCAGCCTAAAATTTGCAAGTTTTTCTCGCTCATTTTTTCTCCTTTGAAATAAAATCCGCATTATACTACTTTTTCGTGCGACGACGCGAAATTTTATCTTGCCCGCCGTCGCGTTTTAATCGCCAAGCTAGGTCAGATTTAGTAAAATGCAGCCTAATTTAAAGGAGAGCAAAATGGCTTACGTGACCTACTACAAGGCAAAATGGCACTGGGGCGCGAAAAATGCGCCAACAGATATCCCGCAGGAAAACGGCGCGACGCACATCGCGTTTTTCTTCCGCTGGTGCATGGAGCGCAAGCTCTATTCCAAGGAGTTTGCGGCGGATTTCGCGGACGATATAGCGCGGATGGACGATAGCTTTGATTATCGTCAGTATTTTTTTGACGCCATGGACGGCGTGCTAGACAGCGAGGAGCTAAACGCCGCAGGCAAGGCCTTTGCGAAGGCCTACTACACCACGGACTGCACGAAATTTGCCAAAACGCACGGCTGGTATTTGCAAGATTACGACGATTTCGTCGCGCGAAAATTCGGCGATAAAAACTTCGACAACGCCTATTTTTACATAGAAAACTCGCCGCAAAATTACGCCGAAATCAAAGAGATCATCGATCGCCGCTACGAGGAGTTTTTAGAAGCTAAAAAAAACTAGCAAAAGCGCAGAAAAATAAAGCTAAATTTGCGTCAAGCAAAGTTAAAGGCGAGGTTTAAATTTACGCGCGGACGAGTCCAAACGATTTAGCCTTGGCCGAGCGCAGATCTTAAATTTTAGATCGGTTGCGGCGTTTGCGGATTTATCCGCGCCTCGTAGCGAGGCTAAACTTAGGCCGTTAAGCTAAATTTGACGGCAAGCCGCCTCCGGTTGGCGCCCCTTGCTACTTAAACTGCGCAGTCAAATTTCCCGCGCCCAGCGGCGACCTCCGCCGCTTTAGGCAAGCTCCGCTTTATCAAATTTTTCCCCTGACATTTTATCTCCTTTTATCTATTTGCTTTGTAAATTTGAGTTTGAGTCTGATTTACTTCGGTTGCCATCTACGTAAATCACCTGAGCCATGCCTTTTTCGGCTCTACCTATAGCACTCTTGATCCCGTCTTGTTTTTCCATTTCGTTTGCCCATTTGATAAAAGCCCTAATATCTTTAAACGTAGCATTTTCGTCGGGGCAAAAATATAAATGAAAATTTATTTGATTGTCAAATCTTTTTATTCGTTTCGGGTCTATCGGCTTTGGTTTGTATTGCAAAAGGCCGTCTTCATACAGTAGCGAATAAGGAGCATATTTGTATTTTTTATTCGTTCTTTGTATCTTTTCCTCGGCCTCTTCGTCTCTGCCTTGGTTCATTTTATAGATATAGTTTTCTTTTTCTTTCGTATAGTATTTTACGTTATCGTAGCACTCATCATACGCCTTCTTTAGCTCCTCTTTAGTGGGCTGCCCAGAAACGTTGTTGTCTAGGAGTAAATTTAGCATAGGTTCGTAGTTTGGGATAGTATCTAGCAAGATATATAAAGATCGCATAAATTCGGAATCATCTCTTAGTCCGTGAAAAAACGTATCTGGATGATCGTCTAGTTTTGGTCTATATCCGCTAGCAAGAGCAAGTTCGGTCATCTCTACGTAGTTATGGGTTACTATATATCCTATCGGATCGTTTACGTCTTTGGATTCTTTATTGACTTGGTAATTATCTCGAAATACTATCTTTACGTCGTCTCCGTCTATAATAAGCTTTTCGATGTTGTTATAAAACGGAGGATCTATGTAGTACTGCACCGCCTTTACTTCATCAAATTTAACCCCGCTATCAAGCAGTAACTTAGCGGTCTTTGTAGAGTTGTTTTCTATGGCGTAGGCCAGGGGCGAGAGTTTGTAGTTATCTTGCGTATGAGCGTTTGCGCCCATATCTATAAGTCTTTTTGCCGTGACTTCGTCATCGTAAAAGCTAGCGTACATCAAAGGAGTAACGCCGTCTATTAGTGGAGAGTCTATGCTAATGTTATTATCTTGCATAAATTTTAAAATTTGATCCGTTTGCTTTGATTTTAAAAGCTTACGGAAATTTTCCGCAAATGCGTCGTCTTGTATCTGCTTATCTATATCCCAATATCTAAAAGCAAAATCGTCTATCTCCTCTTGCGTTACGTATTTGCTTAGCTCTGAACCGGGGATTATTTTAGTATCGGCAGTGACTACAAAGCGAGTCGGGCCGGATAGCTTTTCGTAAATAAAATTTACGAAAACGATGAGGCAAAGAGCGGCGAAGCTAAGTGCGAGTTTTTTCAAATTTATCCCTTAAGTCAAATTTACGAAATATTAGCCAAAGGGCGGTTAAATTTGAGTGAAATTTGAAAAATGCGGGGGTAAATTTGGGTGGGTTAAAATCAAGGCAAATTTGACTAAATTTAAAAGCCAAATTTAAAAACGCGGCAAAGGCTCAAATTTAACCTCAGCCGCGAGAAAATTATCGGTACAAATTTACACGCCCAAAATCGGCGCGTAAAGAGCAAATTTATCTAGATACCTTTAGCAGATATCCGTCCTGAGTCTTTTCGATCTCGTGCTTGTAGCTACCGTCGAGGTCAAAAACTACGCGGTAAAATTTGCCGTGCGAGCCAAAAAGTACCGTTTTAAACGCGCCGCAGTCAAGCTCCTCTTTTCTCGTATTTAGGTCCGTTTGCGAGGCAAAGTCTATCACGACCTTGGCGCCTTTGCCAATCGAGTAGTCCTTTAGTTTCTCGTCGGTCGTGAGAATCTTGATTTGCATCGGATAGACCTCAAATTTCGTCTGCTTATAGATGATTTGCTTTTGCGGTTGCGGCTTTTCAAGCGGCTTTATGACGATATCTCGTAGCGGCTCCTGCGTTGTCATATTGCGCTCGGTAGGCTTTGGCGCGACGTCTATCGCGGCGGCTTTTGGCTCCTCTTTAGTGACTGAGACGTCGGGTTTTTCGACCACGACTGGCACTGCGATCTTGCTTAGCAAAAACTCGTCCTGCCACGATATGCTTTTGTTTATATCTACGGTTTTTTCCTTGACGCTGCCGTCTAGGCTTTTGTATTTTAGCGTGACGGAGATGAAGTTTCTAGCGTCGGCGGGAAATTTGAAATTTTGCTTCTCAAAAGGCGGCAAATTTTCCACGACGTTGCTACTAACCATGCTCGCGTTTACATCGCCCGAGGGCGCAAAAGGATTTTCTCTGCCAAAAGCCAACCCGCAGGCTAGCGCCAAAAGCCAAATTTTACCGATTTTCATAACTCCCCCGTTGTTTAAATTTTCCGACTAATCAGCCGCCGCTGCTAGGCTCAAGCTCTTTTAGCTCGAAATACGCCTTTTGCAGCTGGGCGTTTTGTTTTTTTAGCGTTTCGACGTCGCGTTCTAGCTGCGTTTTTTGCTCTTGTAGGCTTAGCATCACGTCTAGCGAGCGCTTGCCAAAGATTATATTGCCCACGTAGATACCAAAACATATCACGCAAAACGCTATAAGCGTAAATCTGAGAAAAAGCCTGAAATCAAACGGCTTTTTTTCGACGTATTCGTCTAGGACTTCACTCAAATTTGATTTCCCAAAAACTCGTCCGTCTCGCGCTCGATCTCAAGCAGGCGGTTGTATTTTGC
>ERZ773035.2053-NODE-2053-length-13574-cov-5.061839_pt1 | contig 13574 bp, 12 predicted proteins | sample MGYA00511487_ERZ773035 | MGnify/ENA primary metagenome ERZ773035 (study PRJEB29015, sample SAMEA2737985) | human oral metagenome | biome: human oral; feature: human-associated habitat; material: dental | place: China | collected 2024 ...
CCAAAGTCGTGTGGAACAACCCCGCAGGCGGCGCGATCGAGTGGAACTACAGCCCCAATAACTTCATCCTAGACACCAAAGGCGAAGTGCGCTGGTACCTGGAGCCGAGTAAAATTTACGACCTTAAACAGCCTTTTAGCGCGGGCGTCATGATGGGCTTTAAGCAAAACGACGATGGCGCGATGACATGGGGATATGGCCAAAGATACGCCAAATACGACATAATGGGGCGCGAAATTTTTAACCGCGAGCTACCTGCAGGCTACAACGACTTCTCCCACTCGCTAGACGTGGCGCAAAATGGACACTATTTCCTCCGCGCGGCAAACGCCAACTATAAACGCGCCGACGGTAAAAACGTCCGCACCGTGCGCGACGTCATCGTCGAGGTCGATCGCGACGGCAACGTCGTGGATGATTTTAGACTGTATGAAATTCTAGATCCGTATCGCGACATCGTGCTAAAAACGCTCGATCAGGGCGCAGTGTGCCTAAACATCGACGCTAGCAAGGCGGGCCACACCGCGAGCACGGACGAGCTAGCCGCGATGGATACGAACGAAAAATGGGGCGACATCGTGGGCTCGGGCCCCGGACGCAACTGGGCGCACGTAAATAGCGTGGATTATGATCCAAGCGACGATAGCATCATCATCTCCAGCCGCCACCAAGACGCCGTCATCAAGATCGGCCGCGACAAAAAAGTCAAATGGATAATGGGCGCGCACAAAGGCTGGAAGGATCAGTTTAAGGGCTATTTGCTCCAGCCTGTAGATAAAGACGGCAAAAAGATCGTCTGCGAGGACGAATACTCAAAATGCCCGGGATATGAGAGCGAGAAGGGCGGATTTGACTGGCAGTGGACGCAGCATACGGCATTTCGCATCGATAGCAAGTCCAAAAAAGGCCTCGTGTATCTCACCGTCTTTGACAACGGCGACACCCGCGGCATGGAGCAGCCTGCGATGGCGGGTATGAAATACTCCCGCGCGGTCGTTTATAAAATCGACGAGAACGCCAAGACCGTCGAGCAGGTCTGGGAATATGGCAAACAGCGCGGCAGCGAGTGGTATAGCTCTGTTACTTCGCTAGCGCAGTATCAAGACGATCTTGATAGCGTGATGGTTTACTCCGCGGTCGCGGGCATGCAGTTTGACATCGTCAAAGGCCGCCCGGTCGGCGTGCCTAGCCCGCATATCAACGAGTTTGAATGGGGCGCGAAAGAGCCGTCGATCGAAATCAAAATGACCAATGCGATGGGCTATCAGGCATTTCCGTTTAGCCTAGAAAAGGCGTTTGAGAAGTAAAATTTAGCGGCTCCCGGCCGGTGCGCTTCGGGGCCGCTTTTTGGTAAATTTGGATTTTGCGCTTGCGGCTGGGTTAAATTTGGCTGGTCGCAGGCTTTAAATTTGGATCAAATTTGACGCCCTCCCGCACCCGCTCGGATACGGCAAATTTGACTGCTAAAAAGGTAAAATTTAGGCTCGCGTTTCCATCCTTTGCGCTAGTCTAAATCTTACCTTTTCCTGCCAAGCGTTTGGGAAAATAGGACTCCAAAAGACAATAGCAATGCCTAAACGCTTGGATTTTATCTGCTGCTTAAATTTACCCGTTTGCTTCATAAATTTCGCTCCGATTTTTAAAATTTACACCCTTGTTGCCGTAAAACCGATATAATCTACATAAAAAACGGCGGAGGCGAAAATGCAAAAATTTGTCGAGCAAAAATTTATCGGCGAGCGCGCGATGTTTGGCGTAAAGGACGCGGAGTTTGAGCGGTGCGGGTTCGCAGCGGGCGAGTCGCCCCTAAAGCACGGGCAAAATTTGCGCCTAAAAAACTGCACTTTCGAGTGGAAATATCCGCTGTGGTACACCAAAAACGTCGCCGTGGAGGACGGATTTTTGATGCAGATGGCGCGCGCTGGCATCTGGTACGCGCAGGAGGTTAGCTTTAAAGATACGCTAATCCAGGCGCCAAAATCCTTTCGCAGGTGCCAAAATGTAAGGCTAGAAAACGTAAATTTGACCCAGGCCGAGGAGACGCTGTGGAGCTGTGAGGACGTGGAGATAAAAAACGTCTGCGCGCGAGGGGATTATTTTGCGATGAACTGCGAAAACGTGCGCGTTTACGGGCTAAATTTGGACGGGAACTACGGCTTTGACGGCTGCAAAAACCTGCTCGTCGAGGATAGCAAACTGCTTAGCAAAGACGCCTTTTGGAACTGCGAGAACGTGACCGTGCGAAATAGCTTTATAAGCGGCGAATACCTCGCGTGGAACAGCAAAAACGTGACCTTTGAAAACTGCGTGATAGAGAGCTTGCAAGGGCTTTGCTACGTGCAAAATCTCGTGCTGCGAGACTGCCAGACGCTAGATACGACGCTAGCCTTTGAGTACTCAAGTGTGGACGCTGAAATTTTAGGCGGCATAGCTAGCGTGAAAAACCCGCTCTCAGGCGTGATAAGGGCGCAAGAAATAGGCGAAATAATAATGCAAAAAGAGTGCGTAGATCCTGCCGCGACTAGGATTATTTTAGAAAAATAACGGCACGTTTTGCCGGCGGCTTTTATGAGTTAACTTTAAGTAGAGGCCTTTGCGGCAACCTGCATAGCTAGCCTTGGCCACAAAAACCGTAGCGACGTTAAAAATGATCTCGCGATGCTTCGCCTTTTTTCTTACGCTCAAATTTGGAATTAGCTTTTAAATCCAAGCAACGCTTCAAATTTGGCCCCAAACAAGAAATATTATTTCGTTTAAATTTTGCCGCCGGCTAGAGTCGCTTATATATAGCTCCTTTATCCTTGCCCATCTACTTTGCTTGCGGCATTATCGCTCTATGTTTAAATATGAAGCCGAATTTTGAGATTTAAGCCGTTTTTGGCTTAAATTACTCCTTTAAACTAAAGAATTAAATTATTTAAAAAGGAAAAAATATGTCGTTTTTTGAAAAATTAAAGCTAGCTTTTTACACGATTTGTCGCCCCGAAAAGCTTATTTCGTTTAGGCTTGAAAAGCCCGATCCGCGCTACACGCGCGAAGCGAATTTTACCCTAAAATACGGCGCCCTTAACGCTCATCAAAATATGAACGCCGTCACGATCGCCTATGACCGCTTGTGCGAACAATATGCGGGATTTAAGCCGCTTTTTATCATCGAAAATGCCCCGCAATGCGAATACACGAATATGCACGCAAGCTCTAGTTTCGAGATGCTGGACGAGGAGGAGTATAATGCGCAAAATCCGGACGCGCGCGACTTTCCCGTTGCGGAGTTTCGTTTGATGCTGGACATCCTAAACGATCCCGAGTATAAGGCTGAAGTGAGCGAATTTTACGGTAAATTTAGCCTAAACTACCCGCATAAACTAAAAGCGCTAGAATACGTAAATACCCGCGACTACGACGCGCTTGACGAGGATATCGACGTTTATCTGTGCCCTTGCGAGCGCAGTACGGACGTATTTGCGAGAATGATTCAGGGCTATTTTTCTGACGATTTTGAGCCCGAGCAGACGTATGCGTTTATTTTGATGATGAATGAGCGATTCGGGTTTGAGTTTATCGGTATCGGCGCGACGATAATGCTGTTTTATCGCAGCGAAAATTTAAGCGACGATAAGGCCGAGGAGCTACTGCAAGAGCTGGCTAAAATTTACGATACGCCTTACGAAGCAATCAAAAAAGCTCTGTGGCATAGTGCGTTTGGATCTTGTAAGACGATCGTGCTGCCTTTTGCCGAAAATATCGAGGACGTCGTCGTAGACGAGCTGTAAATTTGGAGTAAATTTCGACTTGGAAGCTTAAAATTTTAAGCCAAAATCTTAAACATTACAAAATTTTAAAGAAATTTTAGCTACACTCAGCAAATTTTATAAAAAAAGGATGTCAAATGAACCCTTCCGAATTTATCTGGATGGATGGAAAATTAGTCAAATGGGAGGACGCTAAAGTCCATGTCCTAACCCACTCGCTTCACTATGCAAACGCCGTATTTGAGGGCACAAGAGCGTATATGACGGATAAAGGCTTAGCGATATTTCGCCTTAGCGATCACACCGCGCGCCTACTAAAATCAGCCAAAATGACGATCCTAAACGTCAAATACACGCAAAAAGAGCTTGAAGACGCGCAGGTCGAGCTACTTCGCGCAAATAAATTTAAATCAAACGTCTATCTACGCCCGATCGTTTATCTAGGCTACGGCGTGATGGGTCTAGCTCACACCAAAGCTCCCGTAAATACGGCAATCGCGGCATGGGAGTGGGGTGCGTATCTGGGCGAAGAGGGCCTAAAAAAGGGCATCCGCGTGAAAATTTCAAGCTTTGCTAAACTAAACGTCGGCGGTCAAATGAGCCGCGCGAAATCAAGCTCGAACTACCTCTGCTCGCAAATGGCTAACTACGAAGCCAAAGAGGCCGGCTACGATGAGGCGCTGCTGCTTGATAGCGAGGGCTACATCTCCGAGGGGCCGGGCGAGTGCTTTTTCATCGTGGAAGACGGCGCGGTCATCACTCCTCCAAACGATAGCAGCCTAGCTAGCATCACCCAAGACACCGTCATCAAAATCACCCGCGATCTAGGCATCGAAGTGCGCAGAGAGCGTATCACCCGCGACCGCGCATACACTGCGGATGAGGCGTTTTTCACGGGTACGGCGGCCGAGGTTACTCCGATAAGCAACATCGACAACCGCGTGATCGGCGCGGGCGAGCGCGGAGCGGTAACTAAACGCCTACAAGATGCGTATTTTGACGTAGTTTACGGACGCAATCCAAAATATGCCTCGATGCTAACTTACATTTAAGGAACGAAATGCCGGCAGATTTAAATGATTATTTTAATAAAAAACGAGGCTCCGGCGGCGGAGACGATAACGGCGGCGAGAGCAAGGGACCAAAAGTAAATTTTAAAACGCCTGATTTTAAAGGATTTGGTAAAATTTCGGCCTTTGCCTACGTCATCATCGCGCTCGTGGCAGTGATCGCGCTCACGCAGCCTTTCGTCACGATAAACTCGGGCGAAGTGGGCATCAAGTCAAATTTGGGTAAATACGATCCGTCTCCGATGCAACCGGGACTGCATTTCTTTATCCCGTTCTTGCAAAAGGTCATCGTAGTCGATACGCGCGTTCGCCTCATCAACTACACGTCTGGCGAAGATATGGGCGAGGCTGCGCAAAAGTACGGCGCGCAGGCTCAAGCCGGCATCATCCGCAAAAACTCGATCTCCGTTTTGGACGCGAGAAACTTGCCAGTCAGCATCGACATCACCGTGCAGTACCGCCTAAATCCAGAAAACGCGCCTCAAACGATCGCGTCTTGGGGGCTTAGCTGGGAAAATAAGATCGTTGATCCCGTCGTACGCGACGTCGTGCGCAGTATCGCAGGGAAATACACCGCAGAGGAGCTTCCGACGAAGCGAAACGATCTAGCGACGGCTATCGACGAGGGTATCCGCAAGGATATCGACGCGCAACCGAATAAACCCGTCGAGCTACTAACCGTGCAGCTACGCGAGATCATCCTGCCTGAAAAAGTAAAAGAGCAGATCGAGCGCGTACAAATCGCTAAGCAAGAGGCCGAGCGAACCAAATACGAAGTAGAGCGCGCAAATCAAGAAGCGCTCAAAAAAGCAGCCCTCGCAGAAGGTACGGCCAAAGCCGCTATCATCGAGGCTCAAGGTCGCGCGGACGCCGCTAAGATCGAAGCTGACGCACAGGCATACGCAAACAAAGAGGTCGCAAAAAGCCTCGATCAAAATTTGCTAAATTTAAAGCAGATCGAGACGCAGGCTAAATTTAACGAGGCGCTACGCGAAAATAAAGACGCGAAGATATTTTTAACGCCTGGCGGAGCGGTGCCTAATATCTGGGTGGATACGAAGGATAAAGAGAAGCAAAGCGCGATAACGCAATAATTTTTGTTTGGAGCGACTCGCCTTTTTTACGCTTTGCGGGCGAACGCTTTTTGCGAGGTCGGCTAAATTTAGTTTGGATGGCTTTGCTTCGTTGCCGTTTGTAATCGCAAGCAAAGTCAGGTCCGCCGCTAAATTTACCTGAGTAACTCCAAAATCATCTCGAAACAGGTGTAGTTTTTTGCGAAGCGAAATATTTTTGCAAAAAACTTCGCCTTTTTATGCTCAAATTTGAAGTCAAATTTGAGCTTTAAATTTTGCCCGTGCGCCGAGCCAAACCCGTAGCCGAAAGGAAATAAAAATGAAAATAGATTGGGAAAAAGTGGGCGGCCTTTTGCCTGCCGTCGTTCAAGAAAGCTCGAGCGGCGAGGTTTTGATGCTTGCTTATATGAACGAAGAGGCGCTAAATTTGAGCCTAAAAACCGGCTTTGCGCACTATTTTTCGCGCACGAAAAACCGCATCTGGAAAAAGGGCGAGGAGAGCGGAAATACGCAGGCCATAGACGAGATTTTCCTTGACTGCGACAACGACACGATACTGCTCAAAGTCGTTCAAAACGGCGGCGTAGCGTGCCACACCGGCGAAAAATCGTGCTTTTTTAGAAAGATTTCTGGAGACGGCGGCGAGTCAAATTTAGCTAGCGATGATGGGCAAAATTTGACGCGAGAGCAAAATTTAAACCAAGCCAAAAAGCCGATCTACGGCATAATCGACGAGGTTTATCACGCGATATTAGACCGCAAGCTAAATGCCGATCCGCAGACTTCATACGTCGCGAGCTTGTTTAAAAAGGGCGAAAACGCAATCCTAAAAAAAGTTGGCGAGGAGGCCACGGAGCTCGTGATGGCGTGTAAGGACGCCTCGGCGCGCAAAAACGAAACTGTGCAGTTTAACTCTGCCACAAACGGCGCTCAAATTTCGTCAAATTTAACCCAAAACGAAAATTTTGCTAAAATTTCAAACGAAAACGCCGCAAACAAAAACAGCCAAACTGAGACATCTCAAAACCAAAAGCCAAAAACGCCGACCGAGGAGATCATCTACGAGGCGGCCGACCTGTGCTTTCACTCGCTCGTGGCACTAGCGCTACACGGCATTCACCCTGACCGCGTCAAGGCCGAGCTCGCGCGCCGTTTCGGACTAAGCGGTATCGAGGAAAAAAACTCGCGAAAAGGCTAGGGTGGTCAAATTTGGCACGCTTTGTGCAGGAGGATTTTAAATTTGGCTCGCCGCAAGGCAAACGAAGCAAAGAGGCAAGATGATAAACGAACTAAAACAAGGCTTAAATTTCTATCTGACGCACCTTGGCTGGGTGGATTTTGCCGCCTATATCTGGATGTTTTTGACCTTTTTAGCGCTTGTTTCGCTTTGCATTTACGTCGCGTCAAAGTCCTTTTTTGCGGGCTTTGCGCTGATGATCGTTACTATCGCTGGGCTTGGATGCGGGGCGTATTTTATGCCTAAGCTTTTAGATGAAAATTTGCGAACCCGCTCGCTCGAGCTAGTCTCAACCAAGCAGCTTGAGTACTCAAACACGTTGCTTGTGGATCTGCGCCTCACAAATCTCTCCAAAAAACCGTTTAACTACTGCGAAATCGGGCTTAGCTTTTACAAAAACTCGGGCAATACGCTGCGCCGATACGCAAACGAGCTAAAGCCGTTTTTGAGAGAAAATATCGTGCTAAAAGACGCGCTAGACATAAACGCGACGCGCGAGATCACGCACGTGGTAAATAACTTTCGCGCACAGGACTACAACGTAACGACAAGTTCGGAGTGCTTTTGATGGAAGGGTATTTTAACGTATTTCACTTCATCGCGATTGCGGTTTTGGCGCTACTATCGATGCTTTTCGCGCTGATATCGCGCGGCGAAAAAAACCCGAAATTTTTTAAAATTTACATTGCGATAAACGTAATAGCGACGCTGACGCTTGGATATTTTTTCATGATGATCGTGGATAAATACACCAAAAAGGCCGTGCTGACGGAGTTTTCAGGCCACCGCGTACTAAGAAACGAAACCATCGTGTTTAAGGGCTTGCTGCGAAATACGGGCGAGTTTAGCATCGCAAACTGCGATCTGACTGTTAAGCTCATCAATAATCCCGTGAGTAAGGACACGATCGCAGGTTCCATCTTTAAGCCTAGCGGACTATCGCTATCTTCGCGCAGCGACGAGCGCTCAAACGTCGCGGAGATCACCGCTAGCGTCGCTAAAAATATCGCGCCGAAGCAGATACGAAATTTTAGCCTCTCGATGCCGTATCCGTCGTACTTTGCTAATACCCAAACGATAACAAAGCTGGAGTGCAGATAGGGCGCGGGCAAATTTACTCGAATGCGATATAAAAACCTCCAAAGGAGCTTTTTGTTGAAGGTAGGTATAAACACAAAAATCACGATCTTGTCGATGTTCTTAAAAATAACAAGCGTAGAGATAAAAAATAAACATATATAGTCCGTTCAAAAATTCCGAAAAAGAAATTTAGAGAAATTTTATAGTGTTTTTAGCTCGATATGGAAGTGGTATAAATAGCGGAGTTTATTAAAATTTCATAAAAAAAATCGATAAAATAGCCAAAAATATCAGAATTTTATGGCCGGCGTGCATGATAAAATATTTAATTTTAGAATAGATTTCTGGCTCGTATGCCTACTTGGTTAAAAACTTACTATTTTATAACATTTCTTGGCTTGTGGTTGCTAGTAAAACGGCATACTAAAGTGCGACGTTCAAGTTTGTTTATATAGCCTAAAACTATTTTGCAAATGAATTGATGCCGATGTCGCCTAGATGTAGCGACTTTAATTGCCCGCTATCTATTTTGATTACCTGGGAAGGCTTACGATGGTTTGTTGGATTGCGGAGACGAGGTTATAGTGACACAAAGAACTCAAAGAATAATTTAATTGCGATGCGCTTACCGTTTGTTAAGACGAAGCTAGAAGGATAGCGAAGTAGTGGTTAGATGTAATAACGGTAATATGTTAAATAGATTATTATATTCGCTTAACTGATCTTAATTTTAAAAATTTTATGAAAATAGAAAGGGCGAAAACCGCCCTTGAAGTATAAAGTGTGATTATTTTGTGCTTTTGCAGCAGCCGCATGCGCAGCCCATAACTTTATAGATGATAGCTCCGATGATCGCTCCAACGATAGGCGCAACCCAGAAAAGCCAAAGCTGCTCTAACGCCCAACCGCCCTGAAATATCGCAACGCCAGTTGAACGAGCTGGGTTAACTGATGTGTTTGTGATAGGTATCGAGATAAGGTGGATAAGTGTCAAACCAAGGCCAATAGTGATCGGCGCAAAGCCTTTTGGCGCACGCTCATCGGTCGTACCTAGGATAATAATAAGGAAAAACGCAGTTAAAACCACCTCGGCAACTAGCGCTGAAACTAGACTGTAGCCATTTGGTGAGTGTTCGCCGTATCCGTTGCTAGCAAAACCACTCGCAGTAGCGTCAAATCCAGCCTTACCTGAAGCGATAAGATATAGCACGGCAGCAGCTGCGATCGCTCCGATAACTTGTGCGATGACGTAAGGCACGAAGTCTTTTTTGTCAAATCTTCCGCCAACTAGTAGGCCAACTGATACAGCTGGATTGAAGTGGCCGCCGCTGATGTGACCAACTGCGTAAGCCATCGTAAGAACCGTAAGGCCAAATGCTAGCGAAACTCCGACAAATCCGATACCAAGCTCTGGGAAAGCCGCTGCAAATACTGCACTGCCGCAACCTCCAAAAACTAACCAAAATGTACCAAAAAACTCAGCTAAATATTTTTTCATCTCTTCCCTTTTAGGTAAATTTAAAAGCGCGCGATTTTAGCATAAATTTGTAACTTTGCAAAATATTTTATAGTCTAAATCTATAACATAATGTCTCATGGAGCGTTTTGGTATTTGTTCCGGTTGTTTAGCTCGCGTCTCGGATTTGCTAAAAACTTAACGGTACCGATATCAAGATTCTCCGAGCTTGGCGTGCGGCACCTAGCGTAAGCGCATATTTTTTACATTTTTGTTGTTCTCTACGTACCGTTAAATCGATTATTTGCATATTTATTAGTTATCATCTAAGTTGTTAAATTTTACTCATAGACCACGATCTGTATGCCGTACGGAAAGAGCATATTTGCTAAAACCGTCGCTATTTTTCTCATAATTCAAAGCAAAAAGTATCCTTAAATATAAGCCTTTAAAATCAAAATAAAAATTAAAAACGCGAAGAATTATCTTGAACTAAATTGCGATAAGAGCCGGGTTGATCGTAAAAAGCTTCTAGACATTAAGTGTTGGGGCTTTATTTGCCGCATTCAAGCCCGTAGTCATTTGACGGTTCTTTTACGCTTATCGCTGAATGCGGCGGAAATATAGCCGCAGTTGTATGGTAAATATTAAAAAGTCGCATGGGCGACCAAAAATACTTTTAATCCAAAATTGTTAATCGCCCCTCTACGTCTTGCCGAATAGCTTTGTGCGTGCTTAAGTACTCTTCCAAAATATCTAAGCAAGAAGTAGCAATCATCTTGGGAGGACCGAAAGTTTTTACATGTTCAAAGCTAACGCCAAAAAAGCTTTCTAAATTACAGTAATGGTAGTTTTGTAGACCGATGGTGAAAATATCGTCATCTGCTATTTCTATTCCACGATAAGTTAGGCTAATGATTTCTCGGTTGGAGCGCGAATAGGCGAGTTTTAGCCCCTGCGATAACTGATAAAATTCCGTTGTTCCCAAAAAGGCGTCGTCTCGCAGTAGATAGCACATCATTTGGCGAAAGGTTCGGCCGTCCGCTCTGAGCATATAAACGCCGTCATCATAAGGAAAAATTTCGGCCAAGCCCCCATACTCTACGATCGGCCCTAGCTTTTCGCCCCGAATACTGCCTGAGCCAAGCAACATAATATCTATGACTAGGCTGTTTTTGAAAATATCGGCAAACAAATTTCCCAAAGCCGTTTCGGTGTTGCGCTGCGGGTGCGTTAGCGGACAGCTAAAACGGGTGATGACGCGAGTATATTTTTGATCGGTTACGCTCTTATATTTTCGAATCAAATTCTCTATTTGTTCATCGACCGGGCAGTACTTGTCGTTTATTGGGATACACTGCCATTTATAGCTTTCGATGCTGTTGGTGTCGGTATTTACCACGATATCAAATCGTCCGATCTGGTCGGTACCGACGCCGGCTTGCGCAATCAAAATATCATTGACGACATATGGTTGCTCCATCAAGGTATGAGAATGCCCGCCGATAATCAGATCGATGCCCCATTCCGGTCGCAACATAGCGGCTAGCTCTTTATCAGCCTCAAAACCGATATGGGTCAGCAAAACCGTAAAATCTATATCGATTCGGTTGTATGTGTTGCAGATTCGCCCGACCTCTCGCGCCGCCTCTTTGATTCCGATAAAAGAGCCGATTAGGTGGTCTTGCTTGGCCTGCGCCAAAACCGCATCGGTAATGATACCGATAAAAAGGATTTTCATGCCGTCAAGCTCCATGATATAGCAAGGCGGAAATAGACGGGCGTGATTGGTTTTGATAAACAAATTTGCGTTTATGATGGGAAACTGGGCGCACTTTTCTATAAATAATAAATGCGGAATACCGTAATCTAGCTCGTGATTGCCTACCGTAGCGATATCTGGCGCCAGGGCGTTCATGATCTCGATCGTGGAAATCCCTTTGTACTCCGAATCGATAATCGAGCCTCGAAACATATCACCGGCAATAGCGTAGATAACGTTTTTTTCTGTTTGGCGGACTTGATTTATATAGCCGGATAGCATAGAGACGCCGCCTACTAGCTTGTCGTCCACTTGCTCAGCCAAAAAGTCTCCATGCAAATCATTGGAGTGAAGTAGGGTTAGTTTTTTAAATTTGGCGCGGGATTCATCTGGTCGTCTCCTTAGAGGAAAAAGCGACAAAAGCGAAAAGAATTTTAAACGGTAAAATAAAATGTTTGCAAACCATAAAACACTCTCCTTGTAGAAAATTTTATCGGTTCCTGATTCCTTGTGTGTTAGATTTTTCTCTTTTTTATGCGACTTGTCTAAACTAAAACCTTTTTTTGGTAGGAAATTTAAAGTCGCATATTTAACTAAAAATTTCGCAATCTTTTAGTTTATTTGAGCCGAGCGCAAATTTAAACTCGGCTCAAATTTAAATTTATTTACAATTTTTTATTGTATCTAGCCACTTGCAGCCGTCCTGATCACCTTCATCGCAAGCCTTCTTAGCGATTCCCTCAATTCTTTTGCAAGTTGCAGTATCACCTAGCTTGCATGCTTTGTATCCATATTCCATCGCTTTGTTATTATCTCCTCTTACGAGGTCTGAAGCATAGAGGCACGTATACGCAAGCCCGTACTCGCAACCTTTGTCAAAAAAATACAACTTTTTTCCGGATCGTTAGTATATTTTACAGCCTCGTAGCATCCTTGTCCATATCCGTATTCGCAAGCTTTTTCGTAAAAATACAGCTGATTTTTCGGATCGTAGTTGTAGGAGCTTGCTATCTGGAAGCAAGCTTCGCCGTCATTTTTTTCTTCGCAAGCAGATTTTTGTTTTTCTGAAGCTTCTTTTTTCTCGGTGATACTAGCAATCCGGTTGCAGGCGCTTGTATTTCCAAATTCGCAAGCAAAACAGCTTTTTTTCCAGATCGTTTCTGTAATATAAGTATCTGCCAGCTCAACGCAACTATAACCGCGCTTTTTTTCGGTACAAAAAACTCAAGCCTCTTGCTCGTGCCGCCTATCTTGTCGCACGACGGACTTTTTGGATCGTCTTTGCAAGCGATAGTGTAGAGTTCCGTCGCTTTTTTCTCGTCTTTCATGCTGTATTTATCGCTTTCATAGAGCGCGGCTAGATTGGCGCAGCCTTCTTTATATTTATCGTAGCAAAGTTTTTCTAAAATTTTCTTGCCCTTTTTGATGTCTTGTTTTTATGCCTACGCCATCCGTATAGAAGTGGCTCAGGATAGCGCACATATCATATATATCTCTATCGCACAATCCTTCATATAGATTAAACGATTTTTTATAATCCTTCTCTATACCCTGACCGTAATAATACATATAGGCAAGATGTACGCAGGAGGTATTGTCTTTTCCGTCATCTTTTTGCGTACTTAAACGACTTCTCGTAGTCTTTTTGTTTGTGTGCGATGTAGGCTAGCTTGCCGCAACTTTTAGAATCTTTTGCCTTGCAAGCCGCATCGCGTTTTTCCTCAAGCTCTTTTGGATATCCCTTTTCGCAGCATAGCTGGACCTTGTTTTTTGAATAATCGCAACACTTTTTGTAGTACTCCGTGACCATTTCCGAATCGCAAGGCATGTCTGGGTCCGTATTGTCATAATGCTTCGCGAGTCGTTCGCAAGACAACCAACTTTTCTCTTTCAGGCAACCCTCTTTATCGTAGGCGATGGCCTCTATAGTTTTGCCAGCCGATCTTAGTTGCTCTGCGATTACAGCACTGCTTTCCGCATGAGCGGATATTGCAAGCAATGCAACAAAAAGATGAAAACTAGTTTCTTCATAGCGATCTCCTTGTATAAAATTTATTTATCTATTATTATACTGATCTTGAGAGTCTATGAAGTATTATAGCCTATTGTCTTAATTTTATCAATATATTTTATTTTTTAAGTAT
>ERZ773035.2054-NODE-2054-length-13574-cov-4.083142_pt1 | contig 13574 bp, 31 predicted proteins | sample MGYA00511487_ERZ773035 | MGnify/ENA primary metagenome ERZ773035 (study PRJEB29015, sample SAMEA2737985) | human oral metagenome | biome: human oral; feature: human-associated habitat; material: dental | place: China | collected 2024 ...
ATAAATTCACAAAAGAGGATTCGACAATCACAGAATTTACAAATATTGAACTTAATATGTAAAAAATATAAAAAATGAAAAAATTGATTAGGAAAAGTGTATTTGAAACAAACAGTTCTTCAGCTCACAGTTTATCTATTAATAAAGGTAATAAAGTGTTAAATGTATTTGATACTTTAAAACCTGATAAAAACGGTGTGGTTAGAATTGATTGTGGTGGCTATAAATTTACAAGACAAAAACCAAGAAGAACAAATGATACTAAAGAAAAAATAGCTTTCTTTGCTACATTATTTGATTCATTAACATATTATAAAAAAGAGTTAGAAGAACTTGTAGCACTTATAAAACAAAACTCTTTATGTGAAGAAGTTATATTTGAAAATTTAGGTAGTAGTCATATAGATTTTTGTGGTGATTTCACTATACCAGAAGGTTTACAAATGTATAGAGCTTTATTTGATAAAAACTCTTGGCTATTTTTGATAGGTGATGAATATTGGTTTGAAAGTGATAAGGAAGAAGAAGAGTTTTTTAATGCCCCTATTATAGAAAAATAAATTTATGTACAAATATCAAAACGGAAATGCTCTAATATCTATTGAAAAGGATGGTACGAGAATTATAGAGTTTAAGGATAAGTTACAATTAAAATATCCCTTGAATGTTGATATTAGAGTTTCTACCCAATGTAGTTTCGGTCAAAAACCAGATGGTTCACATGGTGTATGTACCTTTTGTCATGAATCTGCTAAAGTTAATGGTACTGAGTGTAATTATGAAGAATTAAAAAGTAAATTAGAAGATTTACCTCAAGGTATTGAATTAGCTATTGGTTGTAACAATATGACTGTTGGTTTAAAAAACTTCATTATATGGTGTTCTTTTAATAAAAAGTATATCTGTAATGTAACAATTAATCAAGGTCACATTAGTAAGAATTGGGGTTTAATTGAAACTTTAATAAATCAAGGTTATATCAAAGGTCTTGGAATATCTTACAGAAGTTTTTTAAAGTGGAGTGTTCCTCAATCTATCTTAGATTATCAAAATACAATATTTCATATAATAGATGGCATTGACGACATTGATGATGTAAAAGAATTAGCTAATAAAGGTGTTAGAAAAATACTTATTTTAGGTGAAAAAGATTTTGGTTATAACAAAGGTAAAGTAGATTTAAATAGTAGAAAACATAAACATTGGAGATGGTTTTTACCAGATTTATTTAATATGTTTGAGGTAGTTAGTTTTGATAATATAGCTTTAGAACAGTTAAAACCTGAGCGTTTCCTAAGTAAGTCTGATTTTGAAACTTTTAATCAGGGAGAACATAGTCTTTACATAAACGCTGTGGATGGCTATTATGCACCAAGTAGCAGAAGTAGTGAGAACGTAAACTGGGACACCATTTCTTTGACAGATTATTTTAAACAATTAGAAAAAAATAGAAACATATGACAACAGAAGACAAAAGAAGAGAAGTTTACAACAAATTATTTGACTTCTTGGATGAAAAAGCCTTTTCTTTTTCTGAAAAGATGAGGGTTAAACGGGCTGTAATGATGCTTGAAGAGCTTAACAGTCTAAGAACAATTCAATTCAATCACAAATATAATCTTTGGGAAATAAAAGGTAAGAACGATTTGTTTTATTCGGAAGACGAGGCTCGTTTGTTTGATATTCTAGAAAGAATGTTTTACCCTGAAGAAGTTGATAACAAACACATAAATGAGAAGGTTTCAACCATTGTTAGAATGCTCTACAAATTGTTTGACTATGGGGAAGAAAAATGTAGATTTAACCGAATTTAAAATATACAAATATAATATGAAAAATAAATTTATTAAATACACTGCTGTGTATTGTGCAGGACTTGGTAAGGGTTATGTTTTAGATGTGAATGATGAAACACATGTAGATTTTCCTATAAAAGTTTCTTTTTCTAATCAAAAACGTGACGGTTTATGTCATAGTAAAATATTTTATTTTAACGAAGAAGGGGTTAGACTTGGTGATTTTGAACCAACTCTTTCTATAACTCCTTATAAACTAAAAGGATTTAGTTTATCTGCACAAGAGCCTTTTTCTTATGAACACTTAGTTGGAGGTTTTGGTAGGTTTTACAAAAATAATGAAATGGTTCATATTTCAAAACTTAAATCTGTGATAAAGCGTAAAAGAAATTTATGTTTTATTTCAGAAACAAATGATGATTTTTACGATAGTTTTGAACCTTTAACAATAGAAGAAGTTGAAAAATTAAAATTACAAAAAGTAATTTGATTGTTTTTTTTATTATGAAAAATTTAAACATTATAACACAGCTTGTTAAAAGCGAATTAGAAGACATATTTCCTGTAGGAGATACTAATGTTGATGAAAAAAAGTTAGAAAAACAAGAATTGACTTATGAAATCATTGATTTTTTAGTTGATAATCTTTTGTTTATTAAAAACAAAGACACAGGTGGTCGATATAGTATAATCAAAGCAAATGTAAGTGCTGACAAGTTTCTAGAAAAATTAAATAATAAATTAAAAGAGGAAGGAGGTTATTAATGAAAAAAATATTTGAAACTAAAGAACAAATAATAGAAGAAGCTAAAAAGCAAATAGACAGAGATATATTTGGAGTTTATCCTTCTAAGGTAACTATTTTATTTAATCCTATTAATTCAGATAAATGTGCGTCTTTGGAAAACCAGGTGTTTGAGTTTGATTATAAAAAGAAAACATGGGAATGTAGAATAGAAACAGATATTTATGAATCTGAGGATTTATCTTTAAAAGCAGTAACGCTTTATATTTGGATTAAATCTCAAAATTGTATGTTGTTTTCTACACGTCCCGCAATGGAAGAGTTTTATAAAATGTTTATTGTCTTAATGTGTGCTGCTCATGAAGAAGGGTTTTATAGTAAAACTTTTATGAAATTAAAGAAAAAAGTGATAAGATATTTTAAACACTGTTTTCCAGAAATTTGTGAAAATAAAAAAGTAGAATTAAAATACTCCGTTAAAAAATCAGTTGTAGAAGAAAATAAAGAAAACGCTTTTTGTTTTAACATCACAGATGATAGAAGAACTGTAGAACTTTTTAAAGAAGATATAATGAAGTTATTAAAAGAAAAACATCAATGTTTAATGTAAAATAAAAAAAACAACCCCTATCCGATTAAGGTAGGGGTTTTCTTAGTTTTAAATTGATATTTCACAGTTTAATTTCATAATCTACTTTACAATCTTCTTTCTTTAAAACTAAGAAATATGAGTGATACTTCATTGCGTGCTGTTGTGTCTTCCACCTACCTCCAAAAGATGTCATTTTAGACTTAGATAACAACACAAATTCGTCTTTCGGATAGAAACCTATTTCCAATGCTAATTTGAGGATAAAATAGTGCGAAAATAATTGTTTTCCACCTGAGACTGTGTTTTGACATTTGAATATCACTATACCTCCCTTTTTAAGAACTCTATAAAACTCCTTTAAGGAATTGTAATAATGTTCTTTCAACTCATCGAAATTTTTATAAGCTGAAAATCGTTTAGCTATCTTAGAACTGTTACTATCGGTATTGTTTTTATAAGTTTCTCCTGCAATTACAAAAGGAGGGTCAAACATAATAGTATTTACACTCTCACTCTCTATTGGCAAATCACTACTATCGCTTTTTATCGTATCAGGTGTTTGTGGTTCTAAGTCAAACTTCATTGTTGGTTCTGTAACAACACCTGATTTGTAAAAAACACCTTTTGAATAGGTTACATCTACATCTATTTTCTTATTAGGTGAATGTAAATTGAGAATATTATTAATGATTTCTTCTTGATTATCACTTATAGAACGAATAGGTATTATTTTATTTTCCATCTCTTTTAATATCATTTAACATTTTTTCAGCTTGCTCCATAAAACCCAAATCTTCTAATTCTTTTGATTCCTCAAACAGTCGTTCTATTTCACTATGAGAAAAACTAAGAGGTAGTAAGGATGTTTGTAACCTTATCCAATCTATATTAATATCAGCATTTTCTTTGAAATACTTTTCAGTTTGCTTTTTCAAAAACTCATAAAGTAATTTAGATGTAAACCTAAGAACTTTTCTTGTTAATGCAAAAATGTTTGAAGGAAAAAGTTTGTAATTTTTTATACCTTGTAAATAAATTTTAAAATATTCCTTATCAACTAATCCCATTGTATAATTAATAAAGTTGTTAAGAATTGAAAAAGAAGAAACAACTGCCACAGAATGAAACCACTGTTTTTCTGCCTCTTGTTTCCATTCTTTATAAAAGTCTTCAACTTCTTTTTTGTTCATTTTAAGATATGTTTCAAACATTTTTAAAATCTCATCACGTTCTTTCATTTGTTCAGAAATCTTATCTAAACTCTCATCTGTGGTGTTAATAAAATCTTCCACAGGAATGTCTTCTTCAAGAATTTTTGAAGCAAGTTTTGAAAGAGCTTCTGCTGATTTATATTCAACACCTCCTTGCTTGATTATTTCTGAATAATCATCAATCATCGCCTGAGAAGAGGCATATTTTAAAAACAATATTACAGCACCTAATGCAGGTAATACATCTCGTATACTACTTTTTATTTTCATTATACTTATTTTTTAATTTCAAACAATTTTATAATAATTTAATCTTCTTTATAGCTTAATAATTCTGGGTTTTCATATTGGTTTCCAATAACTTTTGCACGTTGTAAACATAAACGCCATGCGTCTTCACGAAGATTAAAATATCCATTGATGTTGCCTACATCTTTGACATCAACACGGCAGAATGCCATACATTCCTCTCGGTACACAATAAGGCTGTAATCTCCGTAATCGTGAAAAAGAATGTCGCCCTCATAGATTTCCTTTCCGTTTTTGTCATACAAGCCTGTGAATTGTCCAACGGATTTATAATTAACCCGACAATCAAGGAGGTCTGTTCCTCTTATTTTATCTTCATCACTTAAGAAACCATAAACCCATTTGTTTTGGAATAAGCAATTTGAAAATCCTCTAAATTTGATTGTTCTCATTTTTTCGTTTTCAGTTTCTTCTCCTGTTTGTTTATAAATTATAGATTTAGAACTTTTTTCTTCTTCTTGTTTAGCTTTTATGTAAGAAGTCAGAAATTCATAAAGAGGTTTATATAAACGATACAAACACGCCCAAACCCAAATGATAAAACCTATTTTACTATAAGTTCCCCATTTCATTATTTCAAAAGTGTTATTTAATAATGAGCAACCTAAATATATAGGAAATGTTAAACATAACAAATAAAAAAGAAAACTAATTATTGAATGTCTAATAAAATGTTTATATGAATATTCCATAATTTATATTATTTATAGTTTTATAAAACAACATAGTTGTTAGAACTTGTATTGTTTTCATTTAATTCGTTTCTAACTTCTTCCTCAATTCCTTTTTGTATTTGTTTATAAATAGAATTGTATCGTTTATAATCTTCAATTGTTTCTCTTCTTTGTACAGCACTTTCAAGTAACAACAAGATTTTAGTTCCAAGTGTTTCTGTGAACCTGTCCATTTTTGCAGTTTGTGATATTATTTCACTAACAGATTTGCCCCATTTACATTCTTTTGTTTCTTTATCAAAAACAAAATATTTATCAGCACCTCTTAAATAGTAAAATTCTAAGTTTGCTCGTAACAGTTTTAGTAATTTTGCTTTCATGTTGTTTGTCTTTATTGTTTATTCTTTATAAGATTATAGTTTTAGTTTTTCTATCATTCTCAATATTTCATCTCTAAGATGAGACCAATTACCTTTCTTGTTGTAAATAACATAATCTATCTCTTCTTCTGGAAAGTCCTTCATTTCGTACAAATCACCTTTTATCTCCTCACCATTTTCATCTTCACACACAACTTTTACTATTAACGCATTTTGTTTTTCAAGCTCTTTTAGTTCACTTTTAAAACGCAAGTCTGTGAATATTATCTTTCCTTCTTTTCTCGCCTTTTTCATAGCTATTTTAGCCCAAATTCCGTCTCCAAAAGCCTCTTTCAATCTTTCAGCAATTTCAATAACCAAATCTCTTGGTGTTATTTTATACTCTCTAAGTTTCAAATCATAACCTTCTTTCAACAGTTCTTTTTTAAACTCTTGTGCTTCTTTTAAATTAGAAAACGGGTTCTCACCAACCGCATAAGAAACGATTCCAGTAGGAGAATCTTTATAAGGATGTGACTTGACCTTTTCCAACGTAACCCCAAGTAATGAAGCGACTGCGTTCTGAATAGGTTCTGCAAAAGACTTTATTTCTACATTCTGTTCACCACCTAACAATTCTTTTAAAAGTACGGCTACTGTATCTTTACCTGCTGCATGTACACCCGTTAAAGCTATTATATTTTTATTCATTTTTTACTTGTTTTTCAAATATTCTTTATAGTCACTTATCAAATCTCCCCATAAATTAAAATAAAATTTCCAAGAAGATTCTATATGTTTGTTATTTCTTAAAAACTTTTGAAATTCTTCTCTCACAGTTTTTTCAAAAAGTTCATTATCTAAATAAGTTTCATTTGGTATTTTGTTTGACAACAATAAATCATTTTTCAATAATTTATAAATTACAAATCTCTTAAAATCCTCAGAAAGTAAACACCATTCGATAGTATTCAAAAACAAATCACCGTTCAAACCTATTTGAGAGTCTGTCACAAGTGTTCCTTTGTAAATCAAGTTGTCACCTTTATCAATAGGTAAAGAAACAGACTCTGTTTTGTAAACTTCTTTTGTTTTAGTATCGTAAATTGTAAAAGAATCATTAAAGTCACCTCTTTCAATAATAAGATTCTTTTCTATTAGAAAAGAATTTAATAGTTCTTTTATAACTTCAGCCCTTTCATATATCTTGGATAACTCTCCAAAACCTTTCCATTTATAAGATATATTTTCACTCATCTCCATAATCACAATTAGGTATGCCAATTATTATTAAATCGTAATCATATAATTCTGAATTGTCACAAAGCTCTTGAAATTCTTCAAAAAATGTAGAAACTTTCTTTCGTTCTTCTTCATTAAAATTGCTATTTTTAATGCAATTTTCTAACTCTTGTTGAATTTCTTCTATTGAATAAATATGAAAATCGCAATCTTCTTCTGTTTCAGAACTAACATATGAAGGTTTCACACGATAATGTATAAACTGTACAAATTCATAACTAATATCAGGTTCAAACAAATAACCACCTTTTGCAAGTCCTTTCAGCTTGTGTTTTTGTTTTGCTTGATAATTTTCAAGAGCTATCTCTTGTATTACCTTTTCTTTATTGTGTTTGTCAACCATTTCTGTTGTTCTTCCTAATTTTAATTCCATCTTTGATAATTTATAAGTTATCTGTAAATGTTATTTAGAATGAGCTAAAAGCCATATCCATAAGTTCTTCAAGATTTTCAATAAAATTTTTTAACATTTTAATTTCTATATCATTATGTCCTTCAGCATAAGTGAAATTTCTTGTGTTTTCTATTTCTTTTCTCATTTCAATTCTCCCTTTTTCTATAAGAGCCTTTTCATATTGAGCTTTGTAATGTGATAAAAGCTCATTTAATTTGTTTCTCATATCTTTTTTTTTAATTTTATAAACAATTTCTTTTTCTAATTAAACAGTCTACTATAGGAAATTTGTATTTAGAAATATTTTCAAGTGTTACATAATAAAAACGTGTAAAAACATTTGAATTAAGTCCACAGTCACTAACTATCTCACCATCATAATTACTATTTCCAATTTTAACAATCACCTTGTCACCTTTATTAAAGGCTCCTTCATCTTTTGTTTCAATTTTACAAAAATCATCATTCTTCGAAATCAAATCTTTTTTATCAATCGTTGTAAATATTGTTATCATAATACATTTTTATATAAATAGTGTTTCCTGATTTTATATTTCTTTTTACGGTTTCAAAATCTACTTCATAACACAACTCAAAACCACTTTCAGTGTCCCAAGAAACCCAATCTCTTATAGAAAACTCTTCAAAGAACACCTCATTATACTTACTGTTCTGTAAATGATTTTCTTCTTTATGAATTTTTGGACAAATAATTGTAACATTCATATATCTTAAAAATAGTCTTTTTTGTCAAATAATTCCAAATCAGTGTATTTATCTATGTAAATCCTTTCTATTTTTATAGATTCTTTTAACAGATAGATTTGTTTCTTTGATATCAAATTTATTTTACAACCCATTTTTAATCTTAATTTTCTTTATTATTTCAGAATCTTCGTAAACTTTCTCAGTAAAGTCCTTGCTATCCCATATAATCCATTCTCGTATAGAAATTTTTTCTTCAAAACTCTCTAACTTGTCAACATCTCTTTCGAAACGTGTCTCTTCACTATTCACTTTTGTATGTTTTGTTGGAAACATCATCAGTAATGTCATTAATATTAGGATTAATAGGTGTTGTATTTAATCACAATAGAACGTTTAGGGTTAAAAATCAAATTATAAAGATGGTCGAGGTCTTTAAGATCTTCCATAGCGTCAAAACTATAATCCCAATCAAAACACAGAATTTCAATTTCATGAAAATAAACATTTTTACAACCTGTATTCTTACGAATAACATTTTCCAAAGTGTTAAGACTATAAATAGGAAACATAGAAAACGCATCCGAGTTCCATAATGTAGCTAATAATGCTATTTTTTCGTAAGCTGTTTTTGCATTTATAGTACGGTTATCTGCAAAACAACAAGCACTACAATTTATCCAAATATCTTCGTCTTCGAAATATTTATCAAGACCTTCATAGATAACATCTCCCTCTTCATATTTAAAAGATAGAGAGTGAGAGGATGAACTATTTGTTTCGAACACACCTTTTCTAATTAACTTTTTCATTTTATTCAGTTTTTAGTTCTATAACTGTTATAACAGTCTTTATAAATATTATCTATAACTTTTATGGTTTTACATATTTCTTTAGAATAGTAATAAGTTTCACCATCTATAACCTCTTCAACACCATCTTTGTCTTGTATTAGTGTCTTCTCAACAAATACAAAACAACCATATTCTTCCTGCCATTCCACAAATGCTTTAAAAGATTTTTCATCACTATACATATCAACAAAAACAATATCTCCTTCATAAATTTCCTTACCATCTTTATCATAGAACCCTGTAAATTGTCCAACAGTTTCAGGGTCTACACTTACTCCTAAAGCACCTCTGTTTTCCAATAAACTCTTTTCCACTTCCTCATCTTCACAGATTGAACAAACAGTTCCAATATTAAAAATACTTCTTCCATAGACCCATCTGTCTCCAAATAAGGAATAGCCTCTAAATTTAATTGTTCTCATTTTCTTTTATTTTTTTTATTAAAATCACCAATAAAAACTTCAAGCACTATTAAGTTTCTAAGGTACGCCTACAATGAGATTACCACTTATTCTTATTGGTGATTATGATTTATTCTACTTTTTACTAAACAGTTTTCGAAAATTCTAATTTTCATAATTTTTATATCACACTTTAAGACAATCTTCAGGTGTGAGAGGAAAGATACCTTTAGTTTTATCATCAACATTAATAATATTCGTAACTTCTTTATAATGCCGAATTAATTTTTTCAACCCCTCTTCTCTTGCTTCTAATAAATTTGAACACTCAAAAGAAACCCATTTTACTTTTCCACAAGTTTTATCTGTTCTATAAACAAACTTAAATCTGCCTTCTTCAATCCATTCTATGTGGGAAGGAATCCCTCTTTCTAAAAACCAATCAAATGCTTGAGTCCAAGTTGGAATATAAAAATCAAAATCTACATTTGTAATTTTATCAGCGTTTGTTTTTAAAATATAAACTTTTGATGTAAGTGGCATATATTCTTCTACAAATATTTCTATATTCAATTTGTTATTTTTACAAGTAAAAACACAAGACTCCTTGAAACCTATTTCTTTAAGTTCTTTGGCTATTTCTACAGGAACTAACCAAGATGGATAATTTTCTTTTTTCATATTCTTCTACTTCATTTTTAAAACACTCTTTTAAATAATTGTACATTTTTAAAGATACAATTAAATCTGTTTCTTTTCTTTTATAAACAACCTGCTTCTTTTTTATAACAGGAACTTTTTTTATAATTTCTTCCCATAATTATTTTTCTACATTCAACAACTTACTTAAAAGGTCTTTTTCCTTTTCAAACATCCTTGAAAATCGTTCAACAACTTCAAGAAGTTTATCTGCACCGTAAACATTACAATCTCGCACAGAGGTTTGCAAATCTTTCATTTTCTCTTTAGCTTTATTTACAGAATTTTCAACTTTGTCGATGAAATCAATGTTTCTGCGACACATTTCAATATAATCTTCTTCTGTCGTTGCATAGATTTCTTGAAGACTTTCTTTAAATTCCTTTTCTACTTTTTCAAAACAAGATTTAAGGTTATCGGTCAATTCCTTATAAAACTCTAAACTTTGTTTAATGTAGTTAATTTCAAATTTAAGTTGTTTTTTACCTTTGTTGAGGTATTGTAGAACAATCTGTTCTCGTTCTTTAACGTTGTCTTCGTATTCTTTTACTTTTTCAGCAACCGAAGGAGTAACCCACATAGAGATTACTTCACTTCTAACTTCCTCTTTTGTGGGTTCGAACAAGCTATCTAAATCCAACTCGTTCAAGGCTTCTATGTTACCCAAATTAATTTGTTCTCCGATTTGAGCAAACTGATTGTTTACGTTCATTTCTACATTCATTTTTATTTGTTTTTAATTATTTATGTTTAATAAATTTAGACTTGTCATTCTCTTTTTCCAAATTTATTCTTTATCGACTTCTTCTTTCTTGCGGTTTTTAAAAATATGTTCGAATAGTATTGAAATAACAATAAATACTACAAGCACAACACCACACAACACTAATACTGCGTTCAATATGGGCACAAAACCAATTAACGCTAACACGATACCACCGACCAAACTCTCTCCTTCTATTCTTTCATATTGCTTAACTTCCTCCCTAATCTTGAAAATCATCACAATAAGACCTCCTATTACATCTAACCATAAAAACAAATTGTAAGTCTTCTGTGGATTAAAAACGGTTTCTAATAAAAAATTTAACATAATTATTTTAATTTAAAATTTGACATTCGTTTATTTGTTTTGAAAACAAGGCAGGACTCGAACCTGCATTTAGTCACAGCCAAAGTGAACACACGGCTCGAACGTGTTTCTAATTCAGACAGGATGTCTGAGTGTCTTCCAATTCCACCACTTGTTTTATCATTCATATTATCTTTTTAACATTAAATGACATTTAATAATTTTTAAAATTTAAAGCGTTAACCTCCTCTTTGGTCAACGGTTTAAAACAATCAAACACAGGGATAAAAGCATTGATTATAAAAATGACACGACCTCTATAACTTTTTACAGAACTCAGTTTACCTATGACTTCAAACCCATTACAATTTTCACACCAAAACTTTCCATATTTACCTACAAATTTATTATAGTATCTAACATCTTTTTTCATTTGTTTCTAAAATTTCATATTCTAAGTCACTTATCACTTCAACATTATCTATTATTCCTTTTTCTACATAATACTCAAAATCATCTTGAATGATCTCTTCTTCTTTGAGTTCAATAACTTGTTCAAGAATATCTCTATTTTCATTTAAATTATAAACAAGTTGTTTCTCCACTCTAACTGTACCCACAACTCTAACTGTAATTTTCATTGGTTAATATAATTAAGTCTAACAAAGTTATTTTCATGCTCAAACAGGTGGAATTATCTTTATTTTTTTCAACCCAATTATCAAACATTTCTTTACTATCAAAGAATTTATTGCTAATGTCTAATACATCTGCTTTAATTTTAACGACTGTACCACAATCTTCAATCTCTATTTGATCATCGAGTACAGCTAAATTAAGCTTATGCCATAAAAGTTTTATAAAGAATTTCTCTTTAGTTTTCGTATCCATCATCATAGTACTCTTTAAGTTCTTCTAATTCTTCAATAAATTGACTGTATGCATCAATATAAGTTTGCCAAGCAGTATTTGTCTCTCCATCTTCAGAAGAGTCTTCTAACAATTCTTCATAATCTTTTACATCTTGCTTATATATTTCTATAAGTACTGTTATTTTATCTGTTCTTGTCATTTTAATTCTATCATTATAGGTTTAATACCAAATTGTTCTATATCAGTAACATGATTTTCTTTGAAATAACTCTCTTCAATTAACCATTGGTCAGTAGTATTTTAGGGTTGATAGCAATCATATCTCCTATTTTAGGAGAGCCATTCTTCCTCTTATCCACGTCACTGATGCTCACTCTAAAGTTACTAAATCCCTTAGCTTGGATGATGCTGGTTTCTTTAAACTCTTTAATATCTTCTTCAGTAACAGGAGTTACAAAAGAGAATTGAGATTTTCTTTTTACTGCTTTAAATTCTATACTCATAATTTAATTATTTAAACATATCTGATATTTTCTGTATAAGAATCAATAACCCAAATCCTCCTAATATTAGAATAGGAATAGATAGGTACTCCAATGTCATATATAGAGTAGAATGTATGTTATTATAAGTAGATTTGTGTATATCTAAACTTACATAAATAATGACCATACATGCTGCTATGCAGTACAGTACGAACAGAAACATCATAAAATTGTCTACAAATTTATTTCCATTTCTCATAATAAAGGCTTTGCGATTTCTAATAGTTCTCTTTGTTCTTCAAAAAATCTATTACTGATTTCTTGTGATTTAAAATATAAAATTCTAAAGTCTCCTAACAAACAATCTTTCACAGGTTTTCCATTTCTTGTGGTTATAATATGCGTATAACTATAAATTTTAGGTTTCCAACCTTTATTGTAATAATCCCTGAGAAGTATTAATTTTTTCAAAGCTTCAAAAGCCTTATACATCTCTTCACTAGTATATAGTTCTTCATTATAATATAGTTCATTAATATAAAAATCACCTTTAGACCCTATCCATTTCACAGCATCTTCTACAGTGGGAGGTAATTCAATTTCCTCTTGGCAAAAACCTTGCATATCAGCACTATAAGGTTTCACAGATAGTGTTGGAATAGAATGTCTATAGCTAATTTCTAAATCAAACATTAGACCGTCAATTGTGTAAGATAATGAAGAGGAGTCTTCAAAATCTACAATTAGATAGTTAAGTAGTGGATTTATAGAAACAAATCGAACTTCCCCTTCTATATCAGGTTTAAAAATTTGATCATATACTTTTTGACCTTCTTTAAATATTATTTTCATTTACTTTATTTTTTTATTTTATTGTTCAATTTATTTGAGAAATAAAGATTTTTAGATTAAAACCTGTTCATACTATAATAACATTTATTAGATTTCTCATAAAAGTTATTCAAAATCTTTTTTAATTTCCTGTATTTGTTCTTTCGAAAACTTAGACTCTTTTTCAATTAAATATTTTATATTTTCCATTTCTCTTAAAAACAATTCATAATTATTTATAACCTCTTTAAAATTACAATATACATCTATAA
>ERZ773035.2058-NODE-2058-length-13565-cov-3.799112_pt1 | contig 13565 bp, 10 predicted proteins | sample MGYA00511487_ERZ773035 | MGnify/ENA primary metagenome ERZ773035 (study PRJEB29015, sample SAMEA2737985) | human oral metagenome | biome: human oral; feature: human-associated habitat; material: dental | place: China | collected 2024 ...
CCTGCCGTAGTCAAATATTTTTTGTGTTAAATTTGCCCCCAAGCTCCAAACGCTTGCGCTGCCCATAAAGATTCTATCAAACTCATCACTTGCAAAGCCAAAAAGGCCTGTAAGAGATAGTGTTGGGAAGTATTGAGCGCGCGCCACACCCACAAGGGCATTTGTAGCTTTTAGATCTGCTAGCGCCTTTGCCACGTCGCTTCTTCTAAGCAAAACATCTGAGCTGATGCCAGCCTTTATCTCAGGTGAGCTTGGTAAATTTTGCGCACTAGCAACGGCTCCTTTTAAAATTTCATCATTGCTCTTGCCAGTTAGGATGGCTAGCGAAGTAAGCGCTTGTGACTTTGAGTTTAGCACTGAAGTTAGGCTAGTTTTTGCCCTTTCAACTTCAGCCTTGCTTTGCAGATAGGTCATCTCGTTTATACTACCAAGATCAAGCTGCGTCTTGCGAAGTGCTAGTGTGTCCTCATAGGTTTTTAGAGTCTCTTTTAGCACCGCTTCTTGCATGTTTAGTGACACTAGAGCAAAGTAGCTTTTTGCCACACTTGAGCTAAGGCTAAGCCTTGCACTATCATAGTCAAATTTGCTCGCATTTAAATTTTCATTAGCTGCAAGCACGCTATTTCTTACTCTACCCCAGAGATCTATCTCGTAGTTTAGTCCTAAATTTATCTCATAGCTTTTTGAAGTAGTTTGAGGCATATGCGCGGCAGTCTCGGCGCTATTTCTAGTTCTTGTGGCACCTGCGTTTAAATTTACCCCCGGTAGCAAATCAGCTTCAGCAATGCCAAGACTTGCCTTTGCTTTTTGTAAATTTAAATATGCAATGCGTAAATTTGTATTTTTCTCAAGTGCACTTTCGACTAGAGAATTTAAATTTTCATCGTGAAATTCTTTCCACCATAGATCTCTTATGTCGCTTGTCTCGAAAGTGTATGTCGAGGTGAAATTTGTATCCACATTTGGCATATCTGGGCGAAACGAGCAACCAGCCAAAAACGCCGCAGTTATAAGTATAAACGCCTTATTTTTCATCTTTTTTTGCTCCCTTTTTCCAGTATTTTTCATTTAAAGTTTCAAGCAAATAGTAAAACATAGGCACGAAAAATATCGCTATCGTAGTAGAAGCGATCATGCCGCCAACCACGCCAGTTCCTAGTGAGTGACGAGATGCAGCGCCAGCGCCTGTGCTTATAACCATTGGGAAAACACCTAGTGTAAATGCGATTGAGGTCATTACGATAGGTCTAAAGCGAAGTTTTGCCGCATTTACGGCTGATTCAAATATGCTCTTTCCGCTCTCGCGCTCTTGCATAGCAAATTCTACGATCAAGATGGCGTTTTTGGCCGCTAGACCGATGAGTAGCAAGAGTCCTATCTCAAAATAGATATCATTTGTTAGCCCTCTTATCCAAACAGCTAGCAACGAGCCAAATACCGCAAACGGCACGGCTGTGATGACTGCAAGTGGGATGAGCCATCTTTCGTACTGAGCAGCAAGTATCAAGAAGACAAAGACCATACCAAAGATAAAGGCTACCGTGCCTGTTCCTTGAGAATTTACCTCTTGATACGCCGTTCCAGCCCAGCTTATAGCGTACTCATCACTACTTAGTGTGTCATTTACGACCTCTTGTATCGCTCTTATCGCATCGCCTGATGTGTAGCCAGGTTTTGGATCGCCCATGATCTTCGCCGCAGGGAAGAGGTTAAATCTATCAACGATATCAGGTCCGATCGATCTTGTAAGCGTTGCTACTGAATTTAATGGCACCATGCCGCCCTCGTATGAGCGGACAAAAATTTTCCTTAGATCCTCAGGGTTGTTTCTAAAGTTATCGCTCGTCCTTGCATATACGCGGTAAGACTTGCCTGCAAGGTTGAAGTCGTTTATGTAGTATGAGCCAAAAGTAGCGGCTATGGTGCTAAAAATTTCATTCTCGCTTACGCCAAATAGCCTTGCTTTTTCTTTATCAACTGTTATCTTAAACTGGCGGTAGTTCGTCTCGAGTGTTGTTCTTACGCTTTGTAGCTCAGGCCTTGCGTTTGCTGCTGCAGCTACCTTTCTAGCGTCAGCCTCTATCTCGTTGTAGCTCTTGCCGCTCTTGTTTTGTAGATACATCTCAAAGCCGCCAGTCATCGATAAGCCCATGATAGGAGGTAAATTTACAACAAAGGTTATTGACTCTTTTGAGCCCCCAAGCATACCACTAAACTGTCCAGCCAAGGCATCTGCACTATCTGCTAGACCTTTTCTTTCATTCCAGTCTTTTAGCTTGATAAAGCTAACGGCTGAGTTTTCTCTAAGAGAGCTAGCGAGCATATCATAACCTGCAAAGCCCAGGGTAAATTCGACATTTGGATTGCTCAAAATGGCGTTACTAATAGATTTTACCTCTTCTTTAGTCTTTAGCATATTTGTAGAAGGTGGAAGCGAGGTGATAACCATCAAAGCACCCTTGTCTTCTGAAGGCACAAGCCCTTTTGGCACTTTCTGAAATAGCCCATACGTTGCAAATCCCATGATACCAATGACTATAAAGCTAATAATGACGTGTTTTAAAATTTTTGCCACCCCTGCCGTAAAGAGCCTAGTGCTAAAGTCAAAGAAGTCGTTAAATTTCTGAATGATCCAAAATGGCTTGCTCTCTTGCTTTTTAAGCATAACCGCGCAAAGTGCTGGCGTAAGAGTAAGAGCAACAAAGCCAGAGATACAAACAGAGACGACAAGTGTTAGCGCAAACTGCTTTTGTATAACGCCTACAAAACCCTCCATAAAAGATACCGGCACGAAAACCGCACAAAGCACGAGCACGATAGAGATAACTGGGGTTTGTACCTCCTCCATTGCCTTAAATGTCGCGTCTTTTACGCTTATGTTTTTATCTTCATGTAAAATTCTCTCGACGTTTTCTATAACGATGATGGCGTCATCCACGACGATACCGATGGCTAGGATCAGGGCAAAAAGCGTGATCAAATTTATACTAAAGCCCATGATATAAAGTCCGCCAAATGTACCTATGATAGAGACTGGCACGGCGAGCATCGGTATGATGGTGGCTCTAAAGCTCTTTAAGAAGAAGTACATTACGACAAGAACAAGTAGCATCGCCTCAATGAAAGTTTTGATAACCTCATTGATTGAGACGGTGATAAATTCAGTTGGGTTGTAGGCTATGGTGTGCTCTAGACCAACTGGGTAGGTTTTCTTTAGCTCTTCAAGCTTTGCAGCGACTGCCTCTGCAGTTGCAAGTGCGTTTGCATCGTTTTGCAAAAATAGCAAAAGTGGCACTGCTGGCTTACCATTTAGCATAGCATCTGATGCGTAGCTAGCAGCTCCAAGCTCGACTGTGGCGACCTCTTTTAGTTTTACGACACTGCCGTCCTCACTCTTTATCAAAATTTCGCCAAACTGCTTTGGATCTTTAAAACGACCCTCGGAAACGACCGAGTAAACATAAGGATTTTCACCCTTTGATGGCTGCTCGCCGATCTTGCCGGCTGCGTATTGTGAGTTTTGAATTTTTACTTGAGAGATGACGTCGCTTGGAGTTAGTTTAAACTTAGCAAGTCTGTCTGGCTTTAGCCAAATTCTCATTGAGTACTCTTTGTTGCCAATGAGCGCTGTATCGCCGATACCTTTTACTCTTTTGACCTCGTCTGCGATGTTTAAATTCACATAGTTATATAGCTCAACTAGGTTCATATTTGGATTTGTAAAGCCAACTACTTGAAGGATCGAGCCACTTCTTTCACGCACCGTTACGCCCATATTTTGCACCTCTTGAGGTAGCCTTGAAAGGGCAGCTTGGACGCGGTTATTTACATCTATCGTAGCTTGTTTTGACGATGAGCCGATCTTAAAATATACACTTATATTCATTGTACCAGCAGAGCTTGATGTGCTTTGCATATAAAGCATATTTTCGACACCATTTATCTGATCTTCGATCGCACTTGCAACTGAGTCGGCGATAGTCTGCGCGTCAGCACCGCTATATGTCGCAGTTACAGAGACAGTAGGCGGAGTAAGACTTGGATACTCCTCTATTGGAAGCCCCTTTATGCCCATAAGACCTGCTATAACTATGATGATAGATATAACCGTTGCAAATATCGGGCGATTTATGAAAAATTTTGAAAACATCTATCTGCCTTTACTTGCTTTTTGTAGCGTTTGTGTCTTTGCCGTTTATAAATTCTGCACTTAGGTCTTTATCAGTTTCAACTGGTGCGCCAACTCCGATTTTAAGGAAGTTATTTACGATGATCTTATCTCCCTCTTCAAGGCCCTCAGTCACTACGACCATATCCTTTGTTTGGTAGCTAGTTTTAACATTTTTTTGGCTTACTTTGCCATCTTTTACGACTAAAACATAAGTGTTTGTAGCGCTTTGCTGAAGGGCAACTTGCGGGATATTAAAGGCATTTTTTTGAACAAATCCGCTCATCTTTATATGACCAAACGCACCTGGTAAAATTTTACCTTCGCTGTTATCAAAGCTAGCCTTTGCTAAAACGCTGCCAGTCGCGGTATTTACGACGTTATCTATAAATGTCACTTTGCCAGTGAAATTTTCATTGTTTAAATTTAAGATAGCCTCGCTATTTAGTTGCTGCCAAGCGCCGTTATCTAAATTTGCTTTTCTACTTAGATTATCCACGTCTGCGATGTAAAAGTCAGCCTCGATCGGGTTTATCTTTGTTAGTCTTACAAGCTGGGTTTGGCTTGCTGTTACAAGTGAGCCAACATCTACTTTATTATCGCCAACAACGCCGTCAAATGGAGCTGTGATAGTTGTGTAGCCAAGGTCGATCTTAGCATTTTTTAAATTTGCTTTTGCGCTTACTAAAGTTGCATTTGCTATGTCATAAGCTGCAACGGCTGCGTCGTAGTCTTTTTGAGAGACTGCATTTTTCTTATAAAGGGCAGAAATTCTTTTAAATTCAGTTTGGGCATTTTTTAAATTTGCATTTGCCACGCCAACAGCTGCGTCAAGCGAGTCAAAGCTAGCCTCGTACTTCTCTGGATCTATCAAAAATAGCTTATCTCCAGCCTTTACCTTATCACCAGGCTTGAAAAACTGCTTTGTTATCGTGCCGCCAACTTTTGGGTAGATGATGACGTCTTGAGGGCTAGAAACAGTAGCTGTGTAGTCAAAGCTAATAGGCACATCCATCTTTTTAGCCACGAAAATATCAACGTGAGATGGTGGCATTTGGCGGCCCGCAGCAGCCTTTTTGTCACCACTTTCAAAGCAGCCAGAAAATAAAAAAACGGCAGCTGAAAGCACAAGAATACTTTTTAAATTCAACATAAAAACCTCTCTTAATTTTAAATTTTAATTCCAAGTTTAGTTTTGTAATAATCATTACAAAATTTAAAAGTCACCGACTATAACCAAAAATGAATTAAAAGTCAATTTTATTTTTTGATAATCCCATTTAAAAATAGCTCAACGCACAAAGCAACATGCTCTTCACGCTCTTTTTTGCTAAGTTTTGGCTCTTCATTTAACATAAGTGAATCATAGTAGTAAAGTCCGATAACACTTTGTATAAAACACTTTGTGATAAATTTGGCTGAAAATTTTGGATTTAGCTGTGATTTTACCTCATCTCTTTCAAAGAAATTTATAAGCACAAGGTTGATCTTATTTAAAATTTGATCTAAAAATGCCCTGCCAAGTTTGCCACCATTTTTAGAGCTCTCGCTTATCATAGTCCTGCTAAGCAAGACGCTTTTTTTGGTGCAGACGATGGAGAAGATGATGGTTGCAAATTTGGTTAAAAACTCCTCTAAACTATGAGAAATTTTAAGATCTATCTTCTCATCGATCTCTTTTATAAAGTCATCTATCTCTTGCTCTATGATCGCCTTAAAAAGCCCCTCTTTGTTCTCGAAAAATGTGTAAATGCTAGCTAGCGAGCCGCCGCTAATTGCGACGATATCGCTAAGGCTAGTTTTTTCGTAGCCATTTTTTAAAAATAGATCAAGCGCCGTTTTTACGATGAGTTCGTATCGTTTTTTGCCTTTTTCTGAGATCGCCATTTTACTTCCCACTAAATTTTTGCCATTTTATCATCTTTTAGGATAGATAAAGGTGCTGGCTCTTTGCACGCTGATAGTTGGCTCGTCAGTGGCGTAAGCTTTTATATTTATATGTTTTAAAAGATATTTTTCGCTCGTGTTTTCATTTTTTGATTTTAGAGTGACGATGACCTTTTGTTTTGCACCAGCTTTTAGCGTAAAAGGCCTATTTGGACGCGAAATTTCTATACTTTTATCATCTATCTCAAAGAAAAATGTATGCTCTTTATTTTGGGTATTTTGCACTAAAAATACATAAGAATTTTCAACCTCGCCTTGATCTAAAACCTTGTAAAGTTCGCTAGTTCTATTTATATTTAAAAGCATGCTCTCTTTTTTGCCACTCATCAGCGCCGCAGCCGCTAAGACAACGCACAAAATGACAAGATAAGCAACCGTTCTAAATCTAAAAATTTTCACCTTTTTATTTTCATTTTGAGAATTTATACTTCTCCACTCTATAAGTGAGCTCTCGTTAAAATGCCCCATCACTTTAGCGCACGCATCACTGCACTCAAGGCAGTTTATGCACTCAAGCTGCATGCCTTTTCTTATATCTATATGCGTTGGACATATCCTCACGCAGGCCTCGCAGCCAGTGCAAAGCGCGCCCTCTTCTTTTGGCTTTTTAAATTTCTCCCGGCCATCATATATGACGCCGCCTCGTTTTTGATTGTAGATAACTTGTATCGTGTCACTATCAAACATAACTGACTGCACCCTCGCATACGGGCAGACATAGACGCAGAAATTCTCTTTTAAAATGACCACGTCATAGACTAGCCAAGCGGCTATGCCAAGCCAAAATGCAAGTAAAATTTTATGTTCGCTTGGCTCGCTTATATAGGCTAAAAACTCAAATGGCGGCACAAAAAACCACATGAAATTTGCAGCTATGATAAGGGCTAAAACGCACCAAATTCCAACAGCTATTGCACGCTTAAAAATTTGACCTTGTGGCTCATTTTGTTTGTTTTGGATATTTTTTCTGATCTTTAAAATTTTAGTCTGCAAAAGGTCACGAAAGACTGCTCTAAAAATGGTCTGCGGACAGCTCCAACCGCACCAGACACGCCCTGCAAGTGTCGTTAGAAAAAATATACTTAAGAACAAAATGATAAATAAAAATGGCAACAAATAAAGCTCTTGCATATCAAATTTTGTAAAAAATAGATCAACCCTGCTCTTATCAAAGCTCAGCAAAAATAGCTGCGCGTCATTTATCCTGATAAATGGCAAAATAAATACAAATAGCGTGATACAGGCAAAAAAAATGTAACGCCTCTTGGCGTAGCTAAGATGAAGATCCTTTGACATGGTGAGCCTTTTTTGAAATTTTAAGATTATAAATTTTGCGTTATTAAAAAAGTATTAAATATTTTAAATTTGCCTAAAAGCTTAAATTTATAAAAGTTAAACTATACTCACGTCTTATTTTAATCTGAAAGGTGGTGAGGACGTTGCCTGGTATTAAGGTACATCCTAACGAGTCATTTGACGAGGGTTACAGAAAGTTTAAAAAACAAACTGACCGTAATTTAGTCGTTACTGAAGCAAGAGCTAGACGCTTTTTTGAGCCTAAAACTGAGATCCGCAAGAAACAAAAAATTGCTGCTCGCAAGAAAATGCTTAAACGTCTTTATATGCTTAGACGCTACGAGTCAAGACTCTAAAACCAAGACAAGGAGGGCTTTGCTCTCTTTGTTTAACTCTTCTTTTAGCCTTATTTTTTTATAATCAAAGCAATTTTTTTATTTTATTTTAAACGGAAATCCGATGCAAAAGCTAGCTGTAAATGAAGCTGCAGAAATTTTAGGCATAACAAAAGAAGCAGTCTACAATAGAATTCGCCGAGGCTCGTTAAAAACGGTCATTGAAAATGGCACTAAATTTGTCATCCTTGAGGAGGAGCCAAGTAGCGAAAAACCCACAAAAACCGCCCCAAAAAGCACAAAGACTAAATCCCAAAACGACGAGTTTGTAAGCTATTTGCTAAATGAGCTAAATGAGCTAAAGAGCTTAAATTTAAATTTACAAGCCGACAAAGATAGACTCTTTAAAGAAAAAGAGCAGATGCTCATCGAGCGCAAAAATGAAATTTTGCAAATTTACAAGGACAGGGACGAGAAGCTCATGCAGTTTCTAAACGCTATGCAAAGACCACTTTTAGCGCCTAAAAACGAAAGTGCCGCAAGAGAAGTGGCGATAGATGCGCAGATAGAGGATGAGTCCAAATGGATAAATTTAAGCGAATATTTAAAGGAGTTAAATTTAAAGCCAAAAGCGACAAAAAAGATCAGTGAAAAGATAATAAAAGCGATACATCACTCCAAATTTATCAAATTTAAACGTGGCGTGATACTTGTTAGAAGACATAAAAATTTAAAAGAGTTGATAGGAGAGATATGAAACACATTAAAAAGATAGCTACTTATGCTGCGGTTGGGGGATTTGGTGCCATTATCATGGCTGGACTTGCTGGTTGCGGAAGCGACGATGGCGGCAATGAAAACGCACTAAACGAAGTTGTGCAAAAAAATGGCGCCTTTGTCATCATCGAAGAGAGCGCGCTTGGCGTTTATAAAATTTTAGAAGAGTACCCAAGCACCGAAACTAGGGTTGTTTTAAAAGACATGAACGGCACTGAACGCGTACTAAGCAAAGACGAGATCGATAAACTTCTAGCGCAAGCAAACGCAAAGATCGACAATAACACTTCAAATTTGACAAGAACTAGCGACGCACAGCTAAGTAGCGGCGGGCTAAGCCTTGGCGAGACGATCCTTGCTTCAGCAGCTGGCGCGATACTTGGTAGCTGGATAGGCAGCAAGCTCTTTGGCAACCAAAATTTCCAAGCAAATCGCCAAAGCACATATAAAAATCCAAGTGCCTACACAAGAAGTGTCGATAGCTTTAACAAGCAAAAAGCGGCAAATTCTGCTGCAAGAAGCAGCGGTGGTAAGAGCGGATTTTTCGGTGGTGGCTCAAAGTCAAGCTCTAGCTCATCAAGCTTTGGAGGCTGAAAATGATAAATTTAAAAAAAATCACCCCGTTAAATAACGAATTTATGGAGAAAATCGGCTTTGCATGGCATACAGATAACGACAACAGCTCGTATATCGCTGATGAGATCGTGCAGGTAAGCGAAAAAGAGGCAAATGCATACTACGAAGCGGCAAACGAGCTTTACGATATGTATGTAAATGCCGCTCAGCACGTGATCGACAACAACCTTTTTCACGAGATAGGCATACCATTTAACCTTGTTGATATCATAAAAAATAGCTGGGAAAATGACGTTCATTGGCACCTTTATGGCAGGTTTGACCTAGCTGGCGGGCTTGATGGTAAGTCTATAAAGCTCATTGAGTTTAACGCCGACACGCCAACGGCAGTTTTTGAGACAGCGATCATCCAGTGGGCGATGCTAAAGCTAAATCACATGGACGAAGCTGCCCAGTTTAACGACCTTTACGAGTCGCTAAAGCAAAATTTCAAACGCCTTATCACGCTTGGCGACGAGGATGCGGACTTTGACGAGCTTTACGAGGGCTGGGGGATACTCTTTAGCAGCATCGCTGGCAGTATCGAGGACGAGCAGACCGTAAAACTTCTGCAATATATCGCAAAAGAGGCTGGCTTTGAAACAGACTTTGCCTACGTTGATGAGGTCGTTTTTAACGATGATGAGGGCATTTTTAAAAATGATGAAAATTTCGAGTACTGGTTCAAGCTTGTCCCTTGGGAGAGTATAGCGATCGATGAGGGCGAGCTGGCTTTGATACTTTCAAACATCGTCAAAAATCAAAAAGCTATCATCATAAATCCAGCCTACACGCTACTTTTCCAAAGTAAAGGGATCTTAAAAATCCTTTGGGATCTATATCCTAATCACCCGCTCTTGCTTGAGACCTCAAACGAGCCACTAAAAGGCAAAAAATATGTGAAAAAGCCGGTATTTGGTAGAGAAGGTGCAAACGTCTCGATATACGATGAAAACGGCGCACAAATAGCAAGCAATGATGGCGAATACGACTCAAACAAAGCCATCTATCAAGAATTTTACGAGTTTAATCAAGATGAGAGGGGCGAGAGCTACCAAGCAGGCGTATTTTACGCTTATGAAGCGTGCGCGCTTGGATATAGAAAGGGCGGCAAAATTTTAGATAACTACTCTAAATTTGTAGGACATTTCATTAAGGATTAAAGATGAAGATCGTTTGTTTAGACGCGGCAACGCTTGGAGAAAACGTAGATCTTAGTGTTTTTAAAAAATTTGGCGAGTTTATCAGCTACCAAAAAACCAAGAGCGAAGAGGTCGTGCCACGTCTAAAGGGCGTTGACGTCGTCATCACAAACAAGGTCATCATCGACAAAGCCGTGATGGACGCGCTAAATTTAAAGCTTATCTGCATAAGCGCAACTGGGATGAATAATGTCGATCTAGAGCATGCAAAAGCTAAAAATATAGTCGTTAAAAACGTCGCTGGCTACTCAACCGCAAGCGTCGTGCAGCACACATTTGCCTTGCTTTTTGAGCTAACAAATCGCATCAAATTTTACGATCACTACGTAAAAAGTGGCGAGTGGGTGAAAAGCGAAATTTTCACCTATCTTGGCGCAGATATCAGCGAGATCGCTGGCAAAGAGTTTGGCATCATCGGACTTGGCGAGATAGGACGCGGCGTGGCAGCGGCAGCACGTGCATTTGGCGCAAACGTAAGCTACTACTCGACAAGCGGAGCAAATAAAAATAGCGAGTTTGAGCAAAAAAGCTTAGATGAGCTACTAAGAAGCAGCGACATCATAAGCATCCACGCACCGCTAAATGAAAAGACTAGAAATTTACTGGGCACAAACGAGATAAATTTGCTAAAAGATGAGGCGATAGTGCTAAATTTAGGACGCGGCGGCATAGTTGATGAAGCAGCGATGGCAAGGGCGATAGATGAGAGAAATTTACGCTTTGGCACCGACGTTTTAGAAAGTGAGCCAATGAGCAAAAATAGCCAATTTTTAAATGTAAAAAACAAAGAAAATCTACTCATCACGCCGCACGTAGCATGGGGCAGCTTGGAGGCTAGAAAACGGCTGATCTCGTTCATGGTTAAAAATATAGAAGAATTTATAAAAGGATAGAAAATGGCAAGCGAACATAGCTTTGACATAAGCGCTGAAGTCGATATGATGGAGGTTAAAAACGCTCTTGAGACGGCTAAAAAAGAGATCGCAGCGAGGTATGACTTTAAGGGGCTTGCGGCTGAAGTTGAGCTAAATGAAAAGGAGAAATTTATCACGCTTCTTAGCTCAAGTGACAACAAGATCGACGCGCTAAAAGACATCGTGATCTCAAAGCTCATCAAGCGCAACATCCCACCAGTGGCGATCACAGAGACAAAAAGAGAGCCAGTGAGCGGGGGAAATTTAAAGGCGACGCTAAAGCTAAACGATACGCTTGATGGCGAAAACTCAAAAAAGATCACCAAAGCGATCAAAGACTCAAAGATCAAAGTAAGCGCGCAGATCAGGGGCGAAGAGATCAGAGTGACAAGCAAAAGTATAGACGATCTGCAGGAGTGTATAAAGCTGGTTAGGGGGTTAAATTTAGAGCTTCCGATAAGCTTTAAAAACCTAAAATAACGTATTTTTCGCTTTATTATGCGTCGTTGATTCAAATTTTTGCTCGGTCATTACCAACTCGGTAACTCCCGTCACAAAAATTCAAATCACCTCGCCTAATTTTGCGAAATAATCGTATGGTTTTTATAGTGAAATCTTGCAGACTTGCAGGCTAAATTTGCGAAATTTAGCTGGTTCGTGGGTGAAATTTCGCCTTATCGTTTTATTTAAATTTGATCTATCTAAATTCTAAAAAGGAGTAAAAATGGGCTTTTTTGAGAAAATCCTTGGTAAGCAAATAGACCTTGGCGAGCAGATGCCGATCTATTTTGTAAGTAGCGACGAAGACTACATGCAGCACGCATTTGAGCAAGCTCGTGAGAGCTTTAAGTATTTTTGGCGTGAGCTTTACTGGGAGCGCCGCAGGATCGCACCTATGCTTGATTATGCGATGGTAAAAATTTGCTTTTTAGACGTCATAAATGGCGAAGAAGTTGGCGAGCACATGTGGGTAAATGACGTTGAATTTGACGGCGAGACGATATATGGCACGCTCGTAAATGAGCCAGATAGCGTGCAAAACGTCAAAGTTGGCGATCAAATAAGCGCAAAATTTACCGATATGAGCGACTGGCTTTTTGCGATAGACGGACGTGCTTATGGCGGCTTTAGCGTGCAGGCGATGCGCTCACGCATGCAAAAAGATGAGCTAGCCGAGCATGACGCGGCTTGGGGGCTTGATTTTGGCGATTTTAACGATATTTTGGTAGTTTACGAGCAAAAAGAGCATCCAGAAAATTTGATAGAGCATCCGATGAGCAAAAATATGCGCGGCCAGGTGGAGCAGTATATAAAAGCGCATCCAAGCATGGTCTCAGACACCGACGAACTCGGCTTTACGCAGCTTCATCACGAGGCACTTGCTGGAAATTTAACGATCGTAAATCTCTTGCTAGAAAACGGCGCTAGCAAAAACGCCCGCACAAAAAGTGGCAAAACCGCAGCTGAACTTGCTAAGCAAATAGGCTGGAGCGAAATCGCAAAGGTCCTTAAATAGCATTTCGTGTAAATTTTTAGGATTTAAATTTGAGCTATCAAGACATTTTAAGTGAAAAAGATGAGAGCGTAAAAGAGGCTAGTAAATTTATAAATTTCATTAAGGCTAGGTTTTTAAACTCTCATATCATAGGCAGCAAACAAGGTAGGCTAATAGCGCTTTTAGAAAGCGAATGCGAGCTGTATTTAAAGCTAAATAGGACAAATTATGCTGAAATTTCAAAGGAGCTTAGCGAGCTAAAAGAGCGAATTTGCTTCGTGATCTTAGACATAAAAGATGAGATCACAAAGGATTTTGAAGACAAAAACTATGAAATTTATAAAGGTGCAGCAAATAGTGACGAGGAGCGCCTTGAAAAGATAAAAAATGAGCTACTTTTAAACTCATTTTTTGAGAGTCGTCTTGGCGAGCATTCGGCAAATTTAAAGGCAAATTTCATAAAAGAGTGCGCTACAAATTTCTTCAAGCACTCAAATTTCATCGTCCCAGTGGTCAGCATGCTTTGCTACTTTTTATATTTTGGCTTTGAGATCGGCTATTTTCCGAGTTTGGATAGCTCAGAGATGATATTTACAGGCATCTTACTATTTTGCGCGACCGCGATCGTGACGGCTTTTGAGATTGCTATCTTGGTCTTTGTCTCCTATCTTTACCAAAATGACGATAAAAAATATAAATTTAAAAAGCCGAAATTTCTATTTTTTTATAGCTCAAATTTCATCTATTTTTTAACGCTCATCTCATTTGCCATTTTAGCCTTTGCGGCATTCAAGCTAAACTACGACTGGGGTGCTA
>ERZ773035.2059-NODE-2059-length-13550-cov-38.012301_pt1 | contig 13550 bp, 16 predicted proteins | sample MGYA00511487_ERZ773035 | MGnify/ENA primary metagenome ERZ773035 (study PRJEB29015, sample SAMEA2737985) | human oral metagenome | biome: human oral; feature: human-associated habitat; material: dental | place: China | collected 2024 ...
TGACACGCAGTATCGCGTGATACGGAGGTTTTGATATGGCAGAGCAACAGGTTCCGGCAGCGGGCTATGCCGTCATCGGCGGCTCGGGGACGCTCTCGAGCGATTTTCCGCGCGCCTCGATGGCGGCGGATGTGGAGATCCTCTCGGACGGGCTGCACTTTGCAACACCCTACGGCGAGAGCCCTGCGTTCCGCCTCTTCTCCGTCGCGGGACGGCGCGTGTTGACCTGCCGTATGCACGGCTGGCGCAGCGGCGTGACGCGCGCGGATGCGTCGCGGCAGGTGTTCTGGGTGCTGCGGGAGGCGGGTGTGCGGCGCATCCTCTCCGAGGGCGGCGTCGGGACGGTGAACCCGCTGCTCGACCCGCGCGACTTCCTCATTCCTGACGATTACCTTGATATGTCTGTGCGTAAGGATGTCATGCTCGACGGACGTTATCTGCTTGTGATGCGGGATGCGCTCTGCGCGCAGCTTCGCACGGCGCTCATTGAGGAAACGAGGAAGCGCTATATGGGGCGCATCTTTGACCGCGGCATCTACGCCGTCACTGACGGGCGGCATTTCGAGAGCCCTGCCGAGATCGCTATGCTGAAAGGGCACGCGGACATCGTGGGGCAGAGCCTCGCGCCCGAGGTCTACCTCGCACGCGAGATTGGCGCGTGCTATGCGGGGCTGTATTTCGTCGTCAACTACGGCGAGGGCATCCGCCCGTGGTCGCACGATACGCTCGCGCAGATTTTCTACGACGATGCGCCCATGATCGGCGATATCCTGCTCGCCGCCATCCGCAGCGTTTCCGCCGAGGAGAGCGTCTGCGCATGCCGCAGCCTGCGCAAGGAGACACTGCTGAAGGATGTCTACAACGAAGAGTCGGATAAGGGTTGACGGAAATACACGGAAATTGTATAATAAACACAGAAAAAGGTGCTGCCGGTAAACGGTCAGCCCCGTAATCTAAGTGGTTATAAGGAACCCGCCTAGAGTTGGTGACTGGAGGCGGGTCTTCTTATGCTTTTAACGCTGCAATACAGATTGCAACGAGGAATACCAGTGAGAGAAACTCATATGGTCCCATAAGCATGCCCCCTTTCAGGGGCTGAGAATCGACCGCCTACCGCTTGTGGCAGCACCTGCGCGCATTATATCACGAAAGATTATTTTTGTGAACGTGTGTTTTGTAAAGCGCAAATAAACTTGCTGCAAAGAAAAGAAACTGTACTGTATACACGCTGAAATCGGTTGACACCAATTCCCCGCGGTGCTAGGATGATGGCGCAGGGCATCCTGCGGAACGTATCCGAAAGAAGGGGTGCGCCATGATCGATCCGATTCTCCTTTCAGTATTCACGCCCGACTGCACATGAACTGTGTGCGGTCGGGCTTTTTTGATGTGCAGGGAGGTTTTTGCCATGTCGATTCACATTGGAAAAGTCGTCATCATCGGGGCAAGCCATGTAGGCGCTGCCGTACTCAATAAGATCACGGATTTTCAGCTCGCCTCCGAGATCGCGCTCATTGATCTCGATATGGATCGTGCGCGCGGCGAGGCACTCGATACGAGTCATGCGATGTCTTCGCCGTACAGCACGAACATCAAGATTCATCCCGGGACGTATGAGGACTGCCGCGATGCGTCATTCATCGTCATCACGGCGGGACCGTCCATCCTGCCCGGTGAGACGCCCAATCGGCTGAAACTCGCGAGCACGAATACGAAGGTCATGCGCTCTGTGTTCAGTGAAATTGTGAAGTACACGAAGGATGCCATGATCATCATGATTACAAACCCGCTCGATGTGGCGACGTATGTCGTTTCGACGGAGTTCGACTATCCGCGTGCAAAGATTCTCGGTACGGGAACACTGCTCGAGACATATCGCCTGCGCTATATCCTTGCCGAACATTACGATATCGATCCGAAGAATGTCCAGGGCTACGTGCTCGGAGAGCATGGTAACGACGCCTTTGTCGCATGGTCAACGGTGAACTGCGCCAGTCTCGGTCTCGATTATCTCGACGCGTATTTCGAGCGCAGTGAAAAACTCGACCGCTGCGATATCGAGCATGGGATCATACAGACAGCCTATGATGTCGTCAATCTGAAGGGATATACGAATACGGGCATCGCCATGGTCGCCTGCCGCTTCATCAAGGCGATCCTCTACAACGAGCATACGATCCTGCCCTGCTCCGCTGTCATGGACGGTGCATACGGCATGCGTGATGTTGCGCTCTCCATTCCGCGCATGATCAGTCAGGACGGCATCGTGCGCTCCTTCGAGGTGCGCCTGCCCGATGACGAGATGGAGAAACTCCTGCGTTCACAGAAGAGTGTCCGTGCCGCGCTCGACGGTGCAGGGGTGAAATAAGGAACAAAAGATCTGCGGACATAAGAAAACAAGCCCATGCGTTCGTGCATAGGCTTGTTTTATATTTTGAACAGGTCACTGTGTGTTCCTGTTCTCGTCAGATAAAGCAGGAGCGTATCATCAGAAATCTCATAAATGAGCAGCCAGTCCGGCGTGATGTGGCACTCGCGGCATCCTATATAGTTTCCTGTGAGCATGTGGTCATGATGTTTTTGTTCCAGCGGTTCGCCATTTGCCAGTTTCTTAATGACGGCAGAAAGTAGTTCCGTATCATAGCCGCGCTTGGCAATACGTTTCAAGTCCTTCTGGAAACGGGAGGTCGGACGGATCGTGTACTTCATGCGAGCAGATCCTTCATCATCGCATCAACATCGGTGTAGCGTTTTCCGAGATCTGGATCTTCCTTCATACGGCGGACTTCGTCGAGGGCTTCCCGTGTTTCGGCATTCAGGGGATCGCCGCCGATCTCAAAAGGAAGACGGTACTCCCGCACCGTCTTTCGCGCAAAGATATTGAACGCCGTCGTCATGCTCATGCCCATATCCGCACAAAAAGCGCTGAACTGCTCCTTCAGATCGTTGTCCATGCGTATGCTGACGTTGGTCTGTGACATTGCAATTCCTCCTTTTTTATGTATAGAATAATGCAAGTCATGTGCACTGTCAAGAAATCTCAAGATAAATGAATCGCGGATAAAGCCAGTGCCGACACTTTTGCATAATCTTTTTATCAGTGATTTCTTATAACTATAGACTGACACAATAGTAGGGGCTGTTGCACAAAAGCGGTTTTACTTTTGTGCAACAGCTGCCTCCGCCGCCTCATATCCAACCATCAGCGCCTGCATATTCGCGTCGACGGTATGCGGCGGGACGCGGTGGCTGACGGCAGTCTTGACGGCGTCGAGCGGTACGATGCCGGAGACGCGCGTAATCGTGCCGAGGGCGACGATGTTGGCGAAGAGCGCCTTGCTGATCTTCTCGATGGCAAGCGTCGTGATGGGGACGGAGACGACATGTGATGCCGCAGGCACGTTCGGGACGAGCTCGCTGTCGACGATGAGGATGCCTCTTTCGGGATCGAGGTCGCCCGCGTATTTGTCTGCAGCCGCCTGCGTCATGGCGAGCACGATGTCGGGATGCTCGACGTGCGGATGGTAGATCATGCTGTCGCTCACGATGACCTCGGAGCGGGACGCGCCGCCGCGTGCCTCGGGACCGTAGGACTGCGACTGCGCGACGTTCATGCCGCATGCCGTTGCCGCCTCGCCGAAGATGATGGCGGCGGTGATGACACCCTGTCCGCCGGAGCCTGAGAGACGAAGTTCCTTCTGCATATCAGAGCCCTCCTGCACGCCGCTGAATCTCGGCGTTTGCCATGCCGTACTCCTCGCCCTCACATGCGCAGAGCAGTCCGATGGGGAACTTGTCCGGCGTGCGCTTTTCGGGCGGGAGGTTGTCCCACGCCGTCTTCATGACGGCAGAATCGCGCATCCATTCGAGCATTGCGGCGGGCGAGCCCATCTTGTTCTTGCGGCCGTATGCCGTCGGGCACTGAACGATGGCCTCGACGAGTGAAAAGCCGCGGTTCTGGAGCCCTCCCTCGATCATCTGCGTGAGATGCTTGACGTGGAATGCCGTGGAGCGTGCGACGTAGGTCGCGCCCGCTGCCTCTGCAATGCGGCATGCGTCGAGTGCACGGTCGATTGTGCCGTAGGGAGCCGTTGTCGTGGATTTGCCCGGCGGTGTTGTCGGCGAGGACTGTCCGCCTGTCATGCCGTAGATGTTGTTGTTGAAGAGGATGACCGTCAGATCGACGTTGCGCCGGCAGCCGTGCAGGAAATGATTGCCCCCGATGGCAGTGCAGTCGCCGTCTCCTGTGATGACGATGACGTTCAGTTCGGGACGTGCAAGCTTGATCCCTGTTGCAAAGGGAATGGCTCTCCCGTGCGCCGTGTGTACGGTATCAAAGTCCATATAGCCGGAACCGCGCGAGGAGCAGCCGATGCCGGAGACGATGACGGTATTGTCCTGCGTCATGCCCTCCGTGCTCTCGATCGCCTGTGCGATGCATTTCAGCGCCGTACCGTTGCCGCAGCCCGGACACCACAGGTGGGGCAGGCGGTTCTGTCGAAAATACTGCTCAAAGCTGCGATTTACTTCTGCATGCGTATTCATATCGGTGCCCATCCTAACCCTCCTCACTCATGCGCCGAATCTCCGCCGCAATCTCCTGCGGCGTGAAGTCCAGCATATTGTACTTGAGGCACGGACGGACAGGAGTCCCGTGCGATGCGCGCGTGACCTCGCCGGTGAGCTGCCCGTAGTTCAGCTCTGCAACGAGGATTTTCTTCACGCGGTCGGCAAGTCTGCCGATCGCGGCATCGGCAAAGGGCCAGATCGTCTGGAGGCGCAGGAAGCCGACGCGGATGCCTTCGGCACGTGCCGCGCGCACCGCCTCATATGCCGTGCGCGCTGTACCGCCGTAGCTGACGACGGCATACTCCGCATCCTCCATGAAGTGTTCCTCCGTGTGGATGATCTCCTCGCCCACGCGGTTGATCTTTTCATGCAGACGGTGGATCAGCTGCTCCGTGACGACGGGGCTGCCCGAGGGGAAGCCCGTCTCATCGTGGAGGAGGCCCGTCACATGGATGCGGTAACCGTCGCCGAATCGTGCCACATCGGGGACGAGATCCTCGCTCACGGCAAAGGGCTGATAGCCCTCGGCGCGTGTTTTCTTCGGCAGGCGGCGCGGATAGATCTCGAGCTCGTCCGCAGAGGGGAGAACGACATTTTCGCGCAGATGCCCGACGATCTCATCCGTCAGCAGAATGACGGGCGTGCGGAAGCGCTCGGCGTAGTTCACCGCCATCACTGCCATATCGAACGACTCGCGGACGCTCCAGGGCGAGAGCGAGATCATCGGATGATCGCCGTGCGTGCCCCAGCGCACCTGCATGACATCGCCCTGCGAGGGGGCGGTCGGCTGTCCCGTCGAGGGGCCGACACGCTGGACGTTCACGAGGACGCACGGAATCTCAGCGCATGCCGCGTAGCCGATCAGCTCCTGCTTGAGCGAGAAGCCGGGACCGCTCGTCGCGTCCATCACCTTTGCTCCTGCGAGCGATGCACCGAGGATGGCACCCATCGCGCCGATTTCGTCCTCCATCTGGAGGAATGTGCCGCCGATCCGCGGCAGCACCTTTGCCATCTGCTCCGCGATCTCCGTCGACGGGGTGATGGGGTAGCCCGCGAAGAACGTCACACCCGCGGCGACAGCACCCTCGGCGATCGCCTCGTTGCCCTGCATGAGCCTTGCTTTGCTCTCGCTCATCTCACGCCCTCCTCTCTACGAATATCGCGAAGTCGGGACAGCGCATCTCGCACTGTCCGCATGCGATACAGTCTTCCGGACGGACGGGCGTGATCTTGCCGAGAAGGCTTACCTCGAGCACCTTCTTCGGACAGAACGCTGCGCAGATACCGCAGCCCTTGCACCGTTTTTCCTTAATGTACAGCTCACCCTTCATGGCGCTCAACTCCCGCCGGGATGCGGAAACACATCCCAAATACACAGAATACCTTGCATCCGTCTTTATCCGTGCGGATGATTTCAATATTATAACAGAAGATACAGAAAAAATGAAACAGTATACATGAATACATGCGAGCATGTTTCAGCGATAAAATGCTTGACGCACCTTCTTCTCCGTAGTAATCTGTGAGCACATTTATTTAGGAGGTGTCTGTTTGACATTTTATACCTACAACTACATCACGCAGCACAGCCAGTTCAACAACGCAGTATGGTATGCGCTGTCGTTTCTCGCACTTGCGGCACTTCTTTTTGTGAGCATTAAATATCTGCGCAACCGTCTTGTGTCGCGCTACCGGGACCTCATTGTCATTCTGTTTCTCGCGGTCGCATTCCTCGGCGGGATGCAGTGGAACGATTACAACCGTACGAAGAGCGATGTGGAGGCAACCTCTCGCGTAGTGCAGTTCTTTCACACGTTCAGTGAGGATATGGGCGTGCCTGTGGAGGATGTCTGAACAAACTCCACCTATTTGAAACAGGGGATGCTCGTCGACGTGCAGGGGACGTTTTACGCGGTGACGTTCAATGCGGACTTTACCTCGTTCCAATACGAACGGACGCATCTCCTCGGCCGCGATGTGAAGATTGCGGACAAGGAGGACTGATATGTTGATCTACTCTCTGATGCTGGGCAAGCTTGCGCTCGGCCTTTTATGCCTCATCCTCCAGATCAATCTGCTCGGCAAGGGCAACCTCGCGCCGAACTCCGCGACGGATCAGGTGCAGAACTACGTGCTCGGCGGCATCATCGGCGGCGTGATCTACAACAATGCCATCTCGATTCTGGATTTCCTGCTCGTGCTCATCGCGTGGACGATGCTCGTGCTGATCCTGAAATATCTCAAGATGAACAGCGGTGCGATCAAGGACTTCGTCGACGGCAGTCCCGCCGTGGTGATTGAGCGCGGCAAGATACTCATGGATGAGTGTATGCGACACGGAATGCTCGCACATGACATCATGCTGAAACTCCGTATGACGGGGGTCTACTATGTAAAGGATGTAAAGCGTGCCGTGCTTGAGCCGAACGGGCAGCTGACCGTCATCCAGTACGGCGAGCAGAACGCGCGCTATCCGATTATCCTTGACGGGCAGGTGGATGAGGATATTCTTGAACTCATCGACAAGGACCGCGACTGGCTCAAGGGCGAGCTGAGCATGGCGGGCTACGAGCCGAAAGACATCTACATCGGCGAGTACAAGGACGGCACACTGATTGTCCATCCATATGAGAATGTGTGAGGAGACAGATAAAAACACCCGACTGCTGAAGCAGTCGGGTGTTTTCATGCCTTTTTATGCTGATGAATCCACGTGAGAAGTTTTTCCTGTGAGCTCTTTCCGGAGGCGACTTCCAGAATAATGGTATAGAGTTCCTTCTGCGTGTATTGAAGGAAGACCCCATTCAGTGCTAGAAACACAAGCATTGTATGTGCACCGATGCGCTTGTTGCCGTCAATCATCGCGTGATTTTCAATCAAGCCGTATCCAAGACGTGCGGCTTTCTGTTGGAGCGTAGGGTACAAATCTGTGCCGTCGAAGGACATAAATGGCGCAGCCAGGGCAGCGTCGAGGAGTGTCTCATCGCGAACACCATAACTGCCGCCAGTCGCATTGATGAGTTCCATGTGCATCTGAAGCACCTGCTGCTTTGTCAGGCGGATCATTTTGCCAGCACCGCATATGCGTCTCGGTTTTCCTCCATCAGTTTGCGCGAAACGGCAAGCACATCCGCATCTGACAAGGCTTCATTGCGATCAACTTGCTGAAAGTCAATGACGAGGTAGCGCGGAGCATTGTTCTTTAGAATGACCGCCGATCCTTTTTCATCGACGAGCCGTGCAACCTTGGAAAAATTCTGATTTGCCTCGGTCATGGAAATCATCGTATCGGTATTGATATTCATGAGCCCGCCTCCTTTCATTCAGTATAGCATAAATATAGGATAAATACAACCTATATTGCTTACTCCTTTACCCGATACGCGACTGCATACATGACGGGCAGTACGAGCAGGGTCAGCACGGTTGCAACGATGAGGCCGCCCGCGATGGCGACGGCCATGGGGCCCCAGAAGATGCTGCGCATGAGGGGGAGCATGCCGAGGATGGCTGCGGCCGCGGTGAGCATGATGGGGCGGAAGCGCAGGACGGCCGAGTCGATGATGGCGTCCATAGGCTTCTCTCCTGCCTCCTCATGTTTTTTGATCTGGTCGATGAGGATGACGGAGTTGCGGATGATCATGCCGAAGAGGGCGAGAACGCCGAGGTAGGCGACGAAGCCCATCGCAGAGTTCGTGAGGAGCATGGCAAGCACGACGCCGATGAGGCCGAGCGGGGCAGTGAGGAGGGTGAGCACCATCTTGCCCATGGTGCCGACCTGGATCATGAGGAGGGTCATGATGATGAAGACCATGGCAGGAATGGGCTGCATGAGGTAGCCCATGGAGTCGGCAGAGTCCTCCAGTGCGCCTGCGGTCTCGATGGTTGTGCCCGCAGGAAGGTTCGCACGGAGTTCCTTCGTCGCCTCATAGGCGCGCATGGCGGCGTCATTGCCCTCGCCCTTCGTGATCTCCGCCTGCACCATGATGGTCGGACGCAGATTGTGGCGCTTGATGAGTCCGTCCTCCGCCTCATAGGAGAGGTGTGCGATCTGCGCGAGAGGGACGTAGCCGCCGCTCGTCGCGATCGGAAGCTCACCGAGACGTTCGAGGTTGGTGCGGTCCATATCCCTGAGGCGCAGGACGATGCCGATGGTGCGGTCACCTGTGTAGAACTCCGCTGCCTGCGCGCCTGTGAGCTCGGTGTAGAGCATCTGCTTGACCGTTTTTGCGCTGATGCCGTAGAGTTTCAGCTTTTCCTTGTCAAAGTCGATGCGGACCGCTTTTGCCTTCTCCGTCCAGTCGAGATGGACGTTCGTCACGCTGGGCTCGGAGGCGACGACAGCGGCGACCTTTTCGGCGAGCTTGCGCACCTCGTCCGTTGTGGGGGCAGAGACGCGCAGCATGACGGGAAAGTCGGCGGGCGGGCCGGTCTGGATGTATTGCGTGGATATCCGCACGCCGCTGAGTTCATTGCGGCGTGCATCTGCGATGACGGCCGCAAGCTCCTCGCGTGCAGCGGTATCGTTTGCCGTGATGACGAATTGCGCGGTGTTCGCGGCATCGGCTTTCGGATCGACGGGGAGGACGAACCGCGGCGTGGACTGTCCGATGTAGGCTGCGTAGTTCTGGATCTTGTCCGTATGTGTGTTCAGGACCTCCATGAATCGATCTGCCTCTGCCTGCGTGGCATGGATGGATGCACCTGCGGGCAGGGTGAGGCGGACGAGCAGCTCGGGACGCAGGGAGGGAGGGAAGAAGGTCTGCTTGATGTGCGGGAAAGCGATGAGCGACACGATAAAGAGGACCGCGGTGCCGATGAGCACGATGGCGCGGTGGGCGAGGAAGAGCGTCAGCACACGCCGAAAGAGCCGGTAGAACCGGCTGGCATAGGGATCGTGCGCCGCTTCGCCGTCTGCATTCTGCTTGACGCGGATCAGATAGTATCCGAACAGCGGCGCGACCATGACGGAGACGATCCAGCTGAGGACGAGCGCAATGCCGATGACGGGGAAGAGTGCGGCGCAGAACTCGCTCGCCATGCCCTTGGAGAAGGCGACGGGAATAAAGCCCGCGCAGGTGATGAGGGTGCCTGTGAGCATGGGCTTGGCGGTCTGGGTAAAGGCGTAGCATGCGGCGTCGAAGCGTCCCATGCCGCGCTCGAGCTGGACGCTCATCATCTCGACGGCGATGATGGCGTCGTCGACGAGGAGGCCGAGGGCGATGATGAGCGCGCCGAGAGAGACCTTGTGCAGGTCGATGCCGAGAAGGTACATGAAGACGAATGTGCCCGCGAGTACGAGCGGGATGCAGCCCGCGACAACAAGCCCGGTGCGGAAACCGAGCGAGAGAAAGCTGACGGCAAGTACGATGATGATGGCGAGTGCGAGGGTTTCCACGAAGTCGTGGATGGAGCTCTGCACGACGGCGGGCTGATTCGACACTTCGTGGAGCTCGGCGCCGAGCGGGAGATCCTGCTGAATCGCGGCGGTCAGTTCTTTGAGATGTGTGCCGAGGGCGAGGATGTTGCCGCCGTCCTCCATGGAGACGGCAATGCCGACGGCGGGGGCGCCGTTATAGAACATCTTCGGATCGGGCGGGTCGATCGTTTTGCGTTCGACACTTGCAATGTCGCCGAGGCGGAATATTTTCCCGTTCGCGGCGATGGGAAGCGCACGGATGTCCTCGATGTTCTCGAATACGCCGGAGGCGCGGAGATGGACGGTGTCGCTTGCAGTCTCAAGGGTGCCGCTCGTCATCATGGCATCCTGCGCGCTGAGCGCGTCCGTGATTGCCGTGGGCGGAATACCGAGCTGCGCAAGGCGTTCGAGGGCGATCTCTACGTAGATGCGCTCGCGCTGCTCACCGACCAGGACGACCTTCTGCACGCGCGGAACGGCGAGGATGCGGCGCCGCGCATCCTCCGCCATGGCGCGCAGTTCCTCGTAGGAGTAGTCCGCGCCCGTGATGGCGTAGACGGAGCCGTACACGTCGTCAAAGCGGTCGTTGTAGTAGGGGCCGTAGACACCGTCCGGCAAGTCGTGCTTTGCATCTTCGCCGAAATTGCGCACGTCGCGCCATGTCGGGCGAATCTGGGAGGCGTCGAGATCATCGCGCAGCTGGAGGTAGATGATGGTCTGACCCGCGCGGGTTTCGCTCATGATCTTCTTGAGCCCCGGCGTATCTTGAAAACGCCGCTCGAGTTTATCCGTGACCTGCTCCTGCATTTCCTCTGCGGTTGCGCCCGGCCATGCGGCAGAGATGACCATCTGGCGGATGGTGAAGGCGGGATCCTCCATGCGGCCGAGCGACTCATAGGCGAAGATGCCGCCGATAGTAAAGACGATGATGAAATACCAGACGAGCGTGCGATGGCGCAGCGAGAGTTCGGTGAGGTTCCTCATTTCGTCCGCACCTTCTCTCCCTCACGGAGCTGGTGAACGCCTGCCGTTACGATGACGGCGCCCTGTGCGAGACCCTCAACAACGGCGTCGTTGGCATAAAATGCCGTGACCGTAACAGGCTGGAGATGTACGATGCCGTCCTCAACGACGTAGACCCCCGCCTGATCGCCTGTTTGATAGAGAGCAGAAAGCGGGATCACGGCGCCGGCGGCAGCCTTCTCGGTGAGATGGACACGCGCCGTCATGCCGAGCGGGAGGTCGTCGGGTGCGTTCGTGAGCGCAATGCGCGCGGTATAGGTACGGCTGGCGGCGTCAGGGACAGGGGAGATCTCGCGCACATAGCCGGACAGCATCGCACCTGTTGCCCACAGGGAGACAGCGGCGGGCATTCCGACAACGACCTCGGAAAGGCGGCTCTCGGGAATGGAGATTTCGATCTCCCGCTCGCCCTCCTGCGTCAGCGTCAGAACGGTCTGCCCTGCGGCGACGACTTGTCCCTCCTCTGCTGCAATGTTCGAGACGACGCCGTCCGCGCCTGCGATGAGGTTTGTGTAGCCGAGCGCGTTGCGGCTCGTCGCATCCTGCGCGACCGCCTGCCGATAAGCCGCTTCGGCGGCCCGCTCGTTCGTGCGGTACTGATCAAGCATCGCCGCAGAGATCGCCTGCGCGGCATAGAGTTCCTCGTAGCGTGCGCGCTCCGTGCGTGCGAGCTCATAGCGGGAACGTGCAGCGGCAACACCTGCACCCGTGGCATTTGCCTGCTGCTGCACATCGCGCGCGTCAATGACCATGAGCACGTCGCCTGCGCGGACATGTGCGCCGGCATCTACATTGCGCGAGAGGATCTGTCCGCCGACCTGAAAGGCGAGCCGTGTCTCGTAGCGTCCGCGCACGGTGCCGCTGTATCCTGTCTCCGTCGAGGATACGTCGCCGACCGTCATCGTCCGTACGAGGGGCGGCTGCACCTCCGCCGTATCGCTGCCGCAGCCGGAAAGAACTGAGAGTGCCGCCGCGAGAATGACTGTGAGATAGAAACGCTGCTGCATGGTGAATCTCCCTTTCGTACCGAATAAGTTATGTAGATTTTACCACTGAACCTGGAGCGTGTCCATAAGGAGGGAATTTGAACCCCTGCGGATTTTGTGTTAGAATAACTCTCGATAGTACAGAGGAAGAACGGATCAATGCAGAGCTGTCGTATCGGTGTTCAATTTCACTCTGCCGCCACCGACAAATCCTTCGCAGAGCACTGCTTTGCGGAGGGAGTGCCGTCTTGGCAGGAAAATCTGCGCCGATCGGACGGCATTCATTTATCCGTGCTTCCTCGGGAAAGGATGTCATGATGGACGAGGAATTGCGGCGATATGAGAAGATTCGCGGCGCGTATCGTTCGGTGGGGCGGCTGGCAAATCTCTACGACGGGATGATGACCTACTCGACATGGTCGGGGAAACTCATCTCGCGTCTCGTGTGGGGGCTTGATCGGGACGGTGTGAGCCGCTATGTGGGGCTGGCGCTGCGCGCGGCGCATGCCGGCTTTGCGGGACGGCTTCTCGAAGTGCCTGTCGGGACCGGCTGCCTTTCGCTGCCGGTTTACGCTGAACTGCCCGATGCCGATATCACCTGTCTCGACTACTCGCCCGCGATGCTCGCTGCGGCGCGTGCGCGGGCAGATGCGCTCCATATCCGCAATGTCGCGTTTGTGGAGGGCGATGTCGGGCAGCTGACCTTCGAGGATGATTTCTTTGACGCGGCAGTCTCAATCAATGGATTCCACGCGTTCCCGGACAAGGATGCCGCGTGGAGCGAGCTGCACCGTGTGCTGCGCCCCGGCGGACGACTGACGGGCTCGGTATTCGTCCTCGGCGGGAATCCGCGTACGGAGTTCGTTGTGACGCAGCTCTATACGCGCATGGGATTCTTCACGCCGCCGTATGATACGCAGGAGAGCCTGACGAAGCGTTTGAGCGCGCTCTATCGTGAGGTATCGGTCGAATGCGTCGAATCGCTTGCATGTTTTTCCTGTGTGAAATAGGGAATGTCATATGGTTACCGTTTTGCGAAGGAGGATGACTTATGAAATTTCGTACACTTTCACGTATTGTTGCTGCTGCATTCATCGCGGGCGGCGCCTATGCCGCAGCGCCGGCAGCCTATGCGGAAGATGCGCCGCAGCCTGCCGCTGAGCAACCGGCGCAGGCAAAGTCGCCGTTTGACGAAAAGGTTCTGGAGCAGCATGTGATGGCGACGGTTGCGCGCTTTGAAAAGGGTGATATCGACGGTCTGCAGGCGGAGGCGACGCAGGATATGCGCGCGCAGCTGACGGCAGATCAGGTCAACGCGGCCAAAGCACAGTTTGCGCCGAAGTGGGGGGCGCGTGTCAGCAGCGGGAAGATGTATATGACGGCCGGACAGGAGAACGGCGCATGGTTTGCGGTCTGCGAGATCGCGGTCGGCTACAAGGAGACTGCGGTGATCTATCGCGTCAGCTATGATGCGAATATGAATCTTGCGGGGATCTTTATCCGCTGAGTATATTTTCCGTATAAAGAGGGCCCGCACGGCAATGCCGTGCGGG
>ERZ773035.2061-NODE-2061-length-13547-cov-3.106656_pt1 | contig 13547 bp, 15 predicted proteins | sample MGYA00511487_ERZ773035 | MGnify/ENA primary metagenome ERZ773035 (study PRJEB29015, sample SAMEA2737985) | human oral metagenome | biome: human oral; feature: human-associated habitat; material: dental | place: China | collected 2024 ...
TAAGCATAACGGCAATCTGCATCAAATCAGAATGCAAGAAAAAATCGACAGTTTATCTTGGGAAGGATTTATCAATGCGGTTACGAGAAGAGAAATTTTCGTTCCCGGCGTAACGGATAACCCTTACCGCTCATACGAATTGGAAAATAACAAACAGAGCGGTAAAAATTCTAACGAAATGAGCATCTAACATAAAAATCGATACCTAGCCGTCAAATCGAACGGCTAGCCTCTTTTATAAGCTCCCTTTAAGCGAACTTACGTTACTATTTCACAAATAGACGGTTAGAAGTCGTCAAACAAATACGGAGCGTCGTTATGTTAAAATTAATTTCAATTATCTTTCTATTTGTATTACAGGCTTACGGTTTCACCGAGATAGTACCTAAACAAGAGTATATGAATAAAATCGTATCCGTCGGAGACCCTCTAGGCGTAAAACCTCTCGAATACGTTCACCCTTATCGCTACGCGGACTTCGAGATGGCTAAGTTTATGAAAACGAAGCCAGAGCTGTTCGGAGAGATAGACGTTATAAAAAATAAGAAAACCGGTGCGGAAGAGTATGTGGCTATGCGCTTGAACGAGCCTAAGAGCGAGCTAGAGCAAAACGTTATAGACGTTCAGTTCGCGATAGGACACAACTTCCTAACGACTGCGGCTGGGCTTTTAGAATCCTTGGGACTAAACAACCTCAACTACTTAGGCAATATGCACAGAAACCTAATAAAAGACGGAGCTATTTTTAACTCAGTTAACGAATACGGCGGTTTGATACATCAGGGAATAATCCAGTTCGTTATCGCTGGGTTCGTCGCTTTCGTAGTAGCTTTCCCTATCATAATGTTACTTGGTTTGTTAGGGGTTAAAGGGTTCGAGCCTAACGCCGTTTTAAAAGGCGGTAAACTATGAACGCCGTAACTCAATGTTTAGAGAACGACGTTCTATTCTTGGAGCAAGAACAAAACGTCATAAAAATGCCTTTTATTTTATCTAAATACATCAAAGAGCACGCTAGGGTTTCGGGCGCGCTAAAAAGAAAAGAACGAGATTTGGAGTCGTTCTTTTCCAAACGCTATAAATACTACAAAGAAGATTACGACGATATGGTCTTAAAAGACAGAGAAGTCGGTTTATACGTTAAGAACGAAGAGGAGTATCAGAAACTTCAAAGCGAGGTAGACGAGCTAACGGTAGATAAAGAGGAAATCGAACGTTGTATCTCTACCCTCAAAGACTTTCAATGGCTACATAGAGCCAAGATAGACTACGAAAAACTATACTCCGTAAGAGGAGACGAGTCGTGAGTAGCAGACCTGTTTTTACGTTAATGGATTTGTCAGACGGATATTCTAAAGAGCAGAGGCACTCGATTTCATCATACTTCATATTCCTAGCATCGAAAATAAAGAAGGATTTGGGGTATAAAGAGTATTACGTAGCAAGCTTCAGTAAAAGATTTCAAAGAGTCATAGAGATAAGACGACAACTAAAGCTATACGACTTGGAAGACATTCTATCTTACTTGGTTGACAACTCTTGCGACCCGATAGCCGATTGCAAAGACAAGCTGATAGAGGATTTAGAAAATTTACGCGACGGACGTATGGAATACGCTCGTAGCATTTAGATTGAAAAGGAATGAAATTGAAAAAATTAATAGTATGCGAGAAAAGAAAAGAGGGTGCATTTTTTCTTTCCGAAGGCTTGGGCGAAAAATTTACTCAAGGCGACGGCTTTTTGGAAAGTCAAAACTACATTATAACTTGGGCGATGGGACATATGTTCGCGCTCGAAGTTCCAGAGAGACTAGACCCTAGTTTCGGCCTATACGCCGATTGCTCGGACCTTAGAATGCCTACTATGCTAGGTAAGATGAAATTCGTCTTAGACGACGACCCTAAAAGGTATCCTTTTTCAAAGAGTCAACAAGATATGGTAAAGGCTAAAGCCCAACAATACGCTAAGATTAGAGCTGTATTCAAACGCAACGATTACGACGAAGTTATCCTAGCGGCGGACGCCGACGCAGAGGGAGAGAGAATCCATACGGACATCTTAGAAGATAACCTAAAATACGCTCCGAAAGGCGTAAAGGTTACGAGATTTTGGAACTCAGGCTCGTATAAGGCTAAAGATGCAGTAGATAAGGCGCTAAGAGATAGAAAACCTTACACCGACCCGACGTATACTAGACTACTGGCCTCTGCTAAAGCTAGAGGCGTAGCGGACTACTTGGTCGGTATGAAAATGACTAAAGTAGCTTCGGCAAAATTCGTTCAAAGAGGTTTCCTTTCGGTAGGTCGCGTTCAAAGCCCTATCATCGGTATGATAGGAAGACGCGAGGACGAAAGAAAGAACTTTAAACCTAAACCGTATTGGACGATATTTGCTACGTATAAAGGTCTTAAGCTAAATCACTACTATATGGATACGGATATAGACGACGAAACGGGAAAAGAGATTAGCGTAAGAGCTACGAAATATCTCGAAAAACTGGACGTAGACGAGATTATGTCCAAAACCGCCGATAAAAAAGGTATCGTAGAGAGCTATTCTAAGCGTAAAACTAGCTCTAATAAGCCGAAACTATACTCTACTTCGGACTTTAACGGCGAATTTATGAGTAAAACTGGCTGCTCTATGGAGCAATCCCAGTGGTGTTTGGAATACCTGCGCGAGCAAGGCTACACTACGTATCCAAGAACCGACGGTAACTACTTTGCGGCGGCGGATTTCGAGGAAGTCGAGTCTCAAATTAAGGCCGCGCTAGAGTATCTAACAGACGAAATAAATTCAAACGGAATAAAAAGCTCTCCGCTTGATAAGAAAAATAAGATTTTCGACGATAAAAAAGCGGCTACGCAAAACCACACCCCTCTAATGACTATCAAAGCTCCGACGAGCTCCGTAGTTCAAGAGTGGCAAGGTAGCATAAAGCATAGCAGCGGAACTATAAACGCTGGTTTGGTGGCTAAGGCTTACGACCTAATAGCTAGACGAGTAGCTATTCAGGTTCTACAAGACGACGTAGTCGAAAAACAAGGTTTGGTGGTAGACGTTCACGGATATAAATTTGAAGCTAACGCCGACAAGTACATAGATAACGGTTGGAGAACCATCGCTAAAGACGTTAAGAAGTCAAGCTATTTCGACGACTTCGTTCAAGGCGATACGATTATCTTAGATACCATAGAAAAAGACGAGAAAACAACTACTATTCCGCCTAGATACACGGAAGCTACTCTTTCTAAAGCCTTACTAAACGTTACGCAAGCTTTACGCGACGAGATAAACGCTATCGAAGACCCCGTAGAACAAAAAGCTAAACTATCGGAGTTTAAAAAGATAAGAGCTATCCTAACTTCCGCTAAGGGCATAGGAACGAACGCGACTAGGCCGCAAATCATTAAAAATCTACTCAATAGAAAATATATCGAGATAGAGAAAAAAGAGGTTAAGCTTACTCCGCAAGGTCAAATTCTTTACGAGCACCTGCCTAAATACGTCCTAGCGTTAGAAACTACCGCTAAATGGGAAGAGGATTTGGACGCTATTCGTATCGGCAATATGACCTACGACGATTTCGTAAAAGGAATAGATAGCGAGATAATGGATAAGATGATTGCCGAAATTTTAGGCAAGAAAGTTCAAATGCTAAGCGCGGCCGGCGGCGCGACTCAGGTCAAACCTACCGCAAAACAGATAAGCTTTGCCGAGAGTATAGCTAAAAGAAAAAATATCCCTCTACCTAAGGGATATAAAAGCTCGATGGACGTATGCCGCCAATTCATAGACGCAAACGTCGAGCCAAAAGACCCTAACACACAAAAAACGGAATACTCCGACGAGCCTAGCGAAGCTCAATTAAAATACGTTAAAAGCTTGGCGGAGCAGGTAGGAAGAAATCTTACGGAAAAAGAACTTTCTAGTAGAAAAACAGTAAAAGCGTTAATAGACGAACTATCGGAAGCCACTAAAAAAGTGGCTAAATACACCTTGAGCGAGGCGCGCTTAAACGTGTTAAAAAATCCTAGAAACGCAGACAAGGTTTCTAAGAAGGTTTTAGCGTTACTCGACAAAAAAGCGTTAACGAAAGACGAGTTTGACGAGTGCTTAAAAGCTTTGGACAAAATATTTAAAAAATAAATCATAGAAAGGTATAAAATTTATGAACAGATTTCTACATACGAAAGACTTAAACGATGTCTAGTAAAAAGAAATCGGGTAGTCGTCTACTAGAACCGCTAGCAGAAGATAAAATCATAAATATATCTCACAAAATTAGACTTGAACCCAATAACATTCAACGAACCTATCTAAATAAAGCGATAGGTTGTTCTCGTTTAGCTTATAATTGGGGTTTGTCTGAATGGAAAAGGGCTTAATAAGGTGGAGTTGCTTGATAGCCAAAATTAAGGCAATGCGATATAATGAGCCTGCGATATTTTCAACAATAAAAGGGGTTTTGAATGGAACAAGAGGTTTTTCATAATAATTTTTCGTTAGACGAAACGCTTTCTCGCTTCGTGCAAAGGTGTGAGGAAAGAATCAAGACGATGGACGCAGACGATAAGATATGGGTAAATAACGCGAAAAAATTAGGGGTCGCGTTAATTCACACGATGTTTTATCTAAGAGGGGAGAAGAGGATTAGAATTAAAACTCTAAACGTCGACCCAGACATAGACTATCGTTTTTTCGGAAAGTTCTTAGATTTCGAGAAGATAACGGACATCTACGTCGAGTTACTAAGAGATAGGTTAGACGATTTGCGCTTTAGTCCAGTTCCGCGAGGAGAACGACTAAAGAAAACGATAGAGTTGTTGACCGACTATCTAAAGGAAAAGGGTTTCGAGGTTGCAGGCGGCAACGTTCGCAATGCGGAGTCTAGCGGAAAAATGCTATTTTTCAACGACGCGGCGCTACTAAGAAGAATAATCGAGCCCAAATCCGATAAAGATGGCGAACAGAAGGGAAAAAAGTGAATAGCTTTTTAGGCTGTGCGTTAATAAAACGCCAAAATTTTAACGCATTATAGCAATACGTTAAAAAAATCGAAAAAATTTAACATATAGGAGAAGAACTATGGGAAAACCGACCGACAAAATGGTGCAACTAGCAAAGAAAATCGCAAGCGACCAAGGACTAAGCTTGCCTAAGGGGTACGATACTACCTTTGAAATCTGTAAAGGTTTTATCGACGACAATATTCAAAACGGCGGAGGCCGAACTTTCCCGCCTAGCGAGAAGCAAATCGAGTACGCTAAAAGACTAGAGGAAAGAACCGGCAAAAAGATACCTAGCGAGGCTCTAAGCGACAGTAAGGCGTTAAGCGAATATATCGACAAAGCCAACTCTTTACCTTCGTATACGCTAAGCGAGAAGCAGCTAAACGTGTTCTCGCGCAATAAAGAGTCTTTGGACGAATCGGTTCAGGAGCTACTAGATAGAGGCGGTAAATACACTAAAGAAGAATTCGACCTTCTAAAAAAGGCGTTAGATTACCTATTTACCGAAATGGGACCAAGAAGCGGCGGCGGTTCGGATAATAGAACTTACTCATTATCGGATAAACAGGTAGCTATTCTAGCAAACACCAAAAACGCAAATTTGGTTTCCAAGCGAGTAAAAGAGTTAGTAGCCAAAGGCGAACTAACCAAAGACGAGCTTTTAGAGTGCAAAGAGGCTCTAAACAAAATATTCGAGTCTATGCCGCCAAGAGCATAATCTACAAAGTCCGAGTGTTACGCTCGGACGCTACTTTATCTCATTTTATAATCAATTTTTAAGCAAAATTACGTTATGATTTCATAAATATCGGCTTTGTCAAATTAGAACGCAAAAAGGCTTAATATGATTTCTTACGACAAAAAATATGCGACTAAAGCAAAGAAAATTGCTACCGAGTGCTTGCCCGATGACTACAAATTAGGCGACGTAGTTAATTTGGCTAACGTTTGTAGAAAAATAGGCATCGGTGCTGAATACGACGATAGCGTAACCAAGGTTGTTTTTTCTAGCGAACGTAACGCCGTATTATTACCGCGAGGCGAAATAACCCCTCACATATACTTAGGGGTCGCGATGGCTATCGGCGAAAAGATAATGAACACTAAAAACGATAATGCGAAATATACTTTCGCTATCGAGCTGCTTTTGCCTTACGAGTATATGAGGCGAGTTTCATTCTATAACGGATTTGCATTTGACGAAATAGCCCAAAAATACCGCGTTCCTTATAGCGCCGTGCAAACTAGAGAAGCGACTATGTTTATACACGAGACTAAAAAGCGGATAAATAAAAAGACAAAGGTTTGGGAATGGGTTTGAGCTATTATTCGGACAAATTGGTAGATATTAGAAATCTTGACGCTACCGATATAAATTCGGTAGAACTATCGAGCGTAGATTTAATCGTTACCTCTCCGCCGTATAATCTCCAAAAGGAATACGGCTCTAAAGACGACTTGAATTACGAAGATTACCTAAATTTTTCTAAGAAGTGGTTATCTAACTGCTACGAGTGGTTAAAAGAGGGCGGCCGTATATGCTTAAATGTCCCCCTAGATACTAATCTGGGCGGTCAAAGAAGCTTTGGCGCAGATTTTACGGAAATATCTAAATCGATAGGATTTAAATATCACTCTACTATCGTTTGGAACGAAGGCAACGTTTCTAGGCGAACGGCTTGGGGTTCTTGGCTATCTGCAAGCGCGCCTTACGTTATAGCTCCCGTAGAGCTAATAATCGTAATGTATAAAGGCGACGCTTGGAAAAAGAAAGAGAAGGGTCAAAACGATATAACCAAAGAGGAATTTATGAGCTGGACTAACGGTCTTTGGACTTTTAACGGCGAAAGAGCCAAAAAGATAGGACACCCAGCCCCTTTCCCGATAGAGTTGCCTAAAAGGTGTATCAAGCTATTTAGCTACGTAGGAGATACCGTTTTAGACCCGTTTTTAGGTAGCGGAACTACGGCTTTAGCGGCAAAAAGGGTCGGTAGAAACTGCGTTGGCTTAGAACTTAACCCCGATTTTTGCGAGTTAGCGAAAAATAGGATTTTTAACGACGCATAATTTTGGTATGTGTCTATTTTTAAGCAACTATTAATTTTTAAATTGATATAATTCTCTCAATCAAAAACCTAAAAAGAGAGGAACTCATAATGAGCGAAATTTTCAACTATGACGAGCTCGGAAGAGAGCTTAGAAAGATAAACGACTTAGATTTATCCAACTTTTACGACGACGCTAAGATAGTCGATTTAGAAGAGGTCGGACAAATGCTGGCAGAGGTTCACGATAAAATGCAAAAGCTTAGCAAACCCGAAGGTTTTTTAAGCAGAATGAGCGCTAAGATACCTCTTATCGGAAAGGTAGTAGATAACGCGGTCGACGAGTTAGCTAAACAAAAGACCATTTCCAAATACGTATCCGATACCTTAGAAGCCTTCGATAAAAAATACAAAGAGATTTTAGAGGGTTTAAAGATGTTCGAGAATATAAAAGAGCGCTTTGCGGAAGACATCATTAAGCTAGACGCTTTTATTACTAAGGTGGAGGCTATCAAAGAGAACAAAGAGTTAAAATCCCACGAAATTTTACAACTAGATAGACTACTTACTGACGCAAAGTCAGAAATCAAGCGCAAGCACGACTCCGTAGAGAATATGCTTAAGCCCGTGATTATGGTTGCGACCAACCAAGCGAACAATATCAACGAATTAACCCCCGTCTTAAAAAATATGATACAAGCCGAGCTAAAGACTATGGCGGGTATCAACTCTTTCAAAGAGGCCGCTAATATGATGATTGCTTTAAAGAATAGCATAGTCAGTATTCAAAAGCTAAACATAATAAACGCTAACTCAGCCATCGTAGATATTTTAGAAAACACCAAAACAAACCTTTTAAGCGTTAAGGATATGGAAGAGATAGAACAGTTGCGTATTGAGCTACATAAGCAAGTAGCCGCTAAAGCTAAAGAAGTACAAAAAGCTCAAAAAGAGAACGCCGAATATTTCAATCGACAGTACGAGGCTTTAAAAGATAGCGGAGCTTTGGACAAAGATAGGTTAATTAAGCCTCGTGATAGCGAACTTATCGAGATAAGACCTATAACGGATTGAGAGGCGCGAGATGGAAAAAAGAATAAGCAGAGAGCAACTAAAAGACGTAGCTATCGTTGCTTTGGCGCATAATCTTATCTCGGAAGATAACGAAGACAAAGAGGACTTTATAAACCCAGAGCTTACTCGTAAGCTAAAAACGGTCGAATGCAACCTAAAAGCTTTGTTAGAAAGCTATCGCGACGACCTAAAAAGAGTATCCGTTTTACTAAACGGACTAACGAACTCTATGCTTACCAAAAAAGAGCTAAATTTCACGATAACTCGCGCTCAGCTGGGTCTAAATTTGCTGATACAAACCTTTCCGGCCAACGAGAGGAAGGGGTATAGAAAGATGTTAGCTCCCGATTTGGAAGCCTTTTGGAAAGATAACGAGTCGGACGTTAAAGAGATTTTGTATGCCGCAAACGACGGTAAGTACGAGGATATAGCCCCAGACGTAGATAGGGTTACTTGGCTATACCGAGATACGATATGGACGGCGTAAAATGGAACTATCTAAATCTATTCTGTCCGAAGACGTAAAAAGGTGGAAAGACGCACTGTTCGACGACTTAAGAGCCAAGGATTTTTCGGCTAACACTTTAGAAATGTATGACAGAATCCTAAATTCGTTCATAGAATACGTCAAAAAATACGACGGCGAAACTTCGATGAATACCATAAGACCTATGGTGCTTAACGGCTTTTTAGGCTATATGGACAATAAAGGCGGCAAGAAAAGCGTAGCCACTAAAGAAGTATACGTTAAGGCCGTAAAAAAGCTACTTTCGTTCGTATCCGAGAATAACGACGAGTTCTTTTCTTACGATAACATAGTCAAGACCTTTAAGGTCAGAGGCGACAAGAAGACTCACGAAAAGATAAAATTCCTCACCAAGGAAGAGAGAACGGTCTTTAAAGAGGGTATAAACGTCTTAGCCGACTCGTATATGGATAAAAACGAGATATTGCCTCTACAAACCGTCTTATTAGCCAAGATTTTGATGTTTGCGGGGCTTAGAATATCAGAAGCCTTAGGATTAAAAACCTCAGACGTTATAGACGGCGAAAAGTTTTATCTGTTATCTTTTATCGGAAAGGGCGGAGAGCAGCAGACCGCGCCTATCCTAAAAAAGATAATCGAGGTAGAGCTAGACTACTTAAAAAACAAATCAAAAGAGCTTTTGGGTTATGATAGCCCTAAACCTATGCCGTTATTTCTAAAGAAATCGGGTAAGGTTTTAGATAGATTTGAGGCGTATAAGAAGCTCACCAAGCTTTTACGCGATATGGGAATAAATAAGCAAGGTTGCCACGTATTTAGACACACCTTAGCTATGGATATGGTCGATAACAATATTAACATAGTCCACATCAAGGGCGTTTTGCGACACGAAAGCATAAATACGACGATGAAGTACGCAGAAGCTACTAAAGAGAGCTCGAAAGACGCTGTAGAAAAGATAGCAGAAACCGTAAAAGACTTTTAAAATAAAAGTTTATAGGCGATACTATTAAGACCTAGGCGGACAAAATATTTAGAAGTTGGGAACGAGCGGCAGGATTGAACCCCGTGCTACGACGGACCCCCGCTCGCTAAGGAAAAGAACTTAGCCCCTCACGAGAGGAACGAAAAAAGGACTAAGCATATGCCGAGAAAGTCTTTCGGTTTAAACGAAAGGACGTATCAAAAAACCCAAAGTTATTATAGCAAAAAACTACTGAAAAATCTATGCAAGCAAAAGATATAATTACTATAAAGAAATTACGGAGCAAAAAATGACTTTATCTGGAAAAGGTTTCTCTTTTAAAGAAGATTCTAGCGGTAGATACGACAAAATAGTAAGAGATAGCGACGGAGAAGCCGTTTGTTACGTTACGAGAGATTTTAGAAACGCTAAAGACGCTAGCATAGCAATAGAGTCTGATTTCCAGCCCAACTTAAAAGACAGAATAATATTCGACTGTAAAAATTTCAAAAAATCGACGGTAAGGTTGAGCGGCAAGGTAGATTTTAACGGCGGTATATGCGTCATAGAAGGCGAAGACGTAAGGTTGGCTAATTTTGAGGTAAAGAGTTATGGTGGAACTACCGGCCTTATCAGAGCCAAAAAGGTTAGGCTTGAAAAATGCAATATGAGTCGCCTTATAATGGATAGAGGACCTATCGTGGACGAGGTGCTATTTTATAATTGCAAAAATATAGGGGTAGATATAAGGGGGTACAACAACAGTGCGCAAATATTTTTTGCCGAGGTTGATAGTAAGATAAGCACTAACATCAAGTTAGACCTTGAGTCGGCCGGGGACAGGGCTTCTATAGTGTTTGACAACGTAAACATAGGGAGCACTGAAGACAAGGGAAAAAACTTCAGTTTATACGTTAGAAGCGGGGCTGATATTCATTTCGCACAGGTAGATATGGTTGAAGAGCATTTCGTAAACACTTCCCGCAAGAGCCTAAATATCGATTGCAGCGGACTAACTTACGCACATAACGCTAAATTAGAAGTGGGTTTTTATGATAATAACTTCATAAATTGCGCTAGATTTGCAATCGACCCGGGGGAAACGGGGGAAACGATTGACAGAGAGGAGAGGGTACTTAGACTAGAGGCTCTCGACGCGCCCGATATAGAGCTTTCGTTTTTTGGAACATTCGATGCCCAACTACAGGGAAAACTAAGCTCTAAAGACAATTCGTTTAAGCAAATGATATTGACGGACGTAAAGGGCTTTACTATGAACGAAGCCAAGATAGATATTACAAGAAGCAACGATGGCGCAAAAAGCGACGATAGCGATGCAGTAGTATTTAGCGGAAAAAACGGAGAGATATTTAATTTTATAGATTGTGATTGCGAGTTAACGCTAGGCGGAAAACATTTTCCAGAAGGGGAGCTAAGAGGTTGTAACATAAAAGAGCTAAAAATAGATAAAAATTGCGACGGCCTTATAGTTTCTCAAGGCGCTGTTCGCGGATTAACTATTAACGGCGGAGAGATTAAGGGTAGCGGTAAAGTAAAAATAGAATACGAATACGAAGACGGCCGGATATTTTCCTCTAGCAAAGCGGAGCTCATTAATCCAAAATTCTACGGGAACGAAGACAAGTCTATAAATTTGTTATTCACGGGCGAAAACAAAAACGTAAAAATAGAAAATACCGATTTTATCAGCGGAGAGTGCGAGCTAAAAGATAACGTAACCATAAAAGATTCTGTTATGAGGGGTAACTGCAAAGCGTGGAACTCCGATATATTAAATTCGGACGTTACTTCTAGCGGATTTAACGAATCTAGCGTAAAGGACGCTAGGGTTTATGAAACTACGTTAGATTGCGTAACCAAATGCGAGAATAGCGACTTATCGTCGTCCAAGTATAAAAACGTGGGGTTTATCGAAAATTATTTCGGAATAAACGATGATTTGGAAGATATGGACGAGTTAGAGGATAGCAATAATAAGAAATCGCTATCCCAAAATAGAAAGTCGGAGTTAGAGGTTTCGGTAGTTAGCGACAAAGACCGTACGCTTGAGCTTTAAGCGAACGAAGCCCCGTTAAAAAAGCCTCTTGTTTTTTCCGAAACGTTTGGAGCTATTGGCTCTACGCGTTTAGCAGACTTCGGCTTTTCGTCTCTTAAAAAGTAGCAATCCATAATATCGCTATTATTAATATAACTGCCTTCTCCGAAGCTATGAGCCCTAAACCAAGGGCTATCGCCTTCTTTAGCTTCTTTTTGCAGTTCCTCGCAGCTAAGACCCTTATAGTCGTTCCACGTATGAGAGACTATGGAGTAAGCTTGTGCGTCGCTTACGGGGATAAAGCCCGAAGTTCTAGCAAAATCATTCTTTCTTTCGTTATACATATGCCCCTCACTAGCGAAATTCTCGATAGGGGCTTTAGATAAGCCGAACTCGTTTGCTAGGCTTCTACAAACCGGTCCGCAATCTCTAGCCTCGAAAGCGTCGGTAATAAGCATATTTTGTCCCCTAGACGAAGTCATAGCGTCGACGGAAGCAAAATACACTAAACAGTTGAGTTCAATCGAGTTAAGAGAGCGACCTTCATTGCGCGCCATATTGATGAACTCGTTAGCAATGGTTTTGCTTGAATATACATTCATAGAAAGAACCTCCGTTTTCTATAATTTCACTTAATAATAGCTTATTTTTAAGTATGTGTCAAGCGTTTTACGCTATTTGACGCAATTTTTTAAAAATCGGAAGAAAAATAAGTATAATTAGTTAAAAAGCAGGGGTGATAAAATGCAACTAAATCTATCGCAAGCCATAAACGATTATTTCGATAACGTTCTTAGCAAAGAAAAAGAAGAGGTTGATGACGAATTGGTTGTTGAGTACGTAAAAGGGCGAACCCCTAACGAGTTTATGCGTTTGTTTTCAGAGCGTAATTCGCATAAGAAAACCGAGAAAAAAAGTTTAAGCGACGATTTAAAAGGGAGTAAAAAATGAGAACTTTTGAAGAAACTGCAAAAGTTTATGCAACGATAGCGAGCGGCGCAAACGCTTCCCAAAACTATTCAACCGTTTCAGACTTTATTAAAAAATATAAGGGTACTCCAGATGAGTGCGAAATGGCAAATTTAACGGCTATAGCCGAAGCGATTTGCCCTTATTCTACTGAGCAAGACCCGTTGAGATATACGGTAGGGAGTACAAACCTAAGTAACGAAAAAACCAGATTGTTTGAGTACATAAAAAGAAACGTTTGGGAGCAGGGAGACCCTCTATTTAACGAGGACTCTTTTTTAAACACCGTGACGGTAACAATCCTAGATAAGACCTACGCATTGGACAGAACCGACGTAATCGAGACGGGTTTGTTAGACGACATAAAAAGGGAGAAGTTACTAAGAGACGTATACGAATCCGTTTATAGGGATTGCTCTAATACTGTTATACCTAATTACGACGAGTTTAGACACTCGTTTAAAGAGGTTACGCTTGAAGAGGTCTCAAACGAAAAAGAATTTAAGGCAAACGTGGAAAACTTCTTTGACGATTTTGAAAACTACGCGATAAATCAAGCTACGGAAGACGAAAGAAACTTCATAGAATATATGACTAGGCTTAGAGACGAACAGCAGCTAGAAGAAGAGCAAATAAGAAGCAGATTTTACGATAACGACATAGGAAGGTAAAAAATGAAGAAACCTGAAGAAGTCGCGCAAGCATATATGAGACTACGTTCACGAGAGGTTAGAAAAAACCCAAGTCTGTTAGACGAGCCTGATTCAAAAATAGACTATAAAGATATTACTCATCGGCTAATCGACGGCAGCTCAGAAAGCAAACCTCTAACTATTTTCATTTATAAATTGTGTAGAGTAGGTAAAATGGAAACCGAAGGCGGGTTAAACGAACTATTCGTTAATCCAAAAATGTGCGCAAATACGTATCAAGAAGTTAT
>ERZ773035.2062-NODE-2062-length-13531-cov-81.426462_pt1 | contig 13531 bp, 17 predicted proteins | sample MGYA00511487_ERZ773035 | MGnify/ENA primary metagenome ERZ773035 (study PRJEB29015, sample SAMEA2737985) | human oral metagenome | biome: human oral; feature: human-associated habitat; material: dental | place: China | collected 2024 ...
GGGGCCCCAACCCGGAATAAGCTCCGTTCCCTCAGTTCGGGTCATATCGTCTAGGGGATCCGAAGCTTCTGATTCTCGACGAGCCGACGAACGGGCTTGACCCCATGGGCATCGTCGAGGTGAGAAAGCTGATCTTACGCTTGAAAGAACGTGGGGGAAAGACCATCCTGATATCCAGCCACAACCTCGGGGAGCTGTGCAAGGTGGCGACCCATTTTGCCTTCATGGGACATGGCCGATTGCTGCGCGTCATGACTGCAGCGGAGCTGGACGTATGCTGCCGAGGGCGCTTGGTGGTACGTGTGGATGAGCCGAATCGTGCCGCCGCCGTCTTGAGGGGGCGTATGCCGTCGCTGTCCATCGCGCGTTCTTCGGACGGCTTGCTCCATCTTGAGGGCTGCCAAGGGGAGCCTGGAGATGTGACAGGCCTTCTGAGCGCCAGCGGCATCAAGGTGGGCGAGGTATTCTTCGAACGTCGGGAGCTCGAGGATGTCTATTCGGCGCTGATTGCCGGTAAGGATGGTGTCCGGTGATGCTCCGCATTCCCGCCCTGCTGCGTTGCGAGCTGAAACGCTTGCCGCACAGACCCTCGACCTATGCAATGTCAGGCTTTGCCATGCTTGTCGCACTGTTGACCGTCTTGTCACCCCCTGAGGAGGAGCGTGCCCTGCTGTTCATGGTCGCGGGGGATGACCCAAAACGCATAGGTGGCGCCGTCGGCTTCATCGGGAACCTTGTCGCATCCGATGACCTTGTGGGATCGGCGATCCGCACGTCCCTCGTGTTCACGATCCTATGGATCCCCGTTGTCATTATCTACGCCGTCTTTGTCACGGCACAGGACTACTCTGCCTTGGCGGGTTATGGCGTGTCGAAGGCGCGGGGAACACCCGAGACGGCGATGGTTGCCTCGAAACTCATCGTCTACGGAGGATTTCTGGCCCTACTGTACCTGCTAACCTGCTTCATGCCCTTTGTCTGCAAGGTGATGCAGTATGGCTCCGCACTTTCATCGGGTGGCGTAGGGCGCTTTCTAGGCGTTGCCTCGCTCGGCGCGATCATGCTGGCGGTTCTTTTCGCAGAAGCCTTCGCCCTGTATCAGCTCGTACGCAGCACCGTTGTGGCGACTGTGGCGATGGTTATGTCCTCTCTGTTTGCGCTCGTGTGGTTTCCGAGCTCGTATGCGCATGCAGGAGGCATGGGCGGCCTGAGTCCGACGCTGTACCTGTCCCCGGTGCTTTACCTTATGAATATCTGTGCTCTGTGTTTTCAGAATGTGGGTGCGTGGGCTGTGGTTCTGTACGCCTCCGTCGCAGGTGTGGCGTCTTTTGCCGTCTCGTGTGCGATGCTCAGGCTGGGGGAGATGCGCTGATATGGGGTTTTCGGCCTCGTTTCGTTCCGAGCTATTCCGCGCTCGCCGCATGCATGTCGGGCTCGTCCTGATCGGACTCTATCTTGGCGTTGCGCTCTTGTACGTATACTCAGTCCTTGTCGGCTGTGGTGCATGGGTATCGGTGGGTGCGGAGGCAGAGAGTCAGTTCGTTGGATTCTCGGCTGAACTGCCGTATCTCGAGCGGCTAGGCATTGGATGTTCCGAAGCGGAGCGCGTCGTCACCGTCTCACTGGCACATACCCTACTCTTTCCGGTCGCTGCGGTGCTTACGGCAGGCATGTTCTTCGACGCACCTGCCCGAGGCGCCGCCGATGTATCGTGGGCTCGCGGTGCCTGGGAATTCGGTCGCTTCTTTGCACGGATCGCGGTATGCTGCCTCTATCTTGTTGTGGCGTATACGGTGTTCAGCATACTTTTGTTCTCGTGTCACTGCGCGGTCAGCTTCGGGCGATTCGATGCGGTCGCCTCCCTGCTCTTGGCGCAGAGGCTAGCACTGAACATCCTGGTCGATATGAGCTTCGTCGTGCTGTGCGTCTCCACATTCACGCTGGCCCGCGTCCGGGTCTTGGCGTCGGGCGGCTTGCTCGTGTTGGTGTTCGCTGGGCTCATAGTGGCGATGTCCCTGTTCCCCTCCGCCGTGCCGGCGCACATGGCGTATTGGATACGCCTGTGCGGCACCTCCATGGCAGACGTGGCGCCGGCCGCCATCGTGTTTTCTGCGGTAAGCAGTGCCCTGTGCGTTGTGGCCGTTGGAATCTCGTTGAAGTTTAAGGATGCAAATGCTCCTATCAAAGCTTCAGGCTTGCCGGGTCGAGGAGGAAGTCGTAAGGCCCCAGCATGAGCATGCCCGTCTTCCCGTAGAGGCGCTCGACGAGCCTGCCGACAACGATGACCTTCTTGAACGAGTCGTCGATCTTGTCGAGTGGGAGCTGCTTTTGGGTGAGCTTCTCGGCATTGGGGATATCGTAGGCGGTGTAGGTAGATGCGCTCGCTGCCTCTGTTGCACACGAAGTCGATCTCCAGCTGCCTGCGCTTGGCCTTCCCACTACAATTATATCTAGCAGCTCCTCGAGGATCCGGGAATTGCGTACCTTCTCGCGTTTGACGACATCACTGACGTATGCCTCAGAGAGAAGGTGCGTGAGGTGATCTGCCTTGCCCCCTGGGTCATCCAGAAAGGCAACCTTCCCATAGCTACCTCGTGGCCAACGGGCCGTCGACCCGCGCCGAGGTCATTGAGGTCCTGTCGCCCCACCTGCCCGCCTCGCTCGCGCTGGAGCAGCACGAGAACAAGGCGGACAACCTCCTCGGGAAGATGAGGTCGCAGGGCGGAATCAGGAGCCGGCTGATCGGGGGCGGGCGCGTCTGGGAGGTCACGTGACCGCCGGGCGATTTACGTGTGCTTACGGGTGGTTTACGTGTGCCCGGGAGCGGGCGGCATGAAGTCTTCGCAGCCAGAGGGCTTGTCTCGCGCCCTCTGACTCCCTCCGATTACGTGAGGGTAACGCGGGTGCTCGCTGCCGCGCCCCTGCCGCGCCGTGACGATCTGGACTAACCCCACCCAAAGATCAGCCTCACGGGTGCGACGTCGACGCCTTCAACGCACGGCATCCAAGGCATGCTTATGCGGCACATCATGTCACACACCATGATCGCCCCCATGCTCGACGCCGCCAAAGGCCACCTCCGTCAGCGCCTCGCTCAAGGGCGCCGACAAGAAGAACCCGCCGTTGCGCCTGGAAGACGAGACCGCTTTCTCCGCCATCCTCAGGAAGCCCATGAACTGGCTTGGCGTCTGTCGCAATAGCGCCGCCAGCTCAATTGGCCTCTCGGGTCGCCCCGTACGGTTTTCTGCGACCATGCCAGTGCGAAATCCAAGCTTGGTGGCCGCCCGCTCGAACTCGCGTGTTCGTACCGCAACCTACAGCTACTTGAACCGCATGGCTCAATCCTCATGTCTCTCGTTCCTGATGCTCCCCTGCGCGAGGTCCTCGGCACGATAGGCCGCATAGCCCTCATAGGAGTAGGATGCATCGACCCCACCCACCAACAGCGTGAGGTTGTCCAGTTGATCGGAGAGAGAACCGCCAAGCAACTCCTTGAGCTCCAGGTCACGTACGGGGCTGCGCTCCATGGCAAGGAGGTAATCCTCGTGCCCTATCTGGCTCCAATCAACCGTGCGGCCCAGTTCGCAACGGAATATGTGATCAAGCCAGATGCGCCCCGCCCGGCCGTTGCCCTCGCGAAACGGATGGGCAACGTTCATCTCCACGTACTTCTCGACAATCTCCTCGAAGTCACCCTGCCGCATGCCCTCTATGCTCTTGAGGGCTGATTGCAGGTACAACGCCGATGCAAACCGGAAACTGCCCTTGGACAGGTTGACGTCACGCACCCTGCCAGCGAAGTCGTAGATGTCACCAAAGAGTGTGACATGGATCTTTTGGAGCGTGGCAAACGTGCCTGGCTCCAGCTTGTCGAGCGCGCCGTCCCTATAGAGGGAGAGGGCAGCCAGCTTGGAGATGCGCTCCTCCTCATGGGCAAGCTCAATGCTGCTGGCGATGCCAAGCTTGTTTTGAGGTATCATCGCTCAATTACCTGCCTTGCAAGAGTCTTCCGGCTCAGCTCTTCGATCATGAGTCCCTTGGCGAAGGACGTGAAGTTCATGCCCCTGAGGGAGGCTGCCTCCTTAGCAGAGTCGCGAAGCGTGCGCGGTATGCGAATGGTGACTGGCGCGAGTCCGGAATCCCGCAGGTAGGACTTGATCTCTGTGGGGGTGACACCGGAATCGAGCGGCCCTGTATATCTCACGCGCACATCCTATCCACCGCATGGCTCAAGTAATACGCAAGAGGATTCTATCAGAAGGTGCGGATCTCATTTGTAGAGGGCTTGCAGGTGACCAAGAGGTATGGCAAGAGGCGCGGGGGTGACAGGGGCAGACGCCATGCCCGTCCTTGTTGGGGCCATGAGGTGAGTAAGGCGGACGTCGTCAGCGCCAGTCCCGCAGCAGCCCGACGGCGCCCATGAACGCGAGCTGAGAGAGCAGCTCGCACCATCCGACAACCCCGATCCCTCCGTCCGTGCCGACGTCTCCGCCCCTGCCAGCGCGACGCCTCTCGTCGATTTCCGCCACGGTTTCACGCCCAAACCGCAGGAGGAAATCGTCCAGTGCAGGGTACGTGTCACTTGCCTGGTGCTGCGCGATGCGAACGTAGCAGAGCACGGCCGCACGAGCTGCGGGAACGCGGGAGAGCTCCAAGAGCGACATGCTCCCAACCCTGCCATCGCAAAGCGAGAAGACCATGTCGTCTTCGCATCCGGAGAGCTTCTCGACATCCACGTCAGCGTGCGCGGCGAGTCCGAGGTCCGATCGCACGCGCATGCACACCCTCCCGAGCAGGTTGGAGCCGCGCCAGAGCGAGATGTCTCGAAAGCGCTTGTCGTGTTCTGCCAGGCCGACGCCCCAGCTGCGGTCGTACGGCGACGCCTCCGCAAGGACTGCGGTGCCCGTCGCGAGCAGACGTTCGGCGAGCTTTGGGTTCTGCATGAACTTCTCGCGCACCCCTACGTAGACGAGCTGTTCGCGCACATCGCGCCACAGGGCATCATCGTAGGGCTTGACTCGGGCACCAAGCTCCTTCGCCCTGCGCGGGGTGGGCGTCTCGAGTATGGCGTCCGCTGAGCCTGTGTCCCCCATCACGCGAGCCTTCTGCCACATCATCCAGTGCTCGGCCGTGCAAAACTCTCGCCCGCAGAACACAAGGCCGCTCGGGTGCCAGTTGCTGCAGAACCCCAGGGCGTCCTTCTCTCTCCAGAAGCCGATCAGCGTCGGCCCGTCTTCGCTGGAGGCCGCCGGACGAGACGCGCCTTCGTCTGGGCCGACGGAGAAGTACCCCTCCCAGAGGCTCGAAACGTCCCTTCCAAGTGCCTCTCCGATCAGTATCGAGACCATGATGAGGTCGCGCTCGTCGCTTGTCTGCGAGTACTGGCTCGCGTCACGGTTGACGGTCACGCCGGTCAGCACATAGCCCTCGGCCCTTCGCGCCACATGTACACGATAGACGCAGACCCCGGTCCAGCTGCGGTGGAGGTTCAGCGACTCTCCGTCGAAGTACGAGAACCAGTGGTCCTCCATGGTCTGTGGGATGTGGCCGAGTGCCAGCAGCTCGAACTCCTCAGTCGTGAGAGGGATGTCCAGATCGATCTTGGCATGCGCCCTGGGCATCCGACGAGTCTTCCAGTCAGACCTCAACGCTCTCTGCCGTGGGCGGGCGGGCTTTACCGAATCCCCGGACAGGGCCTCGTTCCTGTCGCCAAAGCCCATCGACCACATCGCGACCGCCTTCTTCGCGTCGTCCATTGTTCCTCCTTCTCCAGGCAACGCCGCATACGATGCTAGCAATCGCGTCGGATGCAAGCTCAAGGGGATCGCCCAATGGGCTGTTGCCTCGACTGGTAGGCAGACCGTAGGGTCGATCACGGCTCCTCGTCTGCCTGGCGTTATGCAAAAGCGGTGAGAAACGGCCGGGAACTCACGATACCTCGCCTTGATCGATGCGCCGATAGGCCGTCGCCCGCGCCGCGCCGACCTTCTTTACGGCACCCTCAGCCTGCAGCCTTTGCAGAACCCGCTCGACCGTGCGGCGGCTGAGTGTTGGATTGTCGTCCATGATCTGGCGTTTGGTCACTGTCCCCGTAAGGCCGGCGAAGTACGCGCGCAGGACGTCCTCGCCCTTGGCGCTGGAAGACAGCAGGGAAATGCGCTCGTCGAGGTCGCGGTAGCATGCGGTCATAACTCCCAGCAGGTAGGTGACGAATGGCGCGTAGTCGCTTTCTCCCTGAGCCCATCTGGGCGAGCTCGCGGCGAGGGCCTCGTAGTAGGTCGTCTTCGTACGTTCGATTTCGGCCTCAATGGAGACGTACTTGCCCACATCGTACCCGCTGCGGTAGGACAGGAGCAGCATGAGCAGGCGGCTCATGCGTCCGTTGCCGTCGGCGAAGGGATGGATGCTCACGAAGTCGAAGACGAAGGTGAGCGACACGAGCAGCGGATCATAGGTGGCGCCCTTGCTCCAGCGTGCATGCTCATCACAGATGCGCTCGACGGCAGAAGGCGTCGCCGCCGCGCTCGTTGGGACGAACCTCGCCACCATGCTGCCATCCTCCGCGCGCTCGGCGATAGTGTTGTCCGAGTTCCTCCAACGTCCCGCAAACGAGACATCCTGGAAGCGGTAGAGGTCGCGGTGGAGCTGCAGGATGACGCCCGGCGTGATGGGAATGCTATCATGGCTCTCGTGAATCGTGTCCAGCACGTAACGGTATCCGGCAATCTCGCGCTCATCGCGGTTCGCGGGCTTGACCTTTCGCTCCATCAACTTGCGCAGGCGAACCTCGGAGGTCGATATGTTCTCGATGCGATTGGATGCGCCCGTGCTCTGGATCTTCGCAACCTCGCAGAGCCTGTCGAGCACGGCGGGCTGCAGCGACTTGTAGAGCTCCTGCCTGCCCCGATGCTCCCTCACATCACCAATTGCGGACACGACCCCTGGCATCATGAGCCTCTGGAGAACCTTCCCGTATTCGAACTGCAACACCGTGGTATCCTCGTCAACTGCTGAAGTATCTTAGCCATGTAAGAGCATATTGGCTACTATACACGTAATGTGGCTAAGATAATAGAGGCTTCGTGAGCTCGTGTAGGTGGGCGGTTGCGTCACCGCCTCGGCGACGTGGGCCTCACCGCCAGGGCGACGTGGGCCTCACCGCCAGGGCGACGACGCAGGAGTGTACACAGATCGGTGGAAATGGCCCCTCGGTGCCGTTTCGGGGCATTCGTGTACACTGTTGCGCCGTGGGCTTGGGTTGTGGGTGGCCTTGGGAACGCAATAGTGTACACAAATGGGAGGATCGGGCCTCTCCGCGCCGGATTGGGGCATTCGTGTACACTGTTGGGCCTCGCGAGGATCGTGCGAGTGACCGTGGGGACGCAGGAGTGTACACAGATCGGCCAAAATGGCCCCTCGGTGCCGTTTCGGGGCATTTGTGTACACTGTTGGGCCGTGGGCTTGGGTTGTGGGTGGCCTTGGGATCGCAATAGTGTACACAAATGGGAGGATCGGGCCTCTCCGCACCGGATTGGGGCATTTGTGTACACTGTTGCGCCTCGCGAGGATCGTGCGAGCGACCGTGGGGACGCAGGAGTGTACACAGATCGGCCAAAATGGCCCCTCGGCGCCGTTTTGGGGCGTTTGTGTACACTGTTGCGACGCGAGTCGCGATACGAATCGCGACGCGAGCTGCGTCAGGTGGCACGAGCGCCTCAGCCGCCATGGCGTGCCGGCGGCGCCCCCTCGCTGGCCCCCCTCGCTTGGTCGGGAAGACAGGCTCTGAGCGAGTGGCGCCGCTGCCAGGTTGGCATCTTCGCCGAGGCGTCAACCCACACGAACCCCCGAAGAGCCAGATAATATGGGAGTCTCCAGACAGTTTGGCGATGGTTCCAAAAGATGACGACGAAGACCCTATTTGGAAGCGTTGCCGTGAGGACGAGTAACGCCGTGCAGCCTACTCAAGGTGTGTGTTGACACCAAGGTCAAGGACGCCAGAATTTCTGCACAGACGACGATGCAGAACTACCTTCTCGACAGGGCGTGTGGCACCGAGTGCGGTTTCGTTGCGTCTCGGTGGCGGAATGGCATCCTCTGAGGGGCGATGACAGACACTGATAAGAAGCGTTGGGAAGCTTAAGGTAGACGTTCTCAAGGATCCTCAAGAGCTCGGCGTTGGTAGGTGAGGCTATAAGCTACCATGGCATCATGGGGTGGGGGACAGCCGCACCAGGGAGATCGACACCAGGAAGATGATGTCGGATCCAACAGGGGACGGCGGTGCCCACGTCCCGACGGGGCTATGCGACGTGTAGGGGGGGGCTGGTGGCATGAGGCCGAGGGCCAACGTCAGGGTTCTCATCACGGGGGAGGGCCTGGACCTGGACGCGATAACCGAGGCACTGGGGGTCGAGCCGACGTACACCCGCCTCGGGGAGACATACGACGACTGGGAGTACACCATCCCGCGGGCGGAGTGCGCGTCCGTCTCCGAGCGGATCGGGGCGCTGCGGCGCGAGCTCGGGGATGGGGCGGGGCGGCTCGCCCCCGCCCTGGAGGGGCGCGACGCCGACGTCAGCGTGGAGCTCTCCGTGCACGCGGTGATCGGCGACGAGCCGGACCTGACCCTCACGAGGGGCGACCTGGCGTTCCTGGGCTCGATGGGCACCGAGTTCGGGATAGACCCCTACCCCTACTACCCCGACGAGACGGACGACCTGCCGCCGGTCGGCGAGGGGGCCTGACGTGAGGCCGTGGGTGGAGACGACGCTCTGCGTCACCGGCGGGAGGCTGGACTTCGGGGCGATAGGCGACGCCCTGGGTCTCGAGCCAACGTCCACCTGCCGCGCGGGAGAGCTGCCCGCCGCAGTCGCGAGGGCGGGCCTCGCCCGCGACATGTGGCAGCACACCATCGCGAGGGAGAGGTGCATGTGGCCCCCCTCGCACATCGACAGGCTGGAGGACGCCGTCGGCGAGGGGGCCGCGAGGCTGCGCGCCCTCCTGTCGGGGCACGTGGCCAAGGTCGCGGTCGTGATCGACGTCGAGATGGAGGAGTTCTACCACCCCTTCGTGGGCGTCACCGCGCGCAACGTCGCCTTCCTCAACTCCATCGGCGCCGAGCTGAGGCTGGGCTGGAGGATCCGCGAGCCCGAGGACCCCGAGGAGTACACCGACCCCGAGAGGGTCGCCCGGGACGTGCGCCGGCGCCGGGAGCTGGGCGACGCCCTGTGGGCCTGGGGGCGCGCGGGCGGCGCGTAGGCGGGCGGGTGCGCGCACGGTGGACCTGCCTGGCTTTTGGAAGACCCTGCGGGGCTGATCCGGCGCATGCCGTGGGGCGACCACCGCTCGTGAGGGGGGTCACAGATGCTTGGGTGGACGCCCGCCTTGGCCTGGCTATCTGCGGTGATAGGGGGTGCCCATGGCGACGAGGGAGGCGTACGAGGAGTGGATAGACGAGGTGGCGATCGAGGTGAGCTGCGACGACGCCTGGCGCGACCGCCTCTTCTCATCCCCCCTGGGCGAGGAGCTCTACGTGGGCTGCGAGCGGCCGGGGGAGGTGCCCGAGTACGTCAGGGACGCCGTGGTCGAGAACGGCCTCAGCTTCCTCGTGGCGACCGCCCCTCTTGAGGGGGACGAGTACGACGTGGGCATGGTCTCGTTCGCGTTCTGGTCCCGCGAGTACCCCGATGTCGTGACGCGCACGGGCAACGAGCCGAGCCCGGCCCAGAGGGCGGCGAGCGACCCGGTCAGCTACTGGCACGAGGTCGGGCTGGTCGTCCGCGGGGCGGGCCCGGGCGGCGGCACGCGCGACGCCCGGGAGGGGTCGTGGTGCTCGTGGTGCGTGTCGGAAGACGGCCCGTCCGCTGGCGCGGAGGGGAGCCCGGGAGGTGGCGGGGCCTTCGGGCGGGAGGGGCTTCCCGCCGTCGAGGACGCCTTCGCCTCGGCCCTGGAGGGCGCCGTGCGCTCGTCGCTCTCCGGTCCCCTCGTCGCGACGGACGTCCCCCGGCTCCCGGACGAGGGCTCCCGCCTGCCCCTGCCGCCGCTTCCCCTGCCCGCCCGGGGGTCCGCCGTGCCGCCCGGGCGGGCAGGGGACGCCGCGCGCGCCATGCTGCGCTGGGGCGGAGGCACGCTCGAGGGTGATCGCCTCGTCGTCACCTTCGGGGGCGACGCCCGCTTCGTCGTCGCCCCCCTCCCCCTGCGTTGGGGAGGGGGTGCGCACATGTTTCTCGCCTCGGGCTCGGACCTCACGGCCGTCGCCGGGCACGCCAGGTCGCTCGGCCTGCGCGCGGTGCCGCGCCTGTCTCCCTTCCTGCCCCTTGACCGCCTGCGGGGCCTCGGGTTTCCCGACGGCTGGGAGCTCGGCGCCATCAGGCGGTGCGCCGAGGGGGCCGACCCCTCCCTGCCGGGCATCGTCCCCGACGAGACCGCGCTGTGGGGCCTGAGAGCAGAGCAGGTGGACAGGCTGTGCGCCGCCGTGCTCCCCGCCCTGTCGGACCTGGCGTCGGGCCGCCCCTGGGGACCCTGCTCCAGCAGGGAGGACCTGCTCTACGACGCACTGCTCCTCCTCTGGTGGGAGAGGACGCGCAGCCCGGGAAGGCTGTTTGAGCTCCTCACGGTGGCAACCCCCGGCCACGGGGTCCCGCTGGATCCGTCCTGACGGACCTGGCGGCGCAAGGCCCCAGACGCCGCCGGGCGGGGAGGTGGCATGGAGGGCGCAATCGCATCAACTATGGCTCCACGCTCGAGAACGTGCTCTACGCCGACCTCCAGGCGCGTGGCTACCAGGTGAGCGTGGGCAAGATCGGTAAGCTGGAGTGTGACTTCATCACGCGCAAGGCAAACGACCATGCCTATATGCAAGTCGCGTTCAGTATTGCCGAGCGGAGCGTGGGGGAGCGAGAATACCGGCCTTTCTCGCGCACCCGTGATGCCTACCTCCGCTTTCTCCTTACCCTGGATTCGCTCTTGCAGCGCCGCGACGGCGTGCGGCACCTCAATCTTCTGGACTTCATGGCATCGGGCTTGGGGCTCGAGGATGCCCGAGCAGGAGGTCCTCCTCTCGATAACGGTGAGAAACGTGAGCCATCACAAGAAAAATCACCCCTGAATGAGGTCCTTCGGGGGTTCGTGTGGGTTGACGCCTCGGCGAATCGCGTCGCAACAGTGTACACAAGTGCCCCAAACCGGCGTCGAGAGCCCATTTTCGCCGATCTGTGTACACTCCTGCATCCCCACGGCTGTCCGCAACGGCGCAACAGCGTACACAAGCGCCCCACTCTGCAACCGGCGACTCACGTAAAGACGCACTCTGGGGGTGTCACTCTCACGGAAAGAGTCAAGTCCATATCGGTGTGTAAATTCGCAATCGTCGAATTTGATGTTGCCTATGCGGCTTTTCTGAGCTCCCTTTGGTTCTGAGCTATCCTTGCCAGGATCGGGGCCTTCGCCCTCAGCTCCTCGCAGGCCGGGGCGTAGTAGATCTTGCGCTTGGTCGCCCAGCGCTCGTTCTCCTCCATGAGGAATGCGCCCATCAGCCTGAGCGCTGACGTCGCGTTAGGGAATATCCCGATCACCTTCGAGCGTCGCTTCACCTCCTTGTTGAGCCTCTCGAGGTAATTGGACGTGCGTGTGCACCTGCGCATCGATGCCGGCAGCTCCATCACCGTCATCGCGTCGTCGAACCCGGAGTCCAGACGTGCGACGGCATCCGCCGCGACGTCGCGGTAGTCGGCGATGATCTCATCGCGGCGCGCGCGGGCGTGCTCGATCGTCGCGCAGTTGAACATTTCGACGAGCTCGCTGCGCAGGCCCTCCCTGTAGCGCTTCGGCGCGCCGTCCACGACGTTTCGCGTGAAGTGGGCCTGGCATCTCTGCCACGGGACCTCGGGATAGACTTCCCGCAGCGCCGCGACGATGCCCTCGTGCGCGTCTGACGTGAACATCCTCACGCCGCGCAGCCCGCGCGCGGCGAGCGACCTGACGAAGGAGGTCCAGGTCTCCTCGGTCTCCGCGTCCGCCAGGGACACGCCGATGACCTCCCTGGGCCCGGCGGCGGTGAGGCCGATGGCCACCATCAGCGCCTTCGACACGATACGATGGTTCTCCCTCACCTTTACGTAGGTGGCGTCAACCATCGCGAACAGGTAGTCGCCCGCAAGGCGGCGGTTGCGAAACTTACCTGCGCCCGCGTCCAGCTCGGTGCACGCCTCGGAGACGGACTGCTTGGAGAAGGGCCTGCCGCAGATCTCCTCCATGACTCTGCCGACCTTGGCAGTCGACACGCCGGCAACGACCATCTCCGCCATCGTCGTCACAAGCGCCGCCTCGCTGCGCTTGTAGTTCTCGAAGACGAGCGTCCTGAACGGTGCGTTGCGGTGCCTGGGCACGCTCAGCTCCAGCGTGCCGACCCTCGTGGTCAGGGCCCGCTCCCTGGTGCCGTTGCGACAGTCGGTCCGCTCGCCGGTGCGCTCGTAGGGACGGGCACGGAGCTGCTCTTCCGACTCGGCGCGCAACACCGCGTTCAGCGACTCCTTGAGCAAGATGCGGAACGCGTCCCCCCTGCTATCGGAAAGTAGTCGGAGTATCTCGCCCTGGTCGAGAGTAATATTGAGTTGAGCCATGTTCGACCTCCAAGTCCTCTATGTGGTTTGGCGATCGCTAGTTTACTTGGAGGACGGACCTCTGGCTCGTCCCGCCTTTTACACCATTTTAAGGGCATAGCCCACGGAAAGGCGCATTCTGAGCGGGCGACGTCACGGAAAAGCGCATTTTGCGTGTGGGCCTCACCAAAAGGCGCATTCTGCATGCGAGCGGTCGCGCAGAGTGCACTTTTCCGTGACATACCGTCTGCAGAATGCGCTTTTCCGTAGAGTGTGCTTTTCCTCACCTGGGCAAACGCGGCGTCGCCTCACGGAAAACCGCACTCTGCACCCGTCACCTCACGGAAAAGCGCACTCTGCACCGACGATGCCACCTCGACGTGACCAAGGGCGCATTCTGAGCGGGCGACGTCACGGAAAAGCGCATTTTGCCGTATTGCTCGCGTACTATATGCCCGTGGCGAAGGCGGCAGAGATGGCAGCCACGCTCGTAAGCACTGGTGTGCAGGGACTCGCCAGTCGGAAAAAGGCCCAGGTTCGATCCCCAGCCGCACGTCAGGGCGCATGAACGCGCCAGACCACACGCTCGACGCGTCTTATGGGTCTTATGTACTTTATGCCGTTTATGCGCCTTATGTACCTTATGCTTACGGCCTGAGGGACATACTGCCCTCAGGCTGGGGGATGGTGAGGTGATGTGTCGTGCAGTATCAGAACCCGTTTAAGCCGACGGCCGGCAAGATGCCCCCTGTGCTGGTGGGTCGCGAGAAGGTCACGGACGATTTTCTGGAGGGCCTTGCCAACGGCGAGGGGGCTCCGGGGCGTCTGATGCGCATCACTGGGCCGCGCGGCTCCGGCAAGACGGTGCTGCTTTCCGAGCCTGCATTCCCGACTTTTGTATGACGTGAACTGACTGCCTCCACATCATGTGG
>ERZ773035.2063-NODE-2063-length-13525-cov-10.907869_pt1 | contig 13525 bp, 11 predicted proteins | sample MGYA00511487_ERZ773035 | MGnify/ENA primary metagenome ERZ773035 (study PRJEB29015, sample SAMEA2737985) | human oral metagenome | biome: human oral; feature: human-associated habitat; material: dental | place: China | collected 2024 ...
CGGGGCGGCTGCGGCCGCCTGCGAAGTTTTCCTGGTACCTGGCAATCTTGGCTGGCGTCCCTGACGCCTTTCCGACCCCTCGAAACCTTCAAACAACCTGTTTGGGCCTTTCCGAGGCCTCGGAAACCTTCAGCGGCGCGTTTTTGAGCTTTCCGACGCGTCGGAAACGTTCAGCGGCGCGTTTTGACACTTTCCGAGGCCTCGGGGGCGTCTACGGACGCCGGCGAATTTGGCCGGGTACCTCGCCAGCTTCCCTGCCTCGGCAGAGGTTGTCAGGGACGGCCCCTGCCGAAGCTGGGGCCGGGCTTTCTTACGTTCTGATAGGAATAAGTGTACGTCTTCATCTTGCTTTTGCCTCCGGATTCTTGTCCGTTTGCGAGGGCAAAGGTCTATACGTAAGACGTGCGTGTCAATACGTAATATTACGTATTTCATCTCGCCCGTGCACATGGCCGGAATGTTCATTTTACAGGCGTCCTATTTACTGCCTATCAGCGCCGTATGCTTCCCACGGTGTTCCCGAAATCCGCGAGCCGTAAACAATCCTTCACGTCGCAATTAACACTTCGGAGGTCAGGTTTTTCTGGGGGCGGGGGGGAAAACGAAAGCCGGGTACACGCTGAGGAAGTCCTCAACATGTACCCGGCTTTTCGCTTTTAGGGTTTAGAGAGTCAGTTCTTCGTTTCCCCCGGTCGGAGGCGTCGGGCCAGGAGCTGGTTAGACTGGCTGTTGTAGCCTCGGCGGAAGGGCAGCGGACGGACAGCGCCACGACGATAGGCTGCGTATAGATCCGGCTCGAAGTGGTTGCCGAAGAGCGCAATGGGGTGATCGTACATGCCGTAGAGGCGGATGTCCCAGCGGCTGGGATCGAAGAAGGAGAACTTGATGCCGGAGTCGTCCTGCAGGATGACGGAGGCCTTGGAGAGCACGGTGTTGCGGATGGTGCTGAAGTAAGCCTTGTGCATGAGGTAGGTGGCGGACTTGACGTAGGTCACGCAGCCGGAGTCGATGGTGGTGAGGAAGTCACGCGTGGGCTTGTTGACGGAGAGGCCGCCGTCGGCGATGTTGGCCGAGAAGTAGGTCAGGGTGCGGAGCGTACGGTGGTCACGGTCGGTGAACTCGATCTCGACGCCCTTGCCGTATTTCTCGTCGCCGCGATAGCGTGGCGCGCTGTCGAGGTAGTGCTTACGGCCGCCGTCGGTGAACGCGAAGGGGCGTACGCGTACGATCTCCTTATCGGCCCGCGCCAGGAAGAGGAGCAGGAGGGGCGTGACGCCGTACATCTCTTGCGTCTCGTAGCGGGTGGCCATGAGTTTGGTTTGGAAGAAGCTGAGGCGGAGGATGCCGGAGACTTCCTGACCGTAGGCGGCGAGGTATTGCGAGAGTCCGACCTGCCGTGCGTCAGTGCGGGGGTCGGGCACACGCCCCGGGGCCTCCATGCCGAAGAGGATATAGTTGCGGGCGTTGGGGAAGTAGAGGCTGACGTTGAAGTAGTCCGGGCCGCTGAAGGGGTAGAAGACGGTGGCGATGGTGTCCGTGCCTTGGGGCAACTCGTTGCGCGCCCATTGGCGGATGCTGTCGGCTTGTTCGCGTCGGTGGCGTGTCCAGGCCGAGTCAGCGTGTGCAGCGTAGCGTTTCCAGGTGTCGGTGTGAGCGAGTGAGTCGAGGCGGCCGCCCTCTGATGGAGCCATACCGGCGATGAATCGGGCCACGTCGGTAAGGTCACGATCGGGTTGCACCTCGGGCTGCGAGGCGGGCTCTTCGGAGCCGCTATCAGCCTTCGATCCGAAGACGGATTCGACGCCGTGGAGTCCAGCCTCGGCGGCCTCCTTCAGACCGGATTTCGGTCGGCAGGCCCCGCAGCATGTCAGTAAGATAAGTCCCAGAGTAAGTAGTTTTCCTGTGTTCATTTTTTTATTGTTACGAGTTCGATTATTGATCCAGAGATGAGAAGAAGAACGGGGGGAGGCCCCGGGGGGCGGGCCATCATTGATAACCCTCAATTCATGTGTGGCCCTGTGAATCCATCGTCACCCATTCGGTTGCCTTGAGAGCGCGAAAGGGGTGAGTCGGCCCATTCAGCGATGTCACCGCGGCGAAAGGGATGCTGTATCCGTCGTTCGTGTTGGTTTTGGGCGCGGCAAAATTCGATGAGGTGCTGTAGGAGGTCCACCAGCGTGCCACTGGGGGAATAGAAAAAGTCTTCCGCCGCCTGCTGCACCGTCGGGTTGGGGTGCTCCAGCTCACGGAGCAGTGCCTTTCGGTGTCGCACAGAGCGACGATCGTCACTAAGCTCGACATTCTCGCCCGCCTTGAGGAAGTGGATCAGTCGCACCGAAAAGCGTACGGCCCTCGAGAAGAGTCCGGGCTTGAAATAATCCTCCTTGAGGCCAAACTGCGCCAGCTTATTGATGATCGGTATCTGCGCCTCGTCCGTAGTCGACGGCTCGCCGCTGTCGTCCGTATCGCTACAGTCGCCACGATCGGTCTCTGGATCATACGGCTCACGACCGTACACCAGCTCTTGCATGTAGCTGCGATAGCTGCGGAAATACTCCTCCTCCCGGTCGTTCGGCTTGCGATTCGGAGACTCTTCAACGTCTTCCGGGCCGTCATACGTGATCACCATAGACTTGCTTTCTTCCTGTTTTTGATATTGCGTGCTGCGGGCGGTCTCCCTGTCTCCACCGGTTCGGTGGGGCGTGATGCCCCGCAGACTGTTTGCTTGCTTTTTCGGGTTACGCGTCATTCGGGGCACGTTGCCCGTTTTTTTTTTCGAGTCGCACTTGTGTCCGCCGCGACCCTCTCAGCCACCTGCTCCCGATGTTCTTTATATCGCTTCATCATCTCCCATCCTCGGCACACCGCGTAGGCCCCCAGTCCGATGCCCAGCGTAAAGATGCCCAGCACGGATTCGGACGTTTTCTCAACCAACAGAAAGACCATCGTCCATCCCGTCAGCAACAAGAAGAGAATCGGAGTCACGGGGTAGCCCCACGTCCGATAGGGTCGCTCAGCCTCGGGATAACGCCGCCTATGGACGAATACGCCCAACACCGAGAGGAACGTGAACAGCGACAGGATAAAACCGGAGAAAGTCACCACCTGCTCAAACGATCCGGAGAGGATGAACAGCAGACTGATGGCGGACTGTACGGCCACGGCCACGGCCGGCGTGCCCCGTCGGCTACGGTGCGACAAGAAGCGGAACAGCGTATAATCCTCACCCATCACCTGCGAAACGCGCGGCCCGATGAAAATCATCGAGCTGATCGACGAAACGAGTAACAGTCCGATCACACCCGCCATCAGGCTCGCGCCGGTGGGTCCGAAGAGGTGTTGCGCGGCGATAAATCCCACCTGCAACTTGCCCTCCATTTCCTCGTGCGGCACGAGGCTGAGGAACGTAGCGTTCAGCCCGACGTAGGCTACGGCCACGATGGTCACGCCCCAGAGCAGCGATCGCGGCAGCGTACGTTGCGGATCGCGCACTTCACCGGCCACATACGCCGACGCGTTCCAGCCTGAATAGGCGTAGGAGACATAGATCAGACAGACGGCGAACGCCGGGCTGAGCAGCTCTCGCCACCCCGCACCGTCAGGCACGGGCAGGAACGGTTGCTTGTGGCCACCGGCTGCGACGCCACACACAATGAAAGCGACAATCAGCGCCAGCTTGAGCAGCGTAAAAACGTTCTGGAACCGACTGCCCCCACGCACACTCCACATGTGGACGGCGGTGATGATAAGAAGTGCACTGACAGCGATCATCTGCGCCGTGACGCCCCCCGGGAAGAGCGATTCGGTGTAGTGCCCCAGCGCCATGCAGGCCAGCGCCACTGGCGCGGCAAAGCCAATCGTCAGCGAGACAAAGCCGGAGAGGAATCCTACGGCGGGATGATAGATGACCGACAAGTAGTGGTATTCGCCCCCCGAACGCGGCATGGCGGCGCCGAGCTCGCCGTAGACGAGCGAACCACAGAGGGCGATCAATCCGCCCACGATCCAGAGCGCAAGCAGTGCGAAAGGCGTGTGCAGGTCGAGCAGCTGGAAGCCGAGCGTAGTAAAGACGCCGGTGCCGATCATGTTGGCCACCGTGAAGGAGGTCACGCCCGTGAAGCCCAGTCGGGTGTCCTTGGGCGCTTCGGCGGTAGAGGTAGCGGCATGCGATTGGTGCTTGTTCATCGCTTTCTTTTGATGGAATGAGGTGTTTGGGTGCCGAAATCGAAAATCATTCGTCGCCTAAGGGAATCACCTCACCGTCGTCATCGGGCGTATCCTCGGGCGAGTCGCCGAAAGATCCCTCGAAGCGCTTCATCAGGTTCTCCGCCTGCCAAAGCAACATACCGGCGGCGTCCGTTGCCTCATCGCCAGTCAGGACTTTATTGTTTTCGGCGTACTGTATCGGTTCGCCTTCGTCCAAGAAGAGTGTGCGTTCGACGTTATCCTGGTCGCTGTCCTTCTCGTAGATATAAACGGGCTGGCCGTCGGTGTAGAGCGCTTCCCGACGGATACGTTGCTCGTCGGCCTCCACCTCTTCGGTGGCATAACGCAGGATGGGGATGACCGTCTCACTCTCCAGCTCATAATAAAAATGAAGCCGCGCGCGGAAATGATCTGAGCCGACATAACGTCGTCCGTAAGCGTTATCGTCCAGCGTTAGGACGTACCATTTGCCTTTGGCGCCTGCGCGTTGCAGGTCAGCCACATCGGCCTTGATGGCGGCGTATTCCTTGCGGATGCCGTCAATTTTCGCGTTTTGCGCCAGCGCGGCGGCGGTCAGGCAGAGCGCTGCCAAGGCCGTGATTATACTTCTTCTCATATCTATAATTAATGTAGCCAGAGGCGGGGAAAATCACTCATCGCCGCCTCCCATAACACTCAAAAATTGCTTCACCAGCCGGTTGGCCTTCATCCATACATCGCGCTGACTTTGCGCGCGAAGACCTTCCGCCGCGCCGATCTTATTCAGGGTAAAATCCAACGCGCTGTCGCCCTCCATGTAGAGACGTTGCTCCACCACAGGCTGGCCGTCCACCGTCCGCTGACTGACGAAAACGAAGGAGGCTCTCCCACGCTCGTCATACATCGCCTCGGTATGCGTGCGCTGCGTGCCGCCCTCATACGACTCAACGGCCAACCTCAGCACGGGCGGCTCATCACCAGCGACGTCGTAATAAAAGTGCGTCTTGGAGCGAAAATGACTGATCCCTGGATAAGTAGCGCCCTGCGGATTGTCGTCGATAATCAGACAGTACATGATGCCCGTCTCTTTCATCTGTGGCAGTCGGGCAACCTCTGTTTTCAACGCGTTGTAGTCCGCACGAATTTGCTCGACGGTTTTGCTTTGCGCAAAGGCAGCAAGAATGGCGAGCGACAGCAGTGTGACAAGTGTACTTTTTCTCATAAACGGTTCATATGCAAAAGAGGACGTCGGGAGAAATGTTCAGCGGTCGTATCCCTTAATCGCCTTGAACTGCTTGAGCAAAACCTCGGCGTAGTCTATCAAGTTCGTGCGTCTGTCGTCATCGCTCGGATAAGGTTTGACGGCGTTATTCTCTGAGTATTGAATGATCTGATCGCCCTCTAAGTAGAGTCTGCGATCGTCATCCCCATCGTAATTGTTCTTCAGAAAGACGAATGCGGGCCGATTTTCCTGATACAGCACCTCGGTGTACATCTTTTGGTTGGCTGCTGCGTAATGTTCGATAGCCATTCGGAGCTGAGGCGCTCGCCCCTCGTAGGGCTCGTAATAGAACTGCGTTGTGGTGTGATAAGAGCCAACGGCCGGATAGCTTGCGCCGTAAGGATTATTGTCGAGGGTGACGCAAAGCAGCCCACGGCCTGCCGACCCACTCGAGGTCAACTGGGCGATGGAGGCCTTCAGTTCATTGTAATCCTTGCGGATCTGCTGAATTTTCTTGTCTTGCGCATGGATAACGGCGAAAACAAGTGTCGCCAACACGACGATGATGCTTTTTCTCATTCGATGCTCTCTGTGTAACCGGCTGCGAAATACGCTATTTTTTGCCGAATTGCAGCTAAGGATGCGGGCTACACACGGATAGAAAAAGCCGCAAAAGACGCCGCCCAACCGGCTTTTGAACACGATCGGGCGACACGCTTTCTCTTTGCAGACGACGCGCGATCAATCCTCGGCAAAGCGCCGATAATACTGTCGAATGAACGACGTGGCGGGGTCAAGCAGCGGGCGAGAGAAAGCCGCAAAAAGTTCCTGCTGCGTAGGCGGCGCTGAGGGCTCGCTACGGCGGGTGAGGCGACGTTGTTCGTCGGTTAGGGCGCGCTCATCGCCTTTATAAGTCGCCCACTCTTCGCCCCAGACGAACCGTCCCGGGAAATCGCGAGACTCCGCTACGCGTCCGTCGCCCGCTTCCATAATACGTACGCGGAGCGTGCCGGTGCAAAGTACTTCACGGCGATAGACGATCAGCCGTGCGCGGACGGTCCCGTACACATCCGTTTGCTGCCCATTCACCGTCGTTGTGCCGACACGGACACTATCGCGCGATACGTCGCGCACATCGCTGCTTTCACGCATCGTGCCGACGTTAAAGCTGCTGAAATCCAGCTCCAACACCTGATCTGGCCGGCTAACTCCGGCACGACGGGCGTCGTCGGCAGTGTAGAAGCGAACGAAGCGATGTTTGCGCTCCGTGATCTGTGAAATGAGCCGATCGTAAAAGTAGTCGGCCGGTTCGATGAACGGGCGATCGGCAGCAGGGCGCTTGACAACGACCTTGACGGTCGCTGCGTCGAGCGCTTCAGCCATCCGTCGGCCCACATCGCGATAGCCCTCCACGAATCGGTTGGCCTTCTCATATAAAATGTAAGCCCGACGAGCGTCGCGCATAGAGCCGTTTTCCATCAGTTGGCCCGCAAGCGCATAGGCTTGTTCGGCGGCCTTGGGACGGACGTCACGCAGCTCACGGTCGTAGCGTGTCGGTTGGCCAATTATCTCCATCGCCTTGGGGCTGTCGTAGATTGCATTAGCCAATTCGTTCAGCCGCAAGTACGCGTCGGCCGCTACGACGTAACGATCCGATGCGCCGGAGTCTTCGGCCTGTCGGATGTGTCGAAGAGCGCTTTCGCGCGCCATGGGATAAGCCTGCCGAAGTACATCTTGCGACGTCTTGCTGCCCGGATGCTTTCGTAAATGTTGTGCAGCCTCCAGCGTCGCCTTCTCGTAGTCACCTTGCTTGAGCGCCTTTTTGCTCGAAGAGCAGCCGGCAGCCAGCATGATGGCAAAAAGAAGCAGTGCGCCGTATTTCAAAAAAACATAGTGAGTCTTCTCTGCCTTGCGCTTTGTGTCCATTGCTTTTCCTCCTGCCTTTAATGATTTAGTTGTGATGAGTTTGAGTATGAGTTTAGAATAATGCGGCAAATATACGCTTCCCCGAAATACGCGATCTTCCCAAGGCCTCAGGCTGCGTGGCGCCGACGACGTCCAACGGCCCTCAACCAACCGATACGCTCCCCCGAAATACGTGATCTCCCCAAAGCCTCAGGCTGCGTGGCGCCGACGACGTCCGACGACCTTCAGCCAACCGATACGTTCCCCCGAAATACGTGATCTCCCCAAGGCCTCAGGCTGCGTGGCGCCGACGACGTCCAACGAGCCTCTGCCAACCGATACGTACTCCCGAAATACGTGATCTCCCCAAAGCCCCAGGCTGCGTGACGCCGACGACGTCCAACGACCCTCAGCCAACCGACACGTTCCCCCGAAATACGTGATCTCCCCAAAGCCTCAGGCTGCGTGGCGCCGACGACATCCGACGACCTTCTGCGCTTCGGCCGGGCGACGCACCGAGATAATTCAAATCCCGGCCTACTTTTGCGTCTCAAAAGAAACGAACCGAACGATGGATATATCAGTTGTCGTACCCCTATATAATGAAGCGGAATCCCTGCCTGAGTTGCACGCATGGATTGAGCGAGTGATGGACGAAAACCATTTCAGTTACGAGATCATCTATGTGAACGACGGCAGCACCGACGGCTCATGGGGCGTCATCGAACGCCTGGCGAGACAGTCGACGCATGTGAAGGGAATCAAATTTCGACGCAACTACGGCAAGTCGCCGGCGCTCCATTGCGGCTTCTACCGCGCGGAGGGCGACGTGGTGATCACCATGGACGCGGATCTGCAGGACAGCCCCGACGAGATTCCCGAACTCTATCGCATGATCCGCGAAGACGGCTACGACATCGTCTCGGGCTGGAAAAAGAAGCGATATGACAATCGCCTGACGAAAAACCTCCCGTCGAAGCTCTTTAACGCCACGGCGCGCAAATTCTCCGGCATCAATCTGCACGATTTCAACTGCGGACTCAAGGCTTACCGCCGCGAGGTGGTAAAGAACATCGAAGTCTATAACGACATGCACCGATACATCCCCTACTTAGCGAAAATCGCTGGTTTCAATAAGATTGGCGAAAAAGTAGTCCACCATCAGGCGCGGAAATATGGCGTTACGAAATTCGGACTCGATCGCTTCGTGAACGGTTATCTCGACCTCATAACGCTTTGGTTTACGTCGAAATTCGGAAAGAAACCGATGCACATCTTCGGGCTTTGGGGCAGCGGCATGTTTCTCATCGGATTCGCTGCGCTCGTCATCGTCTTGGTGATGAAATTGGCCTCGATGATGGAGGGCGATTTGCGCCCCTTGGTCACGACGTCGCCTTTCTTCTACATTTCGCTCACGGCCATGATCATCGGCTCGCAGCTCTTCCTCTCGGGCTTTATCGGGGAGTTGATCTCGCGTAACTCGCCGAATCGGAACAACTACAAGATCGAACAGGAAATCTGATTCGGCTTCGCATCGCAGCGCATCCGTGGCCTTGCCTGCGCGCCCCGCTGTTTGGCCATGCACTCAACCATGTTTCCCCCCTCTCGGTCTTGGACGCCTTGCCGCTACACTACGCTCTCAAGCCTCCGCCCGCGTGGTTTCTCGTAAAAATCACCCTGCTCGGCTGGCTGCTGGCTATCCCTGCCCTCGTCGCGGCGCAGGAGCCTGCGGCTGTGGATACGGCCTGGCTACGTCGGGCACGCAGCGGCGAGCTGGAGCTAAACGAGGAAACGCTGCGGGCCATCCGCTCCGGTTCGCTTCTCTCGCCCGCGTCGGCGGCTCCGGCGCTGCGGCATAGTCCGGCCGACCTCCCCTTGGTCATTTCCTTCGACAGCATTCGCCCCACCGGCGGTCCGACGGCCCGCCCCGACCAGCTGCCGCCCGCGGTCTATCGGCTGTACGAGCCAGCCGCCCTCCCCCAGCCCACCGCACCGATGGGCAGCTATATGCTTTCGGCTGCGACGGTTAGCGACCTCCGTGCGCTGCGACGCATCGGGCTGCGACGCGCTGGGCATGTAGGCACGGGAATGCTGCCGATGGGCCTCAGTATTCCGGTCAATTTCGAGAATATGCTCCGCTTTGTTTTCTGGCCGAGTTACCGGGCGAAAAAGCACAACGCGCGTCACGCTCAGGCTTATAAATCGTACAATCTGCTCCCGCCGCCAGCCGACGATTCAAACAATGAGATCGAACGCCGCCGCCTCAACGAGGCGATCAATGAAAAGCGGAGCGAGCTAAAAGCGAAAGACTAACAACAAAAAACGCCATGCGTACGCGTCAGGCGGCAAAAAGCTGAAAATGAACGACGTGTGGCTGCCGGAAGCGAAAGACTAACGACGAAAAACGCCGTGCGTACGCGTCAGGCGGCAAAAGGCTGAAAATGAACGACGCGCAATTGCCGGAGGCGAAAGACTAACAACGAAAAACGCCGTGCGTAGGCGTCAGGCGGCAAAAAGCTGAAAATGAACGACGCGCGGTTGCCGAAGACGAAAGACTAACGACGAAAAACGTCGTGCGTACGCGTCGGGCCGCGAAAGGCTGAAAATGAACGAGGCATGGCAGCCGAAGGCGAAAAGCTAACAACGACGAACATCGTGCGTACGCCTCAGGCGGCAAAAAGCTGAAAATGAATAGCGTGCGGTTTCCGGAAGCGAAAAGCCGACGACTAAAAGCGCCGTGCATACGCGTCAGGCGGCGAAAGGCTGAAAATGAATGACTCATGGCAGCCGAAGGCGAAAAGCCGACAACAAAAAACGCCATGCGTACGCATCAGGCGGTAAAAAGCTAAAAATGAACGACGCATGGCAGCCGGATGCGAAAAGTCGACAACAAAAAACGCCATGCGTAGGCGTCAGGCGGCGAAAGGCTGAAAATGAACGACGCATGGCAGCCGAAGGCGAAAAGCCGACGACGAAAAACGCTGCGCGTAGGCGTCAGGCGGCAAAAAGCTGAAAATGAACGACAATCCACAGCCGGAAGCGAAAAGCTAACAACAAAAAACGCTGCGCGTAGGCGTCAGGCGGCAAAAGGCTGAAAATGAACGACGCACGGCAGCCGAAGGCGAAAAGCTAACGACGAAAAACGTCGTGCGTACGCGTTAGGCGGCAAAAGGCTGAAAATGAACTATGCGCGGTTTCCGGAAGCGGATGACTAACGACGAAAAACGCCTTGCATACGCGTCAGGCGGCAAAAAGCTGAAAATGAACGACGCATGGCATCCGGAAGCAAAAAGTCGACGACAAAAAACGCCGCGCGTACGCGTCAGGCGGCAAAAAGCTAAAAATGAGCGACAATCTACGGCCGAGAGCAGACAAAGGAAAATGCCGGATACAAGAGTGATAGCCTCGCTCTTATACCCGGCACTTTTCGTCGTTCGTTGTTCGCTTTCGGCTCCCCCCGCGGGGGAACCGTTTCTTGTCGTCCGCTTTCGACTTACGCGCCTCATTCTTCCGGAAGGTGGACCTCCGGACCGCCTCCGCCCGTGCCACCTGCGCCCCCCGTGCCAGCGCCACCCGGCTGAGGCGTCTCGGGCTTCTTACCCTCGCCAGCGCCGCCCGGCTTCGGCGTTTCGGGCTGTTTGCCGCCACCGCCGCCCTCTGGCTTCTTAGGCTGATTGCCATCTTCCGGCAGCCGAATGTCGGGACCGTCGTCCGGCTTCTTCCTCGGTTTTTTCTTCTCTCCGGGCTTCTTTTTGTTGTCTTTCCGATGAGAGGCCGTGAGGGAGCGCTGCATCGCTTTGAAGTCTCGCGAAGTCTGGTTCATTCGGTCCACGAGCTGATCGATGAGCGCGCGATCGTCGTCCGAAGCGGCACTGAGATAGGCGGCTTGGATATACTGGCAGACGGCGTCGAACGCCGCGTCCGTTTGCGGACGGATCTCGACTGCCTGGGGCAGCTTCCCGTCGGCGTCGCCCGTCCGACGGCGGACGTGCAGCGCCTCAAACTCGGTGTTGATCTTCTTCAGATTCTCGAAGGCATCGGTGAGGCCCAAGGCCGTGATCTCGGCCGTCATCGTTTTGATGTCGTCCTCCATGCTCAGCAGGCGGCCGCTCTCCATTTCGTAGGGCAGTTTGTAGATCTTCTCGTACGGATGGAGCGTGGCGGCGAGTCGGAGGGCAGCGTCTCGGACATCTTCCTTATGCGACCGTTCCTGGGCGCGTATCGTGAGGAAAATGTGGATCAACTGGTCTTTTCGCTCCGCATCCTTCTTCTTGAGCTTGGCCGTGTCGGCTGAGAGCGCGGAGTGCTGGTCGATCTTCGTTTCATACGTGATTCCCGTATTCCACTTCTCCGGCAGGTCGGCAGGCAGCTTCAGCTTCGTTTTGTCGACGGCCATGACCAGATCATACTGTTTGCGGTGATACTGCACGTGCAGCGAATTGTTCAACTTTGTGTTGTTAGCCTTGACGAAGGTAATTGTGCGAGGCACATTGATTTGAATCTTTTCCATCGGGATTTATTATGTGGTTATTGTAATTTTTATGCAGGTATCATGCCGCAAACATACGCCTTTTTCTTTACCGCCAAACGTTCGGCGCTATTTTTTTTCAATCTTTCCGCTGCGAACCGCTCGCGACCGACGTAACGCGACGATTCGAACAGCTCGAAAGCCTGCGGCTATACGTTATATATATAAGCGGACGACCCACAGCCTAAAGCGTTAATATGTCGACAATGAAAACATCCCACAGCCGTCAGCCGTCAGGCAGCTAAAAGCCCTCGCGAGGGCTTGACTTTCTTTTGCCTTCTTTTCTTGTGGCAAGACAAGAAAAGAAGGTGGGGGACAGGGGGCAACGCCCCCTCACAGCTAAAGGCGGAAGGTTTTTGGTCGTATTCATATACATATAAGGTATAGCCGCAGGTTAGGATGCGCCTTTTGGCCGGTAGGCGTAGGGGCGTATGGCATACGCCCCTCTCCTTGATCAGTTCAAGGAAGCCGAAAGATAGCCGATCTAAACAGACGAAAACACAAGGCCGCTCTACTCTTTTGCTATCTATCTCCTTGTTTTACCTAAACGCCTGAAGCTATGCATCTAATCTATACGTAAACATCCGAAAGCCTTAGGCAAATAAGCCTTTTCACCGTCGAGACGCCAAAGCCTTAGGCAAATCGTTGTTTCTCGCTGGAAATGTCGTTTTGCCTAAGGCAATTTGCTGTTTCCAACTGGAAATGCCGTTTTGCCTAAGGCAATTTGATGTTTCCAACCGAAAACGTCATTTTGCCTGAGGCAAATTCGTCTCGCCGAAGTGATTTGAGCTTTTGCCTGAGGCTTTTGGATTTCGACAATGAAAACGTCCATTTGCCTGAGGCTTTGAGCTGTTTATGTTTAGAAAGAAGATACAGCCTTAGACATTTAGATGAAACGCATAGATAAGTGGCAAAAGAGAGAGGCGAAGCTATGTTTTTTCCCGTTTGGATGGGGCATCTTTTTGCTTTTTCAAGCTGTCCGATGAGAGGGGCGTATGCCATACGCCCCTACACCTATCGGCCGAAAGGCGCATCCCAACCTGCGGCTACACCTTATATATATACAGATATGACCCTCAGCCTTCCGCCTTTAGCAGTGAGGGGGCGTCGCCCCCTCTCCCCTACCTTCTTTTCTTGTCTTGTCTTGGGGAAAAGAAGGCAAAAGAGAGTCAGGCCCTCGCGAGGGCCTTTTGTGGTCTAAAGGCTGAAGGATATGGGAAAAAGGGAAGCGTTTTTGCGATGAAGCCGGGAGCTATCGGGTGTTTGAAAATTGGGAGAGCGCAGAGCTTCCTACTTTTCTTGTCTTGCCACAAGAAAAGTAGGCAAAAGAAAGTCAAGCCCTCGCGAGGGCCTTTAGCTGCCTAAAGGCGGAAGGTTTTTGGCCGTATTCATATACATATAAGGTATAGCGGAAAGACGGGATGCGCCTTTCGGGCAGTAGGCGTAGGGGCGTATTGCATACGCCACTCTCCTCGATATGTTCAAGGAAGCCGAAAGATAGCTGATCCAAACAGACGAAAACACAAGGCCGCTTTACTCTTTTGCTATCTATCTCCTTGTTTTACCTAAACGCCTGAAGCTATGCATCCAATCTATACGTAAACATCCGAAAGCCTTAGGCAAATGAGTGTTTTCACCGTCGAGACGCCAAAGCCTTAGGCAAATCGTTGTTTCTCGCTGGAAAT
>ERZ773035.2067-NODE-2067-length-13502-cov-4.497806_pt1 | contig 13502 bp, 12 predicted proteins | sample MGYA00511487_ERZ773035 | MGnify/ENA primary metagenome ERZ773035 (study PRJEB29015, sample SAMEA2737985) | human oral metagenome | biome: human oral; feature: human-associated habitat; material: dental | place: China | collected 2024 ...
GCTTAAAATTGGCGTCAAATTTGGAGGGCTTGCTAAATTTTGCCGATTCGAGCCTAGTCGTATCGGCGCTGCCGTTTGCGATAAATTTGAGGCTAACTAATGTTTTGGCTTTTAGCCTTTTTGCAAATTCGCAAAAGAAAAAGCGGGCGGCAAGGGACTGATTTAGCCAAAATCAAGCAAGCAAACGACTTTAAATCCGCTAAATTACGCCAATAGCCCAAAAATACGCAAATATAAATTTAACTAAAATCCGTAAAAATCAAGGAAAGATATGAAGCGCATTTTGATTATTTTGTTTTACGCTTTTACTACGGCTTCGCTTCTTGCCGCTAAGACTGGGGTAGATGAGCGTTTGGAGTTTCCGATTTTAACCGGCAAAATAGCAGACGGCGCCGGGGCGTTAAGTCCTGCCCAAAAAGAAGAGTTAAATGAAATGTTACATTTTCAGGAGAGGTTTGATAAGGTTGAAATCATCGTAGCCACGATAAGCAGTGCCCCCAAAGATGGGCTAGAGTGGTACGGTGCGCAGTTAGCCGGAAAGTGGGGGATATTTGGCAAAAAAGCCTTGCTGATAGTAGTTACGGACGATAAAAAAGCATATATCGAGGCTGGAAGCGGATATATCGGCGTACTAAAAGACGAGGTAAGTAAAGATATCATAAGCAGGGACATAATTCCAAAACTCGCTAAAGGCGATGTAGCCGGCGGCATCAAGGCAGGCGCACAAAAGATTTCCGAGGCTATTTTATACGAGAGAGGCTACGAAGGGCTAAAAGCGCGGGAGGCTTTGCTAAAATTTATAAAAGAAGACTTAAACGTCAATGAAAGTACGAAGGGCAAGCTAATAGCCGCGTTTTACGAATTTTCGGGAAGGACGCCCGAGCAAAGCATAGATCTAGCAGGTAAAATACTTAGCAGCGACCCTAGTTTTGACGATGAGTCCGTGCAGAGCACGGCCTTTAGGCGTAAGATGATAAAATTTGATATAGAGCAAAGCGACGAAGCCTACGTTCCCGATCCGGGCTATATTTTTATAATGGGATTGTTTTACGGGATTATAGTATTTGTGCTGGGTTCGGCGGCTTTAAATTTGGGCTTTGCTAAGCTTGGAAACTTTTTGGGCAAGGTATCGTATTCGTATCTTGGCGGCCTTATAGCATGCTTTCTCATACTGCGAGGTAGCGGGTCGCACTATCTTACGGAGTTTTTGTTGTTTGGCGTAATTTTTGCGGCGATTTATTGGATGCTTAAGGATAAGGATTTTGACGCGGACGACGAGCCTTATCCCAAACGGACGAAAAAAGCAAGGCGCAAAAGACGGAGCTAGTTTGTTTTTGCGCTAGTTTGCTTTGCGTAAATCTCGCAAATTTAACGTTGCCGTAGAAGCCGTTTTAAATTTTAGGATTTTGGCCTTAAATTTTAGCCGCTACCCTAAAATTTGCAAATTTTTCGCCTTTAAATTTGTGAGTCAAATTTCGCGCGCCGACGATTGAATTTGCACCCCAAACCCAAGCTCAAATCTCTCCCAAAATCTTTTTATAATTGCTAAAAATCGGCGAATCCTCACCAAAATACAAACTCATCGCGCACACGTAGCGATCGAGCGGATTTTGGATGCGATTTAGCGCGAGGCGCTCGCAAAACGGCAGGTCGTAGCTGCTTAAAATCACGCTAAAAGGCACGGGAAAATCGGTGCCAAAAAGGATTTTATCGTGGATTTGCGTTTGGGTTTTTAGATGCGACAGGATACGGGCCTTGTTTATGCAAAGCAGCGCCGAAACATCGGCGTAAAGCCCGTCAAATTCGCGCAGCCAACGAAGTAGCGTAAAGTAGTTTGCGCCCAGTTTCTCAGGATCGCGCGAAAACATAGATAAAACGCCGTCGCTTGAGGCGCCCATGTGAGCGCAGACAATGCGGCAGCCAAGATTTAGCGGAGATTTTAGCTGTTCGATGCTCTCAAGCGCCTTGTTTGACGCGAGCGAGTTTTCGTCGCCCACGTGGATAACAAGCGGTAGCCCAAGCTCGCTAAGTAGCCTAAAATAGGGCTCGTAGCGCTTGTCGTTTAGATCCGTCTCCCAGTACGAGTGCAGCAGCTTGCCGCCCTTAAAGCCCATTTTGTGGTACTTTTCGATCAAATTTAGCGCATCTTTGCGGTTTGGATTTACGCTAAAAAACGGCACGACTTCGCTCGGATTTTGCTCGTAAAAGGCAAAAACATCCTCGTTTGAGGCGCAGACGGTTTTGTCCTTGTGCACGAGATTTCCGCCCTCGTCAAATTTCGCATCGACGCCGAAAACTACGGACTTTTGGACGAAATTTGAGCTTTTAATCAGCCGCGCGAAGTTGCTTTTGTAGCCCTCAAAACCGTTTTTTATAAGCTCACGCCTGTTTATGTCGAATTTTTTAGCGAAAAACGCGAGTGCGAGTTTGTCGTAAAATCGGTCGAATTTCACATCCGCGCTAAGTAAATGCGAGTGGATATCGACGGTTTTTATCTGCGTTAAATTTGAGTTTTGTAGGCTCCCCAAGTCGCTTTCGTTAAATTTGCCCGATAAAAATCCGCTTAAATTTGCATCGCTTGCCGTCAAATTTACGCTCGTTTCGGCAAATTTATCTTTGGCGTAAATTTGATCCGCCGCGTTTTGGCAAAATCCGAGCGTTTCTGACGTAGCCGTCTCGCCCGCTCTTAGATTTGAGCTTAAATTTACCCGCGCGTTTTGCTCGGTTAAATTTGCGCGAGTTAAATTTGTTTCCGTTTTACGAGCCAAATTTAAGCCAAAGTTTGCGGCATTTGCGCGAGCTGAGCTTGGCGCCAAATTTGTCGCCGTTTTTCCGCCTCTCAAATTTATACCAAAACCAAAAGCCTCCAAGTCCTCGCCTGCGCAGTAAAAACCATCTCGAAACATTGTTTCTCCTTTTTAAAATTTATCGAAATCATAGCCTAAATTTTAAAAAGTGTCAAGTGGTGCTTTACGCTTTATGATTTTCTAAGCTAAATTTGCGTAAGATTTCGTCAAATTTAACGAAAGGAAAGAGATGAGCTACAAGATGAGCGAGCTTTGCGAACTATCGCAAACGCCCAAATCAACGATACTCTTTTACGTCAAGGAGGGGCTTTTGCCCGAGCCCGTGAAGGTAAAAGATAACGTCCATCAGTACGGCGAGGACACACTTTTGATGCTAAATTTCATCAAATACGTCCAGAGCAACTTCCACCTCAGCCTAAAGGAGGTCAAGGCGCTCACGCAGCAAAAGGGCTTTAGCTTTAAGCGCTGCTACGAGGCGCTTTTTGATTCGCTCGATACCTTTATGGGGTCAAATTTCGCCCAGACGCTAAGCGCCGAGCAGGCGTGCGAGAGGCTGGGTATCACGGAGGCCGAGCTGGATAAATTTATAAAAGACGGATTTATCTTTATGCGAGGCGGCAAGCTAACCGAAAAAGAGGTCGAGATCCTGCAAATCGTGCTAGAAACCCAAAATAGCGAGCGCGGGCGAGAGATCTTGCAAACATATATAAATTTAGCCAAGCAAACGGCGAAAATCGAAGCCGAGTGCGCGCGCGAAATTTACGCGAAAGCAAAGGACAAAAACGCGGCTTTAAAGCTCGTTTTCGACAATATCTTGATCCTAAAACCATATATCTTAAATTTCCACACCTTTGATGCCTACAAAAAGGAGAACAAATGAAAGGCGTTTTCTCGGTTAGGGGCTTTTTGCCCTTTTTGGTCGTTATGTTTATCAACGCGGTCGTCGATCTTGGCCACAAGATCACGATCCAAAACATACTTTTTAAGAGCATCGAGGATGAAAATTTACAGATTATTTTAACATCGCTCGTAAATTTACTAATCTTGTTGCCCTACATCATGCTTTTTAGCGTTTCGGGCTTTTTAAACGATAAATTTTCGCGCACCCGCATCACGAGATACGCGGCGGCGAGCGAAATTTTACTCACGCTTTTTATCACTATAAGCTACCTTTGCGGTTGGTTTTATGTGGCGTTTGGCACGACGCTGCTGCTAGCGGTGCAAAGCGCGATATATAGCCCCGCTAAATACGGCCTGATTAAAAAAATCGTGGGCGCAGAAAAGCTTGGCGCTGCAAACGGTATCGTGCAGGCCTTTACTATCGTGGCGATTTTGCTTGGGTCGTTTGTTTTTTCGGCGATTTTTGAGATGTATGCGGCGCAGAGTACGGACGCAGGAGAGATGATAAAATCGGTCTGGTTTATCGGAGCGATACTTTTCGTTTGCTCGGTAGCCGAGACGATTTTTACGTTTAAGATTCCGTTTTTCGAGGCGACTGACGCTGGACTTAAATTTGACGCGAAAAAATACTTTAAACTAGGCTACCTAAAAGAAAACACTAAGCACATCTTTAACAACAAAAACGCCTTTTTATGTACGCTTGGACTTTCGGTTTTTTGGGCGGTGGCGCAGCTGGTTATCGCTGTTTTCCCTGCTCACTACAAGGCTATGAGCGCGGATAATAACGTCATGATCGTGCAGGCGATTTTAGCCGTTAGCACCATCGGTCTAGTCGTGGGCTCGGCGCTAGCTGGCAGCTACTCGAAAAACCACATCGAGATGGGCATCGTGCCTTTTGGCGCTTTGGGACTTTTTGCTTCGCTGCTTATGTTCGCGCAGGGTTCAAGTGCTGCGTTTATGACGCTGGCGTCCTTTTTGTTCGGTTTTAGCGGCGGCGTTTTCATCGTGCCGCTAAATGCAAATATCCAGTTCTTCACGCCCGAAGAGCAGATGGGCCGCACGCTAGCTGGCAGTAACTTTATACAAAACATCTTTATGGCGGCGTTTTTGCTGCTTGCTATGGCGTTTAGTATATTTGCCGTTAGTACGCCGGAGATTTTCGTCATTACCTCCTTTTGCGTACTTATCTGCGCGCTGGCGACGATAAAATATCTACCGCATCTTTTTGCGCGTTTGCTTATCATGCCGTTTTTTAGGATAGGCTACACGATCAACGTCGACGGCGTCGAAAATATCCCGCAAAAAGGCGGCGTGTTGCTGCTTGGCAACCACATGAGCTGGATAGACTGGGCGGTGCTGCAGATGGCCTCTCCGCGCCCGATCAGATTTGCGATGCATAAGAGTTTTTATGAAATTTGGTACCTAAAATGGCTGTTAAATTTGTTTGACGTGATCCCCATTGGCGCGGGCGCTAGCAAAAGCGCGCTAGAAAAGATCCGCGAGTGCCTGGATGCGGGCGACGTGGTGGCGCTGTTTCCGGAAGGGCACATCAGCTATAACGGACAGATAGACGAGTTTGCGCACGGTTACGAGATAGCAGCAAGCGATACGAACTCCGTCATCGTGCCGTTTTATCTACGCGGCCTTTGGGGATCTAGTTTCTCGCGCGCTCAAAAATACTACCAAAAAATCAGCCGCAAAATAGACGGCAAACGCGCTATTAGGGTGAGTTTTGGTGCGCCTCTAGCGCCTGAGACCAAAGCCCCGCAGGTGCGCGAAAAGGTCGTCGAGCTGTCGTTTTTTAGCTGGGCAGAGTATCTAAAAACCCTAGAGCCTATGCAGTTTAGCTGGCTAAAACACGCTAAAGCGGATCTGTTTAAACGCTCGATGGTAGATAGCACGGGCGCTGATCTAAACAATCTCAAGGTTATCGCGACGGTGCTAGTGTTTTTGTCTAAATTTAAATTCTCGTTTTTAAAAGAGCGAAACGTCGGCGTGATACTGCCTTCCTCGGTGATGGGTAGCATTATAAATTTGATGCTATTTATCAGAGGCAAGATAAGCGTAAATCTAAACTACACGCTTAGCGAGCAAAATTTGATCGGCTGCGCGGACAAGGCTGGGTTAAGAAGCATAATCACGTCGCGCCAGTTTATCGCCAAGCTAAAGGCTCGCGGCTTTGAGCTGGAAGAATCTCTAAAAGGCAGACTCATCTATCTCGAAGACGTCGCGCAAGGCATAAGCAAGGCTGATAAAATTTGCGCGATGCTAAAGGCGATTTTGATGCCGCGCTGGCTGCTTGAGCTTATTTATTTTCGCGACGTTCGCATCGACGACGATGCTACGATACTCTTTAGCAGCGGCAGCGAGGGCACGCCAAAAGGTATCGTGCTAACGCATAAAAACATAATGGCTAACATCAAGCAAATTTCAGAGATCGTAAATACGGACGGCAACGACGTTATCTTAGCGTCGCTACCGATATTTCACTCATTCGGGCTTACCGCAGCGACCTTTTTCCCGCTTAGCGAGGGTATCGCCTCCGCTCACGTGCCTGATCCTACGGACGCCTTTGCCGTGGGCAAGATGGTTGCTAAATACCACGCGACGATAATGTTTGGTACGTCGACGTTTTTTAGGCTCTACACCAAAAACAAAAAGCTAAATCCGCTGATGTTTTCTACGATCCGCTACGCGATAGCTGGCGCAGAAAAATTAAATGCGGTGGTAAAGCGCGAGTTTAAGATGAAATTCGGCGTCGAAATTTACGAAGGCTACGGCACGACCGAGACCTCGCCCGTCGTTAGCGTAAATACCGCAAACGTGCTAGAGCCCGAGTTTTTTAAAGAGCTTGTTTTCTCAAAAGAGGGCAGCGTGGGTCTACCGACAGCCGGCACGATAATAAGAATCTGCGATCCAACGAGCCTAGCAAAGCTAGAAAACGGGCAAGCCGGCCTCATACTAATCGGCGGCCATCAGGTAATGAAGGGCTACTATCTGGATGAGGAGCGCACGAAAGAGGCGATCGTCGAGCTAGACGGCGTGCGCTACTATAACAGCGGCGACATCGGCTTTTTGGACGAGGCAGGCTTCCTAACGATCACCGATAGGCTCTCTCGCTTTGCCAAAATCGGCGGCGAGATGATAAGTCTGGGTGCGGTCGAGGCTCAAATTTCAGCCGTGCTTGGCGATGAGGCGACATTTGTCTGCACCAACGTAGCCGACGAGAAAAAAGGCGAGCAAGTCGTGATGCTATTTAACGGCGAGATAAGCGAGGAGGAGCTGGCTGCACGCATCAGGGCTTCTGCGATACCGTCTATCATGCAACCTTCAAAGATTTACAAAGTAGAGGCCGTGCCGGTGCTAGGAACCGGCAAAGTGGACTTTAAATCAAGTAAAAAGCTAGCGGCCCAGTTGGTTGCTGGCGAGGGAAATTTGGGCACGGCGGAGGAAGCTTAAATTTACGCTATAAAAGGCAAATTTGGCGGCTAGGTCGTCAAATTTGCCTATCGTCTAAACTCTGCAAAGACCCTTGCAAAATTAAATTTTAAAACAGCGATACCCGCTTATAAACACCTAAGTTTAATCACAATATAATCATAATGAAAATAAAACAACAAGGCGAATTTTGAACTTAAATTTAAAACAAAAACTCTTCGGTAGCAAACTTAAAAAGATAGTTTGGTTGGTCGTGCTTTTTACGGCGATACTTGGCGCCGCATTTATCCGTATAATCCCCGATTATTCCACCTCGCGAGGCTTTGTCGTAGTTTCCCTCCCTGATTACAATAAATACAAGCAGGGATACTGCCTCAAAGAGAATAGAATTTTACTAAAAGAGGAGCTGTATAAAAGAGCGATAGGGCAGTATTTGGATTATGATCTAAAACTAGATTAAATGATTGACGATTATAGGACTTACAATTATGGTAGTTCTTGGCACAGCGCATATGAAATCGCATATTATGAATTAGAAAATATAAATTTATCAAATTGGTTTGAGGTATTACAAAAGTATTATAAGGAGGGAAAAACAACTGAGGAGATACTGATAAAAGAGTTAAAGGCTAAAAAAACCGATCCTAAAAAATATCTAAAAATATCTTCGGACGGCGCAGGTTTCGGATTTGATAGGCCGATAGTCCTTATTAACGGTGATGATAAAACAGTTACAGCCGATTTATTACTAGATAAATTTGTTTTAGTTAATAAAAATTACTTACGTTATAATCACAGCGAATACTTATATGATAGAGCAGAAATTGATGTTATTACTAAAAAACATTATGAAGATAGGAGCAAAGTAATGCTATTTGATACAAAAAAAGAGGGAAAGGAATTTGACAACTGTGGAAATCTAAATTATCCATTGGAAAAATATTATTTGCGTAGTAGAGAGGCAAAAGTCGGCTGAAAAGCCTGATCATTTGAAATTTACTAAGCAAATTTCAAATCAAAAAATAAAATTTCAACACAAAGGATAAACAATGGCTGTATTTAATCTAAATTTAAACGACGACTATTCAAAACAGTTGCTAAGCTACTATATATGGGGTCAAGATACCCAGCCGCCGGTCGGTAAAGTGGCGTCCTAATAAATATCACCGCGATAAAATAAAAGGCGAATTTTGAACTTAAATCTAATACGCCTCATAACGATGATAAATTTTGGGTTTTAGCGGTTATGGATAGTGTAAAAATAACGTCGTTTCATCGCGGTTTATCCGCATGCGCGGTCAAATTTGCTTGATAAAACGACTAGCTAGCCTGCCTAAACGCCAAATTCGGCCACCGCAGACTAGCTAAATTTACACCAAATCCCTGCTGCTAAAGATAAAATATCCGCTAACAAGCATAATCGCGCCCAAAATCAGCGGGTAAAAAATCGAGTAAATAACAAATCCAAACGCGCTAAAGTTGTTTAGCACGAAATTAGACGCCACGCCGATAACGGCTAAATTCGGATCAAACAGGCTAATCGCCGCGATCCTAAAGACCTCGATCGGGTTAATGAGCGCGATAAAAAATATGATGTCCTCGCGTACGTTAGTTTTCATCAAAAAGCCAATCAGCGCGAGATCTAAAAACGCTAACAAGATAAGCCAGAGCAAAAACGCGACGCCTTGACCCATTTCTTGATTTTTGATAGCCGAGGAGATGAGAAATCCAAACGACAAAAATACGAAGCTAAGCGCGAAAAGTAGGGCGGTGTAGAGGCTTAGGATATCCCACGGGATCTCTATTTTTTTAACCAAACCGGCAACTACGGCTAAAACGAAAGAGAGCAAAAGCGGCACGAAAATAACGAAAATGCGCCCTAAAGCCTTGCCAAAATAGTATTCGCCCAGGCTAACGGGAAAGCTAAGCATATACTCAAGCAGGTTCGTATCGCGGTCGGCGCTGATGCTGCGTACGGTCGAGATGAGGATGAAAATGGGCACGATAATGATACAAATTTGGATAAAAAGCAGCAAAAGCCGCGTAAGCCCGCTAAAGCCCAGCACCCGCGAGTCCGTCACGCCGCTAAATATAAAAGTAACGATAAGCCCCATAAAAACCAGCATATAGATGAGAAACCAGCGCGAGCGCAGCGACTCGGCGACGTCTAGTTTGGCGATGAGTAGCAGGTTACGCATGCGCGCCTCCTTGAGAGATTAGCTCATCTTTTACGATTTGCCCCAGATCCATCTCGACGTAGCGGTTTGATATGCCCTGCACCTCATCAAGCCTATGCGAGATGAAAACCAGCGTCTTTTCGCACGCAAACTCGCCCAGTAGATCCATAAAATTTCGCCTGGCTTTTGGGTCCAAATTTGCCGTGGGCTCATCAAACATCATAGCTTCGGTATCTTTGGCAAAGGCGATTGCGATTAGCATTTTTTGCTTCATACCGCCTGAGAGTTTGTAAAAGGGCTTGTGAAAGTTTCCTTTTAGATCAAGCTCCATTTTTTCGCAAAATTTCTCTATATTTTCCTGCGCAACGCCCGAGCTTTTGCAGACGAACTCACAAAGCTCTTTTAGGTTAAATTTGAGCGGCGGCGGCGTTTGCGGGACGAAAGATATCACGCTAAGGGCTTCTTTGCGCGCGGTAAAAGGATCAAAGCCGTTTACTCGCACCTCGCCGCTGTTTGGCTTAAATTCGCCCAGGATTATGCGCATCAGCGAGCTTTTGCCCGCGCCGTTTTGCCCGAGCACGACCGTTTTTTGCCCCTTCTCTATGCTTAAATTTACGTTTTGCAGTATCTTTTGCGAGCCAAAAGCCTTGGTGATGTCTTTTAAGATTATCAAATTTATCCTTTTAGATGAGCTTTTTAAAGCCGTTGTCGAATTTCAGCGCGTCGTGGTGACACACGTCGATACAGCGCCCGCAAAGCGTGCAGTCGCCGCCCACGAGACGAAATTCTTTTTTATTTTCGTCGCCGTCTAGTTTAGCGTTTTTCTTCGTGATTTCAAGCACGTGCGGCACGAGACAGGTATCGATGCAGACCAAACAGTGGTCGCAGCGATCTTTGTTCCAGCTGACTTTAACGGCGTTAGTGCGGGTTAGCAGCGAGTACGTCGCGCCGATGGGACAGACGTAGCGGCACCAGCCTCTGCGGGAGTAGAAAATCTCTACTAAAAGCACGAAAACTGCAAACCAAATCGCGTGAAAATATCCGTAAATAACAAACCTCGACACTATGCCCGTCACGCTAAATATCTCAAACACGAGCTGCGCGCTGGCAAAACTCATCGCGATAAAAAGCGCGGTAAAGACGTAGCGCCATTTGGGGTCGAAATTTCGGCGTTTGATTATCTTTTTGGCGGCTAAATTTTCGTGGATTTTCTCGCCGATCTCGCCTAAAAAGGTATAAGGGCAAATCCAGCCGCAAAAGGCTCGCCCGCCCACGAGCGCGTAAAAAAGTAAAATCGTAGCCGTGCCGATGATCAAATTTGTCGGAAACTCGTGCGTCGCGGCAAATACCTGAAAGCTCATAAAAGCGTCGGTCAAGTGAAAGCCTAAAATCCTTGATCCGCTGATATCGCCTTCTAAAATTTGGATATCCGCGCGGTAAGAAAGCACGAATAAAATATGCACGAGCGCAATCGTCATGAGCCGCCAAGCGCGGATGCTAAGGCGCTTTTTGCCCTCGGCATTTTTTACCGTGAGCGTGCTTAGAAACGGGACTTTGGCGACCGTGCAGCGCGTGGCGTACTTGTCCATTTTCTACTCTTTAAATTTTGAAATTTCATCAGCTAACGCGCCTAAATCCTCGTCTGAAACATTTGTGAGAAGCCCCTTCATCAGGCTATTTGGCACCTTGCCCTCTTTGTAGTTTTTTAGCGAAGCTAGGATTTCGTCCTTGCTTTTGCCTGCGATGCTAGGCGCCATCACGCCCTTGCCGTTTGCTCCGTGGCAAGGCGCGCAGGAGGTCAGGTATCGCTTGCTAACGCCCTCGCTAGGCTGATTTGCGACGCTGTTTTGTAGCTGTTTTATCTTTTTTATTTCCTCGGCGTCTTGCAGATTTAGCTCCTCGTTTCGCTCTTGCTTATGAGCGAAATCCTGTGGTTTTATTTCGGGCCTGCTAGCATCCTTTACGGGCGCTGAAGGCTGGCTAGTCAGCATAAAAATCATAAGAACCAAGACCAAAGCTCCAAAGATTATCGCTATTTTCTTTCCCATTTTAGCCTCCTATTTTTTTCTAAACTGCTCGTTAAATTCGCTGATTTCGTTTGCTAGAGCGCGGATTTGCGCCTCGTCTAGGGTTTGGACTAGATCTTTCATCAGCGGATTTGCCTTTTGCTTGTTTTTATACGCAAAGATCATGTCGTAAATTTGATCCGAGGTTTTATTTAGCAGCGACGGGCCGATGATGCCGTTGGCGTAGTCATCGTGACAGGCGGAGCATTTTACGATAAAGTCCTTGCTAAGCCGCCCTTTTACGAGTTTTAAATTTATGCTTTGCAGCGGGCTTCGCACCATCGCTAGCGCGCCGACTGAGCGGCTAGTCTCGCTCTCCTCGTCGTCCAGACCAAATTTGACTCTTTTTTTGCCGTTTATATCGTAAGTCATAAACTGATCGTAATCTTTTTGCGCGGTTGCGTTAGCGTCCGCTTTTTGCGTCTCTATCATGCCTGCGGCGGCGGGCGTCGCCTGCGTTTTTGCCGCTTGCGTCGTCGGTTTTTTATCATCCTTGCTCTCGCAGCCCGTTATCAGCGCGGCGGCGGCGAGAGCCGCGAGACAGCCTAAAATTTTATTTCTCATTTTTATCCTTTGTAAATTTCATCATAGCCGCGGTTTGGCGCGATGTCGATGATTTGCACCGGGCAAACCTCGGCGCACACGCCGCATCCGACGCAACCTTGTTTAAATTCGGGCAAATTTCGCCCGTCGCTTTTAGCCATCGCTATGGCGGCGTCTCCGACCGGGCAGAGGCTAACGCACAGATCGCAGGGCTTATCCACGCTATTTTGGACGGCGTCTTTTACGGCTTGCTCGCGGTCGTTGTAAATTTTACGCTCAAGCATTCTCGTAACGCCGTTTAAATTTACGTTTTCGCCTTTGTACGCCAGACAGGCCTCGTGCTCCCTTAGCACGCCCACGCCCATCTTTACGTCGCTAATCTGCGTCGTAGCGTTATCTAGAGCGCCGCTGGGACAGGCCAAAACGCAAGGAAAAAGGTCGCATAGATAGCAGCCTCGCTCGTGCGCGTCGATGTAAGACGTGCCGTTTGAGTAGCCTTGCGTTATATCTAGTAGCTCGATGCTGTGATACGGACAGACCTGCACGCATTGGCCGCATTTTATGCATAGCGATTCGAAATTTTTAACCGCTCCGGGAGGCCGCAAAAAAAGCTCGTCCGCGCGCGTTTTAGGTAAAAAATATCCGATGCCGTAGCCTGCGGCCGCCGCGCCTGCCGTTAGGGCGATAAAATTTCGTCTATTCATAGCGTTGCCTTTTCGGCGTTATTGGGGCGCATTTTAGGAGAGTCGTCCTCTAAAAGCTTGAGCGGCTCGGAAAACGGCGCAAGCTTAGCTAGAAAATTTAGTCCGCTAATCACGGTCGAACCGTAGAAAAAGCGCAGAGTCGGATAGTACTGCCAAAGCTTGTCGGCGTAAATAAAGTGCGAGTAGGGCGTGTCACCGATACCGTCTCTATCGACGTCGAGTCCCTCGTATTCGTCGAAATAATTACCGCTCCACTCGTTTAGCTCGATCTTTGAGCCGGGCGTGTCGTTGATAGCCGTTTCCATGTTTCCGATAAAATCATTGCCCTTAAACACGCTTTTTTCCTGCGTCGCGTGCATTTGCAGCCCGATGACGTTGTATAAAATTTGATTGTTTTCGAGGGTATTTACGGTGCCTGGATTTAGCGGCGAGCGGTCGGAGTAGATGCCGCGCGAGTTATATAAAAAGGTATTTTCGCTCACGGTAAAGCCCGAGGTATCTTTTAGCGCGATACCCACGCCGAATGCTCCGTTTGAGTTGATTATCACGTTTCGGCGCACGAGGGAATTCGTTGAAAACATAAAATACATTCCCACCGCTCCGCCGCTAAATTCGTTATCCTCGATGAGGTTGTCCGCCGAATACATCGTATGCACGGCGTAGCGGTTGTTTTTGCCGAAATTTTTGCGGATTATGTTGTTGCTAGAAAACCACGCCACGATGTCGCGGCTGTTATAGACGTAGTTTTGCTCGATCAAATTTTCGTGCGAATACCACGCGCGCACGGCGTCTCCGCGTCTAGGGACATCAAAGCCCTCTTTTGAGGTGATGTTGTTATCTCTTATCACGGCTTGGTTGCATCCTGAT
>ERZ773035.2068-NODE-2068-length-13483-cov-5.049002_pt1 | contig 13483 bp, 15 predicted proteins | sample MGYA00511487_ERZ773035 | MGnify/ENA primary metagenome ERZ773035 (study PRJEB29015, sample SAMEA2737985) | human oral metagenome | biome: human oral; feature: human-associated habitat; material: dental | place: China | collected 2024 ...
GTCCTAAAAGCGTAAAAACGCAAAATAAAGTAGATAAAATGCGTTTCATTTTTGTACCTTGGTTGGGTTATTTGCATTGCTCGGCGTCAAATTTAGGCCAAGCAAGCATGCGTCTTAAATTTTACCACAAATTTACGCATAACAAAAGTAAATTTAAGAACCGAATTTAAAAGGTTAAATTTGGCGCCAAATTTTAAAACCGCGGCTACCACTTGCCACTAGCTCCGCCTCCGCCAAAGCTTCCGCCGCCGCCTCTAAAGCCTTTACCATCCCCATCGTCTCCGTCAGGACCTTCATAGTCGCCCTTTTCGATGCCCTCATCACCAGCGTCACTCTTGTTCTTAGCCAGAATGTTTCTTAAAGCTATGCCAAGAAGTATCGCAGAGAGCGCAACCGTTATACCGCCTCTGGCGGCGAAATCCTCGATGCCCAATTTTGGCGCTATCCAAAGCGAAATAGCGCCGCCGGTAAACGCGCTAACTCCGATAATAGCGCACGCTTGTCCGATTATGCCGAACATATTTCTAGCGAATATCAGCAGCGCGCTAAATAACATCACATAGCCTTCGACTGGAAATTCGCTTAATTTTTCTATATCTTTTCTGACGTTCTCGTCACCCTCAAGTAGTGCAAGGATCTTTTGCGCGCCTATCTTTATGCCGCCCTCTATGTCGTCTTTTTTAAACTCCGGAACTATGTAGTTATAGATGATGACTTCACTAAAAGCATCTGTTATCGTGCCCTCTAGGCCGTATCCGACCTCGATACGCACCAGCCTATCGTTTGGGGCTACCACTAGCAACAGGCCGTTATTTTTATCTTTTTGTCCGATGCCCCAGTATCTGCCCAGCTTTAAAGAATATTCACTAATATTCACTCCGCCCAGAGTTTTTAGGGTAACTACTACGACCTGATTGGTCGTGTTGTTTTCGTGAGCGGCTAACGCGCTTTCTAGCTCCTCTTTGACGGAAGGACTAAGTATGCCTGCCTGATCTACGACTCTGCCCGTTAAAGCGGGAAAATTTAGCTGTTCGGCGATTTTTTGCGATACGTTTTCCTCTTTGGCGACCACACCCGGCGCATCTACCTGGCCGGCTGTTTTATCCATTAACGTAACAGGATGCAACTGCTCGGAGTTTTTTTGAGGCTCTTGCGTCTCATCAGATGGGACTAACAACAAAAGCCCCAAAACTAGCGCAATAACAGTATATAAAATATTAGTTAAAATGCGTTTCATCTTTATACCTTATCTATGGCGTCTAAAAAAGCCTGTAAATTTTACGGCATCTCGGGTAAAATTTAAAACGCCGACTTGCGGTTTTAAATCAAATTAGCAAAGCAAAAGCGTCAAATTTAGCAAGCCCTCCAAATTTGACGCCAATTTTAAGCCTCACGACCCTACCACCTACCGCTAGCTCCGCCGCCGCCGTAACCTCCGCCGCCTCCGCTAAATCCGCCTCCCGAGCTTCTGCCCCCACCGGAACCGCCGCCGTAGCCGCCAGAGTAGCCCGAGTCTCCCGAATTTGCGCCGGAGCCGGGTTTTATATTTTTGGTCAAATAAAAAAATAGCATAAAAAGCGCGAACATAACCACGCCTCTAAGGGCAAAATCTTCTATACTAAACGCTCCGGCGACGACGGCTGAGGTAAAGCCCGATAAAACCGCGCAAACCCCGATACGCACGAGCGCCGCGCCCAAAATCCCCGACGCGAACAGCAGCGCCATGCCGGCTATTATCCCGTAAGCCTCCACAGGCGTTTCGTCCTCTTTATCTAGCTGCCGTTTTACGCTCTCGTCGCCCTCAAGCACGGCTAAAATCTTTTGCGCGCCGATCTTTACGCCGCCTTCTATATCGCCTTTTTTAAACTCAGGGATTATGTAGTAGTTTATGATACTGCTACTAAGAGCGTCCGTTAGAGTACCTTCTAGGCCGTATCCTACCTCTATGCGTACTTGTTTGTCGTTTGGCGCGACTACTAGCAGCGCGCCGTTATCTTTGCCTTTTTGTCCTATACCCCAATGTCTAGCTAGTTCTATGGAGTACTCTTCTATTTGAGCGTTACCTAGAGATTCTATAGTAACTACTACGACTTGATTAGTGGTATTGTTTTCATGAGTAGCTAGTAATGTTTCTAGTTCGTCTTTTGTGCTCTGGCTTAGTACTCTTGCCTGATCTACTACCCTGCCGGTTAAGGCAGGGAAATTTGAACTCTTTTCGTTTGAGGTTTGAGTAGTAGTTTGTTTTACGGTTTTGTTTTGTTCGGTAGCATTATCTGCTGCCGATAAATTTATAGCCGTAAGTCCTAAAAGCGTAAAAACGCAAAATAAAGTAGATAAAATGCGTTTCATTTTTGTGCCTTGGTTGGGTTATTTGGCGAAGGATACGTCCGGTGCGCTTTGTTCGGCTTCGCTTGCTTCAAACGTCACGCGCGGTTTGAGCTCTGGATAAAAAATCGCAGCTATAAACTTATCTGGTATCTTGCGAAGGGCGATGTTATAGTCCTTGACCGCTGCGATATAGTCCTTTCTAGCGACCGCGATGCGATTTTCCGTACCTTCAAGCTGACTTTGAAGGGAGAGGAAATTTTGATCGGCTTTTAACTGCGGATAGTTCTCGGTGATTGCCATTAGCCTAGATAACGCGCCGCCTAGAGTTTTTTGAGCGTTTTCAAACTCTTTTAGCTTAGCGGGATCGTCTAACGAGCTAACGTCGATCGTCATCTGAGAGGCCTTGCTTCTAGCTTCGGTTACTTCCTTAAACACGCTCTCCTCGTGACTAGCGTAGCCTTGGACGGTTTTTACTAAATTTGGAATAAGATCGGCGCGGCGTTTGTATTGGTTTTGCACCTGAGCCCATTTCTCTTTGACCGTCTCGTCGAGTACCGGAAAGGCGTTAATATACTTCATGGCGATACCGCCGATGATACCTAGGATAACTAGAAAAGCAACTAGATTTTTCATGGGTGCTCCTTGAAAAGATTTTCTATCTCCATTATACATCTAAATACATTTAAAAGTAATAATTTTTAAATAAATTTTACATTGTGTTAAACATATACCTAAAAATTTCCCTAAAAATAAAAATTTAAAGCAAAAAAAGTAATATGCTGAATTTGCATATTACTTAAATAATTCTTAAAAGATTATACTAATTTTAAAACTAAATTTATATTTGCCGTTGTATAATAATCTCATAAATTTCAGTAATACCAGAAAGGAGCGAAAATGGAAGAGATAGTAAAGACTACCTGTCCATATTGCGGTACGGGCTGCGGCATCGATCTTATCGTGCAAAACGGTAGAATCGTAGACGCCAAACCTAGCAAAGACCACCACGTAAACGACGGCGAACTTTGCCTAAAAGGAATGTTCGGTTGGGAGTTCGTAAACTCTCCTAAACGCTTAAGCCGTCCGATGATGAGAAAGCTAAACGGCGTCTACGACAAGCACGGCGAGCTTGAAGAAGTGAGTTTTGAGGAGGTTTATGATTTCCTCGCGGATAAATTTAAATCCACAGTCGCAAAATACGGCCCAAGCTCGATCATGGGCTTTAGCTCTGCGCGCTCAAATAACGAAGACAACTACGTTTTCCAGAAATTTTTCCGCGCCCAGGGCAGCAACAACGTCGATCACTGCGCCCGTCTTTGACACGCTCCTACAGTGGCAGGTCTTGCCAGCACGCTAGGAAACGGAACGATGACTAATGATTTGGTCGAATTTGCGACCGACACGGACGTATTTTTACTCATCGGTACCAACACGAGCGAGTGCCACCCGATCATAGCTATGCAGATGCAGCGCGGACTTCAGCGCGGCGCAAAGATGATCGTCGTGGATCCAAAGCGAACCGATATGGCCAAAAAAGCCGACATCTATCTGCAAATCCCGATCGGAGCGAATATCAAAACGCTAAACACGATGATGCACGTCATAATCGCTGAAAATTTGCAAGATAGCGAATTTATCGAGAAATACTCCGAGGGATTTGAATATCTAAAAGAAGCGGTTAAGGACTTTACGCCTGAGCGTTTCGAGCGCGAAACGGGCGTAAAAAAAGAGCTCATCATAGAGGCAGCTAGAATGTATGCTAAAGCAGGCGCGGCGGCGATTTGCTACACGATGGGTATCACGCAGTTTAGTGACGGCACGTCAAACGTATTTTCGCTATCAAATTTAGCCGTTTTAACGGGAAATTTGGGCAAAAAAGGTGCTGGCGTAAATCCTCTGCGCGGTCAAAACAACGTCCAAGGCGCATGCGATATGGGCGCGCTGCCTAACGTCATCCCGGCCGGCGCGGTAAACAGCCCTTATGCACAGGAGCAAGCGCGCAAAGTATGGCACTTTGAGCTAAATCCGGTTCCGGGCTTTAAGCTAACGCAAGCACCCGATAAAATGGATAGCGGCGAGCTAAAAGTCCTCTACGTCTACGGCGAAAATCCCGTAATGAGCGATCCTTGGACCGAGCACTTCGTCCATGCCGTACATCACCTAGACTGCTTTATCGTGCAGGATTTGTTTTTCACAGAGAGCGCGCACAAGGCCGACGTGGTGCTACCTGCAGCGGGCTGGGGAGAAAAGGACGGAACGTTTATCAACACCTCTCGACGCGTCCAGCGAACGCGCAAGGCTAGCGAACCGGTTAGCGGCGTAGAGCCTGACTGGAAGGTCGTGTGCAACATCGCAAACCGCATGGGGCTAGAGGGATTTGATTTTGCTAGCCCTGAGCAAATTTGGAACGAGCTAAGGGAGCTTATGCCTAAATTTTTCGGCGGTATCAGCTACTATAGACTAGGCAAACTAGGCGGTATCAGCTGGCCGTGCCCAGACGAGGAACACCCTGGTACGCCGGTGCTTTACTCTGATCACAAGTCTATGCTGCCGGGCGGTAAATTCCGCTTTGCACCGGTGCTTTACTTAGACGACAAAAACGAACGCGCAAAAGCAGAAGCCGAATTTAGAGCCAAGATGAATATCCCGGATGGCTATCCGGTCGGTAGCGGCGCACTTAGCGAAGTTCCCGACGAGGTATATCCGTGCCTATTTACGACCGGACGCAAGGTCTATCACTACCACACGGGCACGATGACCAGAGAGTGCCCGGCTCTTGAATACGGCGCAGGCGTCGAGGGCGCACTCATCGAGGTAAGCCCAGATATAGCTCGCGAGAGAGAGCTAGAGGAAGGCTGCTACGCGCTCGTGCAAAACAAACGCGGCCAGATCGCAGCAAAACTGCGCGTAAATCCGGATCTAAAAGAAGGCACGATATTTACGACCTTCCACTATAGCGAGGCCGACGGTAACGAGCTAGCAAACGCCGGCGACCCAGATCCGCTCTCAGGCATCACGCCGCTAAAGATGACGATAGCAAATATCAGGCGTCTAAGCGAAGAGGAATTTATCAAATTTAGAGAGCAAAACGAGATGTCGATGCACTCGGCAAATCCGTACTTGTCGCCTGTAAGGGCTTAAATTTAGGGTGGGAGACCGCCCTTTTTCTACTTAAATTTTACCTACTTTTTTATTTCAAATTTAACACTCAAATTTAATAAACCGTTCGCGCAAAATTTGATTAAATTTAAAAAGCCGAAGTTGGACAAATTTGATAAAGTTTTAAAACTGAGCCTAGCAGGATTTAAATCTGAGTCAAATTTGACGCAGACAAACCGCGTCAAATTTGGTGTTATAGTTCGCCCCGCCAAAGCGAGCGGAGCGGATAAATTTAGAAGCTGTATTTTAGCCTGTCGCCCGCGTAATAAGCAAGCTTCCAGGTCGGAGTTTGTTTTAGGTCTTTAAAGCCGTAGCCGCGAGCCTTGACTCTGTCGCCATAGATTTTCTCTATCATTGCAGATTCGCCTACTAGCAGCGCCTTTGTAGAGCACATAGCCGCACAGACCGGCACTTTGCCTTCGGAAATTCTATCTTGGCCGTACTCTTCGCGCTCGGCTTCGCTATTCGTCGGTAGCGGACCGCCTGCGCACATCGTGCACTTATCCATCGAACCTTTGGCGCCAAACACTCCCTCACGCGGAAACTGAGGCGCGCCGAACGGACACGCGTATAGACAGTATCCGCAGCCGATGCAGATATCTTTGTCGTGTAGCACGACGCCGTCGGCTCTGATGTAAAAACAATCGACCGGGCAAACCAGCGAGCACGGCGCATCCTCGCAGTGCATGCAGGCTATCGAGGTCGAGATCTCTTTACCTGGCACGCCCTCGTTTAGCGTGATGACGCGGCGGCGGCGGATGCCAAGAGGCAGCTCGTGAGCCTCGTCGCAAGCTACCGCACAGCCGTTACAGTCGATACATCTATCGTCGTCGCAGTAAAATTTAAGTCTATTATTATCGTTAAATTCGCTCATTTTACGCCTTTTCTATGCGGCATAGACCGCTTTTGGTTTCTGGGATCTGAGTGTTTATATCATATCCGTAGTTAGTGACGGTATTTGCGCTCTCGCCTACCGCATAAGGCTTTGTGCCTTCCGGGAAATTACCAGTCATATCGGCGCCTTGCATATAGCCCGCATAATGAAACGGCATAAAGATGGTGTCGGGTTTAACGGACGGTACTACTCTAGCGCGCACCTTAACCTTAGTGCCCTCAGGCGAATGAACCCAGATGAAATCCCAGTTTTTAATGCCGTGTTTAGCCGCAAGTTCAGGGTGGATATCTGCAAACATCTCAGGCGTCAAGCGGCTTAGATACATACTAGCTCTCGTCTCCATGCCCGCGCCGCTAAAATTTACGAGGCGAGCCGTCGTGAGGATAATAGGAAACTCTTTTGAGTAGTCCTTTGCTAGCTGGACGGATTTAAATTTCGTATCGACGCGGTTTTGAAGTTTCTTATCCTCAAAGCTCGGATACTTTTGCGCCAGATCGAATCTAGGCGTATGCAACGGCTCTCTGTGAAGAGGAATTTGATCCGCAAAAGTCCAAACGATCGTCCTAGCTCGCGCGTTGCCGTACGGAGCGATATTTTTCTCCATGCATTTTTTAGCGATGATATTACTATCGTCATGTATCCAGCTGCCGCCTATTTTAGCCTTTTCATCCTCGCTTAGCGTGATGCCTAGCACCTTTTCGATGTTATCTTTTTTGATCTCCGGATATCCGCCCTTGACAAACGAATCTACGGGCGCGCTACCGTCTGCGGCTAATTGGCTAACTCCGTTATGCTCTAAGCCGAAGCGGTTTCTAAAACCCATACCGCCTTGCCTAACGGGCTTGTTTATATCGTAAAGTATCGGGCTACCCGGATGATCCTCCGTCCAGCACGGCCACGGCAGACCGTAGTACTCGCCTTCAACTACGGTGCCAGGTTTTCCTAGGCTTGTTTTTTCGTCAAATTTATCCCAGTTTTCTTGGTGCTTTTTGAGCCTTTCCGGAGTCCAACCCGTCATGCCGATAGTTTTAATTATATTTGCGATCTCGCGAGTAGCGACTTCAGGCCACTCGATCTTGCCTTCAGCGTCTCTGATCGTGCGCGTTAGCTCGTCATAGTAGCCTAGCCTTTTGGCAAGCTCGAATAAAATTTCGTGATCGGGCATACTCTCAAAAAGCGGCTCTACGACCTGGCTTCTCCATTGACCGCTACGGTTTGTCGCTACGACGGTGCCGCTAGTTTCAAACTGCGTCGCCGCAGGTAGTATATAGACGTCGTCTTTTTTATCCGTTATCACGCCGGCATCATTTACGAAAGGATCTACTAGAACCAAAAGCTCAAGCGCGTCTAGGCCTTCTTTTACTTTTACTTGTTGCGCGGTAGAGGTGATACCGTTGCCGATTACTACTAAGGCTTTTATACTGTCGCCGGCATTATCTACGGCTTCGTTGCCGTTTTTACCGTCAAGCACGCCCGCCCACCATTTTGATAGCGTAAATCCGGGCTTAAACATCATTTCAGGCTTAACGAAATTCTTTTGGAGCCATTCAAAATCGACCTTCCACATCTTAGCGAAGTATTTCCAGTTGGCTTCGTTTTTTGGATAGTATCCGGGTAACTCGGTCGGCAAATTCGCCATATCCGTCGCGCCTTGAACGTTGTCGTGACCGCGCAGAATATTACAGCCGCCGCCTGATACGCCCATATTTCCTAGCACTAGTTGCAGGATCGGAGCGATACGAGTGTTTGAGCTGCCTATGGTGTGCTGAGTTAGACCCATCGCCCAAACGACCGATCCCGGGCGATTTTTAGCGTAAACTTCGGTTATCTCAAGAAGCGTCTCTTTTTTGATCCCGCAAACATCTGCTACGACTTCAGGCGTCCATTTGGCAGCCTCTTCGCGGATCAGATCCATACCGTAGACGCGGTCGTTTATAAATTCCTTATCTTCCCAGCCGTTTTGGAAGATGATATTCATCATGCCATACATAAAAGGTATATCTGTGCCGGTGCGAATTTGAGCAAAATAATCAGCCTTAGCCGCAGTTCTCGTGTATCTTGGATCGACCACGATTAGCTTTGCGCCGTTATTTTCCTTCGCTTTTAGAAAATGCCTAAAGCCAACCGGGTGGTTTACCGCCGGATTTGCGCCCACTATAAAGATAGACTTCGCGTTTTGGATATCTCCAAGATGATTTGTCATAGCTCCGTAACCCCAAGTATTCGCCACACCGGCGACTGTAGAGCTGTGTCAAAGACGTGCTTGGTGATCTAGGTTATTAGTCCCGAACATCGCTACGAATTTGCTTATATAATAGCTTTGTTCGTTGCAATCTTTTGCTGAGCCCAGAAACATAACTTGCTCCGGATTTTTTTCTCGATACGCCTTTAGTTTGGCGCCGATCTCGTCGAGAGCCTCTTTGTAGCTGATGCGTTTCCATTTGCCGCCTGCTTTTTTCATCGGGTATTTTACGCGGCAGTGAGAGCGCACCATATCGATGACGTCGCTACCCTTACAGCAGTGGCCGCCCGCGCTTACCGGGTGATCTTGAGCTACCTCTTGGCGTACCCAAACGCCGTTTTCTACCTCGGCGCGCACTCCGCATCCAACGGAGCAAACCGTACAAACGGTTTTTACGATTTTAGAGTTTGGAAACGGATTTGCCATTTCTTCTTTTGTGGCGCTTCTAGTTACGCCGCTAGCAGCCAGCCCGCTCATGCCGCCCGCTACGCCCGCTAGCGCGGCCATTTTTAAAAACGATCTTCGCCCGACTGCGTTTGAGTGGGGCATAAGACGTAAATTTGCCTCAGACATATTCATCCTTTCTTAAATTTTATTTATTTCGCTTGTTCGTAGTATAGATCCCAGTTTTTGCTTCTTTTATAAAGCACCTCGGTCTTTTTACTTTTGCCGTATTTTAGGTTTGACGCCGCTGCCGTCGCTACCCCGGCCGTAGCCGCTACAGCTCCGACTAGCCCCGCCTTTTTTAAAAATTCTCGCCTATTTTTTTGCATTTTCTTCCTCCATAGCTTTTAGCTTTCTCACTCGGTTTTTTTGTCTTCTTATAGCCTCAGATCTTGAAACTCCATCCAAGGTCTTTTTATTTTCGCCTTGATTTATAGGACGCGGCGCGCTTAAAACTACGCGCTCAAACTCGATAAATCCTTGCAGCAGTACCGCTACGTCCTTGTAAATTTCACTACTTTCGTGATTAAAAAGGTCATTTATAAACTCTTCGATGTTTGGATTTATGATCTCTTTAAAAAGCTGCTCCTCAAGCTCGCCGTATAGCTCCAGCTCGCTCTCTCGCGCGATAAATTCGCTCATTAGCGCAAATACGAAACCCACGTTGTCTTCGTTTTCTTTAAATTTAGCCTCATCTCGCCTAAGGTCGGTGCTGGCTAAAATTTTACGCACTTTCGCGCAAGCATGCCCGACCTCGTAGCCCTCGTCGTAGTACGACAGTGAATTTCTAAGAGGGCTTGGCGGAGCGTGGAAAATATCATCAAATTCATCCACTAAATTTTGCGGATTTTTCTCGTCGAATTTTGCCTGTATGCGCATTATGGCAGCGGCCGATTCCTCGTTTAGAGCGTACGCTGCGGCAAGGCCTAGCATCGCATTTACGCCCGCAAATCTATCCGCGTCTTGGCTAAAAACGAAAAAACGCGAAAACAGCGAGTAGTAAAGCCCGCGTCCGGCTACAAATTCGCCCTTGCTAGTCATTGCCTTCCTTTATCATTTTTATCTGTTTTTTGAGATTTTTCTCGATTTTGAAACTATACTACTTTTTGGCTTATTTCTTATACTTAAAAAAAATTAAATCATAAAAATTAATATACGCTTAAATATGCCTTAGTTGCATATTAATTACGGCGATTTTTAGGGGGTAAATAAAATATGACATTTTTGCATATATCTCGCATTTACGCTTCATTTTGATATTTACTTTTAACTCGGCTATTTTAACGGGCATTAAACAAGCCTAAATTTAAAATTTGAAACGAAATTTGCAAAATTTGAGGCTCATTCAAGTCCCAAAAACGCTCCATCGTCAAATTTAAAATAAATATTTTTGCCGACGTTAAAATTTTGCGAATTTGGCGCCAGCGTTTTTATCAAAAAGTCGCCGACCTTGATTTTTACCAAAAGCTCTTTGCCGAGATAGAGCGAAACAGAGTGCAAGATGCCGCCCAAATACCCATCTATCGGCGTTTTACTCAGCATTACTTTACCCGGATTTACGGCGATCTTTACGGCGTTACGTAAATTTGACGGCAAATTTACGACCGCGTTTTCGTCAAATTTTAAAACCCCGTCCCGCGCGTCGAAAATATTTTTATATTCAAATTCGCATACGCGCCCCTTGTGCAAAAAGACGTTTTCTTCGGCGACTGCGGTTAGCCATTTATCGTCGTGGCTAGCGATCACAAAGCCGCAGCCGTATCGTTGCCGCATATAAAGCACCGCCTTGCCGAAAAGCTTTGAAGTGCCCGCGTCCACGCTGTTTGTCGGCTCGTCAAGCAGATAAAGACGCGATCTGAGCGCCAAATTTAACGCAAAGCTAACGCGCTGCGTCTGCCCCGAGCTTAGCTCAAAGTGACGCTTGTTTAAAAAGCTCTCGTCAAGCCCGACCAAATTTAACGCCTCGCTCGCTCGCTCGTCAAATTCTCCCAGTACTCCGCGGCTTTTTAAAACGGCTCTAAAATTTTCCCTCACGGAGCGTTTTAAAAGCGCGGGTTCTGGCAACAAAACGCTAATGTCGCGCAGTAAATTTAAACTAGGCGCGCTGCTTCCCCACAGCCGCACTTCGCCGCTAGTTGGCTTTTGTAAAAACGAAATCACTCGCATAAGCGTGCTTTTGCCGCTGCCGTTGCTGCCCGTTAGCGCGGTGATTTTGGTGACGTCGATATCAAGGCGCGGGATGTTTAAAATCTCGCTCGCGCCGTAGTTTAGGCGTAAATTTCTAACGTTTATCACTTTGCGCCTTTCTCGTTAAACTTACACAAAAGGCTCAAATTTGACGCGCCCAGCCCGCTTTTTGCGAGCATAAATTTTCTAAATTTATCAAATTTCATTTATCGAGCCTTTTTAGCGCGTGTATCGCCAAATTTACAGCAAATGCGATAAAAATAAGCACCAAAGCTAGTGCTATACCCATCGCAAACTCGCCCTTGTTCGTCTCCAGCGACACCGCAGTCGTGATCGTGCGGGTAAAATATTTGATATTTCCGCCGATCATCATCGCCACGCCGACCTCAGCCACGATACGCCCGTACGCCGTCGCTACGACCACCATCAGAGCATACCTCAGCTCGTAAAGCACGCAGCCCACTAGCCGCGGCGCGCTCAGGCGTAAATTTAGGATGGTTAGATAGTGCTTTTTGTCCATATTTTCCACGACGCTAGCGCTTAGCGAGATGATGATGGGTAGCGCCAGTACAAACTGCCCCAGCATCACGGCCTTTAGCGTAAAAAGTAGCCCAAACTCGCCAAACGGGCCGTTTCGCGTGATAAACGCGTACAAAATAAGCCCGATCGCAACCGTAGGCATCGCAAGCGCCGTATCGCTGAGCAGTCTCAAAATCCTGCGCCCTCTAAAATCGTAAAATCCCAGCGTAAATCCTAGCGGAAAACCGACTAAAATCGCAAAGAATATCGAAACGCTCGAAGTGTAAAGCGTCGCCCTGATCGCCGAATACGTCTCCTCGTCGCCGCTAAAAAGCAGCCTAAAGGCCTCCAAAAATCCGTTTAGTAGAAAGTCCAAATATTCTTTCCTTGCATATTTCTTAAGTGTTAATTTAATGTGCTATAATAGCATACTTTTTAAAAAAGGAGAAAAATGAAAAAAGTAATATTAGGCTCGCTAATCGCGAGCGTTTTGGCGTTCGCGGGCGATAGCGAACTCATCATGGCAACTACCACCAGCACCGATAACACGGGGCTACTAGACGCGATCTATCCTGCGTATAAGGCAAAAACAGGCGTCGATATCAAATGGACTGCCGTAGGCACGGGAGCAGCTTTAAAACTAGGCGAAAACTGCGATGCGGACATACTTTTCGTGCATTCGCCAAAAGTTGAAAAAGAATTCGTAGAAAAAGGCTTTGGCGTCGAGAGAAAACCCGTAATGTACAATGACTTCGTCGTCATCGCCGATAAATCTATCGCGGATAAATTTAAAGGCAAAGACATAAAAGAGAGCTTTGAGCTGATCAAAAAAGAGAACATCAAATTTTTCTCTCGCGGCGATAAATCAGGCACCGACAACAAAGAAAAAGGTATCTGGAAAAAAATCATCGGCGAAGTACCTGAAAAAGACAGCTGGTATATGCAAACAGGCCAAGGCATGCTAGCTACCATCAACGCTGCAGCCGAGCAAAAGGGCGTGACATTCACCGACCGCGGCACCTACATCAAGTACGAGGACACCAAAAAAGGCGCGCCTGAGATGGTCATCATCAACGAAGGCGACAACGACCTAAAGAACTTCTACTCGCTAATCGCGGTAAATCCGAAGCACTGCGCTAAGGCCGACATCGAAAACGCAAATAAATTTATCGAGTGGGCGACTAGCGAAGAGGGTCAGAAATTTATCGGCGACTTTAAGCTGCTAGATAAGCCGCTTTTCACGCCTGACGCAAACAGTCGCAAAAACTAATTTTTACGCGCAAATTTGAGCCGAATTTATGGCTTAAATTTGCGTAATTCGGGCATGCTTTGCACCCTTTTTCTCTCTTAAATTTACTCTTTTTAATTTTTTAATTTGATCAAATTTTAGCGCCGAGACCCGTATCTTGACGGCGTAAATTTTCAAATTTGACCGTTAATTTTTGATTTGCTCAAATTTAATCTTTTCGCGAGCCAAATTTAACCCGCTCAAATTTAAATCTTCCCGCCGAACATCTCATACATCGCTTTTTCCTCGCCCCAAAGCTCGCGGTGCTTTTTGATGCAGGATTTTATCGCACCCGTGAGATAACGCACATCGCGCTCGGTGTGCGTGTAGTGTAGGCTCACGCGCACGAAGCCAGGCTTACTCTCAGGCATGCGCCCCTCCTTGATACCCAGCAGATCGTGAGCGTACGGCCCCGCGCACA
>ERZ773035.2072-NODE-2072-length-13468-cov-27.902930_pt1 | contig 13468 bp, 11 predicted proteins | sample MGYA00511487_ERZ773035 | MGnify/ENA primary metagenome ERZ773035 (study PRJEB29015, sample SAMEA2737985) | human oral metagenome | biome: human oral; feature: human-associated habitat; material: dental | place: China | collected 2024 ...
TGTCTCGGACAGCCTTCAAGGCTTCCGAGACACGCCCGGCAGCCCAGGGACTGTTTTGAGAGCGAGGATGCGGTGGGACGAAGAAGATTTTGGGTTGTTCGAATGCATCGTCAGGAACGGGTGGTATTATTAGAGCGTTTCAACCCTCCCAACAAACCAGCACCCCTCAAGCACTCGCCCCTCCCATATCATCAACATATCGATGTTAGAAAGTGACACATTCTATGACTCGGTCCAGTTCTCCGAAATTCCAAAAGTTCATCCCGCTCGACTGGGTCGCTTAAAAAATAGCCGCCCTAGGTGTGCCTGGTCTGATCTTCGTCGTTGCATCAGGAGCAACCGGTTTGACAGGAGCCGCAGCGACAACGACCGCCTTGGTGGCCATTGGACCGGCTGGGATGATAGGCGGATTAATAACCTTGGGGATCATTGGAATAATCGCTAACACTGTTTCGAAATACGGGCTGAAGAAGGTGGTTGCCGCCGTTGTACGAGAACTGTATAAAAAAGGAGAAACAAGGCAATCCATCCTCACCAAGATAGAGAACTACCCCATAACCAACACCCTCAGATTGAAACTCAAGGAAGAACTCACCACGTTGGACGCTACGCCAGGTCAAAATCTCACGCCTCGTACCGACCGGTAGAGAAGAGTACACCAGACACTACAGCATAACGGCAGGCCTGTCCTTAAAGATTGCCTGACTTTCGAACTGATATCCGCCTCTCACCACTCCCCCACATACTCCCCAAGCGCCCGCACCAGGCGGCGGGCGCTCTCGGGGCGGGCTGTCCGAAACACGCCCGGCAGTCCATTGGCGATGTCGGCTTTGGCGGCGTTCCAGACGTGTTCTGTGGGACCCAAGGTCGGGGGCGTAGGGGGCATGTAGATGGGTGTGATGCGCTCCAGAGCCCGACCGGGGGCATAAAGATTATTCAAGGCCTTGACGTGGTGGAACCTGGCGTTGTCCAGGACCACCGCAATCTTCTTCCCCTCATCGGTCTCGCGCGCCAGGCGACCCATCATGAGGGCGGGTCTGCTCGGCGTTCTGGTTTCCCTGGATCGGGTAGATCCTCATCTTCTTGGTCGTCAGTCCCGATGCCCCGAAGAATAACCGGCTCGCCTTCTTACGGTCCACGTACAACTTTGTTCCCTTCCCCTTGGGAAGCCACATCCACCTCGTCTCGGCCTCGTGCTCCACGCGGACCTCGGCGACGGTGCAGACCTCCCAGCCATCCTCCAGCAGATCGTTGACCTGGTCCCGGATCTCGGCCATCAGCCTGGTGATGACCTTCTCGTCGCGGCACCCCACGAACGGGTCGGGGAGCAGAGGCTCATGTCCAGAAAGCGCATGAGCAGCAGGTCAGGAGGACTCGGACCTGTACTCGACCCCGAACTTGATGGACACGACGTCCTTAAGGGCCGGGACGTCCCAGAAGCCGGCCTTGACGCCTGCCTCCGACGGCGGTTTACCAAGAATCTCCTCCAGCTCCCCCTTCTGCGCCCGCTCGAGCTTTGCCGTGTTCTCGTCCACGGCGTGACCGGTTACCACCGGGGCTCAGCCTGGCCTGCCGCCACTGCGACAGCCACTCACGTACCGTCCCCTCGGCCCGCTCGACCATCTCCGCGATAATATCCAGGCCAACGCCGCGGGCAGCGTACACAATCGCTTCCGCCTTCATTCTCACCAGCTTGCAGAGTGTCCGAACGCTTCTTCCACCTGATGAGGATGTCCCGTTCCTCGTCCGTCATGTCGATCTGCATGAAGCAATCTTATACGAGATGCTCCGCAAACACCAACCAGGAATCTCGCAGCAGCCGCCCCAGAATGTCATTTTGTTTAATTCCAGCCATAGATCCTACTCCACCACCCCAGCCTCACCCTCCAGCCGGTCAAAGTCGCTGGTATAGAGGCGGTCTTGGGTGATGCGATATTTCTGGAACTCGCTCAGGGCGTGGTCGTCGGCCTGGGATTTGGAGATGCGCCCGGTGCCCTCAAGGATCTGGCGGTCGTCGAGGTCGAGGAAGGCGTCCAAGCGGTCGGCCCAGTCCTGCATGGTCATGGGGATGTGGCGGCGGGCCCGGGATTCGGCCAGGTCGAGGAAGGCGTTGACCAGCCTGCCCAGGTCCTCCAGCTCGGCGCGAGTGAGGTAGTTCTTGCCGATGATGACATCGCTGGGCAGGATCTTGCCGTCCGGACTACTCGCCCAGGTGGTCAGGCCCATGTGGGGTTGATCGGCGTCAGCCCGGGAGCGGATGAGTTCGGCAGCGGTCTGGCCGTGGACGGCGTAGTGCAGCTTGTTCTGCACGGTGGCGAAGAAGCGCCTGGTCGTCGGGGCGTCACGGTTGTAGTCGATGCTGGTGGCGTAGATGTCGGTGACCTTCTGGTAGAAGCGCCGCTCGGACAGGCGGATCTCGCGGATCTCCTCCAGCAGGCGCTCGAAGTAGTCTTGGCCCAGGAAGCTGCCGTTCTCCATGCGCGCCCGGTCGATGACGTAGCCCCGGATGGCAAAGTCGCGCAGCACCTGAGTGGCCCATTGGCGGAACTGAGTGGCCCGCACCGAGTTGACCCGGTAACCAACCGAGATGATGGCATCGAGGTTGTAGTGGTCGATGCTGCGCGTCACCTGCCGGGTGCCCTCGGTTCGAACTATCCGGAATCTCCGGATAGTTGCCTGCCGCTCCAGCTCGCCGGAGGAAAAAACGTTGCCCAGGTGCTCGCTGACGGTGCGCACATCGACGTCGAACAACTCAGCCATCAGCTTCTGCGTCAACCAGACCGTCTCGTCCTCGTACCGCGCCTCAATGCTGCCGCTCCCGTCCTGCGCCGTGAAGATCAGGAACTCAGCCGTGGAGTTACGGATCAGCCTGCGACGAGGATCGGGTTGAGAGTTGGAGGGTGAGGCGTGGTCAGACATGCTCTTATTATACGCTACCTCTATTTCGGACAGTTGGGTTGCTATGACCAGTGCCCTCGGTACACCGACGCACTAACTCCAGCAAATCGTCAACAGAAATCTTTCCTTGAGCAAACGCCTCAAGGACTTGCCTCATACGAACGTCCATGGGCATGCCTTCAAGCTCTTGCGATCCGATCACAGTGCGGATAATCTGCTGTCTTCTAGATAACTCTGCTGCCGTCATATATAAAATAATATAACAAGTTGAGGAAAAATTGGTGAATATTACCTAAGACACGTAACTCGTTGGGGCACAGCTGAACTGGACTACCGGGCGTGTCTCGGACAGTTCACCACCACCGCCACCCTTCAACAGGATCCTGGGCTGGGACGAGAGCCAGACGGATAGCGAGCAGACCTTGCCCGAGGGCGAGGAGAGTATGAAGCCTCTCACCACGGACCCGCAGGAACCAGACGAGGACCAGAACCCACACAGCACTGATGAGGCTATCGCCAGCACGACCGGAGCCATCCAGCACAGCCGGCCCGGGACAACAGCGACAGCGCCCCAGCCGGCCGACGGCCTGAAGGCAGACCAGGCAGCAGCCCCTGCCACCACAGCCAGCAACCCGCCCCACACGCCACAGCCGCCAGGCGCAGCACAGACCCTGCAGGCACCATGGAATCGCCAGGTCGCAGGGGGTCACGAGGTCGCAAACACCAGCCCCGCCACGCAGGCGCCGAGCCGACCTCGCGGCTTCAAACCACCAAAAACAGTCCAGAACAAGCCGTTTTCAACCCAAAAACCCACGCCTGAGGTCTCTCAGGACGTGGGTTTGAGTGTCGAGTGTTTGGTCGGGCTGGCGGGATTTGAACCCACGACCCCTTGACCCCCAGTCAAGTGCGCTACCAAGCTGCGCCACAGCCCGTCACCTCGCGGCCCGGCACCGCTCGGAACGAGTAGAACTCTAGCCCATGAGTCCCCCGGTCTCGAAATCTGCGGGCGGTGACGCCACTCACCGCCCGCTCCGACGGGCCCCGAGGCCGCCCACGGCTCAGGCGCTCTCGTTCCAGGCCTTCATGCCGCCGTCGAGGTTGGTGAGCACTCCCGTGTAGCCGGCCGCCGTCAGCGCCTCGATGGCCCGCGCCGAGCGCACTCCGGCGGCGCAGTGGACGACCGTCTCCCGGCCCGCATCCAGCTCGCCCATGCGCTCCACGACCTCCCCCAGCGGGATCCGCAGGGAGCCCTCGATGGCGTCGATCGCGACCTCGCTGGGCTCGCGCACGTCCAGCAGCGTGTACGTGCTCCCGGGCGCCTGGCCCGCGGCGATCCGCGCGCGCAGCTCGGTGGCGGTGATCTCGTTCATGGTGCGTCCTTCCAGCTCGTCGGCGCTTCCGCCAGCAGTATCCCCCGGCGGCCGGACACCGCAGAAGGCCTCGTAGTCGATGAGCCCGGTGATGGTGGGCTCGGCCCCGCACACGGGGCAGGCCGGGTTCTTGGCGATCGGCAGCTCGCCGCCCCGCCCCGTCCAGGCGTTGAGCAGCACCATGCGGCCGATGAGGGGCCGGGCGCCTCCGACAATGAGCTTGAGCGCCTCGGCGGCCTGCATGGTCCCAATGATCCCCGGCACGACCCCCAGCACCCCGCCCTCGGCGCACGAGGGCACCGCCCCCGGCTCGGGCGGCGTCGGGTGAAGGCAGCGGTAGCACGGGCCTCGCCGGGCGTCGAAGACGGCCACCTGCCCGTCGGAGCGGAACACGGCCCCGTGCACGAGCGGGATGCCGAGCATGACGCAGGCGTCGTTGAGCAGGTAGCGCGTCGGGAAGTTGTCCGTCCCGTCGACGACGACATCCCACCCGGCCAGCAGCTCCAGCGCGTTCGCGCTCGTCAGTGCCGCCCGGCGCGCAATGACCTCGACGTCGGGGTTGAGGGCCTCGACGGCGCGCCGTGCCGACTCCGCCTTCGCCCGGCCAACTCCCGGCGTCGTGTGGAGGACCTGGCGCTGCAGGTTGGAGACGGCCACGACGTCGTCGTCGACAATGCCGAGGCGCCCGACCCCTGCGGCCGCCAGGTAGAGGGCCGCGGGGGAGCCGAGCGCCCCCGCGCCCGCGATCAGGACGCGGGCGGCCCGTATGCGCTGCTGCCCGACCACGCCCACCTCGGGGACGAGCATGTTACGGCAGTAGCGGCGCCTCTGCGCCGCCGGCAGCGGCCGCAGGCGCCCGGCAACGATGATCGGCTCCTCCGGCCCGAGGCCGGAAGGGACGGCCCCGCCGGAAGAGCCCGCGGCGGCCCGACCGGATCCTGCGCTCAGTGCCGCAGCTCCCGGTAGCGGCGGATCAGCTGCTGGGTGGAGGCGTCCTGGGCCTCCAGAGCGGCGGCGTCGCCCTGGACGGCGGGGGCGATCTGAAGAGCGAGCTTCTTGCCGAGCTCCACGCCCCACTGGTCGAAGGAGTCAATGCCCCACACGATGCCCTCGGTGAAGGTGATGTGCTCGTACAGGGCGATGAGCTGGCCCACCACCGACGGCGTGAGAGCGGGAGCCAGGATCGACGTCGTCGGCCTGTTGCCGGCGAAGACGCGCGCCGGGACGATCGCCTCGGGCGTGCCCTCGGCGCGCACCTCCTCGGCGGTCTTGCCGAAGGCGAGGGCGGCCGTCTGCGCCAGGTAGTTGGACAGGAAGAGCTCGTGGACGTCCGTCTTCCCGTCCTTGGTCGGGTGGGCGGGGTTCGCCACGGCGATGAAGTCGGCGGGGATGAGCCGGGTGCCCTGGTGGATGAGCTGGTAGAAGGCGTGCTGGCCGTTGGTGCCGGGCTCGCCCCAGAAGATCTCGCCGGTCTCGGTGGTCACCGGGCTGCCGTCCCAGCGCACGGACTTGCCGTTGGACTCCATGGTCAGCTGCTGGAGGTAGGCCGGGAAACGGTGCAGGTACTGGGCGTAGGGCAGGACGGCGTGCGAGTCCGCCTTGTAGAAGTTGACGTACCAGACGTTGAGCAGGCCCATGAGCATGGGGACGTTCTCGGCCGGGGGCCTGGTGGCGAAGTGCTCGTCGACGGCGTGGAAGCCGCCCAGGAAGTCGGCGAAGCTCTCCGGGCCGATGGCCACGGCCAGGACGGTGCCCACGGCGGAGTCCACCGAGTAGCGTCCGCCCACCCAGCTCCAGAAGCCGAAGGCGTTGGCCGGGTCGATGCCGAAGGCCTCGACCTTGTCCAGGGCGGTGGACACGGCCACGAAGTGCTTGGCGATGGCGCCCTCGGCGTCGATGCCCCGCGCCTTGAGCGCGCCGAGGAACCAGTCGCGGGCCATGCGGGCGTTGGTGAGGGTCTCCAGGGTGGTGAAGGTCTTGGAGGCGATAATGAACAGGGTGGTCTCGGGGTCGAGGTCGCCCACCTTCTCGGCGCAGTCGGTGGGGTCGATGTTGGAGATGAAGCGGCACTCCAGGCCGTCCTGGACGTAGGGGCGCAGGGCCTCGTAGACCATGACCGGTCCCAGGTCGGAGCCGCCGATGCCAATGTTGACGACCGTCTTGACGGGCTTGCCGGTGACGCCGGTCCACTCCCCTGAGCGTACGCGCCGGGCGAAGGCGTAGATCCGCTCCAGGACGTCGTGGACGTCGGCCACGACGTCCTGGCCGTCCACGCTCAGGGAGTCGGTGGCCGGGCGGCGCAGAGCGGTGTGCAGGACGGCGCGGTCCTCGGTGACGTTAATGTGCTCCCCGGCGTACATGGCGTCGCGGCGGCCGGGGACGTCGACCTGGAGGGCGAGCTCGGCCAGTGCGTCACGCACGTCGTCGGTCAGCAGGTTCTTGGACAGGTCGACGTAGAGGTCGCCCAGCTGGTAGGAGAAGCGCTCGGCGCGGCCGGGGTCCTGGGCGAACCAGGTGCGCAGGTCGGGTTCCATGGCCTTGTGGAGCTCGGTGAGTCGGGCCCAGGCGGGGGTGGTGGTGGCGTCAATGGGTGCAACGTGTGCCATAGGGGCAGCATAGTCGCTCACAGGGGGCGGGCACAGGGCCTTGGGCCGGATACCGCCGTTCCTGCGCGGGACAAGTCCTGACCCGAGCGGCGGGCCGGGCGGGCGTGGTGCGTGCTGGCCGCCGCCCCGGGACCGGGGCTGGCGCCCGGTCCGCCGGTAGCTGCCGGTCCTAGGTGGTGGCGGCCAGTCCTGTCAGCTGGTCGCGGTCGGGCACGCCGGCGCTGGCCGGGGCGAGGGTCTCCCAGAGGCACTCGGCGGTGGTGGTCGCGGCGAGCAGGCTGAGCAGGGTCAGGCCGCTCACGTGGGGGCCCAGGGGGACCAGCGCCAGGCACAGCGCGCTGGCCACCATGCGCGAGGTGTAGACCTTACGGGCATTGCGCAGGCGCACGACGGCGAACATGGCCAGGAAGGTGACCGCGCCCCCGCACAGGAGGAGGGCCGGCTCGGTGGGCACGTGGTGGCCCGGCTCCTCCATGACATGGTGCAGGCCGGCGGCCAGGGCTATGAGCCCGGCGGCCAGGGCGAGGTGGCCGTAGGCCAGCAGGGTGCGCACGGCCAGGAAGGGGGTGCGTGCCCGGCTGATGTAGTGCTCCATGAGCCCCAGGCTGTGGTGGAAGTAGGCCCACCACAGGCCGCCCACGAGGACGAACGCGGCAATGAGCCCGCCCAGCCCGGTCCAGGTCAGGTGCGCCAGGTCGGCCTGGGGCGTCGCGATGGAGACGATGGTCTCCCCCAGGGCCACAATGACCAGGAGGCTAAAGCGTTCCACCACGTTGCCGACGTCGTAGCGCTGGGTGCTCATGGTGCGGCTGTGGAGGAAGGGGGCGGTGATCTCCAGCAGGGCGGCCAGCCCCCAGAGGACCAGCTGCCGGTCGCCTCCCAGGAGCGCCCCACCCAGGAGGAGCGGGCCCTGGGCCAGGCTGGAGGTCAGGTCCATGCGGAAGGCCCGGCTGTTCTCGCCGCGTGCCAGCAGGAAGGTGATGAGCAGGCGGGAGGCCCAGCAGGTGGTGGCGAACAGGGGCGCCCGGTCGCCGAAGGCCTGGGGCAGGGCCACGGCGCTGACCATGGCGGTGAGCATGAGCAGCATAATGACGAGGCGGTGGCGGGGTGTGGAGGCGTCACGGATGCTGGACTGGACGGTCGTCAGGACCCACTGCCAGTAGACGAGCGCCAGGAGCACCGCGGCGCGGGCGGCTCCGCGTCCACCGGGCTCCGCCCGCAGCACGCCGTTGAGCTCGGTAATGAGGAAGACGTAGACCAGGTCGAAGAACAGCATGACCGGGTCCACCGCCCGGTGCGGGATCACCGCCCCCGGGGCCCTGGGCGCCGTGGTCTCCCGGGCGCTCACTCCTCCCCCGTCTCCATGACGGCGCGGATGGCGTTCAGTACCGCGGGGAGCCCGGTGTAGGGGGCGATCTGCACCAGGACCGTCAGGACCTTCTGCCTGCTGCTGCCCGCCAGGATGGCGCCGCGGACGTGGGGCGGCAGCTGGCGCTCCATGCCCAGGGCGGTCAGGGCGCACAGGGCCACGAGCTCGCGGGTGGCCACGTCCAGGCCCGTCCGTGTCCACAGGTCGCCGAAGAGGAGGTCGGTGAGCAGGTCGGGGACGGCCTGGTCGAACGGTTCCGGCAGCGGCGCGAAGGTCTGGGCGATCTCGGTGCCGTACAGCGGCTCCTGGATGGCGCGGCCCCGCTGGTGGCGGTCGGCGTCGGTGACGGTGGCGGCCCCGGGCAGGGGCAGGGTGACGCCCTGCTCCTGGAGCACCTCGTTGAGCACGCCCAGGGCGTTGAGGGTGCGGGGGAAGCCGATAAAGGGGGCCAGGGAGTAGAGGGCCTCCCGCAGGGCCAGGGGCGTGTTGCCGGTGCGCAGCGCGGCGGCGACGTGGACGCGCAGCTGCGGGAGGGTCTGGAGCGTGGCCAGGGTGACCACGGTGCACAGCTCGCGCTCGGCGTCGGTAAGCTCTCCGGTGGAGAAGACGTCGCCGAAGATGACGGCGCGCAGTATGCGGCCCAGCTCCGGGTCCTGGTCGGGGGTGGCGTCCCGCCCGAAGAGGCGGCGGAAGACCTCTGCGGCCTTCTGGTCACGGGTGCTCATGGTGGTCTCCTGTTCGTGTGCGTGGTCTCAGGTCAGGGCCGGGTTCCTGCCCTTGTGTGGGCGTGTCCGCGTGCTGCCTGCCCGCGTCCTCAGTGCCTCTGGCGCCTCTGGCGCGGGCGGACGCTGATCTGGACGGGGGTGCCCGTGAAGCCGAAGTCCTCGCGCAGGCGGCGCTCGATAAAGCGGCGGTAGCCGGCGTCGAGGAAGCCGGTGGTGAAGATGACGATCCGTGGTGGTGCCGTCTGCGCCTGGGTGGCGAAGAGGATCCGCGGCTGCTTGCCGCCGCGCAGGGGGTGGGGGGTGGCGGACTGGAGCTCGCCGAGGAAGGCGTTGAGGCGTCCGGTGGGGACGCGGGTGGTCCAGCCCTCAAGGGCGGCGTCCAGGGCGCGTGCCAGGCGGTTGGTGTGCCAGCCGGTGCGGGCGGCCAGGTTAATGTGGGGGGCCCAGGCCACGTGCGCCAGGTCCTGGTCGGTCTGACGGGCGAGCTGGGTGCGGCGGTCCTCGTCCACCAGGTCCCACTTGTTGTTGACCAGCACCAGGGCCCGTCCGGCGTCGATGACCTGCTGGATGACGCGCACGTCCTGCTCGCTCAGGGGCTGGGAGGCGTCCAGCAGGACGACGGCGACCTCGGCCTTCTCAATGGCGCCCTGGGTGCGCAGGACGGCGTAGTAGTCCGCGCCCCGCACCTGGCGTACCCGGCGGCGGATGCCGGCGGTGTCGACGAACACCCACTGGCGTCCGTCGAGCTCAATGACCTCGTCCACCGGGTCGCGGGTGGTGCCGGCGGTCTCGTTGACCACGACCCGGTCCTGGGCGGCGATGGCGTTCAGGAGGGAGGACTTGCCCACGTTGGGGCGTCCGACCAGGGCCACGCGGTGCAGCCTCCCCTCGGGCGGGGGGGCGGCGACCGCCGAGACCTGCGGCAGGACGCTGACGACGGCGTCGAGCACCTCCCCGCTGCCGCGGCCGTGGAGCGCCGAGACCGGGTAGGGCTCGCCCAGGCCCAGGCCCCACAGGGCGGCGGCGTCGCCCTCCTGGGCCGAGGAGTCCACCTTGTTGGCGGCCAGGACCACGGGCTTGCCGCTGCGGCGCAGCATCCTGACCACCTGGGCGTCGGTCTCGGTGACGCCGACCCGGGCGTCCACCACGAGCAGGACGGCGTCGGCCCTGTCGACGGCGACCTCGGCCTGGGTGGCCACGGCGGCGTCCAGGCCGGCCACGTCCACCTCCCAGCCGCCGGTGTCCACGATGGTGAAGCGGCGCCCGGCCCACTCGGCCGGGTAGGAGACCCGGTCCCGGGTGACGCCGGGGGTGTCCTGGACCACGGCCGCCCGGCGTCCGATGACCCGGTTGACCAGGGTGGACTTGCCCACGTTGGGGCGTCCGATGACGGCCAGGACCGGCAGGCCCGCCTCGGGGGCGTCCTCGGCGGGGCCCTCCTGGTCACCCGAGAGCAGGGCCAGGTCCTCCTCGTCCAGCTCGTAGTCCTCCAGCCCGGCGCGCAGGGCCCGGGCCCGCTGGTGGTCCTCCTGGCTCTCCGCGGGGTCCTGGGGCCGGGCCCCGGGGCCGGACGGACCGGGCAGGGCGGCCCGGACCAGGTCCAGGACGTGCCCGACCGTCTCCTCCAGGGTCATGTCGGAGGTGTCCACGAGGGTGACGCCCTTGGGGGCGGTGAGGAACTGGGAGACGGTGGCGTCGTCCCGGTCCCGGCGCAGCACCTGGTCGCGCAGGGCGGCCGCGTCCACGGCCTTGCCCGCGGCCTCCAGGTCCCTGGCACGGCGCTCCAGGCGAGCCTGCTCCGAGGCGGTGAGCAGGAGGCGTACGTCGGCCCCGGGGGCGATGACGGTGGTGATGTCACGGCCCTCGGCCACGATCCCGGCGCCCCCGGAGAAGGAGTCCGGGCTGGTGGACTCGCGCTCAATGACCTCGCGCTGGAGGCGGGCCAGCTCGGGACGCACCCGCGGGTTCGTGGCCACCGTGGAGACCACGGCGGCGATGTGGGGCTCGCGGACGGCGGCGGTCACGTCCTGGCCGTCGCAGTGGACGCGGGGGTCGGCGGGGTCCACGCCCACCTGGAGCGGCACGGCCGCCACCGCCGAGGCGACGGCGTCGGCGTCACTGAGGTCGATGCCCTGGTGCTCGCACCACCAGGCGGCGGCGCGGTACATGGCGCCGGTGTCCAGGTAGGCCAGGCCTGCCCGGGCCGCTACCAGCCTGGAGACCGTCGACTTCCCCGATCCGCTCGGTCCGTCAATCGCGACAACGACTCCCATGGGGCTCCTTACACGTCAGGGCAGGCTGGGCCCACCGGCCATCTGGGACCAAGCCTGCCACGGGGCCCGGGGGCCCACGGTGCCCGGTGCCATGAGTTCGCGCACGCCCCCGGCCGCCTCCCGGCCGCCCCGGGGCGCGCGGCCGGGGGCCCAGGTCGGGCGGCGGGCCCGCCTGGTGTGCACGCGCGCGGCCACCGGCTGGCAGGGAGGTCCTAGTCCAGGTAGTCGCGCAGCACCTGGGAGCGGGAGGGGTGGCGCAGCTTGGACATGGTCTTGGACTCTATCTGCCTAATGCGCTCGCGGGTGACCCCGTAGACCTTGCCGATCTCGTCCAGGGTCTTGGGCTGGCCGTCGGTCAGGCCGAAGCGCATGGACACCACGCCCGCCTCACGCTCCGAGAGGGTGTCCAGCACGGCGTGGAGCTGCTCCTGGAGGAGGGTGAAGCTCACCGCGTCGGCCGGGACCACGGCCTCGGAGTCCTCGATGAGGTCGCCGAACTCGCTGTCCCCGTCCTCGCCCAGGGGGGTGTGCAGGCTAATGGGCTCCCGGCCGTACTTCTGGACCTCCACGACCTTCTCGGGGGTCATGTCCAGCTCCACGGCCAGCTCCTCGGGGGTGGGCTCGCGGCCCAGGTCCTGGAGCATCTGGCGCTGGACCCGGGCGAGCTTGTTAATGACCTCCACCATGTGCACCGGGATGCGGATGGTGCGGGCCTGGTCGGCCATGGCCCGGGTGATGGCCTGGCGGATCCACCAGGTGGCGTAGGTGGAGAACTTGTAGCCCTTGGTGTAGTCGAACTTCTCCACCGCGCGGATCAGACCCAGGTTGCCCTCCTGGATGAGGTCGAGGAAGAGCATGCCGCGGCCGGTGTAGCGCTTGGCCAGGGAGACCACCAGGCGCAGGTTGGCCTCCAGCAGGTGGTTCTTGGCGCGCTGGCCGTCCTGGGCGATCCAGTGCAGCTCGCGGCGGTACCTCGCCTCCAGGTCGTTGCCCTGCGTCCCCAGCAGGTGCTCGGCGTACAGGCCGGCCTCGATGCGCTTGGCGAGCTCGACCTCCTGGAGGGCGTTGAGGAGGGCGACCTTGCCGATCTGCTTGAGGTAGTCCTTGACCGGGTCCGCGGTGGCCCCGGCGGTGACCACCTTCTGGGCGGGCTCGTCGGCCTCGTCGGAGTCGGAGACGGTGAAGGAGCCGTCCTTGTCCTTGTCCTGGTTCCTGGAGCGCCTGCCCGAGCGCTTGGCGGCCGCCTTCTCCGCCTCCTCGCGGCGCATGCGCTCCAGCTCACCGGTCAGGGCGGCGATGGAGGGCTGCATCTTAATGCCCTTAATGACCCAGCCGCGGAAGATGTAGCCGTTCTGCGTCAGGAACTCGCGGGCCACCATGGGGGCGGAGTCCCCCACGACAAAGCGTGGCACCGGGCCGTGCCCGTAGGGGGCCATGGTGATGGGGGCCTCCAGGGTCCCGTCGCCGCAGATCTCCAGGCCCGTCACCACGGTGCGGGAGCGCACGTAGAGGGTGGAGCCGGGGGTGATCCTGAGCCCCTTGAGGACGGCGGGGTCGTTGAAGGGGTGCTTCTTGGTGCCGTCCCCGTTGGCCTCCAGGGAGACGTCGAGGTAGTAGTCGTGCGGCTCGGGGACCGGCTCCTGGTCGGGCTCCTGGTGGGAGCCCTCCTCCGGGTGCTCGCCGCGGCCCTCGCCGGCCTTGGCGCCGTCGTGCTCGTCGGTCCCGTCAGCGCCGCCCGGGCCGGTGTCCTTCTCGTCCTGGGGGTCGTTGACGTGGTCCACACGGGTGCGCGTAGCGGTGGAAGAAGCCACGGAGTTCCTTTCGCGTCAGGTAGGCCAGGCGGCGGCTGGTGCGGGAGCGGCGCGACCAGCCTCACCAACTCAGCAGACAACCTCGCTATTGTAGCGTTTATTCCCGTTTCTGACGCCCTGTGCCCGGGGCCGGTTAGGCTGGGGCAATGAGTGAGCTGAGCTTCGTCACCACGCTGGTACGCGCCGCCGTCGACCGCCGCCTGCACGAGCTCACGGACCGGTGGCGCTCCCGGCTGCCCGGGGAGGCGGGAGCCGACCTGCTGGGGCCGGCACAGCAGGCCCTCTCCGGCGGCAAGCGTATGCGCCCGGTCCTGGCCGCCGTGGGCATGACCCTGCGCACCCGGGCGGGGCGCCCGGAGGTGATGGGCGGGGCGGCCTCGGCCCGCCTGGGCGCGGCCCTGGAGCTCTACCAGGCC